>WNGO01002700.1_pt1 | contig 11307 bp, 11 predicted proteins | sample 5400511 | NCBI WGS metagenome assembly WNGO01 (sample SAMN13153380, study PRJNA577476) | soil metagenome | isolation source: 20 cm soil or saprolite under Garry oak tree replicate 2 | place: USA:California | collected 2016-06-15
ACCGGATTAACACCCACGCCGCGGATCCGCACAAGCACTTGACCCGGCCCGGGCTGCGGCGTCGGCACTTCTTCTAGCCGCAAGACTTCCGGCCCACCAAATTCATGCACCCGAATCGCCTTCATCGCTTTGCTCTTATTTAGGTTGGATTAAACGGCAAACGGCGCATTTTTCTGCAGACCGGCATTTTGACTGCAGGCGCAGGTTGTCGATTGGAAGAAGTGAACCAGTTCCTCCTGGCGAGAGGCCGTTTCCTTCCAGCTGGATCTTGCAGAACAGTCGGTCTCGTAGGTCTCACACTTGGCGGCGGTGACGGGATGTTCGCCAGAAAATGGGGTTTAACTTGTGATCATCTGATTAGAATCAAAGTGGTCGATGGTACCGGGGGATGCACGACTCAAAGGAGGAACCCGATTTGCTCTGGAGTTCGCGCGGCGGTGGCAATGGGCCATTTCGGGATACTAACCGAACTGACGTTCAACACGCGCGTCGCCCCTTCACAATCTTCGTCGTGGAAATTTCGTCCCTACAAACTTGATCCGATACGCGCCACGGCATTGCTGGAGGCCTGGTTCGAAGCCGCCTCCGATTTGCCTAACGAGGCATTTCAGCCTGGATCATGAACGGCAGGCAGGTCATCGTGGTTGTCATCACTATCGGTTCGCGCGAGCAAAAAGGGTTGGTGACTTTCCGCCGTCGGCTTGCCGGCCTAACGAAGAAAATGATGTCTGGGGGTCCCCCTTCTCTAAAGAGGGCTTTGACCTGGTATTATGGAGAGCAGGGTCCCGCTTATTTGAAAAACGCCAGCGCCGGATTTTACAACGGAATTGACGACGTCAGGCCTGCGCTGCCCGGGATTTTCGAAGAAGTATTAACCATTCCGGGACTGATTTTTCAAATCAATACTCTGAACGGAGCCATTTCCAGCGACGTGGAGGGCGCCTATCCGCATCGCACTTCCGTTATGTGGGTGAGTCTCAACCACACTGGGAATCGCTCTCGCACGCGGCTGTTCTTCGAGAGGCGATAGGTCGGATGCGCAATCATATTGCGCAAGCCGGGGTCACAGGCCATTACGTAAACTATCCGGACCTTGCTTTCGCAGACTGGCCAACAGCTTATTACGGCGCAGAAAATTACGCGCGCCTTCAGCAACTAAAACAACGGTACGATCCTGAGAACCGCATCCGCCATCCGCAAAGCGTACGACTAACCGTTTGATAAGGAAGAGCAGCGGTTCACGCGCAACTCAGCGCAGTTCACGAGCGAAACCCGATTCAGATTGAGAATATGCGTTTATCATCTGTGTTCGCCTTCGTATTCGATATCGACGGAACCCTCGTCGATTCCAATGAACTGCACGTCGACTCGTGGGACCGCGCGTTTCAGCGATTCGGCAAACAATTTCCTCGGGACCAATTACGCGCGCAGATCGGCAAAGGCTCCGACCAATATTTACCCGAGTTTCTCACGCCCGAGGAGATCAAACGTTTCGGCAAAGAGCTGGATGAATACCGGTCCGAGCTATTCAGAAAAGAATATCTCCCAAAAGTCCGATCGTTCGCGAAAGTGCACGAACTTTTCCAGCGCATTCACGACGACAACAAACGCATCGTGCTCGCCAGTTCCGGCAAAAAGACTGATACAAAGTATTACGTCGATCTTCTTAAAGTCGGCAATCTCATTGACGGCTATGTGTCGGGTGACGATGCCGACAGTTCGAAACCGGCGCCCGATGTCTTTGGCGCTTCATTGGAAAAGCTTGGCAAAATTTCACCTGCCAACGCTGTGACGGTTGGCGACACGAGGTTCGACATCGAAGCCGCTAAAAACGCCGGTCTGAAAACGATTGCGTTTCTTTGCGGCGGAACACCGGAATCGGTGTTGCCGAGGCCGGTGCAATCGCGATCTATCGCAATCCAGCGGATTTTCTCGCCCATTATGATGAGCTGGTGGCATCCACCGCAGAGCGTTGAGTGATGAAAGTTTCTGCTTGCCGTCCTTCTTTTTGCCGCACCCGATAAATCAGAAACAAAACTACCGCAGCGTTGACCAGCAGCACTGTTAAACGGATCGCGGTAAATTCTTTTATGAGCTCATACAGCTCCAGCGGCATCAACGAGCTTGTCGCAACAATAGTCAGCCACTCTGCCCAGCGCTTACGCAAAAGAAGACCTGTCCCCTCAGTGAGGAACAATGCGGCGTAGCCTGCGCCCAGAGCGCTTAATTCCTTCAACTCTTTCGTGTGTATCAGCTGCAGTTTGCTTAGGACTGTGCCGACAAATCGATTATCGGGATCGATTCGCAGTTGATCGAGCCAATGCGCCACGTGTGACGCGACATCTTTGTGAAGCAAACTCAAAGCGCCAAATGCCAGCGCCAGCAGCAGCGCGCCTTTCACAAATTTGAAAAGTGCGATGACGAGCAGGACTGCGTCGCCGCGTGAACGAGATCGTTTTTTAACAGGCACTCTCTCTTTTATCGTCGCTTCACACTGAGCCGGCCTTTTCTTGTTTTTGGGTTCCTGGTCGTACTCCGCTTTTGTGGGTTCTGTAATGACAAAAAAATCGCGCCCCGCATTTGGCGGAGCGCTTATAACGCGCACAGAATCTACTATGTCGCGCTCCATTCCTGCTTTTCCTGGGTTCCTGATTAGCTTTCTGTGTTCCTGATTTCGTTCATCGTGAAGCCGATCGCTTTTAATTCCGCACCAAGCAATTTCGCATGTTCGGTCGTGAGCTCGACCAGCGGCGGCCGCAGCCTGGCCCATTCCGGATCGTTCGCGTAAATCGCAATCGCCTGTTTCAACGCCGCAATCATCGACGGAAATTTCCTGCTGCTGAAAACTTCGCGTACGACGTTTAACTGCGCCTGGTGCTGTTCCAACTTCGATTCTCGATTCTCGAATTTCGATTGCCCGACGCAAGCGGCATACAGCTCGTAAATCGCTGCCGGGTTCACGTTAGCCGTCGCGGAAATCGTGCCCGCACCGCCATTGCGCATGTTCGCGAGAAGGAACGTTTCACTGCCGACAAACACGTCGAACCCAGTCCGACTCGAACGGCCGCTTTCTTCAAACGCGTCGAGAAAGGTTTTGGTGTTATTCCAATCGCCCGAGCTGTCTTTCATCCCGGCGATGGCATTTGGATAAGCGTTTAAGAGGCGCTCTACCAATTTTGTTGTGATCCCGACGATCGCCACCGGCGGAATATGATAGAGATAAATTCGCAGGCGCGCGTCACCGACGCGTTGCACCACTTCGCTAAAGTAACGGTAGAGCCCTTCTTCGTGGACATCCTTGTAATAAAACGGCGGCAGCATCAGCACACCAGCGCAACCGTGTTTCACTGCGTGCGTTGTCAGCTCGACCGTCTCGATGATTGAGCAGCAACCGGTGCCCGGCATCATGCGCGACGGATCGATGCCGGCTGCGATCAGCGCATCAAGCAAAGAGGTGCGCTCGCCTTTCGACATCGAGTTCGCTTCGCTAGTCGTGCCAAACGGAGCGAGCCCGCAATTCTGCGAAAATAACCATTGGCAATGCCTGATGAACCGTTTGCGGTCAGGCGCAAGATCCGCTTCGAACGGCGTTACAACGGGCGCGAGCACGCCGCCGATGCGTTGGCTCCCGGCACGATTGTCTGACATTTGATAATTCTTCCTTCATCCGTCTAATTTTTCGAGCACCATTACGCCGCAAATGCGCGGGCGCTTTGAATCATGAACGACGAGCCGCACGTGAATGTTACGTTGCGTGCGAGCACAATCAGAAATCCGAAATGAAATTTACAACAATTAGCATCGTTCTCGCCGGCGCCGCGATTTTTGTTCTGGCTAGCGTCATGCGGTCGCAGTCAGCGGCAGCTGAACCGACAGCCGAGTCCAAGCAATTAGAGATTGATTCGGCCAATCGGCTCTTTCAGGCAGGAAAGTTTGCCGAAGCTGGCAAACTCTACTCGCAAATCGTCGTTCAAAACCCGAAGGACTATTCAGCAATTCTCCAGTTGGGCCGCATCGCATTGCTTTCCAACCGGCTCGGCGACACGAAGGAATGGCTGGAAAAAGCGATAAGCCTGCGGCCAGATGACGCCGACGCAAAGATCATGCTGGCCCAGGCGTTTTATCGCCGCGACGATTTCCAAAAGGCAGCGGCCGCGCTGAGCGGCGTTGACGTGAGCAGCAACAAACTGATTCGTGAGCAGTATCCGACATTGAACGTTGCCATGTTGGAGAGCTTCAAAGGCCAGACACCCTATGAACTAAAAGGCAACGGGACGAGTACGCGTGTCAAGTTCGTAAAGACCGATCCGCTTCCGCTGGTCAATGTGCGCATAAATGGTGGTAAGGAAGTGACCTTTTTCATCGATACCGGCGGTTCGGAGGTCACGCTCGACACGGATTTTGCCAAGGAGCTTGGTGTCCCGGAATTCGGCGCTGTGCAGGGCACCTTTTCCGGCGGGCAGCATACTGAAGTTCGGCTCGGGCGGATTGAATCACTCGCACTCGGGGATTGGACCGTCAAAAACGTGCCCACGGCAATGCTTCCTTTGCGCCAGCTTTCGGAAGGATTTGGCGTGAAACAAATCGACGGAATTATCGGAACCACTTTGTTTTACCATTTCCTGACCACGATGGATTATCCGCACGGCGGGCTTGTGCTGCGTCGGAAAGATGCCAAGAGCTTGGAAGAGTTTAAGACACAGTCTTCAGGCAAGAGAGTCACGGTTCCCATGTGGATGGCCAGCGACCATTTCATGGTTGGCTGGGGTCGCGTGGAGACGCTCCCGCCCACGCTCCTCTTCGTTGACACAGGTCTGATGGGCGCGGGTGTTAAACTTGCGGAGTCCGTTATTAACGAAGCGGGGATTAAGCTGGAGCAAAACAAAGCTACTAAAGGCGCCGGCGGAGCCGGGACACTGAAGATCGTGCCATACACCGTGCATCAACTTTCATTCGGAGACATAAAGGAAGAAAACGTCCCGGGTCTGTATGATGGACCATTCCCGTGGGAAAACATGTTCGGCTTCTACCTCGCGGGCATGGTCGGTCACGATTTTTTCAAGCCCTACGCGGTCACTTTTGACTTTCAGAACATGCAGATTTTCCTGCAATAGAAACGCTGATGTGGATCCGCAAAATTTGGCCGCGGAAAAACGTCTTAGCGAGCCGGTTTTTCGACCAGGTATACAAATCTCGATAACCGTCTTTCACTGGTAAGGCGGTGCACGGTCGCAAAAAATTGTTGAAGACCGGCAAAGCGTTCTTCTTCCTCGATCTCTACCAACGCGTCTCTGTGCCGTTGCCGCGATTCATGCCAGCGCCCGGACACCAGAGCGGCATTTGCGCTGACGTCTTCGTGCTTTAGCAAACGAAATCCCGACGCTTCGATAAGCTGTTCGTTGACTCCAGGCGGCACGAACAGAAAAAGACCGATCGAACTACATAGAGCTAATTCGTCATTGGTCACTGGCCCCGTAATTACAACCGGATCCGAAAGTCTCCTTACGAATTGTGTCAAGGACCTGTTTGGTGAAATGGCTGTAGGTGCTGTCAAAGAGATCAATGCGTTTTGCCACGTTGAGGACCTTTCGTCGATAGAATCTGGCTTGATTACTCAAGTAGCAACAAAGCGAATGGAGATGATGGGATCAGCGACATAGAAGGTAAAGCGACGAGGAAGGAGCGAGTGAGCGTGGGCAGCGAGCTCCTCCCAAGGATTGCCAATCCAAGAGCCCAACCCAGTCACTCCATTCTTCCTTCTTTCTTTGTTGCGCGTACAGTCACGCGTGAAGCCCTCACTCACCGGAACCGTTCTGGAAGAACTGGCGGATTTTCTTTGCGCGCGAGGGGCGCCTTCGTATCGCGCGAAGCAGATTACCGACTGGATCTACAAAAAACGGGTCGCCTCTTTCGACGCGATGACGGATTTGCCTAACGAGTTCCGCGCTGAACTTGCAGCGGAATTTGGCACGCCGAAGATGGAAGTCGTCCGGGTCCTTGGCTCGAAAGACACCACGCAGAAATTCCTTTTCCGCTTACGCGATCAAAACCTTATCGAATCCGTTCTCATTCCAGCGTCTCCGGCACTTTATGGCCAACCCTCCGATCGCCGGACGATTTGCGTGTCGAGCCAGGTCGGCTGCGCTTATGGCTGCAAATTTTGCGCCAGCGGATTGGAAGGCTGGACGCGCAATCTCGACGCAGCCGAGATGGTGCAACAGCTCATCGCCGTGGAAGAGAAGAGCGGAGAAAAGATCGATAACGTCGTCTTCATGGGTATGGGTGAGCCGCTCGCCAATCTGAAAAATCTTCTGCGCGCGATTCGCATCATCAACGCGCCATGGGGCCTCGGCATCGGCGCCCGCCACATCACCGTTTCGACCAGTGGACTGGCGCCGCAAATCCGCGAGCTGGCCAACGAATCCACGCAGTTTCGTCTCGCTCTTTCACTACACGGCGCAACCGACGAAGTGCGCAGCCAGATCATGCCGGTGAACAGGAGGTATCCGCTAAAAGTCTTACTCGAAGCTTGCGATTACTACGTTGCGAAAAAACGAAGGATGACGTTCGAGTACATCCTTATCGCCGGCGTCAACGACACCGACGAGCAGGCCCGCGAACTGGCCAAGATCGCGCGCCGACTCTCAGCCAAGATCAATCTCATTCCGTACAACACCGTGGAAGGCCTGGAATGGTCACGCCCCCCGCGCGCGCGGCAGGAAAAATTTCAGTCCATCCTGCGGCAGCATGGTGTGGTCGCAACCCTGCGCCGCGAGAAAGGCCACGACATTGCCGCCGCTTGCGGTCAATTACGACTACAGACCAAGCGTTCAGCCGCGGCTTTGTAATTCTTAATTTTCCTTCGTACTTTTCCTTTGCTTTAAGCAGCGAGCGAATGGAGCCACCGGGCGTGCGGGACATGGACGGGAAACCGAGGCGTTGAATGGAGCTTTCGGGAAAAGCGACATAGAAGGAAAGCCGCGAAGGGTAGCGGCGAGCGATCCGGGAAGCGAACGAGTTTCAAATGGGCAGGAGCACATGAGTCAATGCGGGGAACGAGCGCGCTTTCACCGAGCACTCTCCAGCATCCTCCGCAGCTCTCGCGCTGTCGAAGTCAATATCGCCATATGCGGACGTTCGTGCAGCTCCGCCGCTTTATGGATACAAATCGCGATCTCGCCCGCAAGATCGAAGCGCTCGAGAAAAAATACGACGAGCAATTCACCGTTGTCTTCGAGGCAATCAAGCAATTGATCGCGACACCCGACGAGCCGCGCAAACAAATTGGCTTTCATCCATAGCGCTTCCGTCCGTGGCCGAGTTGTTGTCCGCAGAGGACTGCCTTCCCAAATTAGGATTAATCACGGATCACGACCCTCCGATTACCGGGCTGCCGACTCTCAGCCAAAATCAAGTTCAATCCCGAAACGCGACCTCCGGCTTTAATCGGGTGCGTACGTTCGACCTTAGGATAATCTTAGCCTTCAGTCGCCGGAGTCTTCGCCTCTGCCGGGGCAGTTCGCGAATCTGAACGAGCCAATTCGCGTGTGCCAGTCGTTAGGCAATCCAGTCGCGGCCAGAAACAAACAAAAAGAGCCGCATGATGGAACACACCACGCGGCTCTCAAGATGACTTTGATCAGTTACACCAGGCCAAGCGTGGCAAGTGTTGGCTCATCGATTGCCGATGTGATCGCCAATCCGTTGTCAGCCTGGTAAGCTGCGATGGCTTCCCTGGTCATAGGTCCAAGGATTCCATCGATCGGTCCATCGTAGTAACCGGCGGCGGCCAGCTGTTCCTGAACATTGACGGTCACCTGGTCAGGCGACCATCCATTGTAGCCGTAGATCGGGCCGTCGTACACATAACTCACGTACGGCGCATAACCCCATGCCGGGAACCAGTAGCCCGCGTTCCAGTAATACCAGCCGTTGTTCACGAATATGATCCGATCATAGTGACTTCTCCACCAACCGCGATCGTGCCATTGCCTGTGGTAATTGCGGAAGGCCGCATACCGCTGGCCGCGGAACGCGTCACCACGCCAGTTATTGGTGACTCTTACATTGCCCCCACGATAATAGGCGGCGTTCGCTGTGCGATTGACCGCGAAGTTTCGATTACGATTGATCGCTACGTTATTGCGACCGCGAAACTCATTCGCGTTGCGAAAACCATTAACGTCCGGGTTCCTTGTGCGGTTCACCGCGGCGTTCCGTTCACGATTCGCGTCGAAATCGCTGGTCCGATTCACCGCGACATTCCTATCGCGATTCACCGCTAAGTTCCTGTTGCGATCGACCGAGGCCTGTCGGTCGCGAGCTGTAGCTGCCGTCGTTGACACCGGCCGGGCGGCCGGGGTTTTCGCCGCAACCTCACGTCGTGCACGAAACTCTTGCGAGTTCCGCCCACGCATCCTTTCGTTACTGGCGAGGTTTCGTTCGCGAACTGTAGCTGGCGTCGCCAGCGCCGGTCGGGCTGCGCGATTGAATCCAGAACTCGTGCGCGGCTGCGCGTACGGCCGCTGCTGACGATATTGTGCGGTCGAAACGTCACGATGCGCGCTCACGGTCCTGCCGGCGTTCGCAGGCCCTGCCGTCTGAACGTTTGCTGATCGATGCTGCGGCTTTGCTCTCTCAGGCCGTTTGTCCGTTGCCGCTTGCGCTGCTCCCGCTGTAAGCGCCAGCGCAAGGCTTCCAATGCATACTGAATACAGAATTGGTTTCATATTTTTCCCTCATTTTCCATTTTGCAGGTTAGACCAAGCTGCGTAACCAATTATTCAACACCGTTAAGTATCCTCTGTTTCAGGCTTTCTGGCGCATTAGCCGCATCAATGAAGCAGCCTCATTTTCAGCCAGTTACGACGACAGACGAAGCAATAGAGCTGAGAGGATCAGCGACATAGAAGCTAAAACTGCGAAGGAAGCAGCGAGCGTGTGTGGTCAACGAACGAGTTTCAAGCCGAACGCGAAATCCGGGTTTCCGTCTGACTTCGTTGGTTCACTGTCTCGCGCACTAATGCCCCGTCGTAGCTTCTCAGCTTCGGTTTACGTTTGACAGTCGTCTCCCGTAAAACATAGTATTACGCGATGACCAAGACCATCACTAAAGTCGGAAACTCTCAGGGGATCATCTTCGATACTGCTTTGATGGAGCTCGCACGCGTTAAAGTCGGAGACCAGGTCGATATCACTGTCGTTCCGCACACCGGCGCGATCGTGTTGATGCCGCTACGCTCCGGCCCCTCGGCGGAAGAAATTCGTTCCGTCATTCAAAAAACGGCCAAGGATTATCGTAAGACGCTGCGCAAATTGGCGTGAGCGCGACGCCCGAAGGCTGTTTTCATCTCAGCATCGAGACCGCTGTTGAGATTCATGCCGAAGCTATCAAACAATTCGGTGGTCTGGACGGCGTGCGTGATGAGAATCTTCTCGCATCGGCAGTACTCGCACCGCAATCAACGTTCGGCGGCAAGTCCCCCTATCACGATCTGGCTGAAATCGCCGGTGCATATTTGTTTTACATCTGTAATAATCATCCGTTTCTCGACGGCAACAAACGCACCGGTATGATGTCGGCGATCGTATTCTTGCGGACTAATGGAATTGAACCGTTACCCGACAGCACAGAATGGGAAAAGCTGATGCTCGACGTGGCGGCCGGTAAGATGAGCCGTGATGAAACCACTCGCCGGCTTCGCAAACTGCTCAAGAAATCCCGCAGAAGCTGAGCTTTAGGCCTGAGGCCTTCCTTCCTTGTTTTCCTAGCTTCCCGATTTCGAAATCGAAACTTCTACATCAAACATCAGGCATCAAATCGGCCAGCAGACGAATTTGCTGTGGTGAACATCGCCGCGTCTGCCGCGCTTGATTGAAACTCGCTCGCCTCCCGGCTTTCTAGCTCCTACCCTCGCACTTTGCCTTCTATGTCGCTAATCTCGTCAGCTCCATTCATGCTTCTTAGTTGCGGGCTCAGCGCGAGTTCTGCTCCTTTCCGCGGTTCTCATCGCAAACAACTTCAGATAACGGAGGACACGCGCCTCTACACGCGCTGGTGCGTATTGCTTTTATGCGCACACCTTTTCTCCTTCCCAGCTTCGTCGTCAGTTGTCACTGGTCACGATGAACCCACTAAAGAAATTGCCGCCGTTCGATCCGAAATCGGATTGCCTCAACGTTGTCATCGACACGCCGAAAGGTTCCCGCAACAAGTTCGCTTACGATGACGAGCGTGAAACTTATGCGCTCAAAGCAGTCCTGCCTCAGGGCGCAGTATTCCCATTCGATTTCGGTTCCATCGCCGGCACGATCGCCGAAGATGGCGACCCGCTCGATGCTCTTGTCCTGATGGACGAGCCGGCATTCGTGGGATGTTTGGTAGAGTCGCGCGTCATCGGCGTGATCGAGGCCAAGCAGACTGAAGACGGCAAAACGGAACGAAACGATCGGATCATCGCCGTGGCCGCGGAATCACACACACATCGCGACATCAAATCGCTCGACGATCTGAACAAAACGTTGCTCGGAGAAATTGAGCATTTCTTCGTGTCCTACAATGAACAGCGCGGGAAAAAATTTAAATCGCTCGGACACCGCGGACCAAAACGGGCGAGGTCGCTCGTTAACAAGCACAAAGAAAAGCCGCCAAGGCATTAATGCCCGGCGGCTTCTCAAACTTTAACGTTCTAACCTCTTCTTCGGCGCGCCCGGCGGTCGCGCCCTACCAAATCGCAACCTAGCTCATCCCGAGAGAATCGAGCGTCGGCTCATCGATTACCGCCGTCGTGGTGAGGCCCTGGTCGGCTTGATAAGCGGTAAGCGCCTCCCGGGTCATTGGTCCAAGCAATCCATCCACTTCACCCCTGTAATAGCCCATCTGCTGCAACACGGCCTGCACGTCCGCGATCACCTTATCCGGCGGCTCGGCGCGTTGACCGGCATAGATCGGCCCATCGTAGGCATAATATTGCGCCGAAGGACTGTAGCCCCATGCCGGAAACCAGTAACCATTGTTGAAGAAATAGTAACCACCACCGATCAGCTCCACGCGGTTGTAGTGCGAGTGATACCATCCCTGATCGTGCCATTCCGGATGATACGAGCGGAATACTTGATAATGCTGACCTTGCCAGCGATCGCATCCCTGAATCCGATAATTCTGATTGTAGGTAACCGGTGGAACCTGCTGCGGCTTCGGCTGCGCACGGAAGTTCGCGTGCTGCGATTTGATCTGCTGCACCTGCTGCGGATCCGGCTTCTTCGCCTTGGCCCCCGCGTTCGCCTGCGCATTTTGCTGACCTGCAG
>WNGO01002703.1_pt1 | contig 11304 bp, 10 predicted proteins | sample 5400511 | NCBI WGS metagenome assembly WNGO01 (sample SAMN13153380, study PRJNA577476) | soil metagenome | isolation source: 20 cm soil or saprolite under Garry oak tree replicate 2 | place: USA:California | collected 2016-06-15
TTCGTCGCCGTCACTGATTTCTGCTGAAGCCTCCGCCGCGGCAACGCTAAGGGTTAGGTGCGATCCGCGAAGAAATTGTAAAGACAGCCGAAAAGAAGGCCGGCGAGCGCTCCGGCGAGTAATGAATAGATTGTGCCGACGATCACGGCAATCGGCACGTTGACGGGGTCATAACCAGGGTAGAGCGAGCTCAGAAACGCCAGGTAAGCGCCGCCGTAAGGACGCAAGACAAGATTCATCAGCGAGATAAAAAGAAAGACGACGCCTTTGAACAGGGCGCCGGCGACGATCATGGCTTTCAACGACAGTTTCATATTGCACCATCCAGGAACACATATACCCGATTCGGCGTTCTAAAGGCTACTGCTTGGCTCTCCGTGGATGCAAAGCTCTTTGGCGATCGGTTCAAATGCGACGGATCTAGAGGACTTGTCACAGCGCCGTTCCCCGAGCGTCTTTAACGCGAAGTCGACGCTTTAAAGAAACGCTGCAGCACGAAGTGAGTTGGCAGATAGATCGCAATGACATTCACCGCCATCATCAAAAGCAACCACAACCAAGGTATCATCAGGGTCTGTGGGTGGTTGTCGTCGAGACCGTAAACGTAATTGATGTTGACCGCCCAGTTTGGATGGCTGGCAGAGGGTGGCGGAGCCGGCGCGAACAAATAGGAAACGAGCAAGACGACGATCGCGACCACGGATTGCAGGCCAAGCGCGCGCCGCTCGTAGCCCAATCGTGAAAGTAACCACAACAGGACAAAGGGTAGCCAACCATGAAATAACGAGAGCGCGCGCAGAAACAGCGGGATGCTCGAATCGAGCATGTAGCTGGTCACGCCGGTTATGTTTACGCCCGCAGTCAACCGGCACAGAAAATCGACCACCCACAACATCTGCGGCAACGTGATGGCGATCGCCTGCATACTGATGAGAAGTGGATTCTCGATCCAGATCGCCACGGCGGTGACGAGCAATGCGATGTCGCAAAAGTAGAGAAAGTTCCACGGGCTGTAGGTGATCCAGTAAGACGGTACAACGATAGCCACGAAGGCGGAGTACGCTACCTTCATCCAGATCGGAATTCGCCGGTTCATTGCGGTTGTCATGAGTGACGTTTGCCTGCGTTGGCGGGTGCGGCGGCCGGCGATGGCATTATCTTCGCTGTCACGCAGCGCTCCGCTGCAAAGTCAAGTATAATGGATAGCAACGTCGATACGCGATACGCAAAAGTGACCAGTCGGTCCCGACGGGGAATGCGACAAGCCGACAGGAGTTCTTCCCGATGCTTTTTCAACTGATTATATTTATCACTACATGGCTTTCATGGAGTTATGTCCAAGCGGCTGAGTACAACTATCCCTATCACGATCCCTATTTAGCGACGGCCACGACCGCCATCCTGGATGACGATGGCCCCGCGGCCCGGCTCAAATCGACGATCGTTCATGTGCCGGGGCTCGGCGGCAGAAATCAGCTGCCGTCGCTGGAAGGACGCGGCGACCTGAGCGTTGCCCTCTATCGCCAAGATCATCCAGCGCCGTTACTCTTCATCCTCGCTGGCCTCGGCTCTAATCCGTACTTCGGGGTTGCGCAGTATTTAGCCCGCCTTTTCTATGAAGAAGGGTTTCATGTCGTCATTTTGCCCTCCCCGATGAGTTGGAATTTTGCTTTATCGACGAGTCAAAGTGGCGCGCCAGGTTACGCTCCGGAAGACGCCCGTGATTTGTATGAAGCGATGCAAAAATCCCTTGCCGTCCTGCGAGATCGATACAACGTCAAGATTACCGGAATTAATTTCATGGGGGTAAGCCTCGGTGCGCTCGAAGGCGCTTATCTAAGCGTGATCGACGCTGACGAGCGGAAGATCGGCATGGACAAATTTCTTCTCGTCAACCCGCCGGTCGATCTCTCTTATGCCCTCAAGAAGCTCGATGAATGGAGTGCGCTACAAGTTAAATTTGGCGGCGACAGATCCAAGGACATTGTGGCGAAAGCTGTTGCGATCGTCGAGTCTTTTTCCCAAGACAGGCGAGATAATCCAGCGGTCTTTGACAGACTGGCCAAAAAGTTCGCCAGTTTCACGACCGAAGAGCTCCAGTTTCTAATTGCCGAGAATTTGCAAAGCCAACTTGCCGAGCTCATCTATGTCACCCAAGTCCTTCACGACCAAAGTGTTCTTGCCGCGCCGAAAGACCAGGTCAGGAAACGCATTGAGGAAGCTAAGAGTTTTACTTTTACAGATTATAACGAAAAGATTGCGGTGCCATTATGGAGACGCCAGACGGCAAATCCTCAAGCTGATTTGGCGAGCTTCATCAAGCGAGGATCTCTGGCACAAATTCTTGGTCGGCTGCGGGGCAATGCAAAAGTGCGGATCATGCACAACGCCGATGATCCCCTGGCCGATAGGAAATCGATCGAAGAACTCAAAGAAGCATTGGGCGACCAAGTGAGCCTCTATCCCTACGGTGGGCATCTCGGTAATCTCTGGTTCCCGGAAAATAAAGAATACGTGCTAAGACAATTCGGCGTAGTTCCCCGAGTTAGATAAAGGATTGATCGACACATGCGTTCTCTGAATCGGGTGTTCAGAATCCAGACTCAACCGACAAGTCCGATGACTGCGCCGTCGGAACTCCAAGGAGGTTTCGCTGATGCGCTGCGCGTGTGCTCGACCGCTTGACTCACTAACCTAATCATCGAGCCGAAAGCCGAGCTTGATCGTCACCTGCCAGTAGTCGATTTTATTGTCGACGATGTAACCGCGCGTATCGACCACCTGGAACCAGTGAATATTGTGGAGCGTCTTGCCTGCCTTCGTGATGGCATTTTGAACGGCGTCTTCGACGGTAGTTCGGGACGAACCCGTCAATTCGACTTGCTTATAAATATGATCGTCCAATAGAGCCTCCCTTATGCACCATTTTCAGTTCCAAGTGCTTTTAGTTTCCGCACTCTTTTCATTCAACCACTGGAGAATAGCGAGCTCAAGATACCGAAGTGATGAATCGCGGGTAGCTCTCTTTGTCGTCCCTGCATCTTTCTCCGTTGGTGGCGAGGGCAGCACTTTGCGCATTGTCGACCCCGTTGCTCCCAAGTTCCGCCGCATCAAAGCACGGACTTTCGTCGACGAGCGCAATCCCGCAGAGTCAGATCCTTACGTTGGCGCCTTGAAGAATACGATCCACATGATAGCGTTCGATCGCCGCGCAGAGTTTTCTTTCGTCTACTATCTCTCCCGCTGATAGCGCTCACTTTCCAGTTGCTCCCGTTCGCGCTGCTCTCGCTTCTGCCTCAATAGGTCGAAGAGCCGGTCTTTCTCGCGTTGCCTTTCCAGTCTCCTCTGCTCCTCCGCGAAGTCGTCTCTCTCGCGTTGTGTTTGTTCGGCTCGCGGCGCTTCACGCTCTGCGTCGCGGCTTGGCGGCGGTGCCGGCGCGACCGGTACAGGTCTGGAGCTTTCTCCAAGCCACCAGTCTCTAAGCCGGTCTAAGTAGGGTTCCCAAAAAAACTCGCGTGGCCTTGAGTACGGAAATTGGGCGCCGGCATCGATCAGTCGCGCATCAAGGACATGCTGAAAAAAATCTCCCACCAGCAGCACGGCATTATGCCCGCCCTCGCCCCAATAGTTGCTGCGCATTGTGACCCGCGGGTCGTTGAAGCCGACCCACGCTCCAGCGACGAGCCGCGGGTGCATCAAGATAAACCAACCATCGGTGTTTTTTTGTGTGGTGCCGGTTTTTCCCGCAACATCGGCGCGGACGCCGAACCGGTTTCTTATCGCTTGCCCGGTGCCTTGGTCGATCGCGTCGCGCATCATGTTGATCAGATTTCCGACGGTTTGGTCGGATAGCACGGGCGTGCTTTTGTTCTCGAATCGGGCAAGCACGTTGCCGTTCTTATCGGTGATGCGGGTGATAAAGATCGGCTGCCGATAGGCCCCGCGGGCGGCGAGGGTGCTGTAAGCGGTGACCATTTCGAACGGAGTAACCGGACTGGTGCCCAGCGCCAGCGAGGGCACCTCGTCGAGATTACTGTGGTTAACTCCCATTCGCCGCGCCAGCTCCGCGGTTTTTGTCGGGCCAACTTCCTGCATCACCTGCGCGGTGATCGTGTTTTTTGAATAGATAAGACCCTCGCGCGCGGGCATCGACTCGCCCGTCGGCTCCGATAGATCGGCGGGGCGCCATACGCTGCCGTCTGGTAAAGGCAGTTCGACTGGCCGGTCGATGAAGCGTTTATAGGGTGACATGCCGTTCTCGAGCGCGGCGCCGTAGACAAACGGTTTAAACGTCGAACCGGGTTGCCGTTGCGCTTGCCCCACATGATCGAATTGATCGGTGTTGAAGTCGCGGCTGCCGACCCACGCCTTGACGTGGCCGGTGGCCGGATCGATCGCGATAAAGCCTGCCTGCAGGCGGGTTTTGTCGGCGCGGAGCTTAGCCATGAATTTGCGATCGCGTTTCAACTGCGCGAGCGCGACTTCAGGCGTCGTGCCGGCATCGACCGCGCTCCGGTAAACCGCGGATTCTCGAATGAACGCGTCGACTAAGCCAGCCTTGGTTCGCCAAAAATACCCGAAAGGCGGGACACGCTGGCGCATGCCGACGTACGCATTCGCGCTCGACGATATCAATCCTTCGGAGCTCACGCCCCACTCGACGTCGGCGACCGCCTGCAAGGCCTCCATTTGAAGCGTTACGGCACGATTGGCAAGCGCCTGCAAACGTGAATCGATGGTCGTGTACACGATCAATCCGTCGGAATAAATATCGCGGTCGTTGCGGTCCGCCCAATCGATCAGCCATTTACGAATCTGCGCGGCAAGATGAGGCGCCGGGCCCACGGCTTCAAGCTGGCGTGCGAAATTCAGCCGTATCGGCCGGCCTTTTAGCTTATCGAAATCTGCTTGACGTAACGCGCCGCGCTTGACCATTTGTGTCAGCACCACGTTGCGGCGCGCCAGCGCGCGTTCGGGATTGAGCACCGGATTATAGTAGCTGGTGCCTTTCAACATCGCGATCAAGGCAGCGCTTTCAATGACGTTCAGTTTTTGCGCCGGTTTGTCGAAGTAGGTGCGCGCGGCCATTTCGATGCCGAACGCGTTGTATAAAAAAGGAATCGTGTTGAGATAGGTTTCGAGTATTTCGTTTTTTGTATAGGCGTATTCGATCTTAATCGCGGTGATCATCTCTTTGAGCTTACGCGTAATCGTCCGCTGCCGGCCAATTTCCGGATAGAGGTTGCGCGCGAGTTGCTGGGTGAGCGTGGAACCGCCCTCCGCATCGCCGCCGAAGACGTGCAGAAGGCCGGCAGCGGTGCGCACCAAATCGACACCGAAGTGTTGATAAAACCGATGATCCTCCGTCGCGATCAAGGCAGCGACTACATTGGGAGAGACTTGATTTAACCGCACCCACTCGCGGTTCATCGGCTTGAGAGTGGCGAGACGCCTGCCATCGGACGAAATCAGTACGGCGGGCTGGTCGATTTTAGCTTTTCGTATATCCGAAATGCTCGGCGTGAACGGGATCAAAATAATGGCGTACCCGGACAACAGCACCAGTCCAAACGCGCCTAAGACGGCCACCCCTTTGGCGCCGGAAATAATTCTAGCCCGTATACTCAAGGCGGGATCGATCGCAACCCGGAAGTAGCCGGCGAGCCACCAGCGCACACGTCTAAACCATCCGGGAGTCCGTCGGTTGTTAGCCACTACGGTTCCCTAGGTTTTTTGAGACACTGAAAAGGTCGCAAAAACCGGCTCGGTAACAAATACCGAGCTTGAGACGAACGAACGGCGTGGCTATTTGGCGGAGCCCTTCAGACCATCCTGCAGCATGCCAGCGCTCGATGATGGTGCTTTCCCCTTCGGATGGCTCAACTCTCACACATTCAGCAAAGCACGCGGAACTGTCGCTCGCAACGAGTCTGATGAATCGGCACCGGCGAATGGCTCTCAGCCTAGGGCGAACGGAATTGGCCAAAGTCGGAGGACAACGTCTGGACTAGTCGTGTCTCACCGGACGCGACCGGTAAATATTGTTGAGCATTTGTTCAGCTGCTTTTCCTACGGAAATAGACCGCCATAGACCATGAACATCGTGCCGTAACTGGCGGCCATGAACCATGGCGTAGACCACGGAATACCCTCGACGAACGGCGTCGGAAACGGCCAGAGGAAAGGCGTCGGGAAATAGCTCATTACGTGTGTGGGAATATCGCCGAGAATATGTAATAGCCAAGCAAATAGAAGCCACGGCGGGTTCTTAGTCAGCTGCCAGAGCAAAAAGAACGCAGCGGTCCAGACGATAAGACTATGAGTCACGTTGTAGGCGCGGAAGACATAGGGCGGAAGTAAGGTCAGCGCCGGCGGCCCGGAGATTGACCCGGCCAAACGCTGCGTAAACCATCCCGAATGCGTAATGTGAAAAACGCCGAACGATAAGAGATCCGGCGCCATGCCGAGCAGAACCCCAGATAAAAACTTGTTGCGGCCCTGCGCATCGAAAGGCGCGCCGCCCCAGAGTCCGTGAGCAATGACGTCCATATGAACTTAAAAGCTAACAGTGTCGGGATTGACAGTCCAGAATCAAATCTGGTGAAACAATTCAGATTCCCTGTTCATAGCGCAATTTACGGCAGCGATCACCGCCTGCCGCTGCGCGTGCTCGAAAGCCTGAACGGTCGCGACCGTTATCGAGGCCTTGGCATTATTGACGGACCGCGAGTGGATGGTTTGAAATTTTACTTGCCAATTCATCGCCGGATATCTTCTTTCTTGCGATCTCAAAGATTTTCAGCATACTGGGCTGAAAGGGAGAAAGTGTTTTTAAAATGTCCGGCGTAAACAGAAAAGCGGAACTGTGGAGAAGGCGGGGTCCTGTCGAGCGGATTTCGGCGGAGGAGTGGAGTTACCCGACGGGAATGGTTTGGTGTCCCATGAAAATGAGCGGTATGGCGCTGATGAAGTGCGCCGAGATGCAAAAAGAGTTCGGATGTGGCAGTCGTAAGCAGCTCACGATGATAACGAGCACCAAGCCTGGGAAGGTGCCGTTTTTTTGGCCCTGGCTGCGGCGTGGACGGGAGTGCCCCGAGCGCGCGAACGACAAAGAGGTGCACGAACTGCGCTTGGCTCTGAGCCCGCTTAAGTTAGTTGACAAAAGTAGAAAAAATCCCCGGGCCTACCATTGCCCGGCATGCGGTGGCCACAAAGCTTTCAGCGCCCGCCGGTGTCGCCGCTGCTGGCGTCTCTCCGTGAGAAAATAATCGAAGACCGAAAACTCTTAATGTTCAAATCGTTCAAGCCGTTCAATCACTTCGCTCCGTTGCAGTCGTTTGAGACCTTCGATCGGCTAAAAACCACGCACTGATCGCCGCCGTAAGCGTCGACCGGACGCCTCCGTTGCAAAGCTCTTTTGCTTGTCTCCTTTCAGCTATATTTTGACTTTCGCAGTTGTAAGCGATTCGGAGCTCGGAATATCATCGAGAACGGCGACTTTAGATGAGCGACGCGCCGGGTAAAATCCTCGATTGGGGACGCATCTATCAGGACTTGCTGACGACGGAAATTCTCCGGAGCGAACGGCGGCGGGTTACGATTTTGGCGGGACTTTTCGCGTTCGCCGCCTGCGTCTACAGCTTCTTTGCCTATATGCCGGGGATTCTCGCTCCCGAGTTCCGTGTCAGGTTTCAAGCTCAATGGCCGTGGATCATCTCAGTCTACGGAGCGGTAGCAGCATACGAATGGGCACTGCGCGCGGGAATTGGCTGGCTGATCGAGCATCGACGCCAGCCCTACGTTGCCGTTCGCTTCTTGAGTGCGTTCCTTGAAACGTCCATTCCGACCGCGTTGTTGTTCATGGCCGTATCCCTGATGGGCCCTCGGGACGCGCTTGGCTCGCCGGCGTTCCTGCTCTATTTCTTTTTTATCCTGCTCTCGATTCTTCGACTGGACGTCCGGTTATGCTGGTTTACCGGCTTGGTCGCGGCAGTGGAGCACTTTATTTTTATGTCCGTCGTGATCGGCACATTGGAGCCCGAGCTGCAGGCGTCGTTTTGGCGCACGCCCGTTTTTAACCTTAGCCGCTCTCTCATCCTGTTCGTAGCCGGCCTTGTCGCCGGACTGGTGGCTAGAGAAATCAGGCGCCAAGTTGAACTCTCGCTGCGCACGGTTCAAGCTCGCGATAGAACCATTCGGATCTTCGGTCAATACGTCTCACCGCAAATCGCTGAAAAGTTGCTCCATCAGCCCGTCGATCTCGGCGGCGAATTGCGCAACGTCTGCGTGATGTTTCTCGATATTCGCAACTTCAGCAGCTACGCCGCCAGCGAACGGCCGCAGGCCGTGATGACCTATCTGAATACGCTGTTCGACTTCATGATCGACATTGTCAACGAACATCACGGCATCGTGAACAAGTTTCTCGGCGACGGATTCATGGCGGTCTTCGGGGCTCCCATCGAGGACGCCGAGCGCTGCGTCCATGCGGTGGGTGCCTCCCTGGGAATTCTCGAGCGTCTCGACCGGCTGAACGCGGCGGGCAAGATTCACCCGACGCGGGTGGGAATCGGACTTCACATGGGCGAGGCCGTCACTGGAACGTCGGCTCCACCGATCGCAAAGAATACACAATAGTCGGCGACGTCGTGAACCTGGCGGCAAGGCTGGAGCAGGCGACCAAGGACTTTCAAGCGCGGCTATTGATCTCTGAAGAGGTGCGTCAAAATCTTAATGCAGCAATGTCCGGCATTGAAGATTTGGGGCCGGTCCCGCTAAAGGGTCAACCGAATCCGGCTCGTATCTTTAAAGTCGCGTAACCCAAGACAGCGTGAAAAAATTCTACGAGAAGAAAAAAGGAGAGGCACATTGCCTCTCCTTTTTTGGTTTAGGAACTTAATTAACTAATGCACGCTGATTTCGATCTGCCGTGGTTTGGCCTTTTCTACCTTCGGCACGCGTATCTCGAGGACACCGTCTTTGTAGCTGGCTTCAATGCCATCCTGCTTCACGGTCTCGGGCAGGGTGAATGAGCGCCAGAATTTTGCCGCGACCCGTTCTGTATGGCGGTATTCAATGCCTTCAGCCGGCTTCTCGGATTTTCTTTCCCCGCTGAGAACCAGGGCTCCGTCCTTCACTTCCACTTTGATGTCGTCCTTTTTCATCCCTGGAAGCTCGGCGTGAATTAAATACGAATCCTTGCTTTCCAAAACGTCTACCGCCGGATACCACTTCGATACGCTCGGTTGTCTCGCCGAGCGACCGTGGTTCTCATCGAATAGATCGTTGAGCACAGACCGAAAGTTGCCAAAACCCGCAAATGGTTCAAATCTTACTAGTTCCATAGTAGTTACCTCCCTATGGCCAAAAAAATAAGCACGCCTCCTCGGGTCGTCAAGTGACTTGACAAACGTAAACTCCGTGCTTAGCAGCTGGATTCAGGTTCGAAGACCGAGTTCGGCGAATACAATCACAGGAGAATCATAATGGCGACAGCCGGAGAAAAAATTTACGAATGGGACAAACAACCGCGCATGCCGGTGCCGCCACCGCCGCAAGGAAGTTGCGATTGTCAGTTTCACATCTACGACGATCCGGCGATGTTTCCACCGCGGTCCAATCCGCCCTACCCGCCGATCATGAGCGCGACATTCAGCGAAGCGCAAAGGATGCACAAGGCAATCGGCTTCGAGCGCGGCGTTATCGTGCATAGCGCGATTTACGGCAGCGATCATCGCCTCCTATTGCACGCGCTGGAAAGTTTGAACGATCGCGACCGCTACCGCGGCATCGGCATCGTCGACGATCGGGTTTCGGACAAAGAACTTGAGCGCATGCACGCGGCCGGCGTGCGCGGTGCGCGCTTTAACTTCGTCCGCTTTCTGACCCTCGATCAGCGCGAGGCGGAGGTCAGGCGCTCGATGGCACGTCTGCGCGAGCTCGGCTGGCACGCGCGTCTGCACGTGAATGGAGACGATCTGCTCAACAATTCGGATCTTTTGCGTTCGCTCAAGGATGTGCCCATGGTCATCGACCATTTCGGCCATGTCGGCTTCGCGGGCGGGATGGACCGGCCGGTGATCCGTTGGGTGCTCGATATGCTGAAGCAGGAGAATTGGTGGATGATGGTGTCCAACGGCAATCGCGATTCGAAGATGGACGCGCGCTGGGACGACGCGATTCCCTACGGCAAAGCCTTCATCGAGGCGGCGCCCGATCGCATCGTCTGGGGCACCGACTGGCCCCATCCGCAGTGGACCAAGCGCATGATGAACGACGCGGAAGAAGTCGAGTTACTCTACCGCTACGTCGACGGTGATGCGACGTTGCTGCGGAAGATTCTCGTCGACAATCCCGCGCGCTTGCATGGGTTTAAAACCTAGCGCTGCCGATGCGATCGCAAGAACGAAGCTATTTTGAAAGCGAATCTAATTTGTAAAATCGAGCCGCATTCCCGCGCAGGATCGCTTGTTTGACCGTTTCGCTGATCTCCTCACGCTCGCGCAGCTCGTGAATTTCCTTTTGGACCGTGTGAACGTTCACCTCGTGGGGAAAGTCCGAGGAGAACATGAACGCTTGCTCGCCTGCCACCTTGATCGCGTACGCCAGGTCAGTTTCTCCGCCCTCGATACCCACCACCAGCCGGCCGGATCGAACCAGCGAACGAATGTAGTCGGCGACGGTTTGTCCCTCCGGCAACTGCAGCAGTTCGCCGCGCGGATTGATCGGCGTTCCGGCCTCGTAGGATCGTGACAGCCGTTCGAGCGCCATGAGAAACCACAGCGGACCGCCTTCGAGATACGCGACGCGCAGGCCCGCGAAGCGGTCGAATAGATTGTTCAGCACCATCTCCGCCAAGGCGATCGCCAGGGACATCGGATGGCCGATGGCATTGGCACCGGTGGAAATATTCATCGTCTCCATGCCGAGATCCCAATGGCCGCCGCCGTGAACGACGATCGGGCAACCCAAATGCGCTGCTTCCGCGTATACCGGCCAATAAGGTTTCGCGCCCAGGTTCAAGTGCACCCCTGTCGCGGGAAACAGCACGCCGCACATGCCCAGCTCGGTGTACGCGTGGCGCAGCTCTTCCAAGGCCGCGTCCGCATCATGCATCGGCACGATGGCGATGCCTTTGAAACGGGAATCCCGTCTGAGATAGGTCCCGGCCAACCAGTCGTTGTAGGCGCGCGCCGCGCCGACGGCGTAGTCGCGGTCGACGATCCGTCCGATGCGTTGGCCTGCGGTCGGAAAGAGGACGGCGTAGTCGAACCCTACTTGATTCATGAACTCGATCCAGCCATC
>WNGO01009649.1_pt1 | contig 11304 bp, 7 predicted proteins | sample 5400511 | NCBI WGS metagenome assembly WNGO01 (sample SAMN13153380, study PRJNA577476) | soil metagenome | isolation source: 20 cm soil or saprolite under Garry oak tree replicate 2 | place: USA:California | collected 2016-06-15
GGCGGAGAGGGCGCTCACCATCGGCCTCGGGAGCGGAATGTCGGCGAAGGCGCTGGCCACTTTTAAATCATTGAAAAAGATCGAAATCATCGAAATCGAGCCGGCGATGATTCGAGCGAGCAAATTCTTCGACGAAGCCTCGGTGCCGCTTGAGAAACTGCCGAGTGGAGTCTCGTTTCCATCTAGTCCCAACGTGCGCCCACGATTCGTCTATGATTCCGCGACCGACGATCCCCAAACCCGGGTGTGGTACGACGGGAAACAAAAGCGACTTTACTACAAGGGGGTGATGGAGCCGGCGGCTCGTACCGAGCTGATGAAACGCTCCGAGGATCTTGACTACCGCGGGGCGGTCGACCGTTTGTCGCGTATCGCGCGAAACTCGCGCCATTCGGGTGTCCTAGAGGACCCCAGGGTGCAAGTGATTCCGACCGATGGCAGAAACTACATTCTTGCCACACCCGAACATTACGATGTGATCACCGCCGAACCCTCCAACCCGTGGATCGCCGGCATCGCGAATCTCTATACGCGTGAATTTTATCAGGTCGTCAAATCCAAGATTAAAGACGACGGCATATTTGCCCAGTGGTTTCACAATTATTCGATGTCACCGGACGATTTCCGCATGGTGTTTCGCACCTTCGTCGAAGCATTTCCCTACGTGTCGCTGTGGGGCATGAAGGAAAGCGACTTTTTGCTGGTCGGTAGCAAAAAGGAACAAGTTTTCGACTACCCGGCGGTTAAAAAAGTTTACGAGAACAACAAGACCTTGCAATCGGATCTCCAGTACCTCGGGCTCTCCGACGTCTACGCGGTTCAAGGTTTTTATCGGATGAATCGGGAGGGGTTCTTAGCATTCTCAAAAGGCGCTGCAATCAACACCGACGATGGCGCTGAGTTGGAATTTTCCGCGCCGAAAAATCTTCGTCGGGCGACGACCGAGCTCAATCGGAGAATCATGACCTCGTTTCTCCTCGACGTACCGCCGTGGTTGAAAACAAGGCCGTTGGCGGTGCCGGAAGCGATGCACCACTACTATCTGGCGCAATCGTATCTGGCGAGTTTGTCGCGCGGCCGCGCGATGAATGAAATCGATGAAGCGCTCCGCCTCGAGCCAAAGAACGCGAAATTTCACCTGTTGAAAATGAGGATCTTCCTCGAACAGGACAAAAGCGCCGAGGGACAGAAGGAGGCGTCCGCCGCGCTTGAAAGCGGCGTGGAATATATTCCCGATGTTTTGGCAATGAGTGACGAATTCTATTTGCCGGAGGCTCAAGCGATTTACCAAAAAGTGATCGCGATGGGGAACAAGGAAGTGCTGCCGTATCTTGGATTGGGGAACATCGCGCTGCACGGGGGCAATTTGCCGGAAGCCGAGAAGTGGTTTATCCAAGCGCGGAATTTACAAGCTGATCATCCTGCGGTGCTGCTTGCATGGGGGCGCTTAACGGCCGCGAAGGCGCAGAAGCTGACAGACGCCGAACAGACAAAAAAGCAGATGCAAGAAGCGCGTGCGTTGCTAGAAAAGTCCAAGTCCAAGGGTGAAGACTCGGCGACGATCCACACGGAGTTGGGCGCCGTGTACTACAAGCTCGCCATGTGGGAGAAGGCCGCGGAAGAGTATTCGCAGGCTCTGCGCATGCGGCGGAGAAGAAACGATCTGCGCTTTTCCCTCGGCCAGGCGTACGCACAGCTAGGAAAAATCAAAGAAGCGGAACAGAAATATCGCGAAATTCACTCTCTCAGCCCCGACGACGCAGACGCGCTCAAAGCGTTGCAAGAACTCGGCAAGAAATATTAGGACAGAACCACGACAGTCGTCGTAAAAAGGCCTCCGGCAAGTCAGCGGAGGCTTTTTTGTTTGATGCGCTCAATATAAATAGACTTTGAAGTTGCCGCCGTGACCCATTATGCTGTCGTTCACCTGTTAAACTTTCGGAGGTCCCAAGTGATAAACGAAAAAGTCGGCGTTATCGGCGCGGGTAAAATAGGTTCGGCCATTGCGCGCGGCGTGATTCGCGCCGGACTAGCGCCGAAGGGCCATGTCATGGCGAGCGATGTGAGCGACGCCCTGCGGGAAGCGGTAGCCCGAGAGCTCGATATCGACGTTACGCCGGACAACGGCGCGCTTTGTGATTACGCCGACATTATCGTCCTGGCAGTCAAGCCTCAAATCGTCGACACGGTGGCTAAAGAAATCGCCGGTAAATTGGCTAAAACAAAACTCTTGGTCTCGGTCGCCGCGGGTGTTCCGCTGGCGCGCATCGAGGCGCATTTGAAGCCCGGCGCGCGGGTCGTTCGCGTGATGCCGAATATTCCCTGCGTCGTTGGCGCGGGTGCCGCCGGATTTGCGGCTGGCGCGAATGCGACTCCCGCTGATTTAGAAAAAGTCGGCGCGATCCTCAATAGCTTTGGCGTCGGCATGGCGGTGGAAGAAAAATATTTGGATGCCGTTACAGGGCTCAGCGGCAGCGGGCCTGCATACGTTTTTATGTTTATGGAAGCTCTCGCCGATGGTGGCGTTCAAGTCGGATTGTCACGGGACGTTGCGCTCAAGCTCGCCATGCAAACCGTCTATGGCGCTGCGCGCATGGCGCTCGAGAGCAATAAGCACTTGGGAGAGTTGAAAGACGAAGTCACTTCACCCGGCGGTACGACGATTGCCGGCATTTATGCGATGGAGCAGAAGGGTTTTCGCGGCACAGTCATCGACGCAGTGGTCAGCGCGACGCGAAGGTCGCAAGAGTTGGGGAAAGGGTCATAGGTTCCGTTCCGAGCGGCGGATTACACGCCGTCTAAGAATTTCGAAATCAGAAAATCACTGGACCTGTGAAGCGCAAGTAACCACAGAAATCCACCTTTTATTTTGTAGCAGGCCGGTGAATAATTCGACCTCTATTCGCTGCGTAAAGGCAACGTCGGAGCTAATTTGGGCACTGAGCGTTCCTTGCAGCACGTAGGAAAATGCTTCAGCTGTTGACGCTCGATAGCTGCGGCTGAATGAAATGTCATGCACATCGATTCTCATCTCTAGACAGGTATTTCTGTAAATCGTTGAAATTCCCTGCCGCGGGATTCTTGGCATATCTCTTGCGGCCTACGTGGAAATACTCTCGTGTAAAGGAGATCGTCTATGAAAAGAGTACGTCCGCTGATATTCGCTGCCGTTTCTATCGCAGTATTTTTAAGCATCACCGTCCCAAAGCCACTCCTTGCCCAAGTCGTTCCCAACCAACCAGCAGGTGTCGACGATCAACAACTGAGAAATTTTGCTAAAGTTTACGTCCAAGTTGAGAAGATACGCGAAACCTATGAGCCGCGCGCGAAAGCGGCTGCTGGGCCCGATGAGGGCAAGCAGATTCAGCAGGAGGCACAATCAAAATTCAAGGAGGCGCTCACCAAAGAAGGATTGAGCGAGGAGAGCTTTACGCAGATTTTCGACATCGCGCGAGCCGACGAAGGCGTCCGCAAAAAAGTCCTGCAAATGATTTCTGAGGAGAGAAGTAAGTCTTAACGCCACCCAACAGCCTGCACTCGGTGAGGAATTGGGCCACGAGTCGGTTCTGTCCGATCGGACGATCTTTGATTTATCCTGTTGCGTTTAGCGACCACGGGTAAAAGCTATTCCGCCCTGGATCTCAGTTCCGATCCGTCGAGCGCTCAACCGATCGTTTTTCAAGATAGCCCGGCTTTGCGCCCGTTTTCGATTCAATTCGCAACCAGTCCCCTTCGGCGCGGACAACGTTGACTTTGATACCGGATGGGAGGTTGGCCACGACCGGGTAATTCATTCCGGGGCCGGCGCGAAGTTCGATGTCCGAGAGCGTACGATAAAGGCCGGCGACCGAGGGAGTTGGACCCTTCGGGGATGTGGATTGCACCGCCGAGGCGGGTTGCGCGAATTGTTCATCGATGTACCCCGCTTTGCCGCCGCGCATTGATTCAACTTTTAACCAGTAACCTTCCCGCGCGACGACGTTGACGGTTATTCCTTTGGGAAGCGTCGCGATCACTTCATAGTTCATTCCCGGCCCCGACCTTAACGGAACGTCGGCCGTTGTGCTGTAGGTTCCTTTGGTCGATTGAGCAAGGATCGGCTCAGCGTAGAATCCCATCGCGAGAAGGAAAATTAACGCGGCGCTATGGCGCAATAAGATGCTTTGTCGCACTGTTCTTGTCTCTCCTCTTCTTGATCTCAACGATGCTTATTCCGCCGTTCTTGCGAGAGTACGCCTTGAGCCGAATTTCTCCGGGTAGGGGTGGGGGAGGTCTTTACAGCTTTTACAAAATAACCCGGAAGGGTACGCATACCTATTATGTTTCTAATTCACACCTCTTGATCATACCCTCGCCAGACTTTACACACTCACTTCACGATCGGACTGACTTAAATGAGACAAGACCACTACTAAATAATTACTCCGCGATAATTATTCCGCGCTAACCCTTAGTTGAGAACTATCAATATCGCTTGCGCCAAAAAATATCCGATCCGCTTTTGCCCTGAGGGCTGGTCGAGCTTCTGAATTGCCAGTTGGGCGCTATGTCATATTCAATGGCGTATTCCTGCTGGTTTTCGCCGCCAACCTGCTGTTTGGTGGAGACAAAGACATCTTGGGAAACGTATTTCCCCGCTTCTACCTGACCGCCGGAGAGATTATCGCCGACGCCAAATTCCAGGGTGTCCACTCCGAGCTTGCCGGCGACGGATTGCCTCAAGTCGGAACTGACAAAATTCGCGGCTGTCTTCAGCGCCTGGGTTTGGAGCGCGTTCTTCTGCCCCTGGTTTAGATCGGCTGTCGTTTTACCGAACAACAACACGGAGAGGATTTCTGCCTGCTCCAGCGAAGGGTTGCTACGCAAGGCCAGGGTCGGTTTGCTTGTATAACCACCGATCACCAAATCAATCTGGTATTGAGAGATTTTATAGCGGGCGACAATATCCAGGCCAGGATCGATCTGAGTTCCTCCCGTAAAGGACAGTTCGGCTTGTTCGATCTGGAATCTCCGACCCTGAAACGAATACGAGCCATGGGCGCCCTGGAGGTTACCGGCGACAGTCAATTTCTCTTTGGGTTCTTTTTTGATTTTCAGCTGTCCTGTCATTTCAACCGAGCCTTCGTCCAAGTAGATCCAGGTGCCTCGAGAAATTGCTGCCGTAAGATCGAGGCGCAGGCGCTGGAAAGGCGAGCTTTCCTCTTGTGAGGTGGAAGCAGCTTTGCCGTCTTTGGGTTTCTCGGCCGTCGGTTCTGGCGCCGTGTATAGCTGACTTTCATTTTGAACCACGACAATCGTTTTGTCCTGGGCTGCCACACCGCCTCGACCTTTCATCATGCCCATATCCGGCCGTAAAGTTCCTTTCATGGTTAGGTCGCCGCGAACAACCGGCTCTTGCAAATTACCTGACGCTGTTAAATTTCCTGAGGTATTAGCTTTGTACTCGCGCGTGTTCACCACTTGGAAATCTTGGGCTTTAAAATTCGCGGCGATATTGGTGACGCTCGTGCCCTTGATAGCCAAGCGCCCGGTGCCGGTCAGTTGCCCGCCACCAGATCGCACCGCCAGCCGGCTTATCTGGACCGACCCTGGAGTGACGTTAACCTGCACCCCAATGTCGCTCAGAAACAAACCCACGGGACGGATTCTGACGCCGCCGTTTTGAAACTGGATCGTTCCATTTGGCGCAAGAGCCTCAAGTGGGCCGCGAAGAACGATATCCATACTCAACTTGCCCTGGAGATTTTCGATATCTTTGTTAAATGCGCTCACGAACGTGGGACTCAAACCTTCGGATTGAATCCGTAAATTGGAGTCTCCGGTTACATTTATCGATCGGCCCGCTCCCCAACCGATGTATATAGGCAGCGTGCCCTTAACGTTTAGTCCGTTGACCGTGTCCTGGAGCAGACGGAGGTCGATGCTGAGGCGCTCTTTTTGATAAGAACTCTGGGCTGTCAGGCCGGCATAGGTTTGACCGGCGACGCTCAATTGATCGATGCTCATGGTTGTCTCGATCAACGGCTGAGCAGCGGTGCCCTTAACCTGTACCGTTAAAGCCACACTACCCGTAACGTCCGGGGCAGTTTGCAAATATGGCCGGAGATCGGCGAGTGAAAAGCCATTTACCCGGACTGAAAGATCTTGCGGTCCCTCGAGTCCGAAAGCTCCTTTGACGTTTAATGTTTGTGCCTGGCGCTGTAATACCAACTCATCGATGGTCACGTTCTTTCCCACTAAAACAAGACGAGCGGGTCTAGGGTTGCGCCAAGCTCCATCGGGCAGCTGTAAACTCAGCTGTTGCAATGCGACTTCCGTGCGCTCCCCGGACTGCGTGACCCGGCCGCTGACTCGTTGAACCCAGATATCGGCCGTGAGTCCCATCGGGCGCGTTCCGTCTACATTCAGATGGGCTTCTACGCTCGGCAATGAAATGCCAGCGTTGACCTGTTGGACGGCGAGATCGATTTTGCCTTGCCAAGAATTGCTTCGAGAGCCGGCAAGCGTCCATCGCAGAGTGCCGCTCTGTACCCGGTGGCCGGACATCTGTAATTGGTTGAAGTTGGCCTTGCCGTCCAGCTGCGGAGCTTGCAAGGATCCCGCGATACTTCCGTCAGCTCTGAGGCCGCCGCCGGCGTCGATTCCGGCGAGCTTCAACCAGGGATTGATATCCTTCGCATTGAGAACATAGGTGATGCGACCTTTGGCGTTTTTTGCCACGGAAGCGATGGTTCCATTGGCATTAAGGGTCGAGCCATCCGCCGCGAGCCGGACTTCCTTTAAAACCAGTGTGCCATTTCTCAGCGATCCTTCCGCCCGCGCTTGATCGAGCTGAATGCCGCCTATCTGTGATCCGGTTAGCGTAAGGCGCGTGTCGGTCTGCATGGTCTCAAGTTTCGTCCCCCGCCCTTTGACCCAGGCATCAACGTTGATTTTGGCCGCTGGCAGGTCGGGTCGTTGCGCGGCGACCTTTTTAAGATCGAAAGCGCGAGTTTGCAGATTCGCCTCATAACTCGGGGTCTCGGAGAGCACGGCGGCTCCCTTGAGCTCGGCTGTTCCATTGGTCTGATCCGATTGAACGGCAAAGGCTAAACGACGGTTTTGCAATTGACTCGAGAGAGCCATTTGGCCGAGGGTCCATTCTTGAACGGCCAAACCCGAAACGCGGCCTTGCAGAGAAGCCTCGGCGTCTTCGAGAGAGCTACCCTTAAAGGCGACTTGCGCGTTTATGTTTCCTTTGACTCCCGGCAAGGCCAGCACTCGATCAACAACAAATTCTTTGAGTTCCAAACGTCCCTGCAACTGGGGTTTGTCCTTTTTCAAATCGGCCAGCGTGGAGCCAAAGACCTGCCCATTGGGCACCGTCAGGTTGACGGCAACCTGCAATGCCGACAGCGGCCCCGTTGCGCGAATGCTTCCGGATATATCCTGTTGCAAAGGCAGCGCGGGTGACAGCGTCTTCAGATCTTTAGCCGCGATTTTCTTGAGTTCGAGGGTCAAATTACTAGTGGGCGCAGAGAGATCGTCAATCGTGCCGCTAAGATTCACGTGTGATTGAGCGGTGGAAACAGTTAGCTGTTTTACTTCAACCGAAGAATTCTTTTCGCCTTGTTTTAACGAAAGCGCAGTCGACCATGTGCTGTCCGGTACACCGGCTGAAGAAAGCGCAAAACCGAATTTGTTTAAATCAACGGTGGCGCCGGAAGGTCCTAAATTTATATCGGCGTCTCCGGAAAGCGTCGTGATAAGCGCCTCTTTGCCATCGGCAGTTCGCGCCTGGACCCTGCCGTCTTTTATGTGAATATTATTCAAGGAAATCGTCACGCGTCCGGGTTCCTCAGGGTCATCGTGTTTCTTAACCAACTTGGCGAGATTCCAATTTTTCTCCTGATCCTGTATCAGGGTCAGTTTCGGTTCGACGATATCGATTTGGCCGATGCGGATGGTCGATGAGCTTAAAAATGTAACCACCTGGCCCAAAAGGCCGACATCAATCGAAACGACGGGCGCCGACAAGATCGCTTCTCCATTCTGCACGATGGCAAAGTCATGGAATTCAAGATCCCGCCAGACCGAGCCGGTGATTTTTGTGAATTGCAATTCACCATTCAACGCGTCGTTGGCGGCGGCCAAAATTTTCGTCCGCAGCAAAGCGCGAAATTCCGGAGTGCGCGTATAGAATCGGAGTCCCACGACAGCCACGAACATCAGCAGTAGGAAAATTCCGATCGACCAGGAAACCCAACGCAATAGTTTTTTACGCATTTTGAGCCTCCTAAAAGGACTGGCCTATGCTGAAGTGAATCTGCCAGGCCCGGTCACCGTTCGGCGGACGGAAGGGAAACCCAAGGTCAAGGCGTACCGGCCCCACCGGGGTGGTATAGCGAACGCCAAAGCCGGCGGAGAATCTTAAATTATCGATGGGAACGTCAAATGATCGGAGCGACACTTGTCCAAAGTCGACAAACAAAGCGCCGCCAATTTTGTCAGTAAATTGTTGACGCAACTCAAAGGATCCCTCGATCAAGCTCCGTCCCCCCAAAGGATCGTCGGAAGTGGATAGCGGCCCTAAACGGCTCCGGCCGTATCCTCGCACGCTGTCGCTGCCCCCGGCATATAGCCGTTCGAAGAGGGGGACCTCCTTGCCCTTGTGCAATGGTTCTGCAAACCCCAATTTCAGACGGGAAGCGAACACAGTCTTTTCTGCGAGCGGGTAATAACCTCTGGCTTCTCCCAAAAGCCTGTACAGGTCAAACTTACCTCCGAGAAAGCTGCCGAATTGCTCGCCGAGAAAAGAAAGCGTCCAACCCGAGGTGGGATTGAGTGGATCGTTAGCATTGTTCCACAGAAACCCTGCCGAGAGGCCCGAAAGCAATCCTTTTTTCTCGAACGGCTGGAGCACCTGGATGGTTGCTGGCTCAACTTTACTCAAGCGGTCGTATTCCACGCGATAGGCTAAAAAGCCTGTGAGGTGATCGGAAAATTTCCTTTCGATTTTCGGCTGCAACCGTAGAGCGTCCAAAAAATATCCCGGCTCATCAAACTGCTGGGGGCCGGCATTGACAATAAAACGATTATTCGGGCCGAGAAAATGGGGTTGAAGAAAATGAAAGTCCAATTCGCGCGCGATAAACGACGCCTTCACTCCGACTTCGAGTCGTCGCCCCCCTCCAAGCCAATTATTATTGCGCCAGCGGGCCTGTCCGCGTAACTGCTCTTCGGTGCCATAGCCGATGCCAATCTTGATTTCACGTGGTGGTTTTTCTTCGAGCCGGACCTTGACCGGAACGGACGTGGCTGGAAGGGAGGGCTGCGGTTCGATAACGATTTGACTGAATAAATCGAGCTCCCGGAGATTTTTTTCCGTGTTCCGGAGCTTGGTGCCCGCGAATGCTTCGCCCGGTTTGTAGGTCAATTCCCGTAAGACAACAGACTCTTCGACGTCCTTTAACCCTTCTACCGTGGTTGCGCCGAATTGCGTTTCAGGCCCGGCATTCAGGATATAAGAAACGTTAGCCACGTGGCGATCGAGAATGACCTCGGCCTTTCGTTGAATGGTAATCGCCGCGCGGCTTTTGTCGTAGAAAAATTCTTTTATCTGCGATTCACTTCGTTGATAGGCGTCTACGGCAAAAATTTCTCCTTCGCGGAGAGGAAGTTTCTTGAGAAGCGCTTGCAGTTCCGGTTTCAGTTCTGGCGCATCGACTATATCCGCTGAGATTTGTCCAACCCGAATAGGGTCATTCTCGCTGACCTCGAGGTTGACCGTCACCAAGCCTTCGCTATCGTCCACTGAGAGATCGTGAGTCACTTTCGCCTCGTAATATCCTTTGTCCTGATAAAATCGAGGGATCCGTTCGAGGTCGGAAGCAAACACTGCAGGGTCGAAAACCGGCCGAGATTGCCATGGAGCATACCAGGGACGGGTCTTGATGGATAAAACATCTTGCAACTCTGAAGATCCAATCTGATTGTTGCCAGAGATGTTTAGATCTTTGATGCGCCATTCGCGATTGGGGTCGAGCTCCTCAACAGGGATGGCGAGCAAAGGTGATGAGCCGAGGAGAAGAAACGCAAGCAAAGCCGTGCCGGCGACGCACCCCGAAGCGACGCACAAATTCATCTCCATCGACGTGAGAAAGTCACGATATCCATCATAACACCCGTGAAGCGCGTTCCAAGGTGATTATCAGAATACGCATTTGTATCGGAATTCTCGCGTAGTCTACTTGCTCAATACCTAGCCTGTGATCACAAGGCAAGAGAGTTGAACGATTCCGGGCGAGTAGGATTGAGCTTTCCCTTCTCCTCAGAGAGAAGTCCGCGTACTTGGAGATGGAGGCTTTTCCGGCCGTTGATTCCCAACGGATGCAAGAGGTCTCTGATCTCCATCTCGTGCTGTACGAAAGCCAGAATGTGCAAACCGAACATTGATCGTTAGCCAAGGTCAAAAAGTTCATACTCTGCACCAGGTTTTCGAATTCATCGGTTCTCGGCGTTTTTCTTTTAATAAATCACAAAAGAAAGGAGAAGACGATGGGAAAAAGTATTTTTGAGTCCATAAAGGACGGAGTCATTGGCACCATTAGTGGAACCGGGGATGTTGCCAGCGCCGTCGTTGACACCGTGAGCGGAACGCTCACTCACACGATCAAAGGGACGAGTGCGGTAGGGACGTCACTGATCGAGGCCGTCTCAGATGTGGGTAGAGCGGCGATCCGTGGAGCGAGCGATGTCGGCGGTGACGTGGGGGCAGCCGCAAAGGGAGCCGTAATCGGTGCCCTGCGCGGGACTAAAGAGACGAGTATGGAAGCAGCGGATGCCATCAAGACAACGGTTAGCAGCGTCATTAGAGGAACGTCAGATGTCGCTGGTGACATTGGCAAAGCTGCGGAAGGCGCCATACAAGGAGCCATTACCGGTGCCAAAGAAGTCGGACTAAACATAACCGATGCCACAGCGGCGGCGGCCAACGGGATTTTAAAATCAGCCAGTGAGATTATATCCAGTACCGGTAAAACGGGTTCGGCATTCATTGAGTCCTCTTCCGGTGTAATGCGTTCTACTATTCAAGCGGTCGTTCAGGGGGGCGGTGACGTGGGCGCGGGCGCCCAAGGAGTGGTGTTGGGAGTCCTACAAGGAACCAAGGTGGGCGGCAAAGAAGCGCTGGAGACGATAAGCGCGACGAGCAGTAGTGTCGTCAAAGGAACGTCGGACATTGCCGGAGATGTCACGAAAGCAGCGAAGGGTGCGGTCCAAGGCGCTATCGCTGGAGCAAAGGAGATCAGTTTAGACACCACGGAG
>WNGO01002968.1_pt1 | contig 11303 bp, 13 predicted proteins | sample 5400511 | NCBI WGS metagenome assembly WNGO01 (sample SAMN13153380, study PRJNA577476) | soil metagenome | isolation source: 20 cm soil or saprolite under Garry oak tree replicate 2 | place: USA:California | collected 2016-06-15
GGTACGAGCTGCCCGTCCGCCGCCGCGAAGCGCAGAAGCTCCCCTTGAGGAGCCTTCCGCCCGCAGCCGATGCAGCTTCTGATCGGCCCGGTCACGCAGCCGGCGGATGCTCCTCGGCGTCGCCTTCGGCGGACGCCTGATCGCCCGGGATCCCGGCCGGAACCTGCTCGGCGTCCGCGAGTTGGGAAACCGAGTCGGGCTCGACTGCTGCAGCTTCCGCTGCGCCTTCGCCTCCCGCTTCGGCGGCCTCGTTCTCGACCTCGGCGACGACGACGGCTTCCTCGGCTTCGGTCACCGCCGGGGCGTCAGCCGGCTCCGAGCCGTTTCCGTCCTGGAGCGCGAGCGCCTGATGTGCGGGTAGCCCGCAGTAACGCGATCCCGGCAGGGCTTCGTTCGGGCAACGCTTGCCGTTCGAGAGCACCGCCGAGCAACGACCGGTGAACTCTTCGCCTTCGTTGCCTCCGCCGTACGCCGCGGCTGCTTCGGCCTGGGCGAACTCGGTGTCGGACTGGATGTCGACTTTCCATCCGGTCAGGCGCGCAGCCAGGCGTGCGTTGAGGCCTTCCTTGCCGATTGCAAGGGCGAGCTGGTCATCGGGAAGACCTCGCGCACCCGTGCGGGCGAGAGCGCCTTCGCGACGAATCGCGCCGGCTCCGGGTTCCACGGGATGATGTCGATCTTTTCGCCGCGAAGCTCCGAGACGACCATGCGCACGCGAGAGCCTCGCGGGCCGACACAGGCGCCGACCGGGTCGACGCCCTGGGCGTGCGACTCGACGGCGATCTTCGACCGGTACCCGGGCTCGCGGGCAACGCCGCGGATCTCGACGAGCCCGTCTGCGATCTCGGGCACTTCCAGCTCGAAGAGGGTCTTGATCAGCTCGGGATCGCGTCGCGACAGGATCACCTGCGGTCCCTTCGTGCCGGACCGGACCTCGGTGATGACAGCCTTGATGCGCGAGCCCTGTTCGTAACGCTCCCCGTCGACCTGCTCCGAGCGCGGTAGTAGCGCTTCGACCTTCCCGAGGTCCACGAGCACGTTGTTGCGGTCGCCGGCCTGTTGGACGATTCCGGTCACGACCTCGGTGACGCGGTCGACGTACTCGTCGTACATCATCGCGCGCTCGGCCTCGCGGATGCGTTGCAGAATCACCTGCTTCGCAGTCTGCGCGGCGATGCGTCCGAAGTTCGCGGGAGTGACGTCCTCACGCTTGATCAGGTGCTCGGGGACGTCGGACCAGTCGACGTCGAGGTCGTCGTCCGAGATGAGCGTGTGCGAGCGTTCTCCCGTCTCGACCTCGAGCGCCTCGAGTTCCTCGAGCTTGCGCTCGCGCGCTTCCTCGATCAGGCGCTCCTCGATGTCGGAAGGCAATTCCACCGCGAAGACGCGGAAATCACCCTGCTCGTCGATTTCGACGATCGCATGGCGCGCGGCTCCGGGCATCTTCTTGTACGCGGCGAGGAGGGCGTCTTCGAGCGCCGCGACGAGCGTGCCGCTCTCGATTCCCTTCTCCCGCTCGATGTCTCGAACGGCCTCGACGATTTCCTGACTCATCTCTTCCCCGCTTCCTCGATCAGATTGCCCCGCACGATCGCGTCATACGGGATGTCCACGGACTCGGCTTCGGTCTTCACGGTCACGGTTCGCTCGTCCGCTGCGACGACTTCGCCGCGCACTCGGTTTCGTTCCTGGGTGCGTAGGGCGACGCGGCGACCAACGGCGGCGCGGAAATGGGCAGGCGTGCGGATGGGCCGCTCGAGACCCGGCGACGAGACGTCGACCGAGTACTCGCGGAGGTAGTCGCGCAGGACGTTCGTGACGCGTTCGCACAACGCATGGTCGACGCCCTGCACGTGATCCACGTACACCGTGAACCGCTCAGGGCTCGTGAGCTCGACTGCGAGCACCTCCGTGCCCGGAAGCGCGCTCTCGACCTTCGGTGCAATCTCCCGCGTCAGTTGCCTCTCCTTGTCATGTGTCGCTGCCATTGGCCTTGCTCCTGTCACAAAAAATGGGCCCGCAGGCCCACTTCGCGAACAGCTCGAAATGTGGTGTTCGCAGAATAGCAAGCTAAACAGGCTCGAGGGCGCCGATTTTTGGCCTGGATGCACGGGAAACGGTTCTCCAGGCTGCGCCCGGGCGGTCAGTCGAGGATAATTGTGACCGGCCCGTCGTTCACGAGCGCGACTGCCATGCGAGCCCCGAAGACGCCGGTTTCGACCGGCGGGCCTTCCGCGGCGAGGGCCGTGCAGAACGCCTCGTAGAGAGGCTCCGCCTGCTCGGGCGGCGCGGCGTTCGTGAAGCTCGGGCGGTTGCCCTTGTGGGTCTCGGCGACGAGCGTGAACTGGCTCACGACGAGAGCGGATCCCGCCGTGTCGAGCAGGCTGCGGGCGAACCTGCCGCGCTCGTCCTCGAAGATCCGCAGCTGCGCCACCTTGCGCGCGAACTGCGCGGCGTCGCGGGCTTCGTCATCGCGCTCGATCCCGAGCAGGACGACAAGCCCCGCGCCGATCTCGCCGGTCACCTCACCGTCGACCGTGACTCGGGCCTCGGATACCCGCTGACAGACCGCCCGCATCGGGCGCCCATCATCTCAGTCCGCGCGCCGCTCCCTCGCGTTCTTTCGGGTAGACGCGCGCGCGTCCCCACCCGGGTGGGGGTGTTACCCACCGCCCACTGCGTTCGAGGCTACCGGCGAATTGCGCACGCGTCAGTCACGAGACCGCGCCGGATGTAGGTCAGTTGTGCGAAGCGTCCTGTTCGGCCTCGGCGGAGTCGTCCGGGTCGTCGTCGTCCCGATCGAGGTCGAGGATGCGCGACGCGTAATGCTCGTTCTGAGGTCGTAGGGAGCTGGCCAGCTTGTAATGGCCGTTCGCCTCCGACTGCTTCCCCTGCTTCTCCAGTGCACGCCCGAGCGCGTAGTGGGCGTAGTGGTCGGCCGGCGACAGGTCGAGCATGACCCGGAACTCCCGCTCGGCTTCTTCGTAGCGCTGAAGCCGCAGGTACGCGATTCCGAGAGCCTCTCGAATCGACGCCTTCTCGGGCTCCCGTCGCTTCGCCTTCTCCAGGGCGACGGTCGCCTGAGCTGCCCGCCCCTTTTGCAGGTGGCTGCGTCCTTGCTGGTAGAGGTCGTAAGTCTCGCTCATGTCCGTCGGAGGTAGGGAAAATTCTCCTCCACCAAGTCAAGCGGATACGTCAAATCTCGTGTCTTTCCGATCTCCACGGCGATAACCGTCTCGCCCGCTCCGATTGCCGACTGGTACGCGTGCTCCAGCTCGTACGGAGGATTGTCGAGGCAGAGACGCTCGGCGACCGCGGGCCCGAGCCCCCAGAGCGGTGCGGCCGACCACGGATTGTGCGGATCATCGTCCCGTAAGGCCTCGATTCGCGCCCCGCTACGCCGGACGGCCTGACGGTCGGGCCCAGGAGGCGGATCGGTCCGAACGGCCACGGCCCCGGCTGCGCCCGAGCCGGCGAACTCGGCGGCGAAACGGCCGATGTCGCCGCGGCTGTACAAGGTGTCCGCCGCAGAAACGAGCGCCGGCACGCCCGCGCCTCCGTCGAGGGCTCGGCGCACGGCGTCGGCGGAACCGAGCGCGTCAGGCTGGTGCACGAACGTCACCTCGACCCCGAAAGCCGAACCGTCGCCCGCGAGCCCCTCGACCTGGTCCGCCAGATACCCGGTTACGACCCAGACGCGACGGAGGTCCGCCGCAGCGAGCTCGCGCAGGAGGACGGCGAGCACGGGCCTTCCGTCGATCGGCAGCACGGGCTTCGGCCAGTGCTCGGTGAGCGGACGGAGTCGTGTGCCTTCCCCCGCCGCCATCACGACGGCATCCACCGCTAGCCGAGCCCGAGGGAACGGACGGACAGGAGGCCACGCGCGCGGTCGGATCTCGTGAGGCTCCGGCGGAGACGGCGCTTCAGCTCGCGCAGCTCCTTGCGCGCAGAACCCGCCGCCTGGCGCGCGCTCTCGGGCGGGCCGTACCGCGCGCTGGTCGCTGCTTGCGCGAAGCTCCTCGCATCGACGCCGAGCTGATCGCTGACGGCGCCGCCCAGCTCCCGGAAAGTCGCGGCCTCCAACGTCGGCACCCGTTGGTCGTGCACGAACTCTGCCAGCTCGCGCGCGCATGCGACGGCAATGCGCCGTGGGTCGCGTGTCAGATAGCGAATCTTTCGTCGTGCCGTCTTGAGGAGAACGATGACCGCCGCGACCCCCGCGGCGAGGAGGAAGAGGAAGAACAGCAGGCTTTGCGTCCGTTTCTTCTGGCCGGCGCTCACACGACTGCCGATGCCGAGGGGAAGGTCTCCCGAACGAGGGTTCCGGCGCAGCCGGTCGCGCAGGTTCGTTGCACTGCCGGCGTCGCTGCCGAACACCTCTCCCCCCTTGACGAGCCCGGCCAGCAGCTTTGCAGCGACCGCGGCGTTGAATCCGCGCGACGTCGAGCTGTAGGTGCCACTCAGATGCCCGCGTCCGGGTGTCGGATCGAACGGGAGCCAGCCGAACCCGCGGAACCAGACTTCGACCCAGGTGTGCGCGTCTCGGTCGGTGACCTGCCAGAAATCGTCGTGGTAACGCCCCGGGAGGAAGCCGGCCGCCACACGGGACGGGATCCCGAGGAGCCGCAGCATCACCGCCATCGCACCGGCGAAATGCTGGCAGTACCCGCTCTTCGTTCCGACTACGAAGCCGACGAGTGGTGGGAGTCCCGGCGTGGTGCCGGGGTGCTCGGAGTACGTGAAACCTCCGGTCGACCTCAGCCACGTCTCGAGTGCGACCGCGGCCGCATAGGGCGACCTCGTCTCCCCCGCAACACGACGCGTGCGCTCGTAGAGCGTTGCGTAAGGAAGGAGACGTCCCGTCAGCAGTCTGGACAAGCGAGCGTCGCGCCCCGCCGTCGCGAACGACGGGACGGTCACGCCGGGTGCGATGTCCAGTTCGCGGCCGGGCCTCGTCAGCGCCCTTGGATACGACGGCGGCACGCGGGCGAGCTCTTCCGGCGTCGGCCGTGGCGAGTAGCTCCAGACGGCGTAATGCTGGTCCCGGTGAAGGCCGCCGATGACGCGGGCGACGCCCTGGCCCTCGTACGCCGCCGCTCTCCCCAAGTCGTTCGTGACCGGGAGGCTAGCCCCGATCACGTGATCGTCCCGGAGAGCCACGACCGTGACCTCCTGGCGAAAGAGGCTCGAGCGCTTCGGTGCAGGCTGCAGCTTGCGATGCTCCTGCGCAGACTCGGGCCACACGTCCTCCAGCCAGCGCGTGCCGTCGAACCGGTCGAGCACCGTCGCGCGCCAGTAGTGCGACTGGTGCGGCGCGCGGATCGTGAGCACCGTCGTCCTCTTCTTCGGGAAGCTCACGCCGTCGTAGTGGGCATCCCAGAGATACCTGACGCTCACAGCTTTTTGTGGGCGCGTATAGAAGTCCCAGTGCTGCCAGTCGAGGAAAGCGCTCTTCGCAACGGCAGGTGAGCTCGAGAGCGCCAGCGCCCCGACCAGGACCGCACCTGCGGCAATCAGCGCCAGCCGGGTCGGGCGTTCGGTCATGCCCGCGAGCAGCGCCAGCGTGACCGCGAGGATGGCGACCCCGCGGCCGAGCTCGTTGCCGCCGGCAAGCAGCGTCGCCGGCCAGCCGGCGGCGATGAAGAAGAGCACCACCGCGAGGAGCGCCCTGCGCGCGGCGACGGCGAGCCCGACGGCAAACGTGAAGCCGAAGATCGCGATCAGGATGACGCCGTGCATCCGAGGATGCTCGGCCGGGTCGAATGGCAGGCGATAGTCGTAGAAGTCGAGAAAGCCGCGGGAAAATCGCGACCCGAGAGGGCCGAAGAAGCCTTCCCCCCCGGGGCGGAGCGCGAGCGGCGAGATCGAGAAGGCAACCCAGGCCGCGAGCAGCGCGGACACAGCGAACGCCGCGAGCCGCACCCACAGCGGACGCAGGAGCAAGGGTGTGATCGCAAGGACTGCGAGCACGATCGAGCGGCCCCCACCAGAGCGTGGCTCTTCGAAGCGAAGCCAGTCGACCGCGATCACGAGCGAGGCCAGGCCCGAGAGCAGAGCCGTCTTAAGCACGTGCGCGCGCCCTCGCAGGCTCGCCGGACAGGCAGGCCGCCAGGTCGTCGCCGGCGCGAATCACGGCGACGGGAATCCCGGCGGCCTGCAGGCGCAACAACGCGGGCCGAGGGCGGAGCGCCGCACCGTTGAAGCTCGCCGGGTCGACAAAGGCGATCGACACCTTGCGTCGAGAGAGAGCGCGCTGGACAAGCCGGTCGACGAGCGCGGGCTCGAGCCGTGCCGTCACGACCACCAGCTCGAGCGCCCGCGCGGCGGGACCGTCCTCCTCCGCAAGCAGCCGCGAGACCGAAAAGCCCCCGGTTGCCTCGACCGCCGCGAGCAGCTCGAGCGCACGACGCCAGTCAGCAGCGGGCGAGTGCACGTGCTGGACCTCACGCCGCTCGGAGTTGATCACGAGCACTCCTCGACGGCCTCGGCGTACGTACGCGTCGAGGATCGAACCGGCCGCTCGAACTTGCACGTCGAAGCTCTCCCCCACCACGGCCTTGGCGTCGGCGTCGAGCAGGACGGCGATCTCGTCGCGCGGCGAGTCCTCGAGCTCCTTGACCATCAGCTGGCCACGGTGTGCCGTCGAAGGCCAATGCACGCGGCGCAAGGATTCCCCTTGTTCGTACTCGCGCACGCTGTGAAGCTCGAAGCCGCTGTGGCGGCGCAGGAGCAGGCGCTGGCCGTCGTGCGAGCGTGCCCCCGACTCGGTGAAGATCGGTCCCAGGCGCACCAGTCGCGGATAGACGAGCAGCGCGCCGGGTGCGGGCAGGTGGACGATCGCCTGCTCGAGCCCGAACGGATCCGCGAGCTCGGCGCGCACGTTGTCGAATGCGTAGCGCCCGCGCGGAACCCGTTCCAGGACGTACCGGACGCGGAGCCGGCGCCCGCTTCGTCTCAGGACGTGTCGCTGTTCCCCGAGGCTGCCGACGTGTTCGCGGAGTGTCACCGACGCCGGCAGGACGTTGCCGGTGGGCTGGAGCTCGGCCGCGACGGACACGTCGTCGCCTTCGACGTGCTCGCGATCGCCCCAACCGTGTCTGACGTGGAACGGGCGGTCCGAGAGCCGCACCCAGATCCAGGCGACACCGATGACCAGGAGTAGCCCGGTCGCGACCGGGTAGAGGGGCTTCGAGCCGAAGGCCCAGGCGGCGACGTAGACGCCGAAGCCGAGCACGAAGATCACCCGACCGCGCGGCGTGAGCATCAGCGAGCCACTAAACCGGGACGGGCGTCTTGTCGAGCGTCTCGCGGATGATCTGCTCACCGGTCGAACCGGTCGACCGGGCCTCCGGAGCGAGGATCAACCGATGGGCGAGCACCGCGACCGCGACGGCCTTGATGTCGTCGGGCTCGAGGTAGCTGCGGCCGTCGGCGAGTGCGCGGGCCTTGGCCACTCGGAGGATCGCGATGCCCGCGCGGGGGCTCGCGCCGAGATAGAGGCGCGAGTCGCCCCGGGTTGCCCGGAGCAGGGCCACGACATAGCGGTTGAGACTCTCCTCGACGAAGACCGCCTTCGCATCGTCGGCCAGCGCGATCGCATCCGCTGCGTTCGCCACGGGCTCGAGCGCGTCGAGTGGCGGGTCCGCCGTCTGCTCGGTCAGCATCTTCGCCTCGTCCGACAGCGGCGGGTAGCCGATCGCGATCCGCATCGTGAACCGGTCGAGCTGCGCCTCCGGCAGGGGATACGTCCCCTCGTACTCGATCGGGTTCTGCGTTGCCATGACCATGAAAGGCCGGGCGAGCAGGTTCGTGACACCGTCCGTCGTCACCTGCTGCTCCTGCATGCACTCGAGCAGAGCCGCCTGAGTCTTCGGTGACGCACGGTTGATCTCGTCGACGAGAAGAAGATTTGCGAACACCGGCCCCGGCCGGAACTCGAACTCGTTCGAACGCTGGTTGAACACATTCACGCCCGTGACGTCCGACGGCAGCAGGTCGGGCGTGAACTGCATGCGCGAGAACGAGACGTCGAGGGAGCGCGCGAGGGCCTTGGCGAGCATCGTCTTCCCGACGCCGGGAAAGTCCTCGAGGATGAGGTGGCCTTCGCTGACGAGGCAGAGCACGCAGAGGCTGAGCGTCTCGTCGGGCGCGTGAACGACCCGCGCGAGGTTGTCGACGATCGTGCGGATCGTCTCCGCCGCAGGAATGCTCTCCAGGCGCTGGCTATCGGGCTTGCTCACGCAACAGCTCCTCCGCCGCATCTACGACCGCCGCCGCGATCTCGTCCTTCGGAGCCTTCGCGACCCGACGCTCCCCGGCTGCGGTGATCAGCACGACCTCGTTGTCCCCCGCGTCGAAGCCGATGTCGTTGCGCGAAACGTCGTTGTAGACCATGAGGTCGACCCGCTTTTGCACCAGTTTCTCGCGCGCGCGCGCGAGGCCGCGATCTCCACGGTCGGCGGCGAAGCCGATCAGCAGCTGACCGTTCGTTCGCCCCTCCCCGAGTGTGCGCAGGACGTCTGCAGTGGGTTCCAGAGTCACCTGCCACGGCTGCTCGTCCTTGGGGCGCTTGCCCTCGACCGATTCCGCCGGCCGGTAGTCCGCGACGGCTGCTGCCATCACCACCACGTCCGAGTCCCGACGCGCCAAGGCTTCGTCCAGCATCGCCGCGGCCGTGGGAGTCTCGACCACCTCGACTCCACGTGGCGGCGGGACGGCGAGATTCGCGGCGAGCAGCGTGACCTCCGCGCCGCGTCGCCGAGCTTCCTCTGCGAGGGCGACTCCCATCCGGCCCGAGGAGCGGTTACCGACGAAGCGGACCGCGTCGATGGGCTCACGGGTGCCGCCGGCGCTGACGAGCACGCGGCGGCCGGCGAGCGAATCGGTCTCTCCGAGCAGCTCGCGGCTGCGCCGGAAGATCTCCTCGGGCTCCGCCAGCCGGCCCACGCCCCATTCACCTTCGGCTGTCTCCCCTTCTCCGGGCCCGACGAACAGCGCGCCGCGGGCCCGAAGAACCTCCACGTTCGCCTGGGTGGCCGGGCTCGCCCACATCCGCGGATTCATCGCCGGCGCGAGCAGCACAGGGCCGCGGTGCGCGAGGGCGGCCTCGGTGACGAGATTGTCCGCGAGCCCGTGGGCGAGCTTGGCCAGCGTGTTCGCGGTGAGAGGCGCAACCACGAGCAGGTCGGCCCGCGTCAGGTGTACGTAGAGGTCGTCGGAGGATGACCGCCGGGCGAGCGCGAGGAAGGTCTCAGCCCTGACGAAGCGCTCGGCGGCCGGCGTGACCAGGGGGACGACCTCGTGTCCGCCTCTCACGAACAGCCGAACGAGGTCGCACGCCTTGTAGGCCGCTATTCCACCGGATACGCCGACGAGCACCCGAGCCATGCCGCAATTCTGCCCTTTCGGCAGAAGACCGACCAGAAGGCGGGAAGCGCTACTTCGGGTACTTGTACTTGAGCTTGCCCTCGGAGACTTCCTCGAGAGCCATGGTCAAGTAGTTCTTCGAGCGCGATTCGACCAGCGGCGGCGGAGCCTGGTCGAAGCCGATGCCTTCGCCGAGCTGGTGGTGGTAGTCGTTGATCTGGCGAGCCCGCTTGGCCGCGACGATGACGAGCGCATAGCGCGAGTCGACGTTTTCGAGGAGCTCATCGATGCGAGGATGGATCATGGGCGGCTCATGGTACCTGCGGTCTGGAGTTCCCGGCGGACGAGCTCCGTCAGCTCCTGCGCGGCCCGTTCGACGTCGTCGTTGACGATCGCGTGATCAAAACGGGATTTGAGGGTTTGTTGCTTGCGAGCGAGGTCGAGCCGGACCTGGATCTCGCCGGAGCTCTCCGTCGCCCGCTCGCGCAAACGCCGTTCGAGCTCCGCGAACGTCGGAGCGTCGACGAAGATCGTCACGGATCCGGGGATCGTCTCCTGCACGCGTAGCGCACCGTCCGTCTCGAGGTCGAGCAGCGGCACCTTGCCGTGCGCCTGGATGCGGTCGATCTCGGATCGCAGCGTGCCGGAGCGCGCTCCCCACGGAAGGTCGACGTATTCGAGGAACTCCCCGTCCTCGACGAGCCTTTCGAACCGCTCGGGTGTGACGAACCAGTACTCCCGCCCGTTCTCCTCACCCGGCCGTTGCTCGCGAGTCGTCGCTGACACCGCCAGCTCGACCTCGGGCATCCGCTCCAGCAGGATCTTTTCGAGCGTGCCTTTGCCGGCACCCGACGTGCCGGTGACGACGAGAACCAGCGGTCTACCGGTGGAAGAGGCCAATCAGCTCGGACCGTTGCCGGTCGGAGAGGCCTCCCACCGTCTTCGACTGACTGATCCGGCACATGTTCAGGAAGCGTGCCGCCTTCACCCGTCCGAACTTCGGGACCGCCATCAGCATGTCGAATACTTTTGCGGTCGACACGTACTCGGGAGGGTTGCTGAGGATCTGCTCGATCTGGACGCGTCCATCCTTGAGATCCTTCTTCAGCCTCGCTCGTCTGACACGGATGTCATTCGCCCTCTTCAACGCTTCCATGCGTTGGTCGAGCGAACGAATCGGTGCCTCGGCCTGGGTCTTGGGCGACACCATGAGCGCGGGAGTCTAACAAGCGACCTGCGACGGTCAAGCGCCTATGTTTGCGGTTCTGAGCAGGCTTTTTGAGGCCTAGACGCTCGACCTTTCATCGAGAGTTGCCCCGGCGGACAACGTCTCTTCATGAGCGACTGCATATCCATCTTCGTAAGCGTTCCATCCTCGCGCGGCCGCGGCGGCGTGCAACTCCGCGCGCACGCGTGCAGGCGCGTCCGGATCTGCGAAGAGCACCGTTCCGAGCGCCACGTGTCGTGCGCCCACGGCGATGAGCTCGAGTGCATCCAGACCCGTCTGCACGCCGCCCATACCCACGATGGGCATCTGCGTCGCTCGATAGCACGTCGCCACGGCAGCGAGTGCGATCGGCTTCAGGGCGGGCCCCGAGAGGCCTCCCTGTCCCGGGCCAAGCACGGGGCGAAGCGTCCTCTCGTCGAGCTTCAGGCCGCGGATGGTGTTCACGAGCGAAAGACCGTCGGCGCCGGACGCCTGCGCGGCGCGTGCGACCTCGGCGATGTCCGGCACGGCGGGCGAGAGCTTCGCCCACAGCGGCTTTCGTGTCGCGAGCCGCGACGCACTGACGATCTCCGCTGCACTGTCGGCCGGCATCTCGACGTTCGGGCACGAAACGTTCAATTCGATCGCGCTCACCTCCGCGTGATCGTCCAACCGCGAGCAGATGTCGGCGTAGTCGTCGGTCTCGAATCCGCCGACCGACACCCAGATA
>WNGO01002706.1_pt1 | contig 11299 bp, 9 predicted proteins | sample 5400511 | NCBI WGS metagenome assembly WNGO01 (sample SAMN13153380, study PRJNA577476) | soil metagenome | isolation source: 20 cm soil or saprolite under Garry oak tree replicate 2 | place: USA:California | collected 2016-06-15
ACTCCCTGGAAGACCGCTTGGTCAAGTCATTCTTCAACGTCGAGTCCAAAGACTGCATCTGCCCACCCCAGCAGCCAGTCTGCACCTGCGGCCACCGGGCCACCCTACGCGTCATCACCCGGCATCCGGTGCGGCCCTCTGAAGAAGAGGTGTCCGCCAACCCCCGCGCCCGGTCCGCCCGCCTCCGGGTAGCGGAAAAAATCTGAAACCACAAAGTCCTGGTGGCCGGCCTAACCCCTCCGGCCACCAGGCAATTCTTCCCCGCTTGCCGGGGAAGGTGGCCGGTCGCGAAGCGACCGGCCGGATGGGGGCAACCGCCAAACCACAGGTCGAACAACACAGCGCCGGATGGGACAGCCAACAAACCACAGGCCAAACAACACACCAAAGGATGAAGTTCACGTCGTGACATCGACCCGAATACTGGCCAGACGGCGCCTCGGCGCGACCGGTGCTGCGCCCCACGTCACCGCCCCGCCACGGCGGCGACGGCGCACGCGCGGCTTCGTGCAGGTCGCAGGCTCAGTCGCCGCCGAAAGGCTGCGGCTGAACGTGTTCGGCCATGCCTACGTCGGTGTCGGCGCGGTCGTCATCGTCGTGCTCTTCTACCTGGCGATCGCCGCGCAGATCACGCAGTCGTCATATGACATCGCCCGCCTGCAGGACCAACAGCGTCAGCTGATCGCCGAACAGGACCAGCTCCGCTATCAAGAGGTCACCATGCATGCACCCGCGCAGGTGCAGCAGCACGCCGCCCAGAGCGGCATGCAGCGTGTCATCCCGTCGCGTTTCGTCACGGGGCAGGAGGTTGCGGTCGACCTGTCGGCGGCGGTCGGCGCATCGCCCGTCGATGCGACTCCGTTGTGGTTGCGCGCTGTGGCGGTGATCGCCAACACCGTCGCGGGGACACGCGACGTCATGGCGTCGACCAAGAAATAGCTTGAGCACGAGGGCGCTCGCCTCGCGACGCCCCGGACGGGTTGAGCGTGTCGGTTCGGCGCGGCTGCGTGTCGTCTCCATGCTCCTCGTTGCGGTAGTGCTCGCCGGAATGGTCTGGGCACGGCTCGCCTACTGGCAGGTGGTCCAGCACGGCCAGCTCACACTCCAGGCGCAGGCTCAGTACCGCGAGCTTGTCGAGCTGCCGGCGCTGCGCGGCGCGATCTTTGACCGCAACCTGACTCAGCTCGTCGTCAACACCACGGTTTACTCCGCCTTCGTGTCGCCGGATCAGATCGCCGCCACGCAGCGAGACGCCGTGGCGACAGGGCTGGCGACCGTGCTCGGCGCCGACAGGCCAAAGGTGATGGCAACGCTCGAGTCCAACGTGAAGTTCGCCTACATCGCGCGGCGATTCGCCAAGGCGAAAGCGGACCAGCTGCGCACGCTCAAGCTGCCTGGCGTCGGGCTGCAAGAAGAAACCCAACGTTCCTACCTGCCCGGGACCAGCTCAGGCAGCACGCTGGCCGCCAACCTCCTTGGCTTTGTCGACTGGAACGGCGACGGCAACTATGGACTGGAAGCGAACTACCAGAAGGCCCTCGGCGGCACACCGGGCTACATCTCCAGCTACCGCGACCTCGCCAACCGCGAGATCGTGCTCGGCACCCACACCCACCAGGACCCCGTCAATGGACAGAACCTTGTGCTTTCGCTCGACGCGAACATCCAGTACGCGGCCGAACAGGCGCTGATGGAAGGGGTCAAGCGAGACCGTGCGGAAAGCGGCAGCGTCCTGATCATGGATCCCACCACCGGCGGGATCGTCGCGTGGGGTGACTACCCGAGCTACAACGCCAACAGCTTCAACCGCACCAACACGGCGCTGTTCAAAGACAACGTTCTCAGCTACGTCTACGAGCCGGGCTCGGTGATGAAGGTCGTGACCCTGGCCGGGGCGATCAACGCGGGAGCGATCGAACCCGGCACAGTCATCAACGACCCGGGCGTGCTCAATGTCGGCGGTTACCGGATCTACGACTGGGACCGGCGCAACCACGGCAACGTCAACTACACGTACGTGCTCGAGCACTCCCTCAATGTCGGCGCGATGAAGGCGATGCTGGCCGAGGGCCACCCCGCCTTCTACAAGAACCTCGAGGCTTTCGGGCTCACCACACCAAGCGGCATCGACGTCGCGGGCGAGAACCACATCGCGCCGCCTTCAGCGGCGAAGATGCAGGACTCGCAATACGCGACGACAGCGTTCGGCCAGGGCATCGACGTGAACATGGTTCAAATGCTCGCCGCCATCAATGTCGTCGCGAACGGAGGCAAGTACGCGCCGCCCCACGTCGTCGAGCGCGTCGGAAGAAACCTCAACCCGCTGCTGCTGCAGCCCCAGCGTCAGGTGATCAGCGCCGCCACCGCGGCCAAGATGACGACCATGATGCAGATGGTCGTCCAGCACGGATCCGGTTGGACCTCTCGCATCCCAGGCTTTCAGCTCGACCAGTGTGGCAAGACCGGAACGTCGCAGATCCCGGTCAACGGGAAGTACACGCAGGACGTGTGGTCGTCATTCGTCGGGTTCCTGCCCGCCAAGAAGCCGAGGTTCACGATGCTGGTCGTCGTGCGCAAGCCGCACTACCCCGGGAGCGAGAACGACTGGACGCTGAACGACGGCTACATGACGGCCGAGCCGATCTGGAAGCAGATCGCGCAGACGCTCGTCGTCAGCTGGCACATCACACCAGACAAGCCCTAACGATCGCGGGTGAGATCTGTGGATCTCCCCCGCGGAACCCCCTCTGGGTTTCCACGGGTCACGTCCTGTTGCGCGCAGCGCCGCGTCTGGGGACGCCCGGAGTGAATCCGGGCTACCGCTCCACTTAGTGTTTGTAGGACCGTGAAGCAAGAATGAGACTGAGTCTCCTCGAGATCCTCGAGGCTACCGGTGGTGGCGAGGTAGGCGGCACCCAGGTCGGCGAGACGTTCTCGACCTTTCACACCGACTCGCGCGAGGTGAAGTCGGGCGGTGTCTTCTTCGCGCTGCGCGGCCAGGAGATGGACGGCGCCGAGTTCGTCAGTGACGCGATCGCGCGAGGGGCCGCGGCGGTGGTCGTGGAGCGAAAGACGGACATTCCGACCGGCATTGTCGAAGTCCTCGTCCAGGACACGTGGTCGGCGCTTTACGCGCTCGCCTCACACGCGCTCCGCCGGGTGCAGCCGCTCGTGGTCGCGGTGACGGGCAGCAACGGCAAGACGTCGACCAAGGAGATGATCGCCGCGATCCTGGGCCAGCACTTCAATGTCAAAAAGACCGAAGGCAACCTCAACACCGAGACCGGCGTGCCGCTCACGATCCTCAGCCTCGAGTCCCACCATTCCGCGCTCGTCCTGGAGATGGGCATGCAGCGTCCGGGGGACATCGGGCGCCTGGCCGGCCTCGCGAAACCGGTGATCGGGGTCGTCACGAACGTCGGCATCGTGCACATCGAGTTCTTCAACTCGCGCGAAGAGCTCGCGCGCGCCAAGGGCGAGCTGGTGGCGACGTTGCCTGAAGAAGGCCTCGCCGTCCTCAACGCCGACAACGAGTTCTATCCCTTGCTTGCTCAGATGACGTCCGCCCGTGTCGCCGGCTTCGGCAACGAGCACGGCGATTACCGGGTCGAGGGATTCCAGCCGCTCGAGGGTGGCGGATCGCAGTTCACGGTGCGTGGGGTCGAGGTACGCCTCACGATGGCGGGCCGCCACCAGGCCCTCAACGCCGCCGCGGCGCTCGCGGCGGGCGATTTCGCCGGGGTCTCGGTGGAGGCAGGGGCCACCGCGCTGGCGGGCGTGAACGTTGAGCACCGCCTGCAGGAGATGAGCACGCCGGGCGGCTATTGGGTCATCGACGACGCCTACAACGCGAGTCCGGAATCGATGCTCGCCGCCTTCGACGCGCTCGCCGAGACGGCGCGTAACGGGCGACTGCTGGCGGTGCTCGGCGAGATGCGCGAGCTCGGATCGCTGTCCGAGGAGGCGCACCGGCGAGTTGGCCAGAGGGCCGCGGAGGTCTTCGACGCGGTTTGCGTGGTCGACGGCGAGCGGGCCAAGCCGATGGCGCAGGCAGCCGGGGCCGAGCTGGTTCCCGACCGTGCGGGCGCGGCGGAGTGGGTCCGGAGGAACGCGGCGAGCGGCGACCGCGTGCTGGTCAAGGCCTCTCACGGCATCCGGCTGGACGAGCTCGTCAGGGAACTGACCTCCGCTTGATCTTCGACGCAGCGACATTCGCTGTCGCGTTTGCGGTCGCTTTCGTCCTTTATCCGCCTACCATCCGCGCGCTGCGCCGGCTCCGCTCTGGGCAGGTCATCCAGGATGAGCTGCCCGACACGCACCAGAAAAAGGCGGGCACGCCGACCGGCGGCGGGATCCTCTTTGTCGCCGTCGCGATTCTCGGAGGCGTGCTGGCAACGATCGCCGGACATCCCGGCGCGCTGCCCGCCGTAGGTGGGCTCCTCGCAGGGGCGCTGATCGGCTTCGCCGACGACCGGAGCAAGCTCCGCGTCGGCACACGTGGCATCCCGGCGCGGCTCAAGTTTCCGCTGCAACTTCTCCTCGCGGTGCCCGTGGCCTGGCTCGCGACGGCGCAGGGTGGTCCTCAGCTCTCGCTACCTGTATCGCCCTGGCTCGTGTTTCCGCTGGCGGTGATTGCGATTGTCGCCACCGCGAACGCGGTGAACATCACCGACGGCATGGACGGTCTCGCGGGCGGCCTCTCGGTAATCGCCATCGGCGCCACGGCGCTGTTCATGACCGGCGCGCCGGCCGGCGAGAAAGCGGTCGCGATGGCGCTGTGCGGCGGGCTCGCTGCATTTCTCGTCTTCAATCGCTACCCGGCGCGCGTCTTCATGGGCGACACGGGCGCGCTGGCGCTCGGCTTCGCGCTCTCCGCGATGGCGATCCAGCAAGGCCTCCTCTTGTTGCTGCCCGTCGTCGGTCTCGTGTTTGTACTCGAGACGCTGTCTGTCATCATTCAGGTGGCTTATTTCAAAGCCAGCGGCGGACGCCGCGTGTTCACCATGACCCCGATCCACTACACGTTCCACCACGAGGGATGGTCTGAGAACCGCATCGCGCTCACGTTCTGGGGCGCGGGGCTGGTTTCAGCTCTAGCGGCGATCGCTCTCGTGCGGCTCATGGATTGAGAATCCCCACGAACTCAGAGGCTTCGCCGTGAGTTCGCGGGGACCCCTAAGAACCGCTCTCGTGGTCGGCGCGGCGCGAAGCGGCGTCGCGCTCGCGCAGCACCTCACTCGTTTCGGTACCAACGTTCTGGTGGTCGACCGCAAGCCTCAGTCCGAGTTGCGGGACTCCATCGCTCAGATGCCCAAGCAAGGGGTCACGTTTCAGCTGGGCGGCTATGACGCCCGTGTGCTGGATGGGATATCCATCGTGTTCGCCAGTCCTGGCGTGCCGTGGGATTCGGAGCTGCTCAATGAAGCGCGCGCCAGAGGCATTCCTGTTTCCAGCGAGATCGAGCAATTCCTCGAGATGAGTGGCGGGATCGTCGTCGGAATCACCGGGACCAATGGCAAGACGACGACCACCGCACTCGCAGGCGACGTTCTGAAAGCAGGCGGCCTCGATGTCGTGGTCGGCGGCAATATCGGCGATACAGTCCTCGACCGCCTGCCCGAGATCGGTCCGGAAACGTGGGTCGTGCTCGAGCTCTCAAGCTTCCAGCTCGAGTCGATCGAAAGACCAAAGCTGCACGTCGGTGTGATCCTCAACATCACTCCCGACCATCTCGATCGTCACGGCACGCTGGAGCGCTACACCGAGCTCAAGGCGCGAGCCATCGAGGACGCGGACTACGCGGTACTGAACAGCCGCGACCCGGTTGTCAGCGGCCTATCCGCACGCGCGAAGGGCGAGGTCATCTGGTTCGACCAGCACCAGCCGCTCCCGCCGATGCCTCTGCCGGGGCGGCACAACATGGAAAACGCCCTCGCCGCGGCCGCGGTGGGGCGCATCGCGGGACTCAGCGATGAGGCGATCAACGAGGCGATCCGCGGCTTCAAGGGCGTCGAGCACCGGCTGGAGCTCGTCGGGGAGTGGGCAGGCGTCCGTTGGTACAACGACTCGAAGGCGACCAACCCCGACGCGGGCCGCGTCGCGTTGAGCGCGTTTCCGGGTGCACCTGTGATCCTGATCGCCGGCGGGTACGGCAGCGGCTTCGACCTTCGGGAATGGGTCCAGGACGTACTCGCGAATACGGAGGCGGTGATTCTCATCGGCGCTTCTGCCGGCGAGCTGGCCGAGGCCCTGCGCGTGCATCCGAATGTCATCCGGGCCGAAACACTCGAACAGGCCGTGTCCATAGCGGCCGGCATGGCTCGGCAGGGGAGCGTCGTCCTGCTCAGCCCCGCCTACAAGAGCTACGACATGTTCAAAGACTTCGAGGACCGCGGCAACCGGTTCAAAGAGCTTGTCCGGCAGCGGTTCGCGGCGTGAGCCCGACGTCTGCAACTCGGCCGCAGCCCGACCGGCTGCTCCTGTTCACGACCGTCGCCCTGTGCGGGGCCGGCCTCGTCATGGTCACGAGCGCGAGCGTCGCGTTCGCCTACAACCAGCACCAGTCAACCCTGTACTACGCGGAACGTCAGGCGGCATGGTTGCTGATCGGCTTCGTCGCGCTCTTCGTCCTCGGCCGCCTCGACTACCGGAGGATCCGACGGCTCGCGCCGGCCGGAGCGGTCGCCGCCGGGTTGCTCATGCTCCTGGTCCTGGTCCCGCACGTGGGCGTAAGCGTCAACGGCGCGCGGCGGTGGTTCGAAGCGGGGCAGCTCGGGACGTTTCAGCCCTCAGAGCTCGGCAAGCTCGCCTTCGCCGTCTTCGTGGCGCACTGGGTCGACCGCAACGCGCAACGCATGGGCGACTTCAACCAGGTCTTCATCCCTTTCGCGGCGATGCTGGCGGGCGTGCTCGTTCTCCTTTTGCTGGAGCCGGACCTGGGCACCTCGATCGTCATGGTCGGCATCTTCGTCAGCGCCTACTGGGCGGGCGGGGGCCGGCTGCGTCACCTGATCCTGATCGCGGGCGCCCTCGCCCTCGCGTTTGTCGCCGTCACCCTGCTCGAGCCGTACCGAATGTCCCGGCTCGTCGCGTTCAAGAATCCGTGGGCAGACCCGCTTGGCGCCGGCTTCCAGGCCACCCAATCCCTCTATGGGCTTGCTTCGGGGGGCTGGTTTGGGGTGGGAATCGGCCACTCCATCGAGAAGTACGGCTGGCTGCCCGAGGCCCATACCGACTTCATCTTCGCAATCGTCGGCGAGGAAACCGGTCTGATCGGGACGACACTCGTGATGCTGGGCTTCCTGGTTTTCGGGATCCGCGGTTATCGCGCGTCGCTGCGGGCACCGGACCGATTTGGCATGGCGCTCGCGGCGTCGATCACCACCTGGATCACGTTCGAGGCGCTTCTGAACATGGGGACCGTCACCAACACCCTGCCCATCACGGGAGTCCCGCTGCCGTTTTTCAGCTATGGCGGCACGGCGCTCGCCACGACACTCGCCGCGGTTGGCCTTCTGCTGAGCATCGCCCGCCACGGGTCGGGTTCGGCGTTGCGGAACAATCGGTCATCAGATGAGACTTTTGATCGCTGGCGGCGGAACCGGAGGTCACCTGTTTCCGGCCCTCGCGGTCGCGCGAGCGTTTCACGCTGAGGAGCCGCATGGTGCCTTGCTTCTGGTCGGGCGCTCCGGTGGCCCGGAAGAGAGGCTTGTGCCCGCGGCGGGTTTCGAGCTGCAGACAATCAGGGTTCGTGGACTCGACCGCGACGCGCCCTGGAAGAACATCGCTCTTCCCGTTCTCGTCCCCCTGGCGCTCCGGTCCGCGCTCCGCATCGTGGACCGGTTTCGGCCCGACGTCGTGCTCGGCATGGGCGGCTACGTGATGGCTCCTGCGGTGGCCGCGGCGCGCATCCGCCGCATTCCTTACGTCCTGCACGAGAAGGACGTCCGGCCCGGGCTGGCGACGAGATACTTCGCGGCGAACGCCGCCGCGGTCTGCACGACGCTGCCGGGCACCGACGAGCGGTTGCGCAACGTCAGGACCGTGCTCACCGGCGTCCCTCTGCGCGAAGGTTTCGAGGCGCGCATTCCCGATATTCCTCCGCGCCGCCTGCTGGTGACCGGGGGCAGCCAGGGCGCGCGGCGTTTGAACGAGGCCACGTGGGCGGTGCTCGATGAGCTGTGCGCGAGGTATGAAGAGGTCATCCACGTCGCCGGGCAGCAGGGCAAGGATGGAGTGGAGCGACACGCCCGCGAGCGTTACGGCGGGATGGCTTTCGCCGATGACATGCCCGCGCTGATGGCACGGGCCGATCTCATGGTCAGCCGAGCCGGCGTGAGCACGATCTCCGAGGCCGCCGCGGTCGGCCTGCCGATGATCCTCGTGCCGGGGACCTTTGGCGGCGGGCACCAGGAGGAGAACGCGGCCGCGATGGTCGCGGCCGGTGCGGCCGTCCGGATCGCCGACGAAGAGCTCACGGGCGAAAGCCTCATACGCACGATTGCAAGCCTCGACGCCAACCGCCTGCGGGCGATGGCGAAGGCATCCGCGGCGACCGGGCGTCGGGATGCCGCGCAGCGCGTTCTACGAGTGCTCCACGAAGTGGTAAGGAGGTGAGCCCGGGGATGCCAACGGGATCTTTGGAGCCCATGCGGCCCCATCGCTGCGTTAGGGGGCCCGTCCCTTCGTCGCTGCCCCCGCTATCCACGGCGCGGGGACCCCAGCAGGTATGCGCTCCTCCTCGGGCCACCCCTGCCTTGCGCTGGGACCACCTGGATCTCCAAATCTCTCCGCCGGCCCCCCGGGCCCACCTCCAGTGAGGGTTCACCTGATGGGGGCCGGCGGGGCCGGTGTATCGGCGCTGGCGCGCGTCTTCCTCGCCCGAGGGGATGACGTCACCGGTTGCGATATCAAAGAATCGGAGACGACGGCCGAGCTCGAAGAAGCGGGTGTCCGGATGAGCGTGGGTCACGACCCCGAGCACGTCCTGGGAAAGGACTTGCTCGTCTACAGCGGCGCGATCAAGAGATCGCCGGAGCTCGAGGCCGCGAGGGCCATGGGCGTCAAGGTCGTGAGCCGCGCCGAGATGCTCGCCAGGCTCATCAGCGAGACGAACTCGATCGCCGTGGCCGGGACGGCCGGCAAGACCACCGTCACGCACATGATCGGCCACATCCTCGTCATGGCGGGTTACGACCCGACCGTGCTGGTCGGCGACGGCTCCAGCGCCAGGGCGGGACAAGGGGAGTGGCTGGTCGCGGAGACGGACGAGTCCGACGGCACGCTCACGTTGCATCACCCGCAGCGGGCAGTCGTGACCAATATCGAGCTCGACCATCCCGACCACTTCCGCGACGTGTCCGCGGTGCGCGACCTCTTCCAGTGGTTCATTGAGGCCATCCCCGAGACGGGCCTCGCCGTGCTTTGCGCGGACGACGAGCTGGCGCGCGAGCTCAAGCCCAGGGCTCGCAAGGTCACCTACGGTTTCCGGCAGGGCGCGACCTACCGCTGCGAGCCGACTCGTCCTTTTCCGATCTATCGTGGAGCGGACCTTCTCGGCCACATCGACCTGCGCCAGCCGGGCCGGCACAACATTCAGAATGCGACCGCCGCCGCGGCCATGGCCCTCGAGATCGGGGTCCCGTTCGCTGACGTCGCGGGCGCGCTCCAGACCTTTCCAGGCGCCCATCGGCGAATGGAGTTCCTGGGCACTTTCCAGGGCGCGGCCGTGTACGACGACTACGCGCACCACCCGACCAAGGTGCGTGCGACGATCGAGGCGGCGCGCGAGCTCCGTCACCGCCGGCTTCTCGTCGTCTTTCAGCCGCATCGTTACTCCCGACTGAGCGCCCTGATGCACGACTTCGCGCGCTCGTTCGTGGGTGCGGACCGCGTCTATGTGCTCGACGTATACAGCGCCGGCGAGCAGAACGTCTCAGGCGTGCAGGCTGCGGACCTCGCGCACCAGGTCCCACAGGCGATTTACGTCGGCGACTTCACAAGAGCGAAGGAAGCTCTGCAGGAGATCGTCGGCCCGGACGACCTGGTGCTGCTGATGGGCGCGGGCGACATCAAACAGTTGGGCGATGAGCTGGCGCACAAAGTCTAGGCTCGCCTGGCTTCGCGAGCTGCCCGGCGTGAGCGAGAATGAGGCGCTCGCTTCGCGGACCTCGTTCGGCATCGGAGGCCCCGCCGAGTTTTTCGTTGAGCTTGCGCGGCCCGAGGCCATCGAGAAGGCGATCGAGGGCTGCCGCGAGCGCGACATTCCTTATCTATTGCTGGGCGCTGGGACCAACCTCCTCGTTGCCGACCGCGGCGTCGAAGGATTGGTCGTGCGCGTGGTGAATCGTGAGCACCAGGTCGACGGCACCCGCGTCCGCGCCGGCGCCGGGTTGAAGATGATGCGGCTCGCGCGGATCGTCGCCGACGCCAACCTTCGCGGCTTCGAGTTCGCGATCGGCGTCCCCGGCACCGTGGGCGGAGCCGTGTACCAGGACGCCGGTTGCTGGGGCAAGGACATCCGCGAGGTGCTCGTCGAGGTCGAGGGCTTCATGCCGGGCACGGGCAAGCAGACTTGGAAGCCGTCGGCGCTGAAGTTCGGCTACCGCACGTCCGCGCTGCGCGATGGAGATCTGAAAGGCGCGCTCGTCATCTCCGCCACCGTGCAGCTGACGCGCGGTGATGGGGAAGAGGCGAAACAGCTCATGTCCAAGCTCACAAGGGAGCGCAACGAGACACAGCCGATCAAGACCAAGAACTGCGGCAGCGTGTTCAAGAACCCGCAGGGCGATTCGGCGGGCAGGCTTGTCCAGGCCGCCGGACTGAAAGGCACGCGGGAGGGCGCGGCGGTTGTCTCGGAGCTGCACGGCAACTTCATCATCAATGAGGGCGGCGCCACCGCAGCCGACGTGAGGCGGTTGATCGAACGCGTGATGGTGGAGGTCAAACGTCGCTTCGGCGTCCAGCTCGAGCCCGAGGTCGAGATGGTCGGGCAATGGCAATGATGTCGTGAGGCTCGCGGTGCTGAGAGGCGGGAAGTCGGCCGAGCGCGAGGTGTCGATGCGCTCGGGAGAGCAGGTGGGGAATGCCTTGCGCGGTCGCGGACACGACGTCACGCTCGTCGACCTCGACGGCAACACGTGGGACGCGCTGCGCGATGGCCATTTCGCGTGCGTGTTCAACGCGCTTCACGGCCGGCTGGGAGAGGACGGCACGGTGCAGGGGATGCTCGAGCTGCTCGGCTTGCCCTACACCGGCTCGGGAGTGCTCGCTTCCGCGCTCTGCATGGACAAGTCGCGCG
>WNGO01002709.1_pt1 | contig 11299 bp, 10 predicted proteins | sample 5400511 | NCBI WGS metagenome assembly WNGO01 (sample SAMN13153380, study PRJNA577476) | soil metagenome | isolation source: 20 cm soil or saprolite under Garry oak tree replicate 2 | place: USA:California | collected 2016-06-15
AGCATCTCGCCGCGTTACGCCCGTACGAGGGACAGCTCCTCCTCGAGACGATGTACTACGCCGAGGAGGTGCGAAGCCCTCAGGCGCTCGACGGCGACCTCGGGACAGCCAGGCTACAGAGCGCCGAGGTGGAGATGGCGAAGTCGCTCGTCGAGAACCTCAGCGAGCCGTTCAGGCCGGAGAAGTACGACGACACGTATCGCAAGGAGCTGCTCGACCTGATCCAGGCGAAGGCCGAGGGGCAGCCGCTCCCCGAGCCGGCTAAGGAGCAGGACGGAGAAGTCGTCGACCTGATGGCGGCGCTGCGGGAATCGGTCGAGCGGACGAAGAAGCAGCGCAAGGCACCCTCGAAGCGCAAAGCTTCGTAGGTGGCCACGCAGAAACTCTCCGAGTACAAGCGCAAGCGGGATCCGAAGGAGACCCCGGAGCCCTTCGGCTCGAGGAAGGGCAAGACGAAGGAGCCGATCTTCGTCGTCCAGCGCCACGACGCGCGGAGTCTCCACTATGACTTCCGGCTCGAGAAGGACGGGACGCTGCTCAGCTGGGCAGTGCCGAAGGGCGTGCCGCTCGAGCCGGGCGAGCAGCACCTTGCCGTGCACGTGGAGGACCATCCGCTCGAGTACGCGACGTTCGAGGGGGAGATCCCTAAGGGTCAGTACGGCGCAGGCACGGTCGAGATCTGGGATAGCGGCAGCTACGAGCTGCTCGAGGAGAAGAAGAACGGCGGCCTGACCGTGCGCCTGCACGGGACAAAGCTCCAGGGGACGTGGGCGCTCGTGCCGGCCCACCTCAGCGGTGAGGAGAAGAACTGGCTCATCGTGCGCAAGCGCGACGAGACCGCAGCTGCTCCCCGCAGCAGCGGCCGCACGTACGCGCCGATGCTCGCGACCCTCGCGGACGAGGTCCCGCGTGGTTCGGAGTGGGCGTTCGAAGTCAAGTGGGACGGCTACCGAGCGATTGCGACGGTCGCCGGCAGCGACGTAACGCTCACGAGCCGCAACGGGAACGACCTGACGTCGCGCTTCCAGAACGTTGCGAAGGAGACCACCAAGGCCGTGAAGACGCCGGACTGCGTCCTCGACGGCGAAGTCTGCGCACTGGACGAGTCCGGCCGCTCGAGCTTCTCCGCGATGCAGCAGGGCAAGGCGGGAACGCCCATCGTCTACTACGTGTTCGACGTGCTCGAGATCGAGGGCGAGCCGGTGATCGACCTGCCGCTCGTCGAACGGCGCAAGCTGCTCGAGGGGCTCCTCGACCGACGCAACAAGACCGTTCGGCTCTCGGAGACCTTCGAAGACGGGCAGGCGTTGCTCGAGGCCGCGAAGCAGCGGCAGCTCGAGGGAATCATGGCCAAGCGTCTCGACTCCCGCTACCTGCCGGGCAAGCGCACGCGTGACTGGCTGAAGATCAAGACGCACTCCGAGCAGGAGTTCGTCGTCGCCGGTTACACGAAGGGCACAGGCAGGCGGGCCTCGAGCTTCGGTGCGCTCGTCCTCGGCTACTACGTCGGAGGCGAGCTCGTGTACGCCGGCAACGTGGGCACCGGCTTCAACAGCAAAGAGATCGAGAAGCTGCTCGACAAGCTGAGGCCGCTGCGGCGGGACACCCCGCCGTTTCGCGAGGTCCCGAAGATGCCCAAGGTGCGGAAGAGCGACGTGATCTGGGTGGAGCCGAAACTCGTCGCCGAGGTCGAGTTCGCGGAGTGGACGCACGACGGGCGACTCCGCGCTCCGTCGTACCAGGGCCTGCGCGAGGACAAGCCTGCGGAGGATGTGCGACGCGAGGAGCCGATCACCGGCGTCGTCAGGAAGGGGTCACGCGAGCTGAAGCTCTCGAATCTCGACAAGGTCTTCTTCCCCGTCGAGCGCATCACGAAAGGCGACCTGCTCGAGTACTACCGCGGTGTCGCTCCGGTGCTCTTGCCGCATCTGAAGGAGCGCCCGTTCACGATGGTCCGCTGGCCCGACGGGATCGAGGGCAAGAAGTTCTTCCAGAAGGACGCGCCCTCTCACATGCCGGAGTGGATTCCGAGGTTTCGCACCCAGGTGTCGACGCGGGAGCCGCCGAGGACGAAGAAGTGGGTGAACTTCCCGGTCGTCAACGACGAGCTCGCGCTGCTGTGGATGGTGAACATGGGCTGCATCGACATGAACACGTGGTACTCACGGATCGACAGGCCCGAACGTCCGGACTGGGTGCTCTTCGACCTCGATCCGTCGCCCGACGTCAGCTTCAAGGAGACCGTTCAAGTCGCGCTGCTCGTCAAGGAGGCGCTCGACGCCTTCGGCCTCGTCGGCTTCCCGAAGACGTCGAGCGCCGAGGGAATGCACATCCTCGTCCCGGTGGAGCGTCGCTACACCTACGCGGACACGCGCCAGTTCGCCGAGATCGTTGCGGGCGCGATCGCACGCACGCATCGTGGGCTGGCAACGACGGAGTGGACGAAGTCAAAGCGGCGCGGCGTGCTCATCGATGCGAACCAGAACGGCGAAGGCAAGACGATCGCGTCGGCCTATTCAGTGCGGCCACGGCCCGGTGCGCCCGTGTCGACGCCACTGCGCTGGTCGGAGGTGAACGAGGATCTCGATCCGCTCTCGTTCACGATGCCGGTCGTGCTCGAGCGAGTTCGCAAGCTCGGCGACCTCTACGCCGGCGTGCTCACGACGAGGCAGCGGTTGACGGACGCGCTGAAGGCCCTCGGCGGTTAGACGGCCGCGGCTGCGATCTGGAACGCCGGGGCGACCGGCTGCATCTGTTCCCGCCCGAGAACGCGCTCGAGCGCAGCGACGCAGCGTTCGTCGAAGGCCGAGCCGCTTTCGTCTCGGAGCAGGGCGAGCGCAGCCTCGTGGCTCCAGGCGGCTCGATAGACCCGAGGTGAAACGAGCGCGTCGTAGACGTCGCAGACGGTGAGGATGCGGGTATCGAGGCCGATCGAGCTTGCGTTCAGACCTCGGGGGTAGCCCCTGCCGTCGAGGCGCTCGTGATGGCTGTGGACGAGCTCCTGCGCTGAAGAGTTGAAACCTCCGAGTTCTCGCAAGAGCTTGATGCCGGCTTTTGCAGGATGCGGGTTGGTACCGAGAGCTTCCCGATGTCGTGTAGAAGTCCGCCGATCGCAAGCGCGCGCAATCGCCCCGGTGGGAGCCCGAGCTCCTCGCCGACCTGGACCGCGCGCATGGCGACACGTCGCGTGTGCTCTTCCGTCGATTCGTCCTTCTCCGCGAGACGCTGCATCAACGCGTGGACGCGCGCGCCGAGGAACGCTTCCTCCTTCGCAACGAGCTCCGCGGCCCGAAGGTCACCCACGAGCGGTCGTGACTGGGCAGCCTGACTGAGGTCGATCGCGACAGCTGTTCCGACGATCACGATCCCGGCAAGCTCGAAGCCGTGGCCGAGCCACCAGCCGAGGTCCGTGTAGTTCAGGAGGAGCGCAGGAGGCAGCGCCGCCGTGAGCCAGGCAACGCCAACCACGACCGCCAGGTCGGTGATCCGCTGCGTGAGTAGGTAGGTCTTCAGTGCCCGGAGGATGAGCACGGAGTAGAAGAACGCTCCCACGATGAGAGCGGCTACGGCTGAAGGACTTGCGGGCTCGGGGACTGCCGGAACCAGGCTTGGCACGGCCATGCCGACGACGCCGAGCCCGATGACGCCGACGAGGGCCACGACCTGGAGAACGAGAAGCGAGCGAATGCCTTGCGGTCGACGCAAGCCCGGTAGGGAGGAGAGCGCGAGGACCGCGCCACCGACAGGCAACGTCGCGGCTCCGGTCAGGGCGATCACGCCGTTGGCGCCGATCACAACGCCGGGCGTGGCCAGTCCGTGGATGGCGAGGAGTGCGGCCATGACGGTGAAAGCCGATCCAACCAGCACGACTCGCCCATCCTGTCGTCGGACACCGACCACCGTGAGCGCGAGGGCGGCGACAGAGGCCATCACGGCGCTCACGCCGACGCCGATGAAGTGCACGTTCGTTCCGAGGTCGTGCGAGTGGTGCCCGAAGAAGGTAAGCGCTGCTCCAGGGACGATCGCTCCAGCCCCGAGGAGTGCGAGATCCTGGACCACGCGATCGCGAGGGATTGGCCGCATGGGAGCCAGATCGGCTGTGACCATCGCCACTTAGACGCTCGAATGGGGGACTTGGGGCTAGTTAGCTGGGTTTAGCAGCCGTCGATGCCCCGACCATCCTGCGCAGCAGGGTCAGCGCGCCATCCTTGTCGAGCATCTCGTTCAGATTGCCGCACTTGGGGCTCTGAACGCACGAGGGGCAGCCGTCCGAGCAGGGGCAGCCCTCGAGCATGCGCGCCGTGTCCTCGACCCAACCTTCGAACGCGCTGAAGCCGCGTTCGGTGATGCCGACGCCGCCGGAATGTCCGTCGTAGATGAACACCGTTGGTGCGTCCGTCTGGAAGTGGATGTTCGTCGAGAGCCCGCCGATGTCCCAGCGGTCGCACATCGCCCACAGCGGGAGCAACGCGATCATCGAGTGCTCCGCGGCGTGAAGCGTTCCCAGCAGCTTGGGCATCTTCTCCAGCCCGGCGAGCTGCTCGGGCTCGGGCACGTACCAGATCGCCTCCGTCTCGAAGCTCGTCTCCGGCAGGTCGAGCTCGACGGTCTCGAGCGTCGACTGGTCGCGGATGGACTTCTTCTGGTACGCAACCACTCGCTCGGTCACGGAGATTCGACCGAACTGCAGGTCGAGCCCGCAACGCCGCTCCGTACGGAGCGTCTCCTCGATCGCGGTGTTCGTGTCCTTCTTCGCCTGCGTGTAGTAGTCGCCCTTGTACGGCGTCACGAGCGCGGTGCGCGCCTGGAGGTTCAGCTCCCGCACGAGGTAGCTCTCGCCGAGGTGGAGGTAGACGGCGCCTTCGTGGACGGTCGAGTACGCGCGCTCTCGCTCCACGATTCCGAGAACGGTCCCGCTCTGGGCTTCCACGACGGCGAACGTGTCGGGCGTCGTGCTGCGCAGGCCGAACTGCCCCGCTGGGTAGTCGCGTCCGGCCCACACGTAGCCGCTCTTGGTGAGCTTCAGCTCCGGCAGCAGCGCGGCACGCTCGAGCGCCTCGTCCCCGAGCGTGACCCGGTCGTCGTCGTCCAGCGGCGCCTCGAAGGCAGCTGACCTGACGTGTCCGTCGAGAACGCGAGGGTTGGCGTGGTCGAGGATCGCCGCTTCGACGCGGCGCTGGAGCAGGGTCTCCGGCTCGCGGACGAAGTACTGGTCGAGCGCGTCCTCGCTCGCGACGAGCACGGCGAGGCCGTGGCCGCGACGCCCGGCACGTCCCCACTGCTGGCGGAGCGACGCGACCGTTCCCGGAAAGCCGACCGAAATGGCGCAATCGAGCAGGCCGATGTCGATGCCGAGCTCCAGCGCGTCCGTCGCGGCGACGCCCAGTAGTTCCCCTTCCACGAGGCGGCGCTCGATGTCACGCCGCTGCGCAGGCGTGTAGCCGGCGCGATACGGAGCGAGTCGCTTCGCGGCTTCGGCGTCGACTCGTTCCACGGTGAACTTGTGGATCAATTCCGCGGCCTTTCGGCTCTTCGCGAAGCAGATCGTGCGCAGCCCGCGGGAGACAAGGTCCGCCATCAGCCTCGACGCGTCACCGAGGGCGCTTGCGCGTAAACTGAGCTCGGCGTCGAGCAGCTCCGGGTTCCAGAGCAGGATCGTCCGCTCGGCGCGCGGAGCCGCATCGTCGTCGATGACGGCCGCCTCGACACCCGCAAGGTCACGAGCGAGCCCGCCGGGGTTGGCGATCGTCGCCGAGGCCATGAGGAACTGCGGTTCGGCGCCATAGACCTGCGCGAGCCGCCGCAGCCGCCGCAGGACGTTGCCGACATGCGAGCCGAAGACACCGCGGTAGACGTGCGCCTCGTCGACGATGATGTAACGCAGGTTGTGCAGGACGTCGGCCCAGCGGTCGTGATGCGGCAACACCCCGACGTGGAGCATGTCGGGGTTGGTGAGAATGACGTTCGCCCATTTGCGAATCTGCCAGCGTCGCTCGCCCGGCGTGTCACCGTCGTAGATTGCAGCGCGGACATTCGGCGCGTGCAACTCTGCCAGCGCGCGGGCTTGATCCTGCGCGAGTGCCTTCGTCGGGTAGAGGTACAGCGCACGGCTCTTCGGCTCGTGCGCGACCGTGTCGAGGACGGGAAGGTTGAAGCCGAGCGACTTCCCGGACGCGGTCCCTGTCGCAAGGATCAGGTGTTCGCCCCGCGCAGCAACGTCGAACGCTGCGCGCTGGTGGACGTAGAGCGTCCGGAAGGGCAATGCCTTGCGCAGGCCGGGATGGAGCTCGTCGGGCAACGGCGCAGTGCGGGCCTCCACCGCGGGCATGGTCTCGACGTGCGCGACCTGCTCCCCTTCGAGCAGATCGTCCCAGGTGGCGGCACCGACGGCCATCCGCCCATTGAAGCGCGTTGCGGTTACCCGAGGGTCGTAAAAAGCGTCAGCTGCATACCCTCCGGACCGCGCATGCGCACGTTTCGGTCGTTCCAGGGCGTGGTCACCGCGTCCGCAACCGTGTCTGCGCCGGCGCGCGCCAGCCGCTTGGCCGTCGCCTCGCTGTCCGCCACCTTGAATGCGATGCGCACCGGGCCTGAGACCCGACTACCGACCTCGCTCCGGTCGATTCTCTCGGCCTGCTCCTCGTTGACGAGCTCGAGGGTCGCGCGCCCTGCGTCGAGAACGACGATCTTCGCGTCGCCCTCGCTCCAATCCTCGAGCTCCGCGAGGCCGAGGGCGTCACGGTAGAGCGCCACCGCCGCGTCGAACTCCGAGACGGTGAGCACAAGCCGAAGCTCCTGGACGTCGCTCATCCTCACGCGCACGTTACCCTTCTCTGACCGGGGTGCCCCAGCCGGGGCTGAGATCACACCCGTCGAACCTGATCCGGTTAGCACCGGCGAAGGGAGTTGGATGGTTCCGCGTTTGTTGACGATTGCTGGCTCGGACTCCGGCGGCGGAGCCGGGATCCAGGCCGATCTGAAGGCCTTCGCGGCCGCGGGCTGCTACGGGACGAGCGCGATCGTGGCGCTGACGGCGCAGAACACGCAAGGTGTCACGGCAGTGCACGAGCTGCCCGTGGATTTCGTCCGCGCGCAGCTCGCCGCGGTCTACGACGACATCGGGCTGGACGCTGCGAAGACCGGGATGCTCTTCTCCCGCGCCGTCATCGAAGCCGTCGCAGACTTTCTCGGCGGGCGGAACCTTCCACTCGTCGTCGATCCGGTCATGCTCGCGAGCTCCGGCGCGACACTGCTGCGGGCCGACGCCGTCGAGACGCTCGCGTCACGCCTCTTTCCACTCGCCACGGTCGTGACGCCGAACCTCCCCGAGGCCGAGGTGCTTGCCGGCGGCACCGGCTCGCGCCGCGAGCTGGCGGAGCGCATCCACGAGCTCGGCGCGCCTGCAGTCCTCGTGACCGGCGGCCACGGGGAGGAAGCCGTGGATCATCTCTTCGACGGCGAGCACCACCTCGAGATTCCCGTCGAGCGTTACGAAACGGCGGCTACGCACGGAGCCGGCTGCACGCATTCGGCCACGCTTGCGGCGGGCCTGGCCAGGGGACGGTCCCTCGAGCAGGCCGCACGCGAGGCGGCGAGGGTCGCGTCGGAGGCCGTTCGGCACGGCCTCGCCGAGATCGGGGCCGGCGAGGGCCCGGTCGACGTTCTCCACCTGAAAGGGGCCGCATGACTCCGTCTCCCGGCCGGGCGCTCCGCGAGCTGCGCGAACGGAAGCCGCTCGTCCACCAGATCACGAACTACGTCGTCATGAACGAGACGGCCAATGCGACGCTCGCGCTCGGTGCCTTGCCCGTCATGGCACACGCACGCGAGGAGGTCGAAGAGATGGTTGCGCTCGCCGGTGCGCTCGTGCTGAACATCGGCACGCTCTCGTCGCACTGGATCGACGCGATGCTTCTTGCGGGGAAGTCTGCGAACGAGCACGGCATTCCGGTCGTGCTCGACCCCGTGGGCGCAGGAGCGACGCGGTTTCGCACCGAGACTGCGCGGCGGCTGCTCGATGAGGTGAAGGTCGCAGTGCTCCGTGGCAATCAGGGCGAGGTCGCGACGCTGGTCGGCGTCCAGGCGGAGGTCCGGGGAGTCGAGTCGATCGGCGCCGGCGGCGAGCCGGCGGATCTGGCGCGCGCGGCCGCCCGCAATCTGGGGCTCGTCGCTTCGGTGACAGGCCAAATCGACCACGTTTCCGACGGAGACCGCGTCCTCGCCGTTGCCAACGGCCACGAGTTGCTGGCCGCGGTCACGGGAACCGGGTGCATGTCGAGCGCGATCACGGGCTGTTTCCTCGCGGTCGAGCCAGACCGGCCCCTCGAGGCCGCGGCCGAAGCACTGGCGGCCTTCGGCGTAGCCGCGGAGGACGCCGCTCGCGACGCACAGGGACCAGGGTCTTTTCATGTCGGCCTCTACGACGCGCTCGCGGCGCTCGAGCCCGAGACGCTGGACGCGCGCGCGAAGATCTCGTGAAGCTGCACGTCCTCGTGGACGATCTGGAGACCGCACGGCTGGCGGTCGAAGGCGGCGCGACCGTCGTGCAATGGCGTCTCAAGAATGCTCCGCGAGTCGATGTCGTCGAGCGTGGCCGCGCCACGCGAAGCCTCTGCGCGCGTCACGGCGTCCAGTTCGTCGTCAACGACGATGTCGAAGCTGCGCTCATGCTGGGCGCCGACGGCGTCCATCTCGGCCGCACCGACGAGGGTGCGGCGCGCGCGAAGGAACACGGGTTGCTGCTCGGGCTCTCCGCGACGAGCCTCGAGGAGGCGCGTGCAGCCGCCGGGCACGCCGATTACGTCGGCGCCGGTCCGGTGTGGGACACGCCGTCCAAGGCGGACGCCGATCCTGCGATCGGCCTCGACGGCCTGCGGGAAATCTGTCGAGCGATCACGATTCCGGTCGTCGCGATCGGAGGCATCGACGCGAGCAACGCGGCCGAGTGCATCCAGGCCGGCGCAGCCGGGATCGCGGTCATTCGCGCCGCACGCGATGCGGCACGGCTGAGGGCGGCCATCGATGCGGCTCTCTGAGCTCGGCGAGCTCGGCCTGCTTGCCGAGTTGGAACGCCGCGGGCTCGCGCGGAGCATCGGAGACGATGCAGCGCAGCTCGGCGAGGGGCTCGTCGTCACGCAGGATGCACTCGTCGAGCGCGTTCACTTCCGCCTCGACTGGATCTCGTGGCGCGATCTGGGTTGGCGCGCCGCGGCCGTCAACCTCAGCGACCTTGCGGCATCCGGAGCCGACCCGGAGGGCCTGCTCGTCACGCTCGCAGCGCCGGCCGAGACGGAGCTCCACGACATTCTCGAGCTCTACGAGGGCATCGCGGAGACCGGCGTGCCTGTGGTGGGCGGGGATCTGTCGAGGGCCGAAGAGGTCATTCTCAGCGTCACGGCGCTCGGACGCTCCGTTCGCGTTCCAGGTCGCGCGGGCGCTCGGTCCGGAGACCGACTGGTCGTCACGGGCCCGCTTGGCGGCGCGGGTGCGGCGTTTCGGCGACAGTCCCACGTGCGGCCGCCGCTCAGGCTCGCCGAAGGGAGGGAGCTCGCGATGGACGCGCACGCCCTGCTCGACGTCTCCGACGGGCTCGCTGTCGACGCCGGCCACATCGCCTCGCGCTCGAGCTGCCGCGTCGTCGTCGAGCTCGAGCGAGTTCCACTTGCGAGTGGAGCAGAGCTGCAGGATCTCGGCTTCGGCGAGGACTACGAGCTGCTCGCCGCGGTCGCGGAGCCCGGCCGCTTCACGGCGATCGGACGCTGCGAGGAAGGCGCAGGCGTTGCGGTCACGCTGAACGGCGAGCCGTACGAGCTAGGCGGCTGGCAGCACTTCCGCTAGCACGCGCTCGTAGTGCGAGCGCGGCCGCGCGCCGATCACTGTCGCCTTGGCCTCGCCGCCGTCGAACAGGATCGCGGTCGGGATCGAGAGCACGTCGTAGCGCGCAGCCGTCAGCGGGTTCTCGTCGATGTTCAGCTTGGCGAACTCGACCTGTCCACGGGTCTCGGACTCGAGTTGCTCGAGGATGGGCTCGACTGCTTTGCACGGTCCGCACCACGGCGCCCAGAAGTCGAGCACGACCGGTGTGTCGGCCCCCAGGACGTCCTGCTCGAACGTGTCGTCGGTGACCTCGAACATGGCTTCAGCGTAGCCGTTAGATACGGCCGAGCAGGGCCTTGAGCCGGAGGCCGGGCACCTTCCAGATGGCCTCCGCGACGATCGCCTTCGACATCTTCGAGCCTCCGACCTCACGGTCGGCGAACGTGATCGGAACCTCGACGACCTTGAAGCCGGCACGCAGCGCCCGGTAAGTCGTCTCGATCTGGAAGGCGTAGCCTTTCGAGTCGACGGCGTCGAGATCGATCGCCTCGAGCACCACGCGCCGATAGCACTTGAACCCGCCTGTCAGGTCGCGGACATTCACGCCCAGGATGATTCGCGCATAGAAGGAACCGCCGGCAGAGATGACGCGGCGCAGCAGACCCCAGTTCCGTACGCCGCCGCCGGGGACGTACCGCGAGCCGAGGGCGAGGTCTGCCCCGTCTGTGACAGCCGTGATCAGGTGCGGGACGTAGTCCGGATCGTGCGAGAAGTCGCAGTCCATCTCCAGCACGAGCTCCGCGTCGCCGGCGAGCGCATGTCGGAAGCCGGCCAGATAGGCAGGCCCGAGACCCTCCTTGCGCTCGCGGTGGAGGACGTCGACGTAGCCGAGCTCCTGGGCGAGCCGGTCGGCGAGCTCGCCGGTTCCGTCGGGGGAGTTGTCATCGATCACCAGAACGCGGACGCCCTTGTCGCCGAGCGCACGCAGCATCGGCTCGATGTTCTCGCGCTCGTTGTAGGTGGGGAGGCAGACGACGGCTTTGGGCACCTGCACCTACGTATATTCAACGTGTGGCCGGAGCTCTGCCTCGCAATGTGGACGTGGCCGAGCAACTGGAGCTCCTCGCCGACCTGCTCGAGATCGAAGGAGAGGCTTCCTTCCGCGTCCTCGCCTATCGCCGCGCCGCCACCCGGATCCGCGAGACGGCCGGCTCGGTGGCCGAGCTCGCGCTCGCCGGCCGCGCCAAGGAGCTGCAGGGAATCGGCAAGACGATCGAGGAGAAGATCGTCCAGGTCGTCGAGGACGGCGAGATGCATGCACTGACGAAGCGGAAGAAGATCATTCCCCCGGAGGTGGTGAGCTTCATGCGCCTGCCCGGGCTCGGACCGAAGACGGCGGCTCGGATCTGGCAGGAGCTCGGAGTCACGACGATCGAGGAGCTCAAGCGGGCAGCAGAGCAGGAGCAGCTGCGGACGCTGGCGG
>WNGO01006161.1_pt1 | contig 11298 bp, 6 predicted proteins | sample 5400511 | NCBI WGS metagenome assembly WNGO01 (sample SAMN13153380, study PRJNA577476) | soil metagenome | isolation source: 20 cm soil or saprolite under Garry oak tree replicate 2 | place: USA:California | collected 2016-06-15
CGCTGGAAGATGTGGAGCGGCAGCGAATCCTGCAGGCTTTGCGAGAAGCCGGCGCGGTCATTGGCGGACCGCATGGCGCGGCAGTCCGGCTGGGCCTCAAGCGCACCACGCTGTTATCTAAAATGCAAAAACTTGGCATTGCACGAAATACAAACTACTCTCCGTTGACGCAGGAAGAGGTATCTAAAGATCTGCCGCAACCGGTGAAGCGCTAGTCTGTGGAACATTCGTTTACGTCATCAACAGATCTCTTTCACCGGCGTTGAACTTTTCATTCAAGCGTCGAACCGATGCAATCGCCTTCAATCCCAGTCGCTTTTGCTCACGGGTTGGATGGCAGGTTGGCTGCATTCCAGCCGCCGCCCAGGGCCTGGACTAGGAGCACGGCAGCGGTCATGCGTTGGCCGAGGATCTGGACTGCGGTGGTCTCGTTCGTCAGGGCGATTGTCTGCACTGTAATCACGTTGAGATAGCTGACCGTGCCCGCCTTGTATTGGTCCATCGTCAAGACGACGGACTTTTCCGCCGCCTTTACCGCTTCGTTCTGTACGCTGGCTTCTTCCTCGAGGATACGAAGCGCAGCGAGATTGTCCTCCACCCCCTGAAAGGCGCTCAGCGCGGTCTGCCGATAGGTTGCGACGGTCGCGTCGTAAGCCGCCCGCGCGAAGTCGGTTTGCGCCCGCCGCAGACCACCGTCGTATACGGTTTCCGAAACAGACGCCCCTACCGACCAGAAGCGACTCGCCGCCGTGAATAACTTTCCCAGGCTCGAGCTCTCCAAGCCAAGGGATGCGTTGAGCGTGACCGTTGGGTAAAACGCGGCTTCGGCAACGCCGATTTGTGCATTCGCAGCCGCAACGCTCCGCTCGGAGGCAGCGATGTCCGGTCGGCGCTCGAGCAGCTCAGAGGGCACACCGACGGGAATCGCCGGCGGCGTGCTCGCAAGGGGCGTGGCCGGAATGGAAAAATCGGAGGCCGGTTTACCGATCAGCACCGCGATCGCGTGCTCGAGCTGCGCGCGCTGGACGCCCACATTGATGAGCTGGGCCTCTGTAGTTTTGAGCTGGGTCTCCGCCTGTTGAATGTCCACCTCGGAGTCCACTCCTTGCGCAAACAGGTCTTTGGTGAGCTCGAGGGACTTCTCAAAGGCGGTGACCGTCGCGCTGAGCAGTTGTTTCTGCGCATCAAGCTCACGCAACTGGAAGTAGTCCTGCGCCAGCGCCGCCTGGAAGCTGAGACGCGCGTTCTCCAGATTAGCGGCGCTCGCCTGAGCATTGGCCTGATTCGACTCCACAGTGCGGCGAATTTGACCCCAGACGTCGATTTCCCAAGATACGTCGAGAGGCAGGGAATAATTCGAGACGGCAATCCTTGGCGACGCTGGACCTGACCCGGTGGTCGTCGATGGGCTCGAGCGATTCGCGCCGAAGCCGATCGTCGCCGTCGGATAGTAACTGGCACGAGCTTCCTGAACGAGGGCGCGGGCCTCCCGATACTGGGCCTCCGCCGCGGCCAGGTTCTGGTTCGAGAGGCTGACCTGAGCGACCAATGCGTTCAGCTGGGGATCACCGAACATTTCCCACCAGGCGCCGCGGATCACGTCATCCTTCGGCTGGGCGACCTTCCAGCCGTCGTTCTCTTTGTAAGCATCGGGCGTGGTGACCGTGGGACGGACATAGTCCGGCCCCACTACCATGCATGCGCTCAAGGGCATCAGCATTGCCGCTACGATCGCTGGGGCGAAACGGCGATGTTTCAGCGCGGCGCGCAATATTTTCTGCATGCAACCCATTGATCACAATTCCGGCGCCGCTTCTGCGCGCCATCGGTCACGCAAGTTCTGTCGGCGGCGTTCGAACCACAGCCTGCAGCGGTCAAGATAGAGATACACCACGGGCGTGGTGTACAAGGTGAGCATCTGGCTCACGATCAGGCCGCCGACGATGGCGATCCCGAGTGGTCGGCGCAGCTCCGACCCGACTCCCGTGCCCAAAGCCAAGGGCAGCGCCCCCAAGAGCGCCGCCATCGTGGTCATCATGATCGGCCGAAAGCGCAACAGGCATGCCTGGTAGATCGCCTCCTGCGGGCTCTTGCCTTGCTGGCGCTCCGCCTCGAGCGCGAAGTCGATCATCATGATCGCGTTCTTCTTCACGATACCAATTAAGAGGATGATGCCGATCAGAGCGATCACACTGAGGTCCGTGCGGCAGATCAACAGGGCCAGGACAGCGCCCATGCCTGCCGACGGCAGAGTCGATAAAATCGTGATCGGGTGAATGTAGCTTTCATAGAGAATACCCAGCACGATGTAGACTGCCATGAGCGCCGTAAGAATAAGGACGGGTTGGCTCGCCAGCGATGCCTGGAATGCCTCCAGAGTTCCCGAAAAGCTGCCGTGAATTGTCGCCGGCATTCCCATGCTCTGTTCCATCGCGTGGATCCGGGTTACCGCATCGCTGAGGGCGAGTCCGGGCGCAAGATTGAACGACAAGGTCACCGACGGGAACTGTCCCTGGTGGTTCACGGCGAGGGGCGCCGTGGTTGGCTCGTAATGGGTGAATGCGCTTAGCGGAACCACCCCGCCGTTAGCCGCGCGAATGTAGATCTGCTTCAGTCCTTCCGGGCTTTGCCAGAACTCCGGTTCCACTTCCATGACAACGTGGTACTGGTTCAATTGCGTGAACATCGTCGATACCTGCCGTTGCCCGAAGGCATCGGAGAGCGTGTCATCAATTATCTGCGGCGTGATTCCTAATCTCGATGCGGTCAAACGGTCGTATACGAGTGATGCCTGAAGGCCATTGTTCTGTTGATCGCTGCTGACGTCCGCCAGGCCGGGGAGCTTCCTCATTTGTTCGAGGAGAGTGGGCCCCCATCGGGTCAAATCCTCAAGATTATCGCTCTGAATCGTGTATTGATATTGCGCGTTCCCCAGCCTGGCTCCGATGCGCAAGTCTTGCACCCCTTGCAGATAAAGCGCCGCTCCCGGCACCGTCGCCAGTTTTGGCCGCAAACGATTGATCAGTTGATCCGCGCTGACGTTGCGCTCCTCGAGCGGCTTCAACGCCATAAATACTCTGCCGGTATTCGTCGTCGTGCCTGCCCCGCTGCCTGTAAAGGCCATCACGTTGGCTACGGCCGGATCAGCTCTAACAATGTCTACGAAGCGCGTAATCCTTTGCCGCATCGCCTGAAAGGACGTATCTTGGACACCCTGAATGCCTCCAATGATGCGCCCGGTATCCTGCTGCGGAAAAAATCCTTTAGGCACAATGATGAGGAGATAGACATTCACGCCGATCGTGAGCAGGAGAACACCCAGCGTCAAGGCCGCGTGGCGCAGGACCCATGCGAGGCTGCGCTCGTAGACGCGCAGCACCCAAAGGAAAGCTTCCTCGCTCGCCCGATAAGCTCTGCCGTGATCTTCCTCTCGCTGGTGCTTGAGAAGCCTGGCGCACATCATGGGAGTGGTGGTCAATGAAACGACGAGCGAAACGAGAATGGCAGCCGAAAGCGTGACGGCAAATTCGCGGAACAAGCGCCCGACGATGCCACCCATCAGCAAGATCGGAATGAATACGGCAACCAGCGAGATACTGATGGACAGTACCGTGAAGCCGATTTCTTGGGCTCCTTTCAACGCGGCTTCCATCGGTCGCATTCCCTGCTCGAGATGCCGGGTCACGTTTTCGATGACTAGCGAGACCGGGACCGCCACGCTGGGAATAAACGTGGCGCGGACATTTCTGAGAAAGATGAACACGACCAGGATCACAAGCCCGATCGAGATAAGCAGCGTCCGCTCCACGTCCCGCACCGATGCGCGGATCGTGGAGGTCTGATCGAGGACGACGGTGAGATCGATCGCGGCAGGAATAGCAGCCTTGAGCTGAGGAAGGGCTTCGCGGACGCGATCCACGGTAGCGATGATATTCGCCCCCGGCTCGCGAGAAATAACCAGCAGCACGGACGGCTTTCCATTGGTCATTCCGGTCGCTCGCAAGTCTTCCACTGAATCCTGCACATTCGCGACATCCGACAGCTTGATCGCCGCACCGTTTTGATAGCTGACAATCAGCGGCTTATAGGCGTCGGCCTTGAGGAGCTGATCATTCGTTGTCACATTCGACGTTGTTGTATCATCCGCCATGTTTCCTTTCGGCCGATTCGCATTCTGCGAGCTCAACATGTTGCGAACGTCCTCCAAGTCGAGCCCGTACTTGTTCAACGCTGTGGGATTCAGCTCTACGCGCACGGCCGGCAGCGAACTGCCGCCGACAGTCACCTGGCCGACGCCCTGCACCTGCGAGAGCTTTTGCTGCACGATCGTCGAAGCGAGATCATAAAGATGCCCGGCATCGTAAACGTCGGAGGTCAGCGCCATGATCAGAATTGGCGCGTCCGCCGGATTGACTTTCCGATAGGTGGGATTGTTCGGTAGATCGGTCGGCAGATAACCACGAGCGGCATTGATGGCGGCTTCAACATCTCTCGCCGCTGCGTCGATATTCCGGTTCAAGTCGAACTGCAACGTGATCGCAGTCGTGCCGAGATAGCTCGTGGACGTCATTTCGGTTATGCCGGCGATCCGCCCAAACTGCCGCTCCAGCGGCGCGGCCACCGAGGAAGCCATGGTCTCGGGACTTGCTCCCGGGAAAGCCGCTGCCACCGTAATGGTAGGGAAGTCAATCTGGGGCAGCGGTGATACCGGCAGGACCATGAACGCGACGGCCCCCGCCAGTGCAATTGCCGCCGTCAATAAAACAGTCGCCACCGGCCGATGGATGAATGGGGCAGAAAGGCTCATGGCTGCTCCATCGGAACGGGTGCCGCGCTTTCTTGACGGGCACGGAACTTTGAGAGTTTCTTGGCAAGCCGGTCGAAGAACAGGTAAATGACCGGCGTCGTGTACAGGGTAAGGATTTGGCTCACGAGCAATCCGCCCACGATGGTGATGCCGAGGGGCCGGCGCAATTCTGAACCCATCCCGGAACCGAGAGCCAGCGGCAGACTACCCAGGAGAGCGGCCATGGTGGTCATCATGATCGGACGAAAGCGCAGCAGGCATGCCTGATAAATCGCGTCCACCGGAGTTTTGCCTGAATGGCGCTCAGCGTCGAGGGCAAAATCGATCATCATGATCGCGTTCTTTTTCACGATGCCGATCAGCAGGATAATGCCGATGAGCGCAACGACGCTCAGTTCCGAGCGGCAGATCAGCAGCGCTAGAATCGCTCCCACTCCGGCCGAGGGCAGGGTCGACAGAATCGTGATCGGATGGATATAGCTCTCATAAAGAACCCCGAGCACGATGTAGACCGTCACGAGCGCTGCCAAAATGAGCACTGGCTCATTGGCCAGCGAGGTTTGAAACGCTTCTGCCGTGCCTTGAAATGCCGCCTGAATGCTCAGCGGCACGCCAAGCTCCTTGCGCGCCTGCTCAATCGCATTCGTGGCCTCTCCCAAAGAGGCGCCGGGAGCGAGATTGAATGAAATGGTGACGACTGGGAATTGCCCCTGATGGTTTATGGCAAGGGGTGCGATGCCCGACTCAAAATGAGTAAACGCGCTGAGCGGCACGGCCGCTCCATTTATGGTGGAGGTGGTAGGAATACTCGTTGTCGTGCTGGGCGCGGATGAGCCTACGGTTGCCGCCGTTGAAGTCGAAGGTGCAATCGCGACCGACGCGTCCGAACCCGCAGCCGGTGGTGATGTCGGAGCTGTGGCTGAGGAACGGACATAGATGTCTTGCAATTTGGCCGGATTCTGCTGGAACTCGGGCACGGCTTCCAGCACCACGTGGTATTGATTCAACTGTGTGAACAACGTCGAGACCTGGCGTTGACCGAAGGCGTCGTAAAGGGCGTCGTCGATCATCTGTGGCGTGATCCCCAGGCGAGAAGCGGTCACGCGGTCGATGACAAGCGACGCTCGCAAACCTTCCGTCTGCTGGTCGGTGGCGACATCGCGGAGCTGAGGCAGCGCCTTGAGCTTGTCGAGCAGGCGCGCCGTCCATAGGCTCAACTCATTCGCGTCGGGATCTTCCAGCGTGTACTGATACTGCGTTCGGCTGATCCGATCCTCAATGGTCAAATCCTGCACCGGCTGCATGTACAACCCGATGCCATCGACGTTTGCCAATGCCGGCTGCAACCGGCGCATTACATCCGTTGCGCTTATTCTGCGCTCGGCCAGCGGCTTGAGATTGATGAGAATGCGCCCGCTATTCAGGGTTGTGTTGATGCCATCCACACCGATAAACGAGGAGAGGCTCTGTACCGCGGGATCCTTGAGAATAACTTGAGCAAGCGCCTGCTGTCTTTCGGCCATCGCGGGAAAGGAAATGGTCTCAGGCGCTTCGGAAATGCCCTGAATCACACCGGTATCCTGCACCGGGAAAAAACCTTTGGGGACGATGATGTAGAGCCACGCGGTAAGCGCAAGCGTGGCAGCGGCCATAAACAGAGTCGCCGTCTGATGCCGCAGCACCCACCGGAGAGTCTTGCCATAAAACTCGATGACACTCTCAAATGCGCGCTCCGATGCCCGGTAAAGACGTCCGTGCCCGGCCGCGGATCTCTGACGCAGCAGCTTGGAGCACATCATGGGCGTGAGGGTCAGCGAGACGACCGCGGACACTAGAATGGTCACGCTGAGAGTAATCGCAAATTCCCGGAACAGGCGGCCGACAATGTCTCCCATGAACAGCAACGGTATCAATACGGCAATCAGCGAAACCGTCAGCGACACAATGGTGAAGCCGATTTGCTCCGCGCCCTTCAGCGCCGCCGCTAGCGGCTTCTCGCCTTCTTCGATGTAGCGAACGATGTTCTCAATCATGACAATCGCATCATCGACGACAAAACCCGTCGAGATCGTCAGTGCCATGAGAGTCAGGTTGTTGAGGCTGTAGCCGAGCAGATACATCACACCGAACGTGCCGACGAGAGACAACGGTACCGCAACACTCGGGATGATCGTCGCGGCGACGTTTCGCAGGAAGAGAAAAATCACCAGCACCACGAGCGCCACGGTCAACATGAGCGCGAACTGGACGTCCTCGACCGATGCGCGAATGGTCAAGGTGCGATCCGTCAGAACAGAGACCTGAATGGACGAGGGCAGCGTACTGTTCAGTTGCGGCAAGAGCGTTTTGATGCGATCGACAACCTCAATGATATTGGCGCCGGGCTGCCGCTGGATATTTACGATAACCGCCGGGACGTTGTTCATCCACGCTGCCTGCTTTACATTCTCTACATCGTCAATCACTGTTGCCACATCCGACAGCATGACCGGCGCCCCGTTGCGAAAGGCGACCACAACCGAGCGGTACTCCTTGCTCGTCAACAGCTGATCATTGGCGCCGACTTGGTACGACTGGTGCGGCCCGTCAAAGTTGCCCTTGGGCCGATTGATGCTTGCCTGCTGCAGCGCCGAGCGCACATCCTCCAAGTTGACGCCATAGGATGAGAGCGCGGTGGGATTGGCTTGAACCCGGACGGCGGGCTTCTGACCGCCGCTGATGGTCACCAGTCCAACACCGGGCAACTGTGAGATCTTCTGAGCGAGCCGTGTATCTGCCAGGTCCTGTACCTTCGATAGCGGAAGGGAATTCGACGTTAACGCCAAGGTCAGAACCGGCGTGTCGGCCGGGTTCGTTTTGCTGTAAATGGGCGGACTGGGAAGATCGCTGGGCAGAAAGGTCTGCGCTGCATTGATCGCCGCCTGTACCTCTTGCGCCGCGACATCGATATCGAGGTCAAGCGAGAACTGTAACGTGATGACCGAGCTCCCGCCCGAGCTCGTCGACGTCATCTGGTTTAGGCCCGGTACCTGACCGAACTGTCTCTCGAGCGGCGCGGTAACGGCGGAGGCCATGACGTCCGGACTCGCTCCTGGGAAGAAAGTCAGCACCTGGATCGTGGGGTAGTCGACCTCCGGTAGCGCCGAAACAGGCAATTGCTGATAGCCGGCGATGCCGACGAGTAGAATGGCTGCCATTAGCAGCGATGTGGCGACCGGCCGAAGAATGAAAGGGCGAGAAGGACTCATAGGTTGCGCTGCCGCGCGTTCAAAAGTTCAAACCGTTCAAACCGTTTTAGTCTCTCCTCCCCCGCGCACGCGGGGGGAGGATTCAGGAGGGGGCTTGAACGGAGCGCAGCGATTGAACGGCTTGAACGATTTGAACTTCCTCTTCTTCATGCTTGCGGCGGATTACGCGCGGCGATCTTGACTCCGTCGCGCAGCCTGTCGAAATTGTCGGCAGCAATGACATCGCCGGCCTTCAATCCCTCTATTGCCGTCATCTCGCCATCGGCTGTGCCCACCGAAACCGTATGCATCGCCACGGTTTGGTCGGGCTTGACCAAGTACACAAACGCGCCCTGAGCGTTGCGCTGAATGGCCATTGTCGGAATCAACGTGGCTTCATGCTGCGTTTCAACCAGAAGTCTCGCGTTCACAAACTGGTTTGGAAAAAGAGCGTTGTCATTGTTGGGAAAGAGCGCCTTCAGCTTGACGGTGCCGGTGGTTGGGTCAACTTGATTATCGATTGTCAAAAGGTATCCGGTGGCGAGGCGGTGCTGCAGCGCGCGGTCGTACGCCTCGACGGGCAGCCGAACACCACGCTTGAGCTTGTCGAGCACCGGTGGAATGTTGTCCTCCGGGATAGTAAACACAACCGTGATTGGCTGGAGTTGTGTGATCACAACCAGGCCGGTGGTGTCAGTCGTTTGCACGAAGTTTCCCGGATCGACCAGGCGCAGCCCGACCCGCCCGCTGACCGGCGCGGTGATGCGGGTGTAGATAAGCTGCACTTTGACACCCTGGATCAGTCCCTGATCGTTTTTGACGGTGCCTTCGAGCTGGTGCACAAGGGACACTTGCGTATCGTACTGTTGCCTTGGAATTGAATGCTGCTGGACGAGCACTGTGAAACGCTGGAGATCGAGGCGCGCGTTGTCCAGCAGAGCCTGGTCACGCGCCAGCTGTCCCTCGAACTCGGTCAGCTGGGCCTGGAGTGGGCGCGGGTCGATTTCAGCCAGCAAGGTTCCGGCACGAACGAGTTGGCCTTCCTGATACCGGACGCTCACCAGCTGCCCGTTGATCTGAGTCTTGACTGTCACAGTGTTGAGCGGGGTAACAGCGCCGAGACCCGTCAGATAGACGGGGATGGAACCGGTCTTTGCTGCCACTGTGGCAACCGGGACGCTTTGCGCGCCGGAAACCGGCGGTTGGGGTGCGGCGCGCGATTCGGATCCGCCGAATTTCATCCAAAAGATGTAGACGCCGGCAAGCAAACAGACCGCCAGCAAACCAATCTTCCAGTGTCTGATCAACGTGAGGGAACGCGTCCGCTTTGGAAAGCCGTTCTTTTCAGTTTCTTGCATCAACTTCTCGGTCATCGTCTTTGTAATGGCAATTCCTGTTCCAATCCGTCGCCGCACCGGCTCTGGTCAATCCTCGTGCAAGCTCACGAATTGACTCGGCCAGCAATCCTCATAATGACTTCGTAAAAAGAAAACTGACGTTACTCGGTCGTCATTTTGACTTCCGTCGATATGACGACTCGGGCCGTCGTCCGGTCCATAATTAATCGCGGCCGGGGCTCAGAAATCGCTTGCCGTTGGATGGCACACGGATTGCCAATCTTCTCAAGCAAGAGAGGTGAATCAAATGAAAAAGACAATTATTGCATTGTCATTGCTCTTGGCGCTCAGCGCGATGACCGGTTGTTATGTGTACCGCGGTCACGACGGTTGGGAGAGACGGCATTGGCAATGGCACGACGGGCACCGGTAAGGGTTTTGAATTTCCATCAGTCGAATCGCAGAGAACCGCTAATGAAAATTTCCCAAAGGAGGACACCTTATGCTCTCCCATCGGACGCTCGGATACCGTGATTTAGTTTGGACCGAAGCCATCAATCAACTGGCTCATGTCGAATCTGAGTTGTGTTGGTGTGATCCAATCATTGAGGTTGATGAAAATGGCGATGACATGGTGATTCACAGAGAAGTCATCTGGAACTGAATTGAGAGTTGCGCAAGACATAAGGGTCTGCAACAACGCGCCCGTTTCGGATGGACGGGCCTCCGTCTCTGGCAGCGCAAAACATCCGGAACCCCTTTGAAGCCATGACCTAGGCGTGTTGAAAAGGAGGAATTGGCAAATGACCAACGGAATTCAAAAAGGCATGAAATGTCGTACCAAGACAGAGATCAGAACCCACGGAGGGCGGCTTGGGCGATTCACCGAGGGGACCATCCAGGGCGTCATCGATAACCTCGGCCGTCAGCTTATTAGCGTCGAATGGGACAGTGGTGTTACCTCGTACGTCTTTTTCAATGAGATCGAAATCAAAACTCGCGTCGAATCGGAGGCCAGCTGCTTCTAGCAAACCTTAAAAGTGAAGCAGAAAGAGCGAACGCCGTGCAACGGCCGGAACGACAGGGGCGCTTAAAAACCGCCACGACAACCTAGCATGAAGTACACTGCGCTTTTGATTTTCCTACTTACCGTCGCGATTTCTGGATGCTCGGTGATACAGAACAGTGAGACCTTCTATCTAGAGCATCCTCGGGGGCCCATTCATTGGCGCGAGTACCTAGATGGATAGCTCCTGCCGCGCACGGAGGATAGACAAATCCGACAGATCACGCGAGATGACTGCTGCCCCGACGCCTAAAGAAAAGAAAGATAACAGCCGCAGCCACGCGGAAAACTGCTTTACGATCTATCACTGTTAGATTCTCTCTCTAGAGCATAAACCGGCTGGCCCGGTATCTACGACGTTGATCTTCGATTCCAACTTTTCAAAAACTTCAAGAAAACAGCCGCCTAGTTTCACAGCCGTCCCCGTCTTGTCTTGAATCACTGCGTGTGGTCTTCCCACGCTGAAACCGCCTCACTTTTTGCACCGTCATCACGTCGGCATATGCCGATAAATCGACACAGTCATTAGCCGCGGTTCGCCGACGATCAGCTGTCTGCCGTGCGATTCTCGTCGTTTATAGAAGATAAAGACTCGCTGCGATTGGCACGATCGTTGCCACCAATATCTGCAAGAAAAAAAAGGCGGTGAATCTTATGAACCTCGCTACACTGATCATGTCGGCTTTATTTCTGACTGGAACAACTCTATGGGTCCGCATAGCCGCTCGAGGCGTGCAGCGGGCGCTGCTCGCGAACGCGCCTGAGCACGGCGCGAACGGCATCAAAGCAGAAGGAAAGTGTTTGGCCAAACGTCGGTAATCGATGTGGTGGGCGCATTTGTGGCGAGTGGTTTCGAAGGGA
>WNGO01002710.1_pt1 | contig 11297 bp, 11 predicted proteins | sample 5400511 | NCBI WGS metagenome assembly WNGO01 (sample SAMN13153380, study PRJNA577476) | soil metagenome | isolation source: 20 cm soil or saprolite under Garry oak tree replicate 2 | place: USA:California | collected 2016-06-15
GGCCGCGGGCTCACGAATGTCGGCTACGTGTCGAATCCGGAGTTCTTGGCCGAAGGTCACGCTGTGCACGACTTCCTCAATCCGGACCGAATCGTCATCGGTGCCTTCGCAGACGAGGACGGTGCGGCGGTCGAGGCGCTCTACGGGGAAATCGAGGCGCCCGTACTGCGGACGGACGTCGCGTCGGCGGAGATGATCAAGCTCGCCGCGAATGCATTTCTCATGACTCGAATCTCGTTCATCAACGAGATTGCGAACGTGTGCGAGGCGGTCGGTGCGGACGTCGTCGAAGTTGCGAAGGGGGTCGGGCTCGACCATCGCCTCGGACCACACTTCTTGCGCGCGGGGATTGGCTACGGCGGCTCCTGTTTTCCGAAAGATTCGCTCGCGCTCAAGCAGCTCGCCTCGAACTCGGGCTACCACTTCCACCTGTTGTCGGCCGTGATCGAGGTGAACGAGCTCCAGAAGCGGCGCGTCGTGCAGAAGCTGCAGAAGCATCTCGGCAAGCTGCGCGGAAAGAAGATCGCGCTCCTAGGGCTCGCGTTCAAGGCCGGTACCGACGACATGCGCGAGGCTCCTTCGCTCGTGCTCGCCTCGCGCTTGCTCGCGGAGGGCGCCGAGGTGCGCGCCTGGGATCCGGTCGCGCGGCCGGGCGACCTGATGAAGGGCGCCGTCCTCTACGACTCCGTGCTGGAGGCCGTGGAGGGCGCGGATGCCGCGGTGATCGTGACGGAGTGGGACGAGCTCCGCGGCCTGGCGTCGAAGGAGGTGCGCGACGCGATGACGCGGCCGCTCATCCTCGACGGCCGGAACCTACTCGATCCGGCAGAGACCCGTGCCGCCGGCTTCGCGTACGAGGGCATAGGCCGGCCGAGCTCGCCGTTCGAGGCGCTGCCCGAGACCGCGGAGCCCGAGACGAGGGTCCAGAACTAGTGGAGGCGATCATCCTCGCCGGCGGGCAGGCGACCCGGCTCGGTGACGCGGCGAGAGGAAACCCGAAGGCGCTCGTCCCGATCGCAGGCCACCCGCTCGCCGAGTACCAGGTCTCCCAGCTCGTCCGTGCGGGCGTCGAGCGCGTCATCGTGAGCTGCAGCGCCGGTCAGGCGGGACTCTTCGAGGCGAAGCTCGCCGGGCTGGGGGCCGAGATCGTCGCGGTTGCAGAGCCGGAGCCACTCGGGCGCGGGGGAGGCTTGCGCTTCGCAGCAGAGCAGCGCGAGGAGACGGGACCGATCTATGCATTCAACGGCGACGAGCTGCACGACGTCGACCTGCGCGCGTTCCTGGAAGCGCACGAGGAGCACGGCGGCGCCGCAACGATCGTCGTCGCCCCGCTCCGGTCGCAGTTCGGCGTGGTCGAGCTCGCCGTCGACGACCGCGTGACCGGGTTCCGCGAAGCGCCGCGTCTGCCGCACTGGGTCAACGCCGGTGTCTATGTCCTCGGCGACGATGCGCTCGCCCGCATGCCGGAGCGCGGCGACCACGAACAGTCGACATTCCCCGAGTTGTCCGCGGAGGGAAAGCTCTTCGCCTTTCGGCACGAGGGCCTCTGGATCACCGTCAACACGCCCAAGGACCTCCAGCGAGCGGAGGAGCACTACGCCGCCCATCCCGAGCTTCGACCGACGCTGGCCCGCGGTCGCAGCTGACCCAAAAGGCTGGGGTCAGACCCTTGCCGTTCGGGTCACGGCCTCGCCGGACAGGTCATGTGCCTGGCACCTCCGAAACGTCGTGCATCCCGCTTGTCGAAACGGCATAAAGTCGGCGGGTGAGTGTGGACTCGCCCAATCTCGGGGGTCTTGACGCCTGGGCCTTCGAGCCGCGCAAGGTCGAAAAGCCCTGGGGCCACGAGCTCATCTGGGCGGAGACCGATCGCTACGTCGGCAAGGTCCTCTTCGTGAAAGCAGGGGAATCTCTGAGCCTCCAGTTCCATCGCGCGAAGGACGAGTCCTGGCTCGTGCACTCGGGCCGCGCCAAGCTCGAGCTCGGCTCGGCCGGCGATGCCGTGCTGAGGGAAGAGGCGATCGGCCCCGGTTCCTCGTTCCACTTCCGCCCGGGCACGGTTCACCGCGTCACGGCGATCGAGGACACGACGATCCTGGAGGTCTCGACGCCGGAGCTCGACGATGTCGTGCGTCTCGAGGACAGGTACGGACGGGAGGGAACGTCTGAACCTTGACAGCGAGCGGGTGCTCGCCTGGGACGGCTGCATCAACGTGCGTGACCTTGGAGGTCTCGAAACGGACGACGGCCGGAAGACCCGCTTCGGCGTCGCCATTCGCGCCGATTCGATCCGGGGCCTGACCGACGAAGGCTGGCAAGCGCTCGCAGACTACGGCGTCGAGCGAGCGATCGACCTTCGTGCCGACGACGAAGTCGCCGAGGATCCTCCCGACGCGGCGCCGATCCCCGTGGTACGTGTACCGATCACCCCTTGGGAGCTGGCGGCGCTGAGAGAAGGCTGGCCGTCGATGCGAGAGGGTTACCTCGCGTTGATCGAGCACTTCGGACCGCGATTCGCCGAAGTGATCGCCGAGGTCGGAGGCGCGGACGGCCCGGTCGTGATCCATTGCCAGGGTGGGCGAGACCGCACTGGGCTCGTGGTCGCGCTGATCTTGCAGCTTGTTGGCGTCGCCCCGGAGCTGATCGCCGCCGATCACGCGGGGAGCGACGCGAGCCTGGCTCCGAAGTTCGACAAGTGGCTGAACGAGGCAGAGACCGAGGCCGAGCGGGAACGGCTGCGTCGCATCTTCGAGCCAGCCGGAAGGACGATGGTCGGGATCCTCGAGGAGGTGGACGCGCGCTACGGGGGACCGCGGAAGTACCTCCTCGAGGCAGGAGCGTCTCCGGAGAGCATTGACAGACTTGTGTTAAGGTTGCGCGGATGAATGAAACCACCGTGGGGGACGCAGCCGCCCAGACGGGCTGGTCACCGAGGATGCTCCGCTACCTCGAGGGCGCCGGGCTCGTCGTCCCCCGGCGGAATGGGGCCGGCTATCGCCTGTACGGGCTCCTCGAGCTCAATCAGCTCCGCACCCTGCGGGAGCTCCGCCGGCGCCACGACGTGGAGCTCACCGACGTCGCCTTCGCAGCTAGGCTCGAGCGCGAGCCGGAGCTGCGGGCCGCAGTGGAGACCTGGTTGGCAGGCACCGAGCTGTCCGCCCTCGACTGGGAACAGCGCAAGCACGAGCGGCTCCTGGCCGCCTAAACGAGAGGACTGAATGGCTACGACGAAACGGCACGACGTGAAAGACCTTGCACTCGCACCCGAAGGGGTGCGCCGGATCGAGTGGGCCGATCGCCAGATGCCGGTGCTCGCCGCGATCCGTGAGCGCTTCGACCGCGAGCAGCCGCTCTCCGGCTACCGAATCTCCGCGTGTCTGCACGTGACGACGGAGACGGCGAACCTCGCCCGCACGCTGAAGGCCGGCGGCGCAGACGTCGTTCTCTGCGCCTCCAACCCGCTCTCGACGCAGGACGACGTCGCAGCCGCGCTCGTCGACGAGTACGACATCGCAGTCTTTGCGATCAAGGGCGAGGACAACGACACCTACTACGCGCACATCGAAGCGGCCGTGGACCACAAGCCGCAGCTGACGATGGACGACGGCGCCGACGTGATCGGCGTCCTGCACTCCGCGCGGCGCGAGCAGCTCGGGGACATCATCGCGGGCACCGAGGAGACGACCACGGGTGTCATTCGCCTCAAGGCGCTCGAGCGTGACGGTGCGCTCGGCTTCCCGGTCATCGCCGTCAACGACGCGCAGACGAAGCACCTGTTCGACAACCGTTACGGCACGGGCCAGTCGACGATCGACGGAATCATCCGTGCGACGAACGTGTTGCTCGCAGGCAAGCGCTTCGTCGTCGCCGGCTACGGCTGGGTCGGTCGCGGAGTGGCGTCGCGGGCCCGTGGAATGGGCTCGCACGTGATCATCACGGAGGTCGATCCGATGCGGGCACTCGAGGCCACCATGGACGGGTACGAGGTCCTTTCGATGGAAAAGGCCGCGCCGATCGGCGACATGTTCGTCACGGCGACCGGCGACAAGTCCGTCATCCGCAAGGAGCACATCGAGGCGATGAAGGACGGCGCCATCCTCGCGAACACCGGTCACTTCAACGTCGAAATCGACATCCCGGGCTTGCGCTCGCTGGCGACCGATACTCGCGAGGCGCGCGCGTTCGTGGAGGAGTTCACGATGGCAGGGGGCCAGCGCATCTACCTGATCGCCGACGGTCGGCTCGTCAACCTCTCCGCCGCCGAAGGGCATCCGGCGCTCGTCATGGACATGTCGTTCGCGAACCAGGCGCTCTCCGCCGAGTATGCGATCCAGAACGCCGCCGAGCTCGAGCGAAAGGTCTATCCGGTGCCGGAGGAGATCGACAAGGAGATCGCGCGCCTGAAACTGGCGACCATGGGCGTCGAGATCGACACGCTCACGGAGGAGCAAGAGAAGTACCTGGCTTCGTGGGACGAAGGAACCTAGAAGCAACGGACATCGTTCGGTACGAGGAGGATGGCCCTAAGGTCGTCCTCCTCGACCAGCGTCGGCTACCGGACGAAGAGGTCGAGCTCGAATGCCGGACGGTTGCCGAGGTCGTCGTGGCGATCCGCGAGCTGGCGATTCGGGGGGCGCCTGCGATCGGTGTCGCGGCGGCTTACGCGCTCGCGCTCGCGGCCGCGCGCGGGGAGGACCTCGACGAAGCCGCCGAGCTGCTTGCCGCTTCGCGCCCAACTGCTGTCAATCTCGCGTGGGCGCTCGACCAGATGCGGGACGACCCGACCCCCGGGCGCGCTCGCGCTCTGCACGAAGAGGAAGTCGAGCGCTGCCACGCCATGGCCGCACACGCCGCCGAGTTGTTCGGCCCGGGGACGCGCGCGCTGACGCACTGCAATGCCGGGGGGCTCGCGACAGGGGGTTACGGCAGTGCGGTCGGAGCGCTCCGGACCGCCTGGGAGCGAGGTGCGCTCGAACGTGTGTGGGTCGACGAGACGCGTCCGCTGCTGCAAGGCGCACGCCTGACGGCGTGGGAGCTCGAGGCCGCGGGCATTCCCCACGCAGTGATCGCCGACTCCGCGGCCGGCTCGCTGATGGCTGCCGGGGATGTGGACTGCGTCGTCACGGGTGCGGACCGGATTGCTGCGAACGGCGACACGGCGAACAAGATCGGCACGTATTCGCTCTCGGTCCTGGCCGCTCACCATCGCATCCCGCTCTATGTCGTCGCACCAACCTCCACGATCGACCTCCGTACTCCGACTGGGGCCGAGATCCCGATCGAGGAACGAGCCGCCGAAGAGCTCACGACCCGTTTCGCGGCGTGGAACCCGGCCTTCGACGTCACGCCTGCAGATCTGATCGCGGCAATCGTCACCGAGCACGGCGTCCATCGTTCTCCGTACGTCCAGTCGCTCGCGGCACTCGTATGAAGGCGCTCATCCTCGCAGCGGGGTATGCGACCCGCTTGCGGCCGCTGACGGACTCGATCCCGAAGCAGCTTCTGCCCGTGGGCGGCCGGCCGATGGTGGATTGGATCCTCGACGGGATCGAAGAGACCTCGGCTGACGAGGTGCACCTGGTGACGAACGCGCGCTTCGTGGACGACTTCGAGCGCTGGGCGCAGGACAAGGACGTTCGGATCCACAACGACGGCACGACGTCCAACGAGGACCGGCTCGGTGCGATCGGAGACATCCGCTTCGTGGGCCTCGACGACGACCTGTTGGTGGTCGCCGGCGACAACCTCTTCGACTACTCGCTCGCCGACTACGAGGACTACTGGCGCGAGCGCGACGGGAGCTGTGTCGCGGTCTTCGACGTCGGCGATCGCGAGCTGGCGAAGAGGTACGGCATCGTCGAAGTCGACGCGGATGACCGTGTCGTCGGCTTCGTCGAGAAACCAGAGGACCCGCCGACGACACTCTGCGCCACCGCGACGTACCTTTACGGGCGCGACCATCTGCGGCTGGTCGAGCGGTACCTCGAAGAGGGAAACCCGCCAGATCAGCCGGGGAACTACGTCGCCTGGCTGCACGAGCGAGAGCCTGTCTATGCGTATCGCTTTGCCGGGCAGTGGTACGACATCGGCGACGCGAAGCAGTTGGTCGAAGCGGACAACCGCATGCGGCGCCGGCGTGGTTTGCCGGAACGCTCGGAGTATTCACCGAGCTGACACGGACACGTCACTCACGCTGCCCTAGCGTGATGCGACGTGCTCGATCTGCTCCTGCCCCAGCGCTGCCTTCTCTGTCTCGTCCCCGGAGCGCAAGTGTGCGACGGCTGCACGGCGGCGCTCCGCCGTATCGAGGCACCGCTCTGCGAGCGTTGCGGCGCTCCGACTGCCTGGCCCGTGCAGCGCTGCGCAGAGTGCGCGGGCCGGCGGCTAGCCTTCGCTCGTGCTCGGGCGGCGCTGGCGTACGACGATCGGTTGCGTCCCGTGGTGGCGGCCTGGAAGGAGCGCGGTCTGCGCCGGCTCGCCGCCTGGGCGGCGGCGGTTGTCCGCGAATCGCTGCCGCGACCGGACGCGGCCTGTGTCGTGTTCGTGCCGGGCGATCCTGACCGAAAGCTCCAGCGCGGACATCACGCCGCCGAGCGGCTGGCGAACGAGCTTGCCGCTCTTTGGGAGCTGCCGGCGCGGACGTTCCTGACGAGGGCCAGAGGATCTCCTCGTCAGCGTGGGCTCACGCAACACGAACGGCGTCGGAATGTCGCCGATGCTTTTCTTGCGCACGGTCGGGTACCCAGCCGCGTCGTGCTCGTCGACGACGTCTACACGACCGGTGCGACCGCCAATGCGGCCGCGTCGGCTCTGCGGAAGGGAGGCGCCAGAACGGTCGAGGTCGTGACGTTCGCCCGTACGATTCGCATTCGCTAGGGTGAGACCCCCGGCTCACGAGGAGGCGCATGCGACTTCAGGTGAAGGGAAAGAACCACGAGGTCAGCGACACGATCCGCCGGTATGCCGAGGAAAAGATGCAAAAGCTCGACCGTCAGCTACACGAGCTTGCGGAGGTCGAGCTGGAGCTCCGTGTCGAGAAGAACCCTTCGATCGCCGACAACCAGGTGGCCGAAGTGACCGTCTGGACGAAGGGGCCGACGCTCCGCGTCAAGGAGGCGTCGACCGACATGAAAGCGTCGATCGACCAGCTGACGGACAAGCTGCTCCGCCAGATCGACCATGCGCGCGGCAAGCAGCGGAAGGACTGGCACCCACGTGACAACGGCACACTGACCGGAGGTCCGATGCCCGACGAAGAAGACACCGGCGAGCAGATCGTCAAGGTGAAGCAGTTCTCCGTCAAACCGATGAGCCCGGAGGAGGCTGTGCTGCAGCTCGAGCTCATCGGGCACGACTTCTTCGTCTTCCGCCACGACGAGTCCGGCGAGATCAACGTCATCTACCGCCGCAGGAACGGTGGCTACGGGTTGATCGAGCCGTCGGGGTAGTGGGGATCTTCAGGCGCAAGCCGCTACACCAGCGGCTCGCCGAGGAGGGCGGTCTCGTTGAGCGATCGACCGCGCCGTTGTTCACCGGGACCATTCCCGAGACCGGCATCCACGGTATTCCGCGTGAGCGTCAGTACGACGCGGTCGCCGCGACCGAGGCACCCGACGCCGAGGGAGACGCCGCGCGTTTCGTCGGACTGGGGGACGGGTCGCTTCTGATCGAGGAAGGCGAGGGAGACCTCACGCCGCTCGCCGACGCGATCGAGCAGGAAATCGCACGTCCGTATCGCGCCACCGCCGTCCGGCGCGGAGCGACCACCTGGGCGGTTGCTGCGCACAGGCTTCGCGTGGTCGAGCTACCCGAGCCGGGCGGTGACGAGGTCGAGCTTGTCCTGAACGGCGAGGAGAAGACCCTGGTCGTGGACGGGAACCGCTCCTTCGGAACGCTGCCGGAGCTCGAGCGGCTTGCCGACGGCAACGCAGTCATCCGTGCGTCTCGTCTCGACGGTGCCCTCTGGGAGGTTCGTGTCGATCCGCTTTAGGGCAGGCGCATGACGGCAACGCGCCCCGGCTCCGCAATGCGCGGCGACAGGTTGTACGACACGACCAGAGTCTTGCCCTCGAGATCGGCTCTAATCGCTGCTTCGGCGAAGAAGCCTATGGCCATCCTTCCACCTGGGTCGATGGTGAAGGCCGGGAACCGAAGGATCGTCCACTTGCTCTCAGCGAGATCGAGGATCCGCACCGTCTTGCCGACGATGATGACGGCGCGTTTGCCTTGCAGTGTTTCGAGTTTGGAGCCCGCCGGCACCGCCCACGATCCAAGCGAGCGTCCGGTTCGGGCGTTCCAGGCCCGCAGCCGGCGACGCTGCAGTACCGCACCGACGTCTTGTCCGAGCAATACCTGTGGTTCGTCCGCAGGATTTGGGTAGTAGAGATCCTGCGGCGGGCCGAACGTTTTCGTTCGTCGCAGCGCAATCTGGTAGAGCTGACGTCCGCGCTCGTCGAACACGGAGATCCTCCGGCCATAGAGAACCGCTACGCGACGGTTCGAGTAGCCGGCTATACGGCCCTTGAGCTTCTCGAACTGCATCGGCCCTTGCCCGCCGACCCGCCCCACGCTTGACCAGAGAACGCGCTCGCGTTCCTGCCGCACTCTCCCGTAGACGATGTTGCCACGATCGAGGCCGTACCCTGCGAGGAAGGTTCCCCCCTCTGGTTCGCTGCCCTGCCCGCGTGCCGTTTCGAACGGAACCGGATCTCCGACATGAAGCACGAGCAGTGCCTCGTCGATCGTTTCGCAACAGGAGTTGTTGCAGTCGAACGCGGCGACCTGACCGTCGAAGAGCAATCCCTGGGGCCAAGCGCAAGCGGGGATCGGCCACGACTCGGTTTTTCCACTCTTCGCGGTCCACACGAGAAACGGAAACGTCGGCCGCGGTGTCTGCGGACTGTGCGGGAGGGGAAGTACGGCAATGCGCGCGCCGCTCAGCCTCACTTCCCCGACGAGATACCGCGTCCTTAGGACCGCGCGCGGTCCGGCACGAGTCGTCCGTTGCACCGCCGGAGGTGAGGCGACTGCGGGGAGCCTTCCTTGAAAGAGGACGGGTCGGATGTTCTCGCCTCCGTCGGGGTACGCGTGCGTGAGTGCCAGCGCGGAGCGGCCGTCGACGCCGATCGACCACACCTGTTCGAGCCACGTGCGCCCGACGCCGCTGTCGTTTCCGCGGCTTGCGAGCAGACGCAGTCCGTCCGGAGTCCAGGCTGCCGGATAGAAATGCTCGCCATCGACCGATCGTGTCAGCACGCGGAAACCGGAACCGTCCGGCCTGACGACGGCGAGCTGGGCATGTCGCGCGCGCGATGTGGTGAATGCCAGTAGGCTTCCATCGGGCGACCAGACCAGCTGCGATGCCTGTTCGGCGAATGCGACCTTGCGCGCTCGGCCCGCCTTGTTCGGTCCGATCCAGAGGCGGCCCCGCGCGTCGAGGAAAGCTCTGAGTCGGCCATCGGGAGAGACACTCGTTCGCTTGCCGCTTGCGAGCGTGACGTCGCCCTTTTCCGAAACGTGAGCCGTCGCGTACATGTCACCGCCCCGTCGGGTCGTCCGTACTCCGCTCGCATCGACTACCGTCGTGCCCGCTGAGTTGACCATTGCGAGCTTGTCTCCTCTGGACGATGCGGCCAGAAGGGGAGCCATCTCCTCACGTCTGGCGGTGACACGGATCAAGCCGCTGCCGTCCGGGTGGACGGCATAGACATCCCAGCGCCCGTCGCGGTCGCTTGCGAAGACGACCCAGCTCGCGCGGGTTGCGCCGTGCCCGCAACCGCACAGGAGCGCCAGCGCGAGGGCTGCGACGGCGATTGGACCGAGGAGTCGAGCCATGACTGGATCGATATCGGCAGTGCCGGCGGGCCGCAAGAGAGCCGTAGCCGAGCCGGTACCCTAGGTCCCACGATGTCCTCCCAGCTCGGCTCCTTCGAAAAGATCCTCCGCGTCGGCGAGGGCCGGCGCATGAAGCGGCTGGCCGAGCAGGCGGCCTACATCACCCTGATCGAGCCCGAGTTCCGCGAGCTTTCGGACGAGCAGCTGCGGGACAAGACGGTCGAGTTTCGGCAGCGGCTCGAGAACGGAGAGGCCCTCGAGGAGCTCCTCTTCGAGGCGTTCGCCGCGGTCCGGGAGGCCCGCCTGCGGGAGTCCGACCAGCGCATGTTCGACGTCCAGCTGATGGGCGGCATCGTGTTGCACGAAGGCGACGTGGCCGAGATGAAGACCGGTGAAGGCAAGACGTTCGTCGCCAGCCTCGCGCTCTACCTGAATGCGCTCGAGGGCAACGGCGTCCACCTGGTGACGGTCAACGACTACCTCGCCCAGCGTGACGCGGAGTGGAATCGTGGCGTGTACGAGCGCCTCGGCATGACGGTCAGTGCGATCGAGAACATGATGCCGTTCGCGGAGCGGAAGGTCGCCTACGAGGCCGACATCACCTACGGAACGAACTCCGAGTTCGGCTTCGACTACCTGCGCGACAACATGGCGGTCAGCCTCGACGGGGTCGTGCAGCGCAGCCATTCGTACGCGATCGTGGACGAGGTCGACTCGATCCTGATCGACGAGGCGCGGACGCCGCTGATCATCTCGGGCGAGCCGGAGGCGGCGGCGCAGATCTACCACGACTTCGCGCGCATCGCGCGCTCGCTGACCGGGGTGGCGCACGATCCCCTCCTCAAAGGCGGCAATCCCGATGCGGACTACGAGTACGACGAGAAGCACAAGACCGTCGCGCCGGGCCAGGCTTCGATCGCAGCCGCGGAGCGCGCTCTCCGGCTCGAGAACCTCTACGACCCGCGCCACTCACAGCTCGTCAACCACCTGAACCAGGCGCTGAAGGCCGAGTCGCTCTACAAGCGCGACGTCGACTACGTGATCCAGGACGGCGAGGTGAAGATCGTCGACGAGTTCACCGGACGCATCATGGAGGGCCGCCGCTGGTCTGAAGGCCTGCATCAGGCCATCGAGGCCAAGGAGGGCGTGAAGATCCAGGAGGAGAACGTCACGCTCGCGACGATCACACTTCAGAACTACTTCCGCCTCTACGAGAAGCTGGCCGGCATGACCGGTACGGCGAAGACCGAGGAGAAGGAGTTCGTCGAGATCTACAACTTGCACGTCGTCGAGATCCCGACCAACGTCGACGTGATGCGCGACGACAAGAACGATCTGATCTTCAAGTCGGTGGAGGGGAAGTTCCAGGCGGTCATGCGGGACATCAAGGAGCGTCACGAGAAGGGGCAGCCCGTGCTCGTCGGCACGATCGCCGTCGAGACCTCGGAGTACCTGAGCCAGCT
>WNGO01002712.1_pt1 | contig 11294 bp, 8 predicted proteins | sample 5400511 | NCBI WGS metagenome assembly WNGO01 (sample SAMN13153380, study PRJNA577476) | soil metagenome | isolation source: 20 cm soil or saprolite under Garry oak tree replicate 2 | place: USA:California | collected 2016-06-15
GCTGTCCCGCCGGGGAGTGGCGGAAGCGATATCACCCCATTCCGCATCGATCACGACGAAAAGTTCAACCAGACGACTCACATACAATACCAACCGTGGAAAAACGGGCCGTGGCTCGGCTTCAATTGGCGATACGACAGTGGCCTGGTGGCAGGAGCAGTGCCCGTCTCGGACGGTGGGCCGGTGGATCTCACTGCCAGCGGGCTCACTTCCGACCAGGAGTTCCAGGCGGGCTTGTTCTGCGGCAGCGCACACGCGACTCCAACGACACCTTTGCCATCGCCATGCCCAGCAGGACAGTTCGGATCCACTCTGGTGAGCATCCCAGCTCCAGGGACGGAAAACGACGACAAAAATCCGCCACGCATTGCTCCGCGTCATCTCTTCGACATTGCGGTGGGAGATGACAACCTTTTTCATGGTGAGAAATACAAATGGAGTCTTCGGCTCACCGCCGTCAACATAACCAACAAAGTTGCCCTCTATAACTTTCTATCAACTTTCACTGGAACCCACTACGTTACGCCCCGCAGTTACACGGCGGAGCTGGGCTTCCACTTCTAACCCCATCGTGCCTGAGGGTTCCGCGTACAAACGTGTTTCGGAGCCCCTTCTGTTTCACGGCGAGAAATACAAGTGGCCCTTCAGTTCATGGCCACTACACAGCCCAGCTAGGATTTACGTTCTTGAATCTTTGCGGACGGAAGGGGGTGGCGGCCGGCCGGGGGGAGCCAGCCGCCGTGTGGCTGCCAAGGAGTTAGGCAGCCAGCGCTTCTAAAGCTATTCGATTGCGGATGACCAAGGTTGAACCCTCCAGCCTTATGAGTTCCTTTTTCCGGAGTTCGCTCAATAGCCGAGTCACGGTTTCGCGCGACGAGCCAATCATTTGTGCCATTTCTTCATGCGTGAGGCTGGAACGAATCTTGATTTCGCGGGACCCGTTCTCGCGCCCCACGGTCCATGAAAGCAATAATCGAGCCAACTTGCCGGCCGAAGAGCGGGCCAGGACTAATTCGTGGATATCGCGGTATGCCGACTGAAACTCCTTGCTTAACGCCTGAGCGGAGTGCAATCCTAACTCGCCATTTTTTTCGAGCATCCGCATTAACGTTTCGCGCTCGATGAAGTTCACCTGGCAAGGGCCTGATGTTTCTGCGGTCACTTCATAGGGCGTCGCGGAAATTACCGCGCTTAAGCCGAGCGCCTCGCCCGGTTCGGCCATTTTCAGTATTAGGACTTTGCCTTCGCGCGAAGTGGTGGAAAGCTTCACCTTTCCGGAGCAGAGCACGAATGCGCCCCGTGGCGACTGCCCCTCGACAAACAAGATTGCCCCACCGGGATATGTGCTGAGATGGCTGGCTGCGCTGAAAGATTTCAACACATCGGGAGAGAGTCCGCAGAACCAGTTCTTCCGGCGCAGTTTGCAGCTTAGACAATTCTCGATGATTTCCAACCCGTAAGGCGTATTCATCGTCATCACCTTGTCAACTGCACGCGAGTCCCGCCTGCTCTCCGGTTCCTTATGTGGCAAGTCCGGATCGCCATTTCTCCACCATGATTCGTCGACTGGGAGGTTCAAGCTTTTTGTTCTCGCCAGAAGCGCCGCCGAGACAATACGCTCTTCCTGCCGCAGGGAACGGAGACCGCCAACAAGCTCCCAGCCTGCGCCGACATCCGCCTCGGCGTGCCAAAGCATGCTACAGACGAAGAGATAAAGCGGATCCCGAGGCGCTATCCACAACTCTGCCAATACTCTGGTAGGCAAATACCCTGGCGACTGGGACTGGCTTCCCTGCCCCGCCAGGATAGGAGGCTGCTCCAGATATGTTTTGTCCGTGAGGTCAAAACGCCCTTGGCTGCCCTCCAGCCCACGAACGCGCAAGGGCTCTGGGGAGGGGGAGGGCGCATTACTGAGCAGTGCTCCAGTCTCCAAACCCGGACGCCAAGCAGCCTTCCCCCGATGGCCAACGTCACAGATATTCATTTTCTCAGGGTGTTCCCGGGCACAAAATCTCGACGGCTATTTACTGGCATTTGAGATTCCAAATTGGACCAGAACTCTAACTTGTAGAAAAAGTGTGGCGAATGCCGTGCAGTAGCACAAAGGTGGAATGGTTTCGGAGATGTCGAACTTGACGAGGTTACGGCAGAGTGCCGAATACTCGTCACGAAATTGAACGGAAGCTGAGCGCCTGGATCAGTGTTCGTACTCTTCGCGGGAGATCTTCATTTTGATAATTCGCGATTGCAGGGTAGTGCGCTTCATCCCTAAACGGCTGGCAGCGCCATGAGAGCCGGCGATTACGCCACCCGTTTCGCGCAGCACCCGAATGATGTGTTGCCTTTCCAGGTCTACGAGAGTGTCAGTAACGGGAGATCCAGATTCAGAGGTGCTCAATTCTGCCAGTGGCGCTCGCAGCACCGCTCCATCGCTGAGAATCACAGATCGTTCCATGAAGTTTTCCAATTCCCGCACGTTCCCCGGCCATTCCCAGCCCACGAGAGAGTTCATGGTTTCTGAAGGAATGGTGTCAACCTGTTTATTCATTTTGCGGGCAAATTTCTGGACGAAATAGCGGACCAGTAACGGGATGTCGTCCCTACGATCACGAAGCGGAGGCATGCGAATGGGAAAGACGTTGAGGCGATAGTACAGATCGCTGCGAAAGTCCCGTTCAGCAACCGCTTTGGCGAGATCGCGGTTGGTAGCAGCAATGAGGCGAATGTTCACGCGCAAAGTGCGTGTGCTCCCCAAGCGTTCGAATTCGTGATCTTGTAAGACCCGGAGCAGTTTGGGCTGAAGTTCCAGAGGGATATCGCCTACTTCGTCCAGGAACAGCGTCCCCTGGTCCGCCAGCTCAAGACGGCCTATTTTTTGGCTGATCGCGCCTGTGAAGGCGCCTCTTTCGTGGCCGAAGAGCTCGCTTTCGAGCAGGCCGGTCGGGATGGCGGCGCAGTTTAGCTTGATAAAACTGGCGTCTTTGCGGGAACTCATGCGGTGAATGGCCCGTGCGATCAGTTCTTTCCCGGTACCCGTTTCTCCCAAAATGAGGGTAGTGGCATCGCTGGGAGCGACGGTCTTGGCTTGTGCCAGTACCCGTTTGAGGGGAGCACTCTCTCCTACGATCTCCTCGAAGTGGAGCTCCGTGCGGATCTCATCTTCCAGATAAAGCTTCTCTTTGGCAAGCTTATCGGTGAGGTCTGCAATCTCGCGATAGGCTCGGGCATTATCGAGGGCGATCGCGACCTGCGCGGCCACTTGCTGCAAAATGTCAAGATCCTGAGATTTGAACGCGTCCTTCTGCCTGCTCGCAAGGTTCAGGGTACCCACCTCGCCTTTGCGGGTTATTAGCGGAACGCAGCATAAGGATTGGATTCCCTGCTCCACCAGTTGACTTACATACTTCGACCGGGCTCCGCCCAAATCCTCGCTACTGAAGATCTTGATTTCGCGTTCGAGCAGAGCCTGCCCGGCAAGCATCTCGGTTATGGGTATCGGTGTGGCACGGGTGTGCAGGGCAGCAGCCAGGCCGGAATCCAAGGGATAGAGCGACAACAAATGCGCTGAGTCATCGTACACCGCCACGCTCGCGTACTCGTGGGGAATTATTCGCTGCATAAAATTTGAAATCGCAGGAAACAGCTTCTGCCAGTCACGGTCCGTCATCAGGACGTTATTAAGCTCCATCGTGGTTTGCAGGCGCTCTTTCTCTACCTGCAGACGCTGGTGGGCGATGGCATTCTCCAGGGCGAGCGATACTTCGGCACCTACCTGACTTAGTAAATCAACATCTTTTCTGGTGAAAGCGCTTTCAGACTTGCTGCCCAGTGACAGGGTTCCAATAATGCACCTGCCAGTGGCAAGCGGCACCATGCATATCGAGCGAAATCCGTGCTCGACCGCTTGCTTCACAATCGCAGAACGTTCCACATAAGCTTCCAAGTCAGCATACCGAAATGTTTTGGCTTCTCTCTCAGCCATGACTGTTGTCGCGAGGCTGTCCTTGAGAGGAACCTCGATGCCCTGGCTGAGGAAATCATCCCGCACCTGCGATTCTGAAGCGTAAACTCGCACACAACCGGCAGCTTTGTCCAAAAGAGCCAAGCAGGCAAATTCATGCCTCATCACTCTCCTAATGCATGCGGAAATTTTGGGAAATAGGTGCCGAAAATCGAGTTCAGATCGCACTAGCGTATTGCTAACTTCCAGCAACGCCTGTAACCTGTCTCTCTCCTCTTGTAATTTGCCGCCTAGACTGGAGAGCGCGTCTTCGAGCTTTCTCTGTTTGCTAATATCAACGACCACGGCTCCGACCTGCTTCACCCGCCCTGCCGCATTTTTTATAGGAAAGTAGTTCACAATCCAGTGACGAACCTCGCTCATTGCGGGCAGGGTCGCGGTGAGATCGATATTCAAGGCTGGTTCCGCGGTAACCAATACTCGTTGAAGTATGGGATCAAGCTTGGAGGCTGCATCGCCTAACACATCGCGAAGGGTCCGGCCTAGATGAGCTTCGGCAGGAACGCCGTTCATGGCGGCCAGAGTGTTGTTGATGGCTTGATAACGCAACTGGTCATCGAGAATAGCTAGGCCAACCGTGGAGGCACCGAAAAAGGCCGCCAATAACTGTTCCGGTTCGCTGAACGCCTCAGGCGCCCCCAGCAGATTCCACTCGTGTACGAGTTCATCCGCTCTTTCACTTTGCATACTGATACTCCTCAGGTCAGAACTTCGAAGATCTCCGCCATAGGAGCGCACGCCCTCCTCGGCAGCAGCGGACCAATCTATCTCTCAACCCTCTTGCTTGTCGGTGAAACTCAAAACGGAACTTTCGGCGGAACTGGGAACCGTAGGCGAGGAATTGACGTCTGGCACGGTCGATGGGCCGCTCTCGAAATATCGCAAACCGCGAGAAGAAGTGACAGCAACCCCGACGGGGTGGCGTGATCGAGAATGTACCGTAACAACGACAGAACTCCGCGAGATGTGAGTCGAAGTGGCGATTTTCTGATAGTACATGTACTTCAGTGCTGAATAGTAACGTAGAACTTGAAGGTTTTGCACAGGAGAATCGAACGTATGACCGACGAGAAAATGACGATTACCAGTGCGGTAGACGCCTACATTTCGCACTTGATGTTGTCGCGCAAGCCGCGTACTGCCGAGCAAGCCATGTTCGTGCTGCACCCGTTCAAGCGCATCTTTGGTGACCGTCTGCTATCGGGTTTCACACGCCACGATCATGATGGTTACATCCTGAATCTTCCGCAAGGCGCGCGGACGAAAACGAATCACTCCGTTCGCATTTGCGCCCTTCTGCGACATTTCGATTTTCCTGAAGGCGAGCTGAAGCGGATGGCGAAGGCAAGGCCGAAGTTCATTAAGAAACCGCCCGTCAGTTACACGCAAGCGGAAATAGAGAAGTTTATGGCGGCTGCCCGCGATCACAGTTTCGAGGCGTACGCCTACTTTTTGTTTCTCTGGAAGTCAGGTGTGAGAGATCAGGAAGCGGCACACGCGACGATAGACGACGTGCGCGACGGTGTTTTGTACATAACCGCTAAGAATGGCTTCACTCCGAAGAACAGCGAAGAACGCGAGATACCATTACCGGATGACGTGAGAAGGCTGATCGCCCAGCTCGATCGCAAGCCCGGCCAACTCCTATTCCCTTCCCGCAATGGCACCGTCAGTCAAACTTGGCTACGTACAGCGAAGCGGATTGCAGTCCGCGCCGGTCTCGATCCCGCGAAAGTCTGCTTGCACAAGTGGCGCAAAACCTACGTGACTCGCCTGCTCGATAAAGGAGTGGCGCCCAAAACCGTGATGGACCTGGCTGGGCACGCATCGCTCAACACGACCTTGCTGTACGCATCGAAGTCTCGCACCGACCAAAAGAAGGCTGCAGTATTGCAAGCCTTCGCACAATAACAGAGCATGAAACCAGCAGAGCCGGAAATGATCTATTCCTCCGTGCTCGAAGCTCGCGCAATGGAGGTGAGCTAAATGCGTCTGTGGTGGTGGAGAAGAATTCGACCAGCAACGTGTATCGGGAGTTTCTGCCGCGATATGGAGAGAGGGCGAACCGCGCCCGTGTAGAAAGGTGTCGAAGTGGAAACCGCGATACCGCCGATCTGTGAGACAGGGCCAACCGCTGGCACGATCCTTCGCGCATTCCCGCGCACTGAAAATTCAACGACCGGCCAAGGCCAGCAGATCATGATTGTGGCCCTGAATCAGGGTTGGACGTTAGTTGCTCGATGCGTGTCTCTAGTTCCTGTTTGAGTCTGCTGTGACCGAAGCTACGGAGGCGGCCGATTCGACGGAGACGAGAGAGGCTACCGTCTTCCGGTCTGTTTCTCAAAGTGCCTGATTCCCAGGCCGCCGGGCTTTGCCCTTGCCGACCTGTCGATACAGTGTGACTGCCATGTTGCCTCCAGTGCCTAATACCGCGCCGCCCAAAGCAAAACGATTGAAATTTGGTAGTCAGTTGGTAGTCACGTACTGTAAATCGCGGAAACTAAAGGAGTGGCGGAGAGGGAGGGATTCTATTCGCCCTCTTTTCGTAAATATCGGATGCACCTAGACTTCAACGATATTAGCCTGTATTCATGCGTGTTTCAAGGGGAATTGTGATCGACGTTCCATGTACTCACGCGCACTCCCGAGCACTCTCGGCATCACGAAAAACGCAAAGAATCAGTATCACCAGTATCAGTGCGTTCCTCACGACGTAATCCATACTGCCGAGAGAGTGTATTTACCTCCATCAATCTAGTACATAGACGGCTGTCTATATTACGCTGGAAATGATATTTAAGTAATAAACCAAAGTGCTAGTAAGTTACTTGCTTGTACAAGCTGCCCACAGCTAGGGAAAACTAACCCGGAGATGCCAGCGCGGTCAGTTGAGAATACCCGCATCGCGGGTTAGCTTAGTCAATTTTTGACTAACCCTATTTCCATCCTTGCGGATGGTCGGTCGATCCTCGACCGGAGAGAAATGTAAGGAAATCTCTAAAGCTCACATTTCGATCGCCAGCCGCCCAGCGTCGATCGGAGGCGTTCGTCGCCGCAACGGTTTCGTCGGTTGGGAGCCCACTTAGTGCCTGCTCTCCTAGATGTCTTTGAATATTTTTTCAGCGGTCATAGCGTTCGCCTCGACTGGCGGGCTTTTGCAGGAACCCCGCAAAACTCTCATTCCGTGAACTTTGGGTGCAGGTCCCCGAAGGTCACTTGCGTGGGAAAATCCTCGAACAGCTTTTGGGCAAAGGGATAGAGCCCCGAATGGAACAGGATTGCCCGGTGGTCAGGCGATTTCAGCAGCCACTCGCGCAAGCTTGTGTCTTCGTCTTGCGTGGCCACGCGCACCGCCACCGCAGAAGTGCCGAGATCGAGAATCGACTGAATTTGGTCGGCGGCAGTGACTGGAACGTAGCGAACGTTCAGGGCCAGATACTTCGTCAGTTGGCGAAAATAGCGGGCCGGCGCATCGTAATACTGGAGCGGATAATCCTCCTCCGTGTCCTCGACTGCGATTGGCTCATTCAGCATAAACTTGACTGGCTGATGGCCAATCACCCCAGTGCCTTTCACCAGCTTGACCGGTGCAGTGCCGATAATCACGCCCTTTGCCTTGTAGCCGAGTAGAAGGTTGGTGTAGCGATCACCCGGCATAACCACGTCCAAGCCTTTTTGCGCGAGGTAGAAGGCCGCCTCGGCTTTACCCTCGCTGTCGCCGCAGCCCACCACCACCTGCGAGTTGAATTCCAGCGCTTGGCTCACGACGGCAGAGATGCCGTGGGTATCTTCAATCCAGCCCATGTCGCCCGCCACATGAGTCGTCGGATACGTGACCTTATCCGGCAAAACTTCGAACCGGAAGATGCCCTTCTCATCAGGGCCATACCACTGCTCTCCCTTCTTGGCGATCAGGGTTCCGGCGAGCGGCGTGATCTCAATGTTGGCGAACTCTGCTATCTTGTGGACGAACGCGCCCTCGTGATAGCCGATCAGAGTCGCGGGTATCAGCTTCCGTGACAAATCCCAGCGCATCTCGTAGCTCGCCCAGTCACGCGCCACGCGCTCCACCTGCGTGCCCACGCGCATACCCGGCTTAAGCACAATGGTCGTTTCGCCCAGCACCATGGCTTTCGCCTTGGCTGGAACCTTCAGTTCGGCGGCAATATCTGTCTTGCCGAACTGCGGCTTGAAAGTCTTTTGCGCTAACTGGTCAAAGATGTCGGCTTCCGGCTTCCGCCCCACACTCCGCGCATACTCGGCGGCCTGCTTCAACGCCAGCATGTTCGATTGCCCGCACTCGGGCTCGCCAAAGGCGGCAATCGCCTTCGCCATAAGTTGGCGGTCGGGATTCTGATCGCGAAGGTCGCGATACAAGCTTAAGGCAGCGCAATCTTTCACCCCGCTGCCCCGCCATACGATATAGCGCAGGTCTGCCATCACAATGGGATCGTAGGTTTTGTAGCTCTGGTAGCCAGAAAGGTCGGGAATCTCGGGAAGCGCCCGAACGGCAACTGCACCCAGAATTGGGGCTACGGCGCACAGCACTACGGTGCGCAGCAGATTCGCACGTGCGGACCCGAGGATACTCTTCACCATGCTGTCGTCCTCGTGAAAAATGTGCGGCGGAGCAGCCCCACTCTAATTCGACATTCTGGGCGGCGGGGTGCTCCGCTGGCACACTGGAGCATTCTTGTCTAGATTTTGATCTCGATCCGATTGATTAGGAAGGGTACTTTGGAAATGTTACCTTCGAGCCGACATTGAGGGGGTTTGCGATTCGGGAGCGGGGTCGCATTCGCTGTAAGAGTAACCGTGGTCTTCTCTCTCTCACTCTGGTGCCTTGGTTTTCCTCTTCGTATTCTTCTTCGCGTTTGCCAAACGTGCACAATGCGATTCGCAGCATCGGGAAAAGCTAGGGCATCCCGCGCTCCAGAAAACAGAGGGCTCGGACGCGGGATTTTCGTGGTGGGAACGACTGAGGGCGCATTATACTCGGCTTCGCAAAACCTCATCGAGAATCTCAACGCTCAACAATAGCCGTAAGTTTGCGCGACTGCCTCGAAGCCTCCTGTATGGCAGTCAGACGAGTAGAGCACCGAAAACTCTCCAAGCACAAAAAGGCCCCGCCTCCAAAAACGATTGCGGGGCTGTTCGACGTTATTGGATGGTGCTGGCCACAGAGGAGAAAGCGTTATTGGCATTTGAGCCGACGAGACGAATCGTGCCAACAACCAATACCAATATCACGGCGAGCATCACTGCATATTCTGCGATGTCTTGCCCGCTATCGTCTGACCAGAGTTGGGGGAGGATACTCATTTGTCTGCAATTCCTTTCAATCGCGAAAATTCGGACTCTAGGCTGGAATGCCAACGCTACGGAAGACCGAGCGCGGTTGGATGAGGCATCAGAACTCTAGCCCTGATTTCACTGTGGCGATTGTGCGCCCGCGCCTGCGCCATGTCAATCGGATGGACAGTTGTGCCAAACTCGACTCCGGGAGCGGCATCCAGCAGATTTCAACATTGGCGATGCTTGCTTTTGGTGCTGTTCGTATTCGCGTGTAATTGACCTGAGGTCATCGAGAACAAGCGCCCGAACGGATTCACCCGTGCGAGTCGCTCTTCTGCACAACTCGCACGGAAGATTCGGCCTTCGCCTTTGCCCATCGTGCATGTTGCGTACCTTGCTATTTTTGGAGAAAAAGGTGGGGAGGCGGAATTGCTTCCGTGGAAAACTACTTGGAGCCAGCTTTACTCTTGCTTTTCGTGTCCTTCTTCGACTTCTTGGACTTCCTTCGTTTTGTGCTGAGCCTGCTTTGCTTCGGACAGTGTCGATGCCTTTGCTGACGCCTTTGGGGTTGGCGACTTGCTCAGTGCGTTCAAGTCCGGTTGCCGCCTCCGAGAACCAGTGCAAGTGTTTCCAGCGCTGAAAAGGATTTTCTTCAGAGCGCCCGCCGCGCATCCGTACCCTGATCCGCCGCCCACAATCCCCAATGAAGTGTCGCCTTCGGTGATCTGAGCCGAATGCGGGATTCAGAATTTCCGTAGCGATGCCGGAAGCCAGAACGCCAGCGAGTACGAGCCCGGTCCGGCTAAGAGGAATGCGACTGCCAGTAACAACTGTGTGAGTGCATATTCCGCGCCGCCCTTGCCGATATCGAACCCATTGGGTAGGTGCACCAGAAAGATAGCTCCAAGCATCACAACGGCAATACACGCCGCTCCCAGTCGAAACAGAATGCCAGTCAGCACAGCCAGACCTCCAGCAAACTGTGCCAGTCCGATCAGATATCCCATGACAACTGGCCAGTGATGAGATGCAGCAAACTGCTGAGGGCCCGGGCCTCCAAAGCTCCCGAAGAGGATGGCGCTCCCATGATAGAGAAACGCCATGGCGCTAGGTATGCGAAGAAGCAACAGCGCAGTACTGATCCTCGCGGGCAATGTATTGCCCTTCTCCATGCCTCGTTCGATGCCGGAGAGAGAACCATGGACTCAAGCCCGCCTCTCCAGTGGCGGTCCCGGTGATTACCTTCTGTGGGCCACCGTAGCGCCGCATTGTTCCTCAGGAAACAAGGGCTACAATCAAAGGTGTGAGACACTACACAACCAAACGGGTTAAGGACGGCACCATGTTCACATGCGTACGCTGTGAACACCACGTCACCACGCTGGATTTCCACAAAGAGGCTGGAAACCTTCGCACACAAGCAGCGACGGCAATCAATCGGCACGCCGCCGCAGTGCATGGCCAACCGATGGCGGTTTCATCGGCCGATTCGCAGCAGCGTATCCGGTGTCACTAACCTTGGTTGGTTTCTTCGTGGCGGTGTGCCCTCGCCTTCAGCCATCGCTCGACAACGTCCACTTGTGACCTCCGCAAATAACAACTACGACGGAAGTATGCTGCTCGGCGCAGCATACGATCAGGACGCAATTCGGTTTTCGGAGAAGAACTAAAAATTCTTTTCGTTTGCTCCTGTTGTGAACCATTAGACCCGTGTTTCGGAACTCTCCCGTTACCAGCACAATTCATTAACGACACAATCTCTCGGTCTTGTCCTTGGCCTTCCCCTCCGCAATCGTCTGCCACTGCATGTTCGAAGGCGCGTCCGCTCCGCCGCACTGCAGCGGGCGAACATGGTCAACAACGTAGCCGGGGTGAAGGTTCCATCCCCGTTGTTGCGGTACAGTACGTTCTTGCCGTAATACGTGACGAACAAATCCATCACGCCATCATTGTTGTAGTCTCCAACGCACACCCCCTG
>WNGO01002984.1_pt1 | contig 11292 bp, 9 predicted proteins | sample 5400511 | NCBI WGS metagenome assembly WNGO01 (sample SAMN13153380, study PRJNA577476) | soil metagenome | isolation source: 20 cm soil or saprolite under Garry oak tree replicate 2 | place: USA:California | collected 2016-06-15
GGCAACCGACTATCTGAAGCGAGCGCATCAACTGGTACATGCGCTCGATGAAGTGCTGCAGGATGACCGCAAGGCCGGTTAGCCCCCGCGCTGCTGCGTTGTTCTTCTTCCTCTTACTCTTGCTCTCGCTGTCATCCGCCGTCTCAGCTCAGGAAACGACGCTTCGCACCCGGTCGAATCTGGTCCTCGTGCCGACCCTCGTAAAAGACTCGCAAGCAGCCATCGTTTACGGATTACAAGCCGGCGACTTCGTCGTAGAAGACAATGGAGTCGAACAGCCAGTACGCATGGACGAAGCGCCCGAAGGCCAACCGATCTCCCTGGTTGTCGCTATCCAGCGCGGGCGCCGTGCCTCTTACGAATTTCCGAGATTGCAGGGACTCCGCACAATGCTGAGCCCTCTTTTCGAATTGGGCACTGCACGAGTCGCGCTGGTGGAATTCGACAGTCAGGCTGAGTTGACTCGGAACTTTACCAACCGCGAAGCTCTCGTCGACGCCGATTTGAGCAACCTGCAACCGGGCAACGATGGCGCCGCGATCCTCGACGCGGTCTCCTATTCCATCCAATTGCTGCGAAACGAACCGGAGGACCGCCAGCGCGTCCTGCTTCTGATCAGCGATCGCCGCCGTGGGCCAAGCCAACGCAATGATGTACGCTCTCGCATTTTCTCCCGGTATTTCCAATATCCTCGACACTGGACGTGGCACGAACAAAGACGAGATGCACCCCGGAGTGAACTTCCTCGACCTCGCCTATCAAACCGCTCAGGCCATGCGCAAGAATGTCCCAGCTACCGTTACTTCCATGACCGGAGGTGAGTACGAGTTGTTCACGACGCGGAAGAAATTCTAAGTGCGGATGAATGATTTCACCAACCACCTGCACAGCCGCTATCTGCTGAGTTTCGCACCCAAAGATCCTCTTCCCGGCTTGCACCAGGTGCGAGTCCGTTTAAAAGATCCCTCAAAAGGAACGGTGCTGTCGCGAACCAGTTACTGGGCTGAAGGAACGGAAAAAAACTAAGGCCGATCACCTTCGGATACGAGCGGGCAGGGCATTTAAGATACGGGGCGGGTAGGGCACGACTTTAGTCGTGCCGTAACAGCCCGCTCATCATGGGGCTTTAGCCCTGAGGTCTGTGTTCGCACTTCAGAAATGCCTAATCCCCTACCACTCCCGGCGCGGAACTTGTGGCCGAGTCCAGAACTTCGCGCACCTTGGCGACCAGCGCTGACAACGTGAAAGGTTTGGCCAGGAACCACAGTCCAGGATCGAGAACGCCGTAGTGCACGATCGCGTTATCGGTATAACCCGAAATGTATAGCACTCTGATTTTCGGGCACACTCTCTGAATCCGCTCGGCCAACTGCCGCCCATTCATCCGCGGCATCACCACGTCCGTCACCAGCAGCCGGATCTCGCGATGATTCGATTCGCAGATCGCGATCCCCTCTTCGGGAGTAGCAGCCGATAGCATTCGATACCCGCAGTGACTCAGAACGCCAGAGCTGAGCTCCCGCAATTGCGAATCATCTTCCACCAGCAGAATCGTCTCCGTACCCCGCGAGACTCTGATCGGACTTCTTTCCGTGCTGGTAAGGTCTGCCGGCTGGTCGACGCGCGGCAGGTAGATCTTGAACGTCGTGCCCTGATCGGGCTCGCTGTATACCCAGACATAACCACCGCTCTGCTTGACGATGCCATACACCATCGACAGCCCCAGTCCGGTGCCTTTGCCTACTTCTTTGGTTGTGTAAAAGGGCTCGAAGATTCGGCCTATCGTCTCTTCGGCCATTCCATGCCCGGTATCGCTCACTGCCAGCATCACGTACTGGCCGGGCTCCACCGGCTGATGTTCCCGCGCGTAGGTCTCGTCCAAAGTGGCATTGGACGTCTCCAGCGTCAGCTTGCCTCCCTGCGGCATGGCATCGCGCGAGTTCAGCGCCAGATTCATGATGACCTGCTCGATCTGCCCAGGGTCGGCCTTGACCATCCCCACATCGTTCGCGGGCACGGTCAGAACTTCAATGTCCTCCCCGATCAGCCGCCTCAATAGTGAGTCAAGATTCAACACGATGTCGTTGAGATTGATCACTCGCGGCGAAAGCACCTGCTTGCGGCTGAATGCCAGCAACTGCCGTGTGATCCCCGCCGCCCGCTCCCCTGCCGACTTGATCTGAGACGTGCTGTCCGCCAGCTTGCTTCCTGCCGGAAGCGCATCCGCCAGAATCGACGAGTATCCCAGAATGATGGTCAGCAGATTATTGAAGTCGTGCGCGACGCCACCGGCGAGCCGGCCCACTGCCTCCATCTTCTGCGACTGCCGGAGCCTTTCTTCCAGAGCCAGCCGTTCGGTGGTATCCCTGATCCCGCTGGAAATCAGCATCCCCTGTTCCGTCTCCAGCGGGCTCAAACTGACTTCAATGGGAAACTCCGTCCCGTCCTTGCGCAGCCCGAACAACTCCAACCGTTTGCCCATTTCGCGCACTTGAGGCTGCCCGGCAAATTCCGCCCGATGAGCAGGATGGACTTTCCGAAAGCGCTCGGGCATCAACGTCTCGATCGGGCGGTTCAGTAGCTCTTCCCGCTTGTATCCGAAGAGCTTTTCCGTCTGTGCATTTACCAGCACGATCTTGCCCTGCTGGTCCGTCACCACCATCGCGTCGGGAGCGGACTCCAACAACCCGCGGAATTTCGCCTCTGCCCTCTCTCTCTCCGTGACATCCTGCACCAACGACGCCACACCGAGCACGCGGCCGTTTTCATTCACCAGCGGAGTGTTGTACCACTCGCAAGAAATGATTCGACCATCTTTCGTCACATTGTTGTTTGTGCTGCGACTTCCGCCCTCCTTCTTCACCAATTCCTGCCACACTTCTTTGACTTGTGAACGCGATGGGCCGGGTACGATGAACTCCCCGTTCTGCCCGACCGCCTCTTCTCGCGAATACCCGAAAATCTTCTCCGCCGATTGATTCCAACTGACTACGTGGAAGCGCAGATCCCATTCCACTACCGCCAGCGGCGTATTCTCGATGTGCATCCGCAGCCTCTGTTGCGATCGCCGAAACTCCTCCTCCGCCCGCTTGCGCTCCGTAATATCTCGCGCTATCCCCAATACGCCTACAATCTTCCCGCCTGCATCGCGGTACGGTCCTTTCGTGGTGAGGAAAGTCCGTTCTACTCCGACTGCTGATCCAACCTCCTCGTACGTCATCCAAGCGCCACTTTTGATCACCTGGCGATCCCGCTCCATAATCGGCCGGCCGGTTGCGGGCGTGAAGATTTCAACATCCGTCTTGCCACGCACTTCGTGGATAGTCATGCCTACAAAACGCGCTGCCGCTGGGTTCACCATCACATAACGGCCTTCAATATCCTTCACGAACACGGCGTCAATCGTGCTCTCCAAGATGCCCTGCAGGAGCGCGAGGTTTTTCTGCAGGTCCTGGGAACTCACCAGCAATTGCCGCTGCACCACGAACAACCGTCCTCCCGCTGCGGCGAATGAAATCAGCACCAGTGCGACCGACCAGTAAAACTGCTCCCGCGCAATGCTTAGCACCAGAGGAAAAACGACGGCAGGAATCACCAGCGGGGAAAACTGCGCCAAAAGCTGCAAACTTCTGGATTGCGACTTAACTTCTACATCCTCTTCCTTCTCATTCCACGTCCCCGCAATTAATATCAGCAAACTGAAAGCGATGGTCCACGTGAGATCAGGCCATTCTCCCTGCTTGTAGTGGCCCGACGCTTGGTAGTACAGGGTGCCGTTCAGAACAATGGAATGAACAGCCAGGAACCCACCCATGCGTCCGAAATAGGCACGCTCCACCCGATTTCGGCTCGCCAGCGCACGGATTGCAAAACTCACAACCACCAAACCGAAAAACAGGATGCCGTTGTGCAGTGCGCGCAATTGCATCGTCTGACCCGCAGCCTGCCAGCGCGAGGGAACGTAGATCTCCGACAATTCGACGGCCAAGGCGAGGGTGCAAACCTGCGCGAAGTCAAAGACCCGCAGCCACTCATGTCCGCTGCCCGGATCGCGCGGACTCAGGAACAGCGTCATCACGATCGGCACGACCCAGAAAAACACAAGCACGTCACTGGGCCACAGCGTTCCCAGCGGGGCATGCAGATAATCGTAATATTCGGTGTAGAGAGCCTGCCCGATTGAACTCAGCAGTGCGGAAAAAGCCGCCAACCGCCAGACGCGTCTGCCAAACGGTCCGGCGCGGCGCGAACTCAGCCAGCACACAACCGTCGCCACCAGTGGCGCCAGCGTGTCAATCCAATCGCCCCACAACGATGCCGTCTCGCTCCCATACCGCAGCGCGACAATGCACACGTGTACGAGAACAAGAATCGCCGCCGCCGCAATTGCGGACGTGCGCAGCCTCGACATCCTTCGACACAGCTCCAGCGTTTCGTCAATCAGCGAACGAGCACGCGTTGGGCCCAATATTTGCCCCAGAGTATACACTGACTGCTAGCCCACAGAATCAAGTACTTGGAACGCGACTTATGAAAATTGCGGGCTGATCTGCGCAGCTTGGATCGGCCGTCGTGTAAACGGCGCGTTACTTTGGTTGCACGCATTCTGCCAACTATTTGCGACTCTCCACTTGCCAACCGCTCCCGATTTCCCTAGCATCCACATTGAAAGCCGACCTGCCAGGTTGGTGATGGCGGGTAACCGATATTTGAACCAATGCAGAATGAACGGGAGCTCGACTCGAACTAGGATCCGGTGAGCAACGCTCCGCCATGCGGAGATGCCTAAAGGGTCTCGGCGGGCGCCCAACGTCTACCGACGGGTTCATTCTCGGCCCCGTCACACGGCTCAGTGGGTCGGCTTGTTTTCTTCGAAAATCATTATGTGAGAACAGCCGCCATCGGCTGTCCAGTCGAGCAAAGCTCGACAGCCGCTTCTCACCTGCTGCCCGGGCTCCGCAACCTACCCCGCATTCCTGCTAGACTGATCCTGTAGCAATTCCATTTTTCTCTGCATCTAATAACCAGTGTTCCCACAACTCTTTCACATTGGAAGCTTCTTCCTTCCGACCTACGGATTCCTGGTCGCCCTTGGAGTCCTTCTAGGTCTGTGGATCAGCGTTCGCAACTCCGAGCGTCTCGGCTACAACGGCGACAATGCCTGGAATCTCGGCATTCTCGTCGTCCTTTGCGGCATCGTCGGCGCCAAGGTTCTTTACGTCATCAACGAGTGGAGCTACTACTCGACCCACACCCGCGAGATTTTCAGCATCAACACGCTGCAAGCCGGAGGCGTTTTCTCCGGAGGCCTCCTCGCGGCCTTCGCCGCTGCTGCCTGGTACGTCCACAGGCGCCACATGCCACCGCTCGGCACTTGCGATGCTTTCGCTCCCGGGTTGGCATTAGGCCATGCTATCGGTCGTCTCGGCTGCTTTGCTGCAGGATGCTGCTACGGGAAACCAACGCATCACTGGTGGGGTGTGACCTTCCGCAATCCACTCGCAAATTCGATCACAGGAACGCCCCTCGGCATTCCTCTTGAACCCACGCAACTCTTCGAATTCGCCGTTGAACTGGCAAACTTCTTCTTCCTGATGTGGCTGTTGAAACGCAGAAGATTCGACGGCCAGGTTTTTGGCGCCTTCCTGTTCATCTACGGTGTCGCCAGATTCTTCCTCGAATATCTGCGCGACGATCCTGGCCGCGGCTCCGTCTTCGGCGGAGCGATGAGCGGCACCCAACTGATCGCCATCGGATTGGTACTGGGCGGTGGATTGATCTGGTGGCTCCGTCCCGGGTCCAAAACAGCTCCCGCGCAGACCGTAAGCGCCACCCGCTAACCCGCAGCGTCAAGTCCCAGGACATTCCCTACTCCGCCAACCCTGCGGTTCGAGAACCTCATCTGAACTGCGTTCGCCCGGGAGAAGAATCTATGTTTCGCGCTGTACCTCTATTTGTGATCGTGTGTCTTGCCGTGCCGACCTTTGCCCAAAGCCCGTCTTCCAACGTCGGAAACTCCTCGTCACCGCTACAGATCGTTTACGTTATCGATGGCTCAACCCTTACCACTTACACCGTCGATGGGCAGACATTTCAGCCCACACAGGTTGGCATGACCACGCTGCAGGAATCGGTCTATCCCGACCTCATCACCTCGCCAAACGGCCGCATCCTCTACTACACCGCGTACCAGAACTATAGTCAGCAGGGCGAGAAGTTGTACGTATACAACACCAACAGCTTGGGAGTACCCAACACCCAGCCCATTCAGACACTCGGCGCAAAGGGGATTTACACACCTTTAGTCGATCCCAACGATAAATTTCTCTACGTCGTTCATCAAGGCACGGTTGGAACGCAGTACACGACCTATACCATTGTCCGTTACGTGATCAATCCCGCCACTGGGAAGATCAGCCAACCCGTTACGGAGGCTACCTATAAGCTCGATTCCGCCGTCTCGGGCTTGTATTGCTCCCTATTCCTCGACGGCATGAATACGACTGGAACCATGCTGTATGACGCCATATTTTGCAGCTATCCCTATGGGGGAGCTGAAGCGACCTACAACGAACGCTCTGTCGATCCCCTGACTGGGTCCCTCGGGCCAGATCAGAAAGTGTATTACTGGAACAACAGCAGCGGAGGTGGCGATCACGTTCAATTCGTCAAGAATCTCGTGTTCGACTTCGTCGTGCCCAACGATTACCAGCAGAATGTCAACTTTGTAGACATCTACCGCGTGCATCCGAATCTCAGCACGCCCCTCATTCACTGCACCGAGTCCATGCTTGCCGATTGCGGCAGCGATTCCTACGGACTGGCCCATCCCTCCGCCCAATACGTATTCGTGGTCAGCCCAATAACGTTCATGACCAATATCGACAAGGTAGAGTTGAACTCGAAGCACATTGTCGCTACATCCAGCACAATCCCCTACGAGGTCCAGCAGTTCAGTCCCGACGGGAAGATTGCCTATGCTGCGAACGATGTGAACACCGCATTGAACATCCAGATCTACGGCTTCAATGTGAACACTGCACAAGTCACCGCCGGGGGATTGATCAGCGTGCCATCCGACCTCGATTCCTGGTTCCCCGCGGAACGGCGTTGACCCGCAGAACGTCAGCGCGGCTGGAGTACGGTGTATTTCGTCACCGTGTATCCGAGCGCCGCGCCGAGGAAGACATCCGACGGGAAGTGGGAGGCGGTGGTGACTCGCGAGAAGCTGATAGCTGTGGCAAAACCATAGGCCAGGAACGGAACCCAACGGTGGTTGCGATAGCGGTTCGCAACCACTGTGGCTACCGAAAAAACGCCCGCCGCATGCCCGGAAGGGAAAGAACTGCCCTGAAAGGGCGATTTCCCGCCACTGAAAAACGTATCCTCGAACGATCCACCTGCGGGGATGTCACTTGGCCTCTTTCTGCGGGTGACGGCCTTCATCGCAAGATCCACGACCGCCGAGTCGGCATAAGCCTCGCCACACAGGATCGCCGTGTCCACCTGATAATGATCATGTCGCGCATAGCCCGCGATCATGAGCGATGCTGGCACGGCGATCACTTCCGCAGTGGTGATGTACGAATTGAAGACGTCGTTCACATCGTCCAGTTGCCCCTGGTGATTGCGGAAATAGGGCATGGTGTACTTATCGGTCGCGATGAGCACAGCAGTGCCGCCAACGATCGCGAGAGTCGGAACCCAATGCTTGCCTTTCGCTAGCTCTGTAGGAAATAGCCAAATCTTCTTCTGGTCGTGGAGAAAGTCCTTCGGCAATGATCGCCATGACACTTGTCGATCTGACGCCGGATCTCCTCCGTGATGCGGATGAAACACCGTCTCCGACGGCGCATCCGGCAGGTCGGCGTAACTGTCCTGGGCGAAACTTCGATAGGGAATACAGAGAACTGCGCAGAAAATCAAACTCAATAGACACGACTTCCCGCTTGTTATCATCGGGCGGATTAGATGCTGTTCTTGATCGCAGGGAAGCCGTCGACTTTGTGTAGTGGCTTCATGTAGGGGTGGACGCGCAGCCTGCCTTGAACGCAGTCGAAGGGTCCGCCCGGCGGAGCGGGGCGACGCGTGTCGGCTGCGTAAGTCGCCCCAGCTGTTCGCTCACTATCCGCCGCAGTCATTGCGCTGCGCACAACCCCGGACAATGGCGTCCGGGGCTACACTCCAAAAACCCGCCCCGATAACTGATACCATCGTCCTCGGAAAATGCCCGAGGTTCTCCCCACCCAGATCACAGTCGCATCCGAAGACGCCGGCAAGCGCCTCGACCAATTCCTGGCACTCCGCCTCGACGTGAGCCGCGCGCGCGTCCAGCAACTCATCTCCGAGCAGAAAGTGCTCGTGAACGATGAACCGGCCAGGGCCTCCCTGAAACTTCGTGGTGGCGAACGCATCACCGTCGTCTCTCCGGCAGCGCGGCCTCCACTGCGAGCCATCCCCGAAGACATCCCGCTCCACATTCTCTACGAAGACACCGACCTCGCCATCGTCTACAAGCCCGCCGGCATGATGGTTCACGCCGGGGCCGGCGCCACCGAAGACCAGCGCAATCGCGGCACACTCGTAAATGCCTTGCTTCATCACTTCGCGAAGCTCTCCGCCTTGGGTGGCGAGATGCGCCCGGGCATCGTCCACCGTCTCGACAAAGAGACCAGCGGCCTGATCATCGTGGCTAAGAACGATAGCGCTCACCGCAAGCTTGCGGCGCAGTTCGCCCGCCGTGAGGTCAAGAAAACGTACATCGCGCTCGTCCACGGCTGGCCGAAAAAAGACGCGGGAACGATTTCAGCCAGCATCAGCCGCGACCGGGTCCGCCGCACCCGCATGACCACCCGCTACGCCGGAGGCCGCGAGGCCATCTCGCATTACAAAGTGCTGCGCCGCATCGATTCACTTTTCGGCAAATTTACCCTGCTCGAAGTCAGGATCGAAACCGGCCGCACCCACCAGATCCGGGTGCACATGGCTTCCCTCGGCCAACCGGTAGTTGGCGATACGCTCTACGGAGCCCCGCGCGAATTGCGCTCCAGCCCCGCTCGTGGCAAGCCGGCGAATGAACGCACAATCTCGCTTCCGCGGAATTTTCTGCACGCCGCCGAGTTGGACCTGAAGCATCCGCGAACGGGCGCCAGGATCGCCCTCACCAGCGCTCTTCCCAGCGAACTACAGAGGTTCCTGGAGGTTTTGGAAAAAACCGCCGGCAAGGGAGTCTCATAAAACGCGGTTGCGCCGGGCGGCTATAATCTGTATCCATGAGCACCTTGGGGACGAAACTTATCCTGGTGGCGAGGCTCTCCATAATCGCGCTTGTTGCTTTCGCCCCGCAGGCTCTGTCAGCTCAAGATCCTTCCACGCAGGCAAACGCGACCCCCTCGCAGCCGCAGGCACAATCGGCCACGTCTGATCAGAAACCTCCCGACTCTGCCGGCGCCGGAGATCAGGCCCTGCCTACGATCAAGACAGGCACCGACGAGGTCAACGTCGTCTTCACCGTAACCGACAAGAAGGGTCGACGCATTACTGATCTCAAGCAAACCGATTTCAACGTCGTCGACGACAACAAAGCTCCCGAGCAGATTCGTAGCTTCCACGCCGAAACCAATCTTCCCCTCCAGGTCGGCTTGCTCATTGACGCCAGCAACTCCGTGCGCGACCGCTTTAAGTTCGAGCAGGAATCCGCCATCGAATTCCTGAATCAGACCATTCACCCGCAGAAAGATCAGGCATTCGTCATTGGCTTTGATGTAACTCCGGAAGTCACCCAGGATTTCACCGACAACACGGAGGCTCTGGCCCATGGCGTTCACGAACTCCGCCCGGGAGGTGGCACGGCTCTCTACGATGCCCTGTACTACGCCTGTCGCGATAAGCTTCTGAAAAACGCGAAGGGATTAACGGTTCGTCGCGCGGTCATTTTGCTGAGTGATGGCGACGACAACCAGAGTCACGTAACGCGCGAGGAAGCGATCGAAATGGCGCAGCGCGCCGAAGCCATCGTCTACACCATCAGCACCAACGTCAGCGGCACCAAGGGTGCGGGAGACAAAGTTCTCGAACGCATCGCCGATGCTACCGGCGGACACGCCTTCTTCCCTTTCCAGATTCGCGAGGTAGCCGACGCCTTCGCCGCGATTCAGGATGAACTCCGCAGCCAGTACGCTATCTCCTACAAGCCAGCGGACCTCAAGCATGATGGTCGCTACCGGACCATCGAAATCGTAGCCAATGACCGCAAGAATCTCCGCGTGCGCTCACGCCGCGGATGGTACGCCCCGGCGCAGTAACCCAGCCGCGAAGCGGCGGCATGTGAAAGCCCGGCACGGAAGTGCCGGGTAGGAAACAGTTGGCCTCAACAGTCCCGCAGGGACGAGACGCTCGGCTCATCACTCAGAGCTTGGAGGAGACGCCTATGCCCGGCTACTCAGGTACTCCGCTTCCGAAAAAGCTGGGTATTAAAGATGGCCTCCGCTTATCCCTGATTGACGCACCACGTGAAGTCGTAGCAGAACTGAAATCATCGCTGGACAATTGCAAACTAGCCCGCGACGCCAAAGCCCCGCTGGATTTCGCCATGCTCTTCACGAAATCCGCCGCGTCTTTAAAAAAGGAATTCACGCAACTCGCAAAGAATCTAGCTCCCGCCGGCATGCTCTGGATTAGCTGGCCCAAGAAAACTTCCGGCGTACCCACCGACCTCAACGAAAACCTCGTCCGCGAAATTGGCCTGGCCGCCGGACTAGTCGACGTGAAGGTTTGCGCCGTCACCGAAGTCTGGTCTGGATTAAAATTCGTCCGTCGCCTCAAAGACCGATAATTCATTCCAAGGAAGAAACATGATTCGAGTAGGACTCATAGGATTCGGCCTTGCAGGACAAGCATTCCACGCTCCCATGATCCGCGGCGTCAAGGGTATGGAGCTGGCATGCGTGCTCGAGCGCAAGACCAACAACGCCAAAACGCGCTATCCCGAAGTGAGGATCGCTCGAACGCTCGACGAGATGTTATCCGACAAATCGATCAACCTCGTTGTGGTCGCCACGCCGAACGACACCCATTACTCGTACACGAAGGCTTCACTGGAAGCCGGCCGCCATGTGGTTGTCGACAAGCCCCTCACCCCGACGATGGCCGAAGCCGAGGAGCTAGTCCGCCTCGCCGCCGATCGCGGCCTCCTCATCAGCGTCTATCAAGACCGCCGCTGGGACGGAGCTTTCCTAACCGTGAAAAAGCTGATACAAGCCGGCGCCCTCGGAAAAGTCGCCGAGTACGAAG
>WNGO01002714.1_pt1 | contig 11291 bp, 7 predicted proteins | sample 5400511 | NCBI WGS metagenome assembly WNGO01 (sample SAMN13153380, study PRJNA577476) | soil metagenome | isolation source: 20 cm soil or saprolite under Garry oak tree replicate 2 | place: USA:California | collected 2016-06-15
CCCCGTGGGAAACGTTCGAGGGGACAGGGACAGGCCGCAAGGCCGGTGCCAGTCCGCGAGAGGCGATCCGTCGGGGTCATTTCTTTTCTGGCGGGAATCCGCCTTCCGGGCCGTTACTCTCACCGGAAATGAAGGTCGCCCGGCGGCATAACCAGCGCCAGGACGCCGGCACGCCCGCCGCCATCGAAGTCTCGATCGTGATGCCCTGCCTGAACGAGGCCGAGACCATCGCTCGCTGCATCCAGAAAGCGCAGCGCGCGGCCGAGAAGCTCGGGGTCTCGGCCGAGGTGATCGTCGCCGACAACGGCAGCACCGACGGATCGGCGGTCATCGCTCGCGAGCTGGGGGCGCGCGTGGTCGAGGTGGCGCACAAGGGCTACGGCGCGGCGCTCATCGGCGGCATCGAGGCGGCCAGCGGCGGATTCGTGGTGATGGGCGACGCCGACGACAGCTACGACTTCGGCGAGATCGGGCCCTTCCTCGACCGCCTGCGGGCGGGTGACGACCTCGTGGTCGGCAATCGCTTCGCGGGAGGCATCGAGCCAGGCGCCATGCCATGGCTGCACCGCTGGCTGGGCAACCCGGTCCTGAGCAGGATCACGCGCACCTTCTTCCACGCGCGCGTCGGCGACACGCACTGCGGACTGCGCGCGTTTCGCAAGGAAGCCTTCGAGCGGATGAATCTCCGCGCGACAGGCATGGAGTTCGCCAGCGAGATGGTTATCAAGGCGTCGCTCAAGGGAATGCGCATCAGCGAGCTTCCTGTCGTGCTGCACCCCGACGGCCGGTCGCGCCCGCCGCACCTTCGCACGTGGCGCGACGGTTGGCGCCACTTGCGTTTCATGCTGCTGTTCAGCCCGCGCTGGTTGTTTCTCTATCCCGGCCTTGTGCTGCTAGTGGTCGGCGCTGTGCTGTCGGCCCTGCTTGTCGTCGGCCCGCTCCACGTGTTCGGCGTGCGGCTCGACATCCACACGCTGCTGGTTGCCGGATTTCTGTGCCTTCTCGGCTACCAGCTCGTGCTCTTCGCCGTCTTCACCAAGATCTTCGCCATCCGCGAGGGATTTCATCCGCCGCACCCGATGCTGCTGCGCCTCTTCGACTACATCACGCTGGAGGTCGGGCTCGGTGTGGGCGCGTTGATGGCGCTCGCCGGCGCGGTCGGCTTGATCGCCGCCGTAATCAGCTGGCAGGCGGTCGGGTTCGGCAACCTCGACCCGTCGCTCACGATGCGCGAGGTCATTCCCGCGGTGGTGCTGATGGCCCTCGGCACGCAGACCGTGTTCGCGAGCTTCTTCATCTCGATCCTCTCCATCGAGCGCTAGCTGTAGTTCCCACAGAGGTTGTTGACACGCTCGATTGGCGGTAGGCCTGCCAGGGCGGTATGGGATCTGTGGAAGTTATAGCGATGCAGCCAGCTCGTTAGCAACGCCAGGCGTTCCTCGTTGGAGTCATAAGGCTGGACGTAGGCCCACTCCTCGAGCAGGGTGCGGTTGAATCGCTCCACCTTGCCGTTCACCTGTGGTGCGTAGAAGGGAATGAAGACGTGCTTGGCACCGAGCTCACTGACGGCAGCTCTGAAATCCTTGGAGCGCCGATAGCTGAAGTGGTTATCCGTCATCACCCGCTGGACCCGGATCCCATGCGCGGAGAGGAAGCCGGCAGCTCTGCGCAAGAATGCAGCGCATGACGCCCCTTGCTCGTCGCCTAAAACCTCCGAGTAGGCGAGGCGGGAATGGTCATCAACGAGGGAATGGACGAACTCATACCCCTGTCCCCGCTTGCCAGTTGGGCGCCGTAATCGCCGTCCATAGCCGCGGTGACCGCCACCTGCAGGAATTCGACCGAGCTTCTTGACGTCGACGTGGACGAGCTCGCCCGGTCGCTCCCATTCGTAGCGGCGAATCACTCGACCGGTGGGTCGGTCGATGCAGTCGAGGCGCTCCAGACCGTGTCGGCGCAACACTTTGTAGCAGGTCGAACGCGGATGGCCGAGCCGAGTGGCAAGCCTGTGCGGGCCAAGCTTCTCATTGCGCCGCAGGTCCAGAATCGTCGCCTCTGCCTGTGGGCTCAACCGATTTGGGCTTCGCAGTGGATGACAGGGCCGGTCGACGAGGCCGGCTTGTCCTTCAACCTGGTAGCGGTGTAGCCATTTGTAAACAGTCGCTCGAGACACCCCGAGCTCGTCTGCGACTACCGAAGCTGACCGACCCGACGCCAAGCGTTCGATGATCAGCTGCCGACCGAATACGTTTAGCCGCGGCCTACGATGCACTGTGAGGGCCCTCCTGCGATCTGGTGACTGAACACCCAGACCGTCGAGGAAGGCCCTCTATGTGTCAACAGGGTCCGTGGGAATTACAGCTAGCTAGTAGACGGGCGACTCCAGGCTCACCGCTTCCAGCCACTTGCGCGCCGAGGTCAAGAAACGCGCGGCCTGCAGACCGTCGAGCACGCGATGGTCGAACGAGAAGCAGAGGTACATCATCGGCTTGATCCCGATCATGCCGTTGACCGCCACCGGCCGCTCGACGATCGCCTCCATCGTGAGGATCCCTGACTGACCCGGGTTGATCACCGAGTAGCTGAACAGCGTCCCGAACGTCCCCGAGTTGTTCACGGTGAACGTGCCACCGCTAAGGTCGTCGGCCTTCAGTTGCTTGTTGCGTGCGCGGCCGGCCAGGTCGTTGACCGCGCGCGCAAGGCCCGCGATGGAGAGGCTGTCGGCTTTGCGCACGACCGGCACCACCAGCGTGTCCTCGAGACCGACCGAGATACCGAGGTTGATGTCGCGGTGGACGATCAGCTCCGTCTCGTTGAAGGTCGCGTTGACTTGCGGGTGCTCGCGCAGCGCGCTGATCGCCGCAGCCATCACATATGGCAGGTAGGTGAGCGAGAAGCCCTCTTGCTTCTGGAAGGCCGCCTTGTTCGCGCTGCGGTTGGCGACCACGCCCGACATGTCGGCTTCCTGCGTCTGCCACGCGTGGGGGATCGTGGACTTGGAGCGGACCATGTTCTCCGCGATCAGCCTCCGGACACGTGTGAGCTGGATCACCTCGTCGCCCTCGGCGGGCGCGGATTTCGACGGGGGCGTGGCAGGGGCGGCGGGGGCCTGCCTGGCCTTCGCAGCGAACTCCTGCACGTCCTTCTTGGTCACCCGCCCGCCCAGGCCCGAGCCGTGGATTCCGGACAGGTCGACCTTCAGCTCATCCGCGACCATCTGCACCGCGGGCGAATACCGATGCTCGCCAGATTCGAAAACCTCTGGCGCGGCGGGCGCAGGAGGTGGCGCCGGTGCAGGTGGCGCCGCGGCGGCGGCCGGCGCGGGCTTGTCCGCAGCCACCTTCGGGGCAGGCGCCGGAGCTTCGGGCGTTGCGGTCACCTTCCCGTCGCCGCCGAGCTCCACCACCGCGATCTCGGCCCCCGCCTGGACCGTCTGGCCCTCCTTGGCCAGGATCTCCTTGAGGATGCCGGTCACGGGCGCCGGCACCTCGGCGCTCACCTTGTCGGTGTCGACCTCGAGCATCGGCTCGAACTCGACGACCTTGTCGCCAGGCTTCACAAGCCACTTGGAGATCGTGCCTTCGTGCACCGACTCTCCGAGCTGGGGCATCACGACACGAGTGGTCGCCACTACTTCAGGCACCCTCCCCACTGGTGGGGAGGGATCAGGGGTGGGGCGTGAATCATCAGTAGGCCGCCAGTTCCTTCAAAGCCTGCGTGATTTTCTCGGGGGTCGGCATGAACGCCTCCTCCATGGCGGGCGCGTAAGGCATCGAGGGCACATCGAGCCCGCCGAGTCGCTTCACCGGCGCGTCGAGCCAGCGCCACGCCTCGTCGGCGATCAGCGCCACCACCTCTGACCCGATCGCCACGCTGAAGTTGTCCTCGTAAAGAACGAGGCACTTGCCAGTCTTTCGCGCCGAGGCGATGATCGCCTCCTTGTCCAGGGGGTAGACCGTGCGCAGATCGACGATCTCGACGCTGACGCCGCTCTCCTCGAGTGCCTTCGCCGCCTCCTGCGCGTACTGGACCATCAGGCCGTAGCAGAAGACGGAGATGTCAGAGCCCTCACGCGCGATGCGTGCCTTCTGCAGCGGGATCAGGTACTCGCCTACAGGCACCTTCTCCTTGAACATGCGGTAGAGCCGCTTGTGCTCGAAGAAGAGCACCGGGTCCGGGTCGCGGATGGCGGCCAGCAAGAGGCCCTTCGCCTCGTACGGGCCCGAGGGGATGACGATCTTCAACCCCGGCGTCGCGAATCGCGCCTCGATCGACTGCGAGTGGTAGAGCGCGCCGTGCGCATGACCTCCCATCGGAGCGCGCACGACCATCGGCACCGACCAGTCGCCGTCGGTTCGGTAGCGGTACTTCGCGGCCTCGTTGACGATCGAGTTGAACGCGTAGTGGGCGAAGTCTGTGAACTGCATCTCGGCCACCGGCCTTTTGCCGGCGACCGCAAGGCCCAGCGCCACACCGGCGATCGACGACTCCGCCAGCGGCGTGTCGATGACGCGGGCTTCGCCGAATTTCTTGTACAGACCGTCAGTGACGAGGAACACGCCGCCTTTCGCACCGACGTCCTCGCCGAGCACCATCACGCGCTCGTCGCGCTCCATCTCCTCGGTGAGGCAGGAGCGGAGGGCTGCGACCATGTTCATCTCTTCGACTTCAACGCCGGCCGCGGGTTCGATCGCCTTCGGCGCATCCACCCCGTAGACATTCGTGTACGCGCTCTCGGCCGGAGCGTCGGGCGACTCGATGCCTTCCTTGGTCGCCTTCGATACCTCGTCCTTGACGCGCTCCTCGTACTCCGCGACCTCTTTTGCGCTGAGGATGCCCTCGTCGAGCAGCCGCTTCTTGAACCGCTCGAGGCAGTCGTTCTGGGCGAGCTGGTCGATCTCCTCCTGCGACCGGTAGCGACGCTGGTCGTCCTCGGACGAGTGCGCGCCGAGGCGGTCGACCACGCACTCGATGAGGGTTGGCCCCTGACCTGCCCGGGCGCGGGCGACCGCCTCTTTGGCGACGTGGTAGCACGTGACCGGGTCGCGACCGTCCACGGTCACCCCTGGAAAGCCGTAGCCGGCAGCCCGCTGCGCGACGTGCTCGATCGCGTACTCCTTGCGCATCGGGGTCGAGATCGCGAACCCGTTGTTCTCGCACACGAAGATCTCTGGCAGCTTGTAGATCGACGCGAAGTTGAATGCCTCGTGCGCGTCGCCCTCAGAGCCGGCGCCTTCGCCGTAGCAGGTCATCAGCACCTTGTCGGTGCCGTTCATCTTCAGCGCGTATGCGACGCCGGCCCCGCGCACCATCTGCGCCGCAACCGGCGATCCGCCCGAGGTGATGTTCAGGCGCGAGTCGGAGAAGTGGCCAGGAGTCTGCTTGCCTCCTGATGCAGGGTCGGCGGGCTTCGCCAGCACCGCAAGCATCAGGTCCAGGGGCGTCATGCCCATCCGCATGCAGAGCACGACGTCGCGGTAGTAAGGAGCGAGCCAGTCGTGCTTCGGCTTCAGCGGCCAGCTGACGCCGATCTGCGCCGCCTCGTGGCCGGCGCACGAGATGATGAAGGGCGCCCGTCCCTGGCGGTTCAGCACCTGGAACCGGTAGTCGATCTGCCTGCCCAGCAGCATGTAGTTGAACCACTGCTTGAGCGCCGCTTCGTCAATGTCGGTGTCGCGCCAGTCGACCGGCTGCTGGAAACGCCAGTCCGGCGCGAACTCCGAGCCTTTTGTCTTGACGGTCTGGGCCATCGCTGAGCTAGATGTGGATGGCGTGCCCGTCCACAGCGAGCGCCGCCTCCATCACCGCCTCACTCAGGGTTGGATGCGGATGAATGTTCCGTCCGAGCTCCCACGCGTCGCCCTGGAACAGCTGCGTGAGCGCGGGCTCGGCGATGAGCTCGGTGGCGCTCGGCCCGACGACGTGCGCGCCGATGAGTGACCCGCTCTTCGCGTCAGCGACCAACTTCACGAAGCCGGCTGTCTCGCCGTGGATGATCGCGCGGCCAAGTGCGGTGAAGGGAAACTTGCCGACCTTGACCTCGCGGCCCGCGTCGCGCGCCTGCTTCTCGGTGAGGCCTACCGATGCGATCTGCGGGTGCGAGTACGTGCAGCGTGTCACCAGCGTCTGGTCCATCGGCGCCACGCGCTGACCCGCGATGTCCTCAGCCGCGGTCATGCCCTCATGCGACGCGGCGTGCGCAAGCAGGTAGCCGCCGATCACGTCGCCGATGGCATGGACGCCCTCGGCCGTCGTTCGCATCCACTCGTCCACCTTGATGAATCCGTTCGGATGCGTCGTGACTCCGACCTGCTCGAGCCCGATCTCCTTCGACCGCGGGGCGCGTCCGACCGCTACCAGCAGCTGCCGCGCCCAAACTTCGCCCTGCTCGGTGTCGACGCTGACGCCGTCGCGGGCTTTCTTGGCGCCTTTCACCTTCACGCCCACGCGGCAGTCGATGCCGGCCTTCTTGAAGGCGGTCAGCATCTCCTTCGACACGTCCTCGTCCTCGAGCGGCACGAGCCGGTCGAGCGCCTCGAGCAGCGTGACCTTGACGCCGAGCTGGTTGAACAGCGTCGCGAACTCAACGCCCACCGCTCCCGCTCCGATGATGCAGATCGACTCGGGGACCTTGTCCGAAAGGGTGAGGTGGTCGGACGAGACGATGTACTGGCCGTCGAACTCGATGCCCGGCAGCGACTTCACCGTGGAGCCCGTGGCGACGATCAGGTTCTTGGCCTTGATCTGATGGGCGCCGACCTCGATGGTGCCGCGGTCGCGCACGCGGCCATTCCCAGCGATGACCTCGACCTTGTTCTTCTTCATCAGGTACTGCACGCCCTTGAACAGCTGGTTCACGACGGCGTCGCGCCGGGCCGCGATCCGGGGGTAGTCGAACGCGACGCTCTCCGCCGCGATGCCGAACTCCTGGCCGCGGACCGCCACGCGGTGGTACAGCTCCGACGACTCCAGCAGCGCCTTGGTCGGGATGCAACCGACGTGGAGGCAGGTGCCTCCGAGCTTGTCCGACTCGACCAGGGCCACCTTGAGGCCGAGCTGGGAGGCCCGGATCGCGGCGGGGTACCCGCCCATGCCCCCGCCGAGGATCGCGACGTCGAAGTCTGCAGCCATTCCTAATGAATGTTAGGAGTCGTCAACACGGCCTCGTCGGGATAGCGAGGTCACCGATCGTGGTATAGCCGTCGGCGGCCAGGTTTCTGAAATAGACGACGGGGGCCACGACGTCTCCCTTGGGCCGGCCGAAGAAGAGCCACCCGTCGTACGAGTGGCCTGGCGCGAACGCCAGGGGGAAGGGGGTCGAGCGGTTGAAGTCGGAGGTCGCCACGTGCACGGCGCCGTCGCGCAACTCGGCGGTCTGGGTCCACTCGACCGGCTCGGTCCCGGCGTTGTAGAAGCGCACCAGGACCAGGCGGTCGCCCGCGGCGTCCACGCCGCACGCCACCAGCGACACGTCGAGGTCCTGGAATGTCCCCGCCTGGCCGGACGACACCTGGCGGACGACAGCCGGGACGCCGGTGGCGGGGGGAGGCAGCGCCCCGCTGTAGACGGTGAGCGCGAGGCCGCCGAGCGAGAGCCCGGCGAACGTGCCGACAGTGCCCCAGCGCAGCCGGGGCGAGGGCAGCTCAACCCAGAGTCCCGCCGCGACCAGCGCCATCGCGGCCGCCAGGCCGGCATAGGCAAGGCGGCCGGGAGCGTTGAACGCCGCCAGGACCGGCGAGGTGACGCTTGCAAGGGCGGCGCCGGCTCCGGCCGCGGCGAGGATGCCCAGCACACGGAGCGACATCCCCCGCCGGTGGTGCCGCCAGGCGCGCCATAGACCGGCGACGGCCAACGCGCAGATGAAGGCGGCCACGATGGCCAGGGCCACCGCGCCGGGCATCGACAGAAATGGATCGCCGGTCCAGAAGGTGACGAAGGCGTGTAGGGTCGACACGCTCCAGAAGCCTGGATCGATGGTGCGCGGAGGGAACGCCGCCATGGCGAGCTGCTCGCGCGTGGTGATGAGCTCGCCGTAGATCGCGACGTTGGAAGCCAGCCAGGAGAGCACGCAGGCCGCAGCCACGGCGCCGGCGATGAGCAGCGGTCGCACGCCACCGTCGCGCCGCGTCTGCAGAAGCGCGATGCCCAGTGCCGGCGCGATCCCGACTGCCGACGTCTTGGTCAGCAGCGCGGCTCCGAACAACGCGCCGAGCAGCACGGCTCGACGCCATGACCACTTGCCGGTGACCGCGACCAGGATGCACAGCGCTCCGAGCACTGTGACCAGTACGTCGTTGGTGACGCTGCTCAGATTGAGTGCCACGCCGGGAAGAACGGCGGTAAGCGCTGCCGCCGCCCACGCCGCGCTTTGATGGCCCGGCCACAGCGCCAGCAGGATCATCATCGCCAGCGGCGCCAGCAACGCGGCAAGCAGCGCGTCGAAGATGCGGACCGCGTAAAGCGAGCCGAGCGCGCCGCCGATCGCGTGGCCGGCGAACCAGGCCGGTAGGGCGAGCGCGTAGTACAGCGGCGGCTGGAACGCCTCGTACGAGTACTGCCAGCCGTGACGGCGGATCCAGAGCACCTGCGCGTTTGGCGTGAGCCCCGAGGGCACCGGCTGCAAGCCGGGGTCGGGCTTGACGTACTCGTTGTCGACGACGAATCCGTACACGCCTGATCGCTGCATGATCTCGAGCGTCTCGGGCCGGATGGTGGTGCTCGCGTCACGCGGATAGACGCCCGCCGCGTACTGAGCGATGACATCGTAGTGAGCGGCCTCGTCGACTCGCGACCAGACAGGCTGCCCGATCGCAACGGCCAGGGCCGGCACCAACGCCATCGCGTAGGCGATGGCGAACTGCCTCCGTGTGATCAACGGCAGGAGGTGAACACCAGGCTCTGGCGCGCGCGGTCGTAGTCGGTGCGGTCTGTCACTGGTCCCTTCGGCGCCGGATCGCCGTATTTGTCGACCGCGCGGTAGTAGAGGGCCGGCGAATTAACCTGCGGCATCACGAGCGCGTCGGCGTAGCCGCTCGGTTTCAGGCACGGATCGCCGCGCAGGCTGTTCAGCGCCTGGAGGTCCGCGCCCTCCCGCTGCATCTGCACCGTCTTGGCCGTGCCGTACTCGAACAGCAGCGCCGCGCTGTTGAAGCACGCGAGAAAGACGCACGCAGCGAGCACGGGCCGCCAGGTTCCGCGCCACGGGAGCGCCGCGGCGGCGTCGGAAAGAAGCAGCAGCCAGAAGATGGCGCCCTCATACACGTACCGGCCCGATGCGGCCTGGTCGTAGCCGAACTGGCCACGCGTCAGCGCCGTCACTGCATACAGGCTCAGCATCGCAGTCGCGATCGCCAGCGCGAACGCGTCGGGCGTGCGCCGCCACCAGCTCCATCCGATGGCCGCGAGGGCCGGCACCAGGGCGACCGCGCTCCACCAGCCGCCTTCGCCGATGAGCGCGGCCACAGCGGCACCGAGTCCCCACAGCACATAGACCGGAGCGATGGTGAGGTTCAACACGGACGGCGGCGGGTTGGTCGGGGTGCCGGTCCTGCCGAGCGTGACGTACCAGATCACAAGCGCGACGGCGATGGGGGCGAGCCACATCAAGTCGCGGCGGCGGTCCTTGTCGATGGCCATCTGCGCGGCCACGGCCACAGCGAAGAAAAGGCCGATTCCGGAAAAAAGAATCGAGGCGGTCGTGAGCGCCACCACGGCCGCGATGCCGCGCTGTCCAGACAAACGCTGCAGGGCCAGCAGCGCGCCCAGCCCGCATGTGACGGAGCCGACGAAGGTCATCTGGAAGGCCCACAAGAGGTTCTCCCAGCCCGCGCCCAGGACCAGCATGAGCGCGGCCGCGGCCACGCCGATGAGGTCGCCGCTGCGGCGCCGCACCAGCTCGAACAGCAAGAAGGCGTTGGTCGCATGCAGCGCCAGCAGCACCGCCATGTATGGCCAGTACGCGTGCAGGCCGAACGTGTTCAGCAGCGCCGCGTAGATGAGCTTCGGAATCACCACCGGGTGCTCGTTGTGCGGTTGGAGGAAGCTGAGCCACGTCCAGTCGGGCGCGGCGAGGATGAAGTCCCACTCGTCGAAGTAGAAGTTGAAGTTGCGCGCGAGCAGCAGGATCGCCAGCGCCGCGATTGCCGCTCCGGCGGCGACGATGATCCGAGCGTGGCGGATCCTCACCGCCCCCGCCTTCACGCCGGCGCCGGCACCGCCCTGTTTGCCGGGTAGACCAGGAACCCGAGCCAGACCGCTGTTGCGATCAGGAGCGGCAGGGGAGTCAGCGGCCAGGCGAGCTCGATCGTCACCGCCGTCGCCACCATCCATATGCGTTGCCATGCCGGCGGATTGTCGCGCCAGAAGAGCCAGACCGCACCTATCAGGATCGTGAAATCCTGCAGATGCCAGTACGTCGCCCCCACTGCGCCGGCCAGAATTCCGAGCGCCAGGAGGCGCCCGGTCGAGGCGTGCCGGTTCAGATATGCCCCGGCCGCGGCGGCGAGCAGGATCACGGCCTGGGCCAGGTAGCTGAGCGCGCCAGGGCCAAGGACGTAGGCCCAGGTGAAGTAGCGGTTGTTCCGCAGCGCCTGCGCTTCGGCCAGCAGGCTCCGGTAGTCGTCGAGGCCGGTGGAGCCGAGCGTCAGCAACGAGAGGGCCGCAAGCGCGCCGGCAGCCACGAACCAGGCCGCGACGATCCGCCATCTTCCGCCGAGCAGCAGCACCAGCGGGACGGCCAGGACGAGCTGCGGCTTGAAGCTGGTGCCCACGGCAAGCGCCAGCCCGGCCAGGTATGGCTTGCCACCCTCGGCGAGGCGCCAGCAAGCGATCGCGGCGAGCAGGACCACCAGCGCGGGCTGTCCGTACTGCAGCGCGTACAGGACCGGGTACCACGCGATCGCGCCGATGAGCCACACCGCCTTCTCCAGCCCGCCGCCGGGAGCGCCGAGCCACCAGGCAGCCACGAGCGCGGCGATCGACAGGGCAGTCCATGCGTAGAAGGCGCCGGCCGCTCCGAACCCGGTCAACGGCAGGGTGACCCAGGCCAGCGGAGGCGGGGCGATGAAGCGCTGCCCGTCGTTGAAAAAGACCCCAGGCCTCAGCTCGCCGAAGAGCTGATGCTGCAGCTGCAGCGAGTAGATGTGGCTCCAGCCGTGCTCGGTGCCGATGCGGACCGCGATGAAGACGAGCGTGAAATCACTGGCGAGCGGGTCGCATAGGACGGGCTGCAGGACCCAGTAGCCGGTGACGGCCGCGACCAGGACGAGGAACCAGGCGAGGCCTGCCAGCGC
>WNGO01002716.1_pt1 | contig 11288 bp, 9 predicted proteins | sample 5400511 | NCBI WGS metagenome assembly WNGO01 (sample SAMN13153380, study PRJNA577476) | soil metagenome | isolation source: 20 cm soil or saprolite under Garry oak tree replicate 2 | place: USA:California | collected 2016-06-15
GAGACAATCACCATGTCGCCGCCGTTCTCGAGAAACCGCACGGCAGCGGCGGGCGGCGGATATTGCGGACTGAGAGCACCCATCTGCATGTCGTCCGAGATCACGACGCCCTGATAGCCGAGCTCGGAGCGAAGATCCTGGATGACGGCCAGCGACATGCTTGTTGGTGCCGTGCCGTCGATCGCCGGAACATTGAGGTGCCCGACCATGACCATGTCGACGCGCGCCGCGATCGCGGCCCTGAACGGAACCCAGTCGCGGTCGCGAAGTGTCTGGGCCGATTCGCTGACCAGTGGCAGCTTTAGATGCGAGTCCGCGTCGGCGCTACCGTGACCCGGAAAGTGTTTCGCCGCCGCGTACATGCCGGCCGCATGGATCCCGGCAATCGCCGCCGTCACATCCTGCGCGACCGCCTGCGGGTTCTGGCCGTAGCTCCGCTCGCTCATGAGGAGATGAACGCCGTCCCAAACGTCGGCCACCGGCGCAAAGTTGATGTCAAAGCCCAGCCCCTTGAGCCCCTGCGACATCGAGCTCATCTCACTTTGCACGGCGCTCGGTCCGTGTGGGCCGGCCTGCCGAGCGCCGGCCAGGCAGGGAACGCCGGTCTCGACGAAGCAGACGGTGCCTCCCTCCTGGTTGGTTGACACGAGGAGTGGATGGGCCATAACCCCGCGAACCGACTGGATCAATTGCCGGATGGCGGCCGCGTCGTGCGCATTCTGGTTGATCGGCACGACGATCAAGCCACCGAACTGGCGTTGTTTCCAGTCATCGAGCACGGCCGAGGTGAGCGAACCCTTGAAGCCGACCATCATCACCGCGCCGATCTCCTGGCGCAGGGTCAACCCGGCAGGACCGAGGATCGGGTCCTGGTCGACCGTGGCGGATGCGCTTGCCGATACGGACGCACTGACGGTCGCGTGCGGTGTGGGCGATGGAGAATTGGCCGCGGCCCGCGGTCCACAGCCGATGAGGACGATCGCCGCCAGACCAACCAGCCGACGCATGGCAGGCGGCAGTTTACTATGGGACGTGGGGAAAATCCGGCGCAGGTTGCTGACGGCGTCGATTATCGGTGGGTTCAGCTGCCTCGCCCCCGCGATGCCGGTCTTCGGCGCCGGCGGGTATGCCACCAGCAACGCGGGCCTGACCAACATCCAGCTGTCGACCCAGGCGGTCTCCAAGCCGTGCCCCGTCAATGCCGACTGGCTTCGTGACCCCAGCGTCTGCGCCCAGCGCTGGTCGACGATCGGCAACGACAAGAGCGAGAGCGACCTCGCGGTCGACCCGACCAACCCGAACCACCTCGTCGGGCTGTCGAAAGTCTTCTGGTCGCCGCACGACTACCTTTTCGACCTGGAGTGGTTCGACTCAGAGGATGGTGGCCGGACCTGGACCATGGGTCTGCTTCCCGGGTACGAGAGCCTGGGCTGGGCTGCCACCACCGACCCCACGGTTGCGTTCGATGGGCAGGGCAACCTCTACACGCTGGTGCTCGCCTTCAACTTCGTCATTGAAAAACCCGGGTTCCACAACTGGAGTGTCGGACAAACCGAGCCGCTTCATCTCAACGATGCCATCTACCTGTCCCGCTCGCTCAAAGGCATCGACCAGGTTGGCCGGACCTGGCAGCCGCCGGTCCAGATCGCGACCTACAACAGCGCCGGCAACGGACGCACCGCCGACAAGCAGTGGATCGGAGCCGACCTCTACGGCCATCATCCCGGCTCCGTCTACATGTCATGGATCCAGCTGGACGGGGCGTCGTTCAGCGGCCAGGACGTGTTCTCGGTCTGGGACGAGCGGAGTCGAACGTTTACGTCACCACGGGCCGTCACGAAATTCACGTCACCGCATTTCAACAACGATCCGTACGTTTTCACCGGGCCGGAAGGCAACGTCTACTTCGCCTATGACAACCTTCCGCCCAAGAACCAGGGCGGCTTCAGCTCGTTCCAGGTCATAGTCTCGCGCGATAACGGGGCCAGCTTCGAGGCCCCTGGGCTGGCCGTCGACAGCACCGTCGCCAGCCAGAGCGGTCAATCCCTACCCGATACCTACCGCGACGGCACCCCGTACACGATCACCGCGAACCCGGCGACCGGCGAGTTGTTGATGGCGTACGAGCGTTACGGCACGACCACGCCGCGACGCAGCCAGTGGCTGGTCCGTTCATCGGACGAAGGGCGATCCTGGTCGATCCCGATACAGATCGATGACGCCAGCGTCGATCCGATAGCGGAAACAACTCAGGCCAAGATCTTCGCCGCACCGAGCGGGATCTTCGGAGTCGCGTTCTATGATCGGCGGCTTGTCTGCCCGAGCGACACGCCGCACGCCGGCGCGGTCAACATCTGCATCGACGTCACCATCCAGTTCTTCAATCCCGACGGCAGCCCGCGCGGCGGCAATCGTCGAGTGACGCAGGAGAGCTGGGACCCGAACGTCAACCCGCCCGTGCCGGGCGGGGTCGGCGGCAGCACGACGTTCATCGGCGACTACTTCGGCGGTGCGATGACGACGACGAAGAAGGGCACCTTCGCGCACCTGCTCTTCGTCTCAACGTCGCCGACCCTGCAGATAGGCGCGGTCGCAGGTGGCGACCTGGCGCCGCCCTACCAGCAGCAGATCTACGCCAGCGTTCCGGCCCCCTGACGTCGGTCGAGAGTGCTAACCCGGGCCGGGCGTAACCCGGCGCCGAATAAGCCTAAAACCGGGTCTCACACGGAGGACAGCCGATGGTACGCAAATGTTTGCTGAGTATGGCCGCCTCGACCGCGCTCATGTTGACGGGATCAAGCCTCGCCCTGGCCGACAACCCGGGAACGACCGGCCAGCCGAACCAGTCCTGTGAGGCTTCGACGGTAACACCGGGCAACGCCGCGAGTGCGCCGGGCTCGGCGTTCAATCCCAACGGCCAGGCGGGTACCGTGTATGCGGGTCAGCAGCCCCAGAACTCACGAAACCCTCAGAGCGTGTCGCAGTACGACGTCGCCTGCTTCCAGCAGACGAGCCACTAAAGCCGCCGACCACCGTTCGGAGCGCCGGTTAAGTCCCCTTTCCGGCGCTCCTTTTCTTCGCAGAAACCGGCCACCGCCGACGGTCCTCGACGAGCATCGCGCCCAGGGCCGCCAGCAGGACCACGCCGATCGCCATCCCCCAGGGCGGCGAGTCGGCGGCCTCACTCGATACCTCGCTCCCGATCGGCGGCAGGCCCAGGAGGTGCCGTTCGAGGAGCGCCGCGACCTCGGGCGCGGGCAGGATCCAGCGCTGCTCGAGGGCGGCTCGCCCCTGAGTGAATTCGACAACCATGAAATTGTTGGCCTGGAGGCCAGGGAAATAGATGAAGCTGGTTTCGGCCAGGCGAGCCCAGGGGGTTGTCACATAAGTCGGCCCGAGATGGCTCACCCCGATGCGGTAGTGGGGCAGCATGACGGCCGATTCCTCGATCGCCTGGGTTGGGCCCTGGATCGCGCCGTCGATCTGGTTGACGAGCGCGACGGCGCCGCGGCGGTCCTCTGGCGAGCGGGCGATGAAGTCTCGCGCGACCCCGTTCGCACCGAAAATGCGGATCTCTAGCGGACCCTGGTAAGGATCGATAGCGCTGGCCGCCGCCGGCAGCGCCGTAAGCCAGCCGAATCCGACGGCGAGCAGCAGGCCAAAAGCGGATCGCGGCCAGGAAACCGACACGACGATTCGATTATCGGCTGGTGGTCTTCGGGGGAGCGGCCTTCGGTCCGGAGCCGCCCAGCACGCATGGCACGCCATCGATCAGCGTGTCGGCCCAGGAAAGGCCATATGGGTTGTAGCGCCCGAACCGGCAGACGGGCCAGCCCAGGACCTGGGAGCGGACATTTTCAGTGCCGGGAAGGAAGTAGTTGCCGCCGACCTGGTGCACGCCGGCCGGCATCGTGTACCACTGGTCCGGGGTGCCGGCCAGCGCCTGCTGCATGAACTTGTGCCAGATGGGAGCCGCTCCGACGATGCCGGTGGAGTTGTGGCTGAGGGGGGCGTTGTCCGGATTCCCGATCCACACCGCAGTCGCCAGCGTGGGGGTGTACCCCACCGTCCAGTTGTCGCGGAACGCCTGCGTGGTCCCGGTTTTGGCCGCCACCTGCCGGCCGGGCAGCGTCAGGTCGCCGTGGCAGCCGAACTCGAGGCAGCGGTTGCGGTCGTCGGACATGATCGCGCCCAGGATGAACGCGACCTCAGGGCTGATCGCCCGGTATTCATTCTTTGTCGGGTCGTAGCTGAAGACGTCGTGGCCGGCGGCGTCCTTGATAAAGAGCACCGGGGCCGGCATGTGCCGGACGCCCAGGTTGGCGAGGGTCGAGACGCCAGTCGCCATGTCCAGCGGGGTGACCTCCGCGCTGCCAAGCGTCAGGCTGATCCCATACTGGTCGTCCTGTTTGGTCAGATGCGTGACCCCCATGCGGCGGGCCATCTGGACCACGTTCTGGATCCCCACCCGGAGCTCAGTCTTGATGGCGGGAATGTTCATTGAGTTTCCCATCGCCATCTTCAACGGCAGCACCCCGTGGTACTTGAGGTCGTAGTTCAACGGAATGTAGGGGTCGAAGCCACTGGTCCCGCCCCAGGTTGGAAAGACCAGCGGAGCATCCAGGATGGGGGTGATCATGTTGAACTTCCGGCTTTCGATGGCGGCCGTGTACGTATAGATCTTGAAGGTCGATCCAGGCTGGCGCGGGGTATCGGCCATGTTGATCCAGCCGCCTGGCTTGTTGTAGTTATCGCCGCCCACCATGGCCAGGATCTCGCCGGTCTTGGGGTCCATGCTGACGAGCGCCGCGTCGTGGAAGTTGTAGAACTTGCCCTTCTGCGCGATCTGATCGCGGACCACCTGCTCGGCGATGTGCTGCAGGTTGAGATCCAGTGAGGTGTAGATGCGATAGCCGCGCCGGTCGCTGGGCTGGATGTGGTATTGCTGCCGCAGCGTCTTGAGCACATAGTCGACGAAGTACGGCGCGGCGAACTGATTGATCGGTGGGTAGATCTGCAGCTTGACCGCGAATGCCGCGTCCGCCTCCTGTGCCGTGATGAAGTGGTACTCCACCATGGCGGCCAGCACGTCGTGCTGGCGCTTCTTGGCGGCCGGCAGGTTGATCAGGGGGTTGTACTGGGTGGGCGCCTGCGGCAGCCCGGCGAGCATGCTCGCCTGGGCCAGGCTGAGGTCGTGGGCGTTGGTCCGGAAGTAACTGCGGGCGGCGGCCTCGATGCCGTAGGTCTGGCTACCGTAGAAGATGGTATTCAGGTACATCTCCAGGATCTGGCTCTTGGTGTAATGCCGGTTCACGATGAGCGCCAGGACGGCCTCTTTGGCTTTGCGCTGGATGGAGTTGTCCGGGTTGGGGCCGATGAACAGCTGCTTGACGAGCTGCTGGCTGATCGTGCTGCCCCCCTGCTTGATGCCGTGGTGGGAATAGTCGGCAAGGGCGGCGCGCAGGATCGCCGTCGGATCGACGCCGCTGTTCGAGTAGAACGTGTGATCCTCGATGGCGATCGTCGCGTTGATGATGTTTGGCGAGATGTAGCTGATCGGGACCACGATTCGGTGATCGCCCTGGTCGCCGACATCGGCGAGCAGGTTGCCGTGCCGATCGAAGATCAGCATGTCCTGGGGTAGGCCGGTCGAGGCGAGCCCGGTCACCGACGGAACGTCGCCGACCGTCTGGGCCGCCAGCGCCGGCACTGTCAGCAGCGGGAGCCCGAAGAGCACGATGAGCGCCACGATCAGATTTCGCTGCAGGGTCACCCGGCGCCGCCGCTGCCACTCCCGAAGGTGGTAGTTGGCATGCCGGTAGGGATAGCGGCGCCCGTAGCAGCGCCTCATCCGCTCACCAGCAACCCGTAGAAACCGGCCGCAACCAGCCAGCCGAGCGTGAGGAAGACCAGGCTCCAGCCCGCCAGACTGGCCAGGCTCAGCGCCGTCGACCGGGCAACCCGACGGCGGCTACGGCGCTCGACCCGATGGCCGCGCCCGATTGGCGGCCGATGGGTCGACGCGATCGACATGCTGCTTTCCCTGCCTTGACGTAGAGTTCGTTGCTCGCTGCGTTACCAAGATGTCACGGAGAGTTGAACCTGTCAAGAAACAAGCATTCGCTCAGCGTCTGGCTTTTGCCCTCCCCCTCCGGGGAGGGTTGGGTGGGGGGCGCTACCGTCCGAAGGCCGCCTGGTCGACGATGAGCTCCAGCTCGCCGTCCGCCGGCTGGCCGTGGCTGGCCGGCAGCGCCGGGTCGCGCCGCAGCACCCGCGCCAGCGCCTCGCGCTTGGACGCTCCCGACACCATGACGAGGACGGCGCGGGCGGCGTTGAGCACCGGAAGCGTCAGCGTCAGCCGTTGCGGCGGCGGCTTCGGCGCGTCGTCGATGGCTAAAACGATGGCGCGCCGCTCCTGGAGGGCCTGGCTTCCCGGAAAGAGCGAGGCGGTGTGGCCGTCCTCGCCAAGACCGAGATGGATGATGTCGAAGCGTGGCAGCCCCGCTCGGTCCTTCGGGACATTGTCCAGGGCCGGCAGGTTCTCCGCCGTCAGCGGAAAAACCTGGTCCGGGGCAACCGGCACGTGATCGAGCAACGCCGCCCTGGCCATGGCGTAGTTGCTGGCCGGGTCGTCAAGGCGGACGCGCCGTTCGTCGGACCAGTAGACGAAAAGCCGGCTCCAGGGAAGCTCCCGGTCGTAGGGCGGCTGGGCCAGCCGGCGGTAGCAGCCTCTGGGCGTCTCGCCCCCGGCCAGGGCGAGATAACAGGCGCCTCGCTCGGCGACCGCGCGTCCGGCCCGCTCCACCGTCCAGGCAGCTGCGGCTTCCGCCAGCGCCCGAGCGTCGGCGACCACGCTCGGGGTCATCGCAGGACCGCGGCCAGTGCCTCCTCGAAGAGCACGTCGTGGCCCGGCAGCGTCAGCTCGATGCCCAGCAGTTCCTCGGGTGGGCGAGCCTCCAGTCGGACCGTTCGCCGGGCAAGCTCTTGATCGCCGAGACGGATCTCGACCGATAGCCGGCCACCCCGTAACCGTGTGAAACTGAATCGGCCTGGACCGTCGTCGCCGGTCGTATAGATCACGCAACGGCAGATGCCGTGTTCGTGCGAGTCATCGGCTCGGAATTCCAGCGGCACCTCGATGCCCACCGTGGCCATCCGGCTCCGGATCCAACCCCCGAGCAGGCTGGCCTGAGCCGTCGATCCATCGCTCCCGTAATAGATGGAAACCCCGTGGATCCCGGCCAGGTCGTCCAGCAGCCCGGGGATGTCGAAGCATTGCGCCGCCACGTGCCGCCAGGCGATCAGTCGGGCCCAATTGAGATCGCCAATGGAGGCGCTGGCATGCTCACGGCGGGCCACCTCCAGCAGGCGGCGCAGGTCGGGCTGCGCAAAACCCTCGTCGGTATCGACCACCAACCGGTCCGCGAGACGGCAGAGATCGTTGAAGAGTGGATGGTCGAACTGCGGTTCACCCGGCCACCAGAGAACCACGGGAATATCCGAAATCAGCAAGGGCGTGACCAGGCTGGCCAGGTGACGGGCAGGCTCGCCGTGCGCGTGGAGGATCACCCGCTCGGTCGTCACGCGATGTCCGGTTTCAGTCCGATCCTGCGCCGAGACCTGCGCCTCCAGCTTGTCGGCGCCCTTGGTGTGCTGGGCGAGCAGGATCAGGGTCCGCGAGGGGTTCGTGACCGACAGCCGGTCGAGCACTCGGATGACCGTGTCCTTTTCGGCTTCGTTGCCGACGACCGCGATCAGGTTGAGAACGCTGGCCCGCGCTTCGTTGGCGGCGTGCTGCGCGGCCTCGCTCAGCTCACCATCGCCATGCAGTCCCCAGCGGACCTGCTCCAGCTCCTCCTGGATGGCGTGGACGTCGACAAAGGTCTGAACGCTGAGCTCGGTGTGGTTGCTACTCATGGCCGCCGCCAGCGCCGGCCGTCGCGCTCGATCAGAGCATCCGCGGCCTCTGGCCCCCAGCTGCCGGCCGGGTAATTCGGAAAGTCGGGCGCGGGCTGGCCCGCCCAGCCATCTTCAATGGTGTCGGCGAGGCCCCAGGCCCGCTCCACCTCATCTTCGCGGGCAAACAGAGTGGGATCGCCGAGCATGCAATCCAGGACCAGCCGCTCGTAGGCATCCGGCGACTCCACCAGGAAGGATGACCCGTAGAAGAAGTCCATGTTGACCGTTCGCAGCCGCATCACCGGTCCCGGGATCTTCGCCGCGATCTTGAGCGATGCGCCTTCGTGCGGCTGTATGCGCATCACGAGGACGTTGGGCGTCATACCCTGGATGGCGGTTTTCGCGAAAGGTTGGTGCGGCGCACTCTTGAACTGGATCGCAATCTCCGACGCTCGGCTGGGCAAGCGCTTGCCGGTCCGCAGGTAGAAGGGCGTGTCGGCCCAACGCCAGTTGTCGATCTTGAGCCGCACGGCCACGTACGTTTCCGTCATCGAGTTCGGCGAGACGTTCTGCTCCTGCCGGTAGCCGGGGACTTGCTGCCCACCGACCCAACCCGGGCCGTACTGGCCCCGCACCACATCGTTGTCCACATCGACTGGATGGATCGACTTCAGGACCTTGACCTTTTCATCGCGCACCGTGTCGGCGTCGAAGTTGGGAGGTGGTTCCATGGCCGCGATGCTGAGCAACTGCAACAGGTGATTTTGAAAAATATCTCGCAGCGCGCCCGAGCTCTCGTAGTACTTGCCGCGGCGTTCGATGCCGATGTCTTCCGCCACCGTGATCTGGATGTGGTCGACATAGCGACGATTCCAGATCGGCTCAAAGATGCCGTTGGCAAAACGGAAAACCAAGACGTTCTGGACCGTCTCCTTCCCCAGGTAGTGGTCGATCCGGTAGACCTGCGGCTCGGCGAAAACCGAGTGGATCGTGTGATTCAGCTCTTTGGCGGTTTTCAGGTCGTGACCGAAGGGCTTCTCGATGACGACCCGCTTCCATCCTGCTCCGGCGCGGGCGATGCCCGACGCGCCCAGACGTTCCACGATGACGGGGAAGAATTGCGGCGCGGTGGCGAAGTAGAAGACGCGGTTTCCGTTCGTCCCCCGCTCGCGATCCATGCGCTCGAGCTCTGCCGCCAGCCGCCCATAGCCGTCCAGGTCGTCGAACGGCATCCGGACGTAGCTCAGGCCCTCGGCGACGCTCTGCCAGACCGCGCGGTCGACCGGCTGCGTTCGGGAGAACTTGCGAACTGCATCCGCCATGTGGGCGCGGAAGTCATCTTCGGAGAGCGGCGTGTCCGCGACGCCGATCACGCTGAACCCTGATGGCAGATATCGATTCAGGGCCAGGTTGTACAGCGCCGGCATCAATTTGCGAGCGGTCAGATCTCCGGACGCGCCAAAGATCACCATCACTGCTGGGTCGGGCGTCCGCGAGAGAATCAGGCCTTCGCGAAGCACGTTCTGCGTGAGAGTCGCTGCCGGAGCCTGAGCCATGTGTCTATTCCGTCTTGACGGGGTGGCCCCCGAACTCATTGCGAAGTGCGGCCAGCACCTTGGCGCTGAACGAGTCGTCCTGCCGCGAGCGGTAGCGCATGAAGAGGCTCAGCGCCAATGCCGGCGCCGGCACCGCATGGTCGATCGCCTCCTCCAGCGTCCAGCGCCCTTCGCCCGAGTCTTCGACCCAGCCCCGAATTTTTGCCAGATCCGGGTCCCGCTCGAAGGCCGCCTGGGCCAGTTCGAGCAGCCACGACCGGATCACGCTGCCGTGATTCCACAGCCTCGCCAGCTGCGCCAGGTCGAAGCCGAACGATGACGCGCGCAGGATCTCGAATCCTTCGGCATAGGCCTGCAGAATCGAGTACTCGATTCCGTTGTGCACCATCTTCGCGTAGTGCCCGGCGCCCGCCTGGCCGGCGTAGGCGTAGCCCTCGGGCGGCGCCAGCGTCTTGAAGATGGGCTCCACCTGCTTGAAGACCGCCGGGTTGCCGCCAACCATCAGAATGAAGCCCACCTTGAGACCCCAGATCCCGCCGCTGACGCCAACGTCGAGAAACTCGATCTGTTTGGTGCGCAGGTCTTCGGCCCGGCGGATCGAATCCTTGTAGTTCGAGTTGCCGCCGTCGATGATCACATCGCCCGGCGAGATCGTGTCCTGCAGCCGCTGGATGGTGTCGTCGACCGGGGCGCCCGCCGGGATCATCATCCAGACGATGCGCGGCGCCTTCAGTTTCTGACCGAGGTCTTCGAGGCTGCTGGTCCCGGTCGCGCCCCGGGCCGCGAGCAGGTTGATCGCCTCCGGTGATCGGTCGAACACCACGACCTGGTGGCCGCCCTGGAGCAGGCGCTCGGTCATCCCGGATCCCATGCGCCCGAGGCCGATCAGCCCTAATTGCATTTCGTCACCGGGAGACCGCCGCGAGCGCCGCGTCGACGGCCTGGCCGATCTTGTGAAGGCCCTGGGTCACATCCCGCAGCTGGACCCGCAGCACCCGCCGGCCATGATTCCGCAGCGCCTGAAAATCACCGAGCGCCTGCGCCTGCTTCAGGACACCGAACGAGAACCGCTCACCCGGAATCTCGAGATCCTTCGGGTCGTCCCCCACCAGCTGAAGGAAAACGCCGGTGTTCGGCCCGCCCTTGTGTAGCTGGCCGGTCGAGTGCAGATAGCGCGGGCCGTAGCCGGCGGTGGTGGCGACCCGATACGTGTCGCGGATGGCCAGCCGGATGGCATTCAGCGCCCGGTCGTGCTCCGCGGTGGGCTGGATATACGCGAGCAGGGCCACGTAATCGCCGGGGTGGACCTGCGCCAGCAGCGACTGGATGGCGGCATCCAGGGTCGCGCCCTGCTGCCCAGCCCAACGGATCCCCTCCCCCACGGTTGGCGGGCTGCCCTCGCTGAGCACCTTCCTGGTGAGGTCCTTGGCCTCCTGCACGTTGGGCTGGTCGAACACGTTGATGCCCAGGATCGCGCCCGCGACGGCGATCGCATACTCCCAGCGAAAGAACTCGGCGCCGAGACTCAGTAGGTCATTGAGTTTCAGCGTCACCACGGGGTGCCCGGCTTTGCTCAGGGCCTCGATCCGTGCGGCATCGCTGTCGTTGCCGTCGGGGAGGGCGAGCCGGATGAAGAGCCGGTCGTTGCCATAGACCTCGGGTGGTCCCAGCGCTTCGTCGGCAACCGGCACCAGCCCCTTCCCTTCTTTGCCGGTGCTCTCCGCGATCAGCTGCTCCGCCCAGAGGCCAAAACTGTCCAATGGCGCCGGCGCGAAGATCGTGATCTTATCCCGGCCGGCTTTTGCCGATTCGGCGAAGACGGCTCCAAGCCAC
>WNGO01002719.1_pt1 | contig 11287 bp, 11 predicted proteins | sample 5400511 | NCBI WGS metagenome assembly WNGO01 (sample SAMN13153380, study PRJNA577476) | soil metagenome | isolation source: 20 cm soil or saprolite under Garry oak tree replicate 2 | place: USA:California | collected 2016-06-15
TCCTGGCAACTACACGCTCAATCGCCCCTGCAAGGGCGGCTCACAGTCAAGCCGTTCTTTTCCGGCTGCGGTCCACGCTCCTATCGCGATGTTGGTTTCCACTTTGACTCAGAAGAGAATGGCGGTCGTCTCACTTGGCTGCCGAATGTACGCGGACCGAAAGTTATCGCGGATACAAATGGCGAATATCACAATGAACCGACGCGATTCATTGAGTCCTCTCGCGATCAAGAAACAGCATCCGCTTCATCCGAAAATCTCGTCACGCCCGGAACTTTCGAATTTGAGCTGAGCAGCTGTCCCTCGGTGCTGATCTTTTCGATGGAGGGTGATGCCAAAACTCAACACGCCCAACATGTCGGCGCCTTTCTGGCAGGTCTCATGCAAAGCGACATTCCTTCAAGAACGGATTTGGTTGGCAGTCCCAGGTCCGACGCGGAGACGGGTGCGCAGCTCGTGGCCGCATCATCATGAATCAGATATATTTCAGGCCGCGACAAATCTTGCGCAAGACTTAGCGCTTTCTTGAAACCAGCCCCGGTGCCGAAAACGCCGCCATGGCATCTGATTCAAAGTCACTCGCTCTATCAAACGAGTTGCAGCCCTCGATTGGAGCGACTCTTGACTTTTCGGCGCTTGGCCAAGGCTCGTTTTCGCCGCTGCTGCCTGGATGGGTCCTTCTTGGTTCGTAACATTTGGGCCGATTTGTAAAGAAACACCCTGACGGAATGTCGCCGTCTGAGTATAGGTAGTAGTGAAAGCACCTATCAATACCGAGAACGCCGTCGACACCCGCACCAAGAACTTTTTGACGGAAGCTGAGATCGACGGGATAGGTGAAAATCTATCCCGCCCGGATTTTCGATAAGGTAATGTCAGTGTTCCTCAGGAAGGCGATCAGTGCCTGCATTTTTTTAATGCTGGCCAGCGGTACGGCATGGAGTAATGCGGTGCCGCCCGGTTTTGTGGAGGGACACTTGAACATTGCTTCGCTCGGAGAGGTTGAGCCTTCCGATGGAAACGCTCCTGCGACCACGGCTGAAAACTATGCGGAATATCCGCTGATCGTCTTGAGCCAGGACAGGCAAAAAGAAATCGCCCGAGTCACTGCGGACGGGAATGGCAACTATCACGCTGCGCTACCGCCCGGAAACTACGGATGTCAGCCGCTACGAGAGCAAAACTCTCCGCCGCAGCAAAAGCACGATGGGTAAAGCGAAAACGTATCGGCGTCAGCAAAGCAGCGCGAAAGAAAGGCGAACTCACACCAGCGGGACGAAAGAGACTTTCCCAACTGATGAAAGCTCGGTGGGCAGCAACCAGAAAAGCTGCCGCCGGCAAAAAATAACATACGACCTACGTCCGATGAGGGTTTATCGGCCAGCCGTCGATTGCCTGAATCTCAGTAAAGCTGGTTGGAGTTGGGGCTGCGTCTCAGCCGTCGATTCTTGCGGGCGAACGATCTTCGTTGCTGACGCGCATCGCGACGATGGAAAGCGTTTCCTTGTGCGAGCGGATGAAAAGCTGACTGCGTTTGTGGAACTCGAATCAGCGATTAGGGTCGTTCGATAGCGACCGGGCCATACAGTTCGACCCTCACTGGCGATCCAAGTTCTTGGGTCAACTGAACTCTCAAATTTGGGTGATATTCACAGCGACCGGCTGGAACACCGTTCACATAAAAGCTCAGCGTCAAGCTGTCCACAGTGACAACGCCATCCTGAGTCGCATTATAGTCAATCCCATACAGCCTCATCACCACGGTACCACATGTCTGCAAATCATCCCGGTTCACGCCCAAGACCCAGGAGCCGACAGACGCCTGAGAGGTGTAGTCAAGAACCCAGCTGTTACGCTCTCCCACAACTATTTTCGGTGGGTTACTTTCGGTAAATTCTACCCATCGCGTGTCGGCGTCCTTTGTCTTGAGTTCTATACGAAGATTCGCTCCACGTTCGCCCGTCCTGAGGTAGCGGGAAAAGTCTGGCGGCGTTGTTGACTTCCAATCACCAGCAAGAGTTACAACCGCTGCGACATCAAAATGGCGTACTGTTCCCGCGTCTCGTTTAAGAAGCCGCAAATCGCGGTCGCTGCGAATGCCCTTAATGCCGGAATATATAATGACACCTTCCGTTGCGAGCAAAGCTGTCCAAAACAGTACGCGCACGGCTCCTGATTTGGATCGGTACGAAGCAAATGCGAGAACAACAGTTGAGGCGAGACCAACAACGATGACAATAACGCCCTTTAGCATCTTACGGGTCTTTGAACTCGCCCGCGTGCTCGTGCGTTTCGATCACGTTGCCAGCTTCATCGTAAACGCCCCAGTGTTTCTTTCATAGAAGTTCTAGCATCTTCGTGCAATCGCGCTGCCAGCTTCCATGGTGACACATTGCCGTCAACTTCGTGTGCTCGTATTTTTCCAGGTCATCTTCCAACTTGTCCGGGTTCGTTGTATCGCCAGCCAACCGCAGACCGTTTCGGGTTGCCGGAAGCACCGTTCTCAGTGGTCGGATCGTGTTCATGCTGACTTACTACGGAAACTGGGGAGCGAAGGTCTCAAAATATTTTGCAGGCAATCACAAAGCGCCAGGGAATGGGTAGAGGGAAGGTGTAGCAAGCGTTTTGATTACTCGGACGACTCAGAGTAGCGCGCGACGGCTACCGCGAGTTCCCCGGGCCGTTCGATGGCGTTTTCATCTGCCGATCAGACGACTGGACGCCCCGGGAATCGCACGAAGCTTTTCGAGAGTTCCTGGACCTGGCCCCGGAACCAGTAGGGACGGTGCAACTAATGCTTGCCCTAAGGGCCTTTGCTTACTAAAGCGCGATCCAACACGTAGCCAAAGTGGAGACGCGCCAGTGATTTTCCGGAACTTCGTTCCGCGGTTTCCGTAGAAAGAGGTGAATCATAAGGAGATCCAAGGCGCTTGGTGATTCTGCCTTGGATTGACGAGCGGCGGGAGGCAACTCCCGCCGCTGATGAACCTAACCAGCTTGCCCACGCGGCCAAACCCGGAGGAATCACGGAATGCACATGTTCACTCGAAAGACCGAACCCGCGGCCCGCGCAAACGAATCGGCCAGACCATCTGTCGTCCCAGGGCCATCCAACCGCACGTTCATGCCGACGCAATCCGGCGCTTTTCTCTCCCGAGGAGTTTCGATCAAAGGCTCGGTCAAATTCCTGAACGAGCTGCTCATCGACGGCGAGGTGGAGGGCACAATCGATTCCACCGGAACGCTCACGATCGGGGAGCACGCGCGCATACGGTGTGAGATCAGGACGAAATCGGTGAAGGTGCGAGGGACGGTGGAGGGCAATATTTTCGTGACTGAACGCTGCGAGCTCCAAGCGGGTTGCACGCTGCGTGGTGACATCGAAGCGCCCCGGCTGGTGGTTAATGAGAATGCGACATTTCTTGGCAGCGCAAAGGTCGGGACGGGGAAGTCACTCCCGCAAATCGTTCTCAACAATCCGTAAAGCAGCCGGGTCGATAACACAGCCTAATCTCGCAATCAGCCGTCGCGCTTCGCCGCGTAGCGGCTTTTGTGTCGCTAGGCAATCAGGATTGAGTTCAGGGCTCTTTGAGATCGCGATGGCCCGCTCAATTTGGATAAATGCTGGCCACCGCACACCACTTTTGATATGAGTCCCAGCATGAACAGAAACATTTTCTACATAATCGGAGTAGTTGTCGTTATCGTTATCGTCCTCAAAGTCCTCGGGGTGTTCTAGGAGTCGGCCTTGCTGGCGGATTGCCAGGGAAAAAGACTCTTCGTTGCCGAGGCGCATCGCGGAAAGGTTGCGCCGCTTCAGCTCGGCAAAGAAGTTGTCGATGTTCATTTCGAATCGGTGTGGCCCTGTAGAACGACCGTTTCTTTGCTCATTGGGTAGCGGGCAAACCCAGTTTTGTTAGCAGACTCTTGTAGCGCGGATCGGGGCGCAGGTCGCGCAATAACGGATCAATTAAAAGACCCAGCGTGCCGGTGTCGTGAGTATCGAACGAAATCTGTAACCATTCGAAAGCCTTCTCTTTCTCGCCGCGCACCGCGTAAACCTGAGCAATTTGATAGGCCAGTTGATCCCGCCCGTTGGCGATGAGATCGGCTAACGCCGCATCTGCTGCCTGACGATCTCCGCGCACATATTGCGCGAGCGCGAGCTCGAAGAGACGATAGCCTGGGTCAGGTTCCAGTTGCGCTTCGCGCAGCGCCGTCTCACCATCGCCGCGTTTGGCTGCGACCAGAACCTGCCATCGATGAGCGGAAGCAGCGGACGGCTGCAACTCTGCTGCTTTGCGCGCAATCGCGTCCGCCTCATCCAGTTTGCCCTCAAACCAAAGAACCCGAGCGAGGTTGTTCTGCGCCGGATACGCAAGCGGATCCAGTTCCACTGCCTGCCGAGCCTGTTTCTCAGCCTCACCAGGTTTACCCAGATAAACAACGACTCGCGCCAGCAGATCGTTCGCAGTCGGATTCGCAGGCGAAAGTTCTTTGGCGCGTCTTAGTTCGCTCAGACCTTCGGCAAATTTCCACTCTGCAAAAAACCGAACCCAGCCGAGGGCGGCATGCGCCTCGGCCAGCGTCGGCGCAATTGCCACCGCCTTCTCCGCATCCTCGCGCGCTTTCGGCCATGCGGTTTTGCCCTGGCCGCTAAGATCCCCGATCAGCGTCCACGCTTCGGAACGCTCTGCATAGGCCAGCCCATAATCAGGATCCAACCGGATCGCCTCATCGAAGTAAGCGACAGCTTTGCGATAGTCTTCGAGATTGCGTCGCTGGAAATAATAATGACCCAGGAGATAAGCGTTATGGGCTTCTGTATTCTTAGTTGCTGGATTTGCGGAGGACCGTTCATCCGATCCGAGCAACGTTACCTTCAGTGACGAAGCTACCGCAGCGGCGATTTCCTCCTGGACGGCGAAGATGTCCTTGAGCTCGCGATCGAACGTCCGCGACCACAGCTCAATTCCGTCCGCGGCGTTAATCAGTTCGGCGACGATCCGCACCTTGTCCCCTTGCTTTCGCACGGTGCCTTCCAGAAGCGTGCTCACACCCAGCTTCTCGCCGATCGTTTTGGGTTCCTCTTTCCTGTCCTTGAAACGAAAGGAAGAGCTGCGGCCGATGACCTTGAGACCTCTGATTTGAGCCAGAGCTGCGATCAATTCTTCCGAAAGTCCATCGGAGAAATATTCATCGGCTGGATCACCGCTCTCGTTTAACAGAGGCAGAACCGCAATCGATTTTGCCGGCAATTTCGAACGCACTGCTGTTGTTCCGCGCCGTGTAGCGTCCGAGAAAAAACAAACTCAGCGATATCGCGCCACAGATGACTACGACAAAAATCCATGTCCGCTTTGCCGGTCGCTGGGCCGATGTAAGATCGACATCTTCCGTGCGCTTGATTCCTTGCGGCGTCAGCTCGAAGGCCCACGCGACCACGAGCGCGATTGGAAATCCGATCACGATTGCGAGTACGATCAATCGGACGGCCCAATTCGGAATGTCGAAGACCGGAAAAACCTGCGCGATGCCTTGAGCGAGGGCCCAGCCGGCGACCGCGTAAGCTACGGCGACTTTGTAAACGTTACGCCGCTTCAGCTCGGCGAAAAAGTTGCGGCGATTCATTTCGCAGTTTGTCGACCCACCACTTTGGTGGGATCGATTCCCATTCTTCGCAGCAGCAGCGGAAACCTGCTATCTGAATAGAGCGGGCGAAGCTCGCGATGCGTGGCGATGACATTCCCGGAATGTTCGTCTACGGCGCGATTGAGCCAGCGAAAGGCTTCATCGTGATTATCGAGCGCGACGAAGACGCATGCGATCTGCTCGCCGGCGACGTAACCCCTGTTTGCTTTATCGATCAGCTGCTGCAACATGCGCTGCGCTTCAGTGATCCGACCGAGCCTGGCATAATCGATCGCCAGCCCTGCATCCGGCTCATTCGTCCCTTGTTGCGCCTTCAAGTACAAGGCGAGCGCATCCTCGAGCTTCCCCTGTTCTCGATAAATGCGAGCCAGCGTGGGCTCCAGGTAATTGTAATTTGGATCGAGGGTCAGTGTTCGCTTTGCAGCGGCGACCGCATCGTCCAGCCGGTCCGAATAGAGAAACAAGATCGCCTGATGGTCGCTGATGATTGGTGAAAGAGGGTCAAGACGCTCCGCCTCGTCTAGCTCCATTTGCCCTCCTGCCAAATCGCCTGAGCATACTCGATGGTGCGCGAATATTAAGTGAGCAGTAGCCGAATTCGGGTCGATCTCGATCGCCCGCTGCAATTCGCGCTCAGCAATCTTCCAATCCCAGTGTAAGACCCGCTTCGCATCACTTAGATAGGCGTGCGCGTCGGCATCCTTTTCATTCAACTCCAGCGCTTTGGTGGCTGCCGACTCTACAGCTTGATACGCCTGAAGTGGTTTAAGGTAGGCGTCTGCCAGCCAGTACCACGCCTTGGCTATTCCTACCCACGCGCGGGAGAGCGTTGGATCCTTGTCCAGGGCACGTTGGAATAAGTTGAGGCTTTTCCGCAAGTTTTCTTCATCGCTCTTATTCGAGAGATAAAGACCTTGCAGATAAAGATCGTAGGCCTCGGTGTTCTGTCGCGCGCGTGGCGGCGGCGTCACGGCGAGCTTGATCTTCAACGCGTCAACGATCGAACGCGTGATCTCATCTTGAACGGCGAACACGCCTTGCAATTCGCGCTCAAACGTATCCGACCAAATGTGGAAACCATCACGTGCGTTGACTAACTGTGCTGTGATCCGAATGCGATTCCCTTCACGACGCAGACTGCCTTCAAGAACATTGCGCACGTTTAGTTTCTGAGCGATTTCGCCCACATCTGCGTTTTTGCCTTTGAATGAAAATGACGAAGTGCGCGCGACCACGCGTAACCCTTCTACCTTCGCGAGCGCATCGAGAATCTCCTCGCTGATTCCATCGCAAAAATATTCCTGATCGTGCGCCTGGCTAAGATCAACAAATGGAAGAACTGCTATCGATTTGTCGCTGACGGCCGCTGCCGGACCCACTGTAGAGTTGTGGTGTTTCGCTCGCGTGAATAGAAGCGCAAACAGCGCAGCCGCGAACAGCGCGATGATAACAATAGTCGCGCTGAGTTTGCGCCTGGTCCTCGGCCTAGCCGATTCGTTAAGCGCAGACGGGAGCTTCTTAGGCACTCTGGGATTCCCGACCTCGCCGCTGTAAAGATTGACAATACCCAGGCGGACACCGTGCTTCACCTCCACTAGCCCCAGATCGTGCAGGAAAGGCTGCCAGCGCGCGTAATGTTCGAGATCTTCGGCCACATGCCGAGAGAGAAGGATGTGCCCCGCCTCGCCGAGATCCATCACCCGCTGCGCCATATTGATCCCGGCTCCCGCTACGTTCGCCCGTTCGTTTACGTCGGTGACGTCGCTCACCGGTCCGCTGTGAATTCCCATCCGCACTTGTAGTTCCGGTTCCTCCCGCAACGCCTTAGTAATTTCGAGTGCACAGCGCGCCGGCGCTTCCGGCGAAGTACGAAAGACAAGTGCCATGCCGTCGCCGGTTGGAATGCGGGTTAACTTGCCAGCCGCTTCGGCGGTCCGCGCCACTTCCGTCTCGCGAACAACGCTGTTGAGCTTGTTGAGCAACTCTCTTTGCTCGTCGATCAATCGCTTGGAATAGCCAACGAGATCGATGAACAAGACATGCCCGATCTCGAACTCCGTCTCAACTGGCGCCTTCTCAACCATCGCTTCAGCCCTGTTCTAGCGGGTAACGAGATAATCCACGAGAAAATGATTCCGCTGTTTGAGCTCGGCGAAGAAGTTCCTTGGGTTCACTCTGAGCGCCTTGACTAACCGCTCGTCACGGTCCCGTACTCTACGTTGATGCGAGTGACCGGAAAAGCACGTTACAATCAACGTCGCTCCCATCCACCTCAAAAATTTCAAATCGATGGCATTCGATACACGACTTCGGGTAAGCAAAACCTATGCGCAATCGGAAGCCGACACCATCTCGGCTGTCGCAGCCCGCGAGGTGAAACAGGCATCGCCGCTAATGGCTTAATCCAAGGAACTCCCTTGGCGGTATCCAAGCGAACGGAAGAAGTCTGCGGCCGGTCCTCGCACGGCGCAATGAGCCCCGACAAGGCCGCAGCTGGAGCGAAATCATCAACCTGTTTTTATTCTGAATTTGGTTTGGGTTCGCTCTCGTGCGGCGGCGCTGACTCGACCTTCGCATCGGGCGCAACGAAACCTTCAATCACGCCGGGAATGTCTTCGCCGCGGTCACGGCCGGTTTGCTCGGCTATTGGATCGCACGACGTTCCATTTTTTATTCCACTGTTATTTTCTGCGCGGTAACGATCATCGCGATTTTTTTCATCCGACAAAACGAGATTGATTTTGAGCGTTCCCGCGGCTGCGAAACTGGCGAAGATTCCAAGAAAGGCGGCAGTGCAGTCAGCGGTTTTTTTGAAGTGCTAAAAAACACATCCCTCCTCGTTTTCACGATCTCGGTGGTGCTCTTTCATTTTGCGAATGCGGCGATGCTGCCGCTCATCGGACAGAAGTTGTCGTTAGGCCACCCGAGAGGTTCGTCACTTTTTATGGCAGTCTGTATTGTCGGGGCACAGACAGTGATGATTCCGGTCGCGTTGGCGGCGGGGCGCTTCGCGCACTCTTGGGGCGCAAAGCTGTCTTCCTCATCGGCTTTGCCGCGCTGCCCATCCGCGGCGCACTTTATACGCTGAGTGACAATCCTTATTATCTCGTCGGCGTACAATTGATGGACGGAATCGGCGCCGCGATTTTTGGTGTGCTCAGCGTGCTTGTGATTGCTGATTTAACACGTGGCACGGGGCGATTTAATTTCACCCAGGGCGTGGTCGCGACCGCGACCGGCTTGGGTGCGTCGCTTTCCAATGGCATTACCGGTTTCATCGTGCAGCGCGCCGGTTTCAACGTTGCGTTTCTTTTTCTCGCCGTCGTGGCCGCATTCGTGTGATTTGCGCGAAGAACAAAAAAGAGGAGCCCGCAAAGTATCCACGCGGCGTTTCGCGACAAAAATAGGCTCTGGCCTACGTGATCGATGCCTGCGAAAAGAGATCCACGGCATTCGCCGCAAAATCCGGCGGGATTTTTCCGGCGCGGACCGCGCGCGCAAATCGTTGCTGCGTGATTCTTAAAGTTCTTGCGGCCTCGCGGCCGGTAAATAACGCAATTGGCGCTTTCATTCATTGAGCACGGGCCGTGTCAACCGAACCGGGGTACGAAGCTTGGATTTCGCCGGGCATGAGAAAACCTGGACAACCCCAAATGATGCCTAGTTCCCATGAAAATCGAAAAAGAGCCAAGGGAGAGCGCTAAATTTCATGGGAACTAGGTTTTGAGGCATCGCGTGCGAAAACGACGAGAGTTGAATCAACCCCGCCGGGCCGCCCTGGCGTAAAAGTTATCTACCCCGGGGGCATGGGCGCGTGGGGCCGCGCGGGGACCGGCCGGACCGTCACGCCGGCATCGTGTTTGCCGCGATCTGCTTGAGAAGGTCGATAACAGTAGGATCCGGACGCTGAACCGATGACGGCCTTGAGCTCATCCTGTTTGGCCGAAGTGGCTAGATTCGTCGGATCGAGCGGAGCCCACGGGGCTCGAACCCGCAAAGTATCCACGCGGCGTTTCGCGACAAAAATAGGCTCTGGCCTACGTGATCGTTCGCTGCACAGCCACGAGAACGAATTCGAATTGTTCGGCGTGGTTACGCTCTCGTCTGCTGCGCATCGGTACGATCTCCCTCTTTTCCGCTACGCAAGCTTTCATTTGAGCGCTGAATTCGATCGAGGTTCAGCTTGTAGCGGTGCATCAACCAGGCGCCGCGGCTTTTTTTTACGCCGCCGTGCAAATCTGGCCTAATTAGCTTCCAATCTTCGATCGCGTTCTTCACGGCGCGCAAGCTGTCCTCGCTTTCGCGCATAAGATTGCGCCAGAGGCCTCCATTTTCGTTTCTTTCCTGCTGTCCGCAGATTGCTTCGATTTCGGCCAAGAGCGTAATTTCGAGGTTTCGAGTAGATGCCGACTTCAACGGCGCGCTTACACGATTACTCGTCTTAGAGGTTCCTTCTTTATACGTGTACATAGAGGGGGGCTCCCCTCGGTTATCTGGTACCCAAGGGCTCTGGTTCAATGCGCCTGAGGCCTCTGGTACAGAGCGCCCCGCATCGCCCCGCCTTTGGTACGTGGTACCTAAGGTGTAAGCGTTTACCTCGTTTCCAGCCGTGCCGGCGATAATCCCCCGGTGCACGAACAAGAGCCCGATCCGTACAAGCTCGCGATTGGACCTCCTTACCGCGCTTTCCTTTAGTCCGGCACGTTTTTGAAGATGGATTGAGTGGGTCCGATATGTATGGCTGCGGACCTCATTCGAAACCCGCACGTGCGCCGAATAAGTAAGCATCGCTGTTCCCTTACTCACGATGTCGGATTCCTGGATCCGCTGGAATGCACCTTCCGCCGCCCAAACGAACGGAGCTTCCGTTTTCGCGGTAAGCCTTGGCTGACAGTTCGCCGGTAACTCAAGCTTCACGGCGTGCGGTTGTGGAAATTTCGACGGGTCTTTTTCAACGGACATTCTCGGCTTTGCCAGCACCGGCTCGAAAATCATCAACTTCGGCGGATCTTCGCCGCGGGTTGCCGCCGCTTGAAAAATCATCTTTTCAGCGTCGCTACGTACGTGAGAAAAGAATTTCTTCATTTTCTGTTTGATGCCGAGGCGCCTGAATTCTATTGGAAGACTGGTCTCGTAGCGGCCCTTCGTTACTATGATTGGCACGACATAGCGAAGATCGACGCTCGTGATGCAGGAGTACCATCGGCGCGTATCGACTTTGCTCTGAATTATTTCGCGTCGGCCGTCTTGCTCGCGATCATCGAGCGCGAGGGCAGCAATTTTCATTCGTTAGGGGCCTCGTTAGGCAGCCTCTTGCCGCACATGAACCTTGTGTTTCTCGATGGACCGGCGAAGATCGCCGCGAACAAAGCGTTTTTCGTTGCCGAATTTCACATAAGGCAATCGCGGCGTAGGGCCGGCGGTCCAATAATCGATCGTGCGCCGGCTCACTTTTAGTTCGGCGGCCGTTTCACGCTTCGTCAATAATTCATCGTCCGTTTGCCTGCGCATGTGCGCGCGGAATTTCGCACAAATGCGACTTGTGATGCTGTGCGCAGCAGGCGCTTAATGCTTCCCTCTATTTCCGCCAAACCGCAGCTATCAGGCGGATTTGGTCGCCGACAATGGGGATGCT
>WNGO01006833.1_pt1 | contig 11285 bp, 10 predicted proteins | sample 5400511 | NCBI WGS metagenome assembly WNGO01 (sample SAMN13153380, study PRJNA577476) | soil metagenome | isolation source: 20 cm soil or saprolite under Garry oak tree replicate 2 | place: USA:California | collected 2016-06-15
GCAGCCGTTCCCGAAAATGGTCCCACGTGAAATTTTCCACCACCCGTTGCCGGGCGGCGACTGCCATTTCCGCAACCACCTCGGGATGCCGGTAAAAATGTTCGATGGCACCGGCAATGGCATCGACATTCCCGGGCGGCACGATGATGCCATCGATTCCGCTGCGCACGACATCGCCCGACTCGCGCGTAACCACTTGTGGCAAACCGCAAGCCGCCGCTTCGTAGGTGACCTTGGCACTGCCTTCCAACTGCGACGGGAACACATGGATCGTTGCCTGGTTCAGATATTTTTCGACGTCACGCGCAAACCCGATGAGGCGAATGTTGTCGCGCCAGAACGTCTTCAAATGTGGTTTCACCTGCTCGTGGACTGAGCCAAGCAGCCAAAGCTCGGCATTCTTCAAATTTAACAGATGCCAGGCTTCGAGCAGATGATGAATTCCTTTGCGTTCGATCAGCGCGCCGGAAAAAATCGCGCGAAAAAGCGGCGGACGCGTGCCTGGCTTGAAGCGCTCGACGTCGACCCCGCGCGGAAGGTAAAAAAGTTTTTCCTTTGCGATGCCGCTCTCGCGAAAAGTGTCGGCGGCTTTTTCCGAGAGCACGAGCAGGAGAGTGGCGAGATCGTACTCTTCAATCGAACGTTCGGAACGCAGCACGAGCTCATTTTTCCAGCGGCCGAGAGGAGTGCGTTGTTTGGAGGGGCGCGGCTCAGTCCGCGGGGCGGCGCGCTCGGCAAAATCCCGGTGCCAGGTGGGAATCTCTACGATCGACGGAATTTCCATGCGTTGCGTAACGCGCAAGGATTCCAGGCAATCGCCCGACCAGCTGTGAAATAAATCGTAACGCCCGGTCGCGAGCTGGCGCGACGCGATCCAATCCAAATACTTTTTCTTGGCGCCATAATAATAAGGTCGATCCAGAGACGAGAGCAGCCGCACCGGGTGCCAGCGCAACGATTGGATTTTCGACGCTGGAATTTCGTTCTGCCGGTTGTCGTAGGCGATTGCTTTCCCCAGGAACCCGCCGTGGTATGATGCCCGCAATGTTTCAAAGGCGTCGGTGTCGAGACCCCAGCCGCCGATGCGAGCGAAGATGGAGTAGAGTAAACTCTTCGGTAACCGTGCCGATTGCGCTGCCATGGGCGGCGGCGCTGCGGCGGTGTTTAGGATTTTACCCGACATGCGAAGAACTATTTCTGCTGACGGCGTGCAAGTAAAGCTTTCCGAGAAATTGAACGTCGGATTTGTCCGGCGCGGTTTTTCGCCCAGCGGCGGTGCGGAAGCATATTTGAGGCGCGTGGCGGGCGCACTGGTGGCGGCTGGTCACGAGGCAACGCTTTTTACCACTGAAGATTGGCCTGACAAAGAATGGGCGCTTGGCCGGATCATCCGCATTCGCGCCGATGACCCGATCGCGTTCGCCGACGAACTCGAGCGCTGCGACCCGCCAAAACACTGTGATCTCGTGGTAAGTCTGGAACGCATCTGGCGCTGCGATTTTTTCCGCGCCGGCGACGGTGTTCATCAGGCGTGGCTCGACCGCAGAGCGCAGTTTCAAAATCCGCTGCAAAGAATCGGACGCCGCTTTAATAAAAAACACGACGTCATTTTGCGGTTGGAAAAAGCGTTGCTGGACGAGGGCGGGGCGCGTCGCGTGATTGCTAACTCGGCGATGGTACGCGACGAAATTGTGCGCTACTACGGTTTCCCCAGCGGTGCGATCGATGTCATTCCCAATGGCGTGCGCGTTTCCGAATTCGGTCCCGCCCCGCTGAAGCATGCGAGGGCGCGCGCGCAATTAAAAATTGGGAGCAACGAAATTGCGGCGCTCTTTCTGGGATCTGGCTGGGAACGCAAAGGTCTGCGCTTTGCTCTGGCCGCGAGCGAAAAGACGCGAGTGCGACTGCTGGTCGCCGGGCGCGGGAATCAACGCAAATATCGTTCCGATAATGTAACTTTTCTGGGCGAGATGGAAGATGTGCGATTGCCGTTGGCTGCGGCGGACATATTCATTTTACCGACGATTTACGATCCCTTCTCCAACGCTTCGCTGGAAGCGATGGCAGCGGGTTTACCCGTGATCACGACCCGGGCCAATGGCTGCAGCGAAATCGTCGAGCCAAAAGTCCACGGCACGATTGTGGAGCGGGCGGATGACATCGATGGGCTAAGTCAAGCGCTGCATTTTTGGAGTGACGAATCGCGCCGTTTAGCCGCGCGCCCGGCCCTGCTCGAGCGTGCTACGCAATTCGATCTCTCGCGCAATGTCGCCCACACGCTGGAAGTCTTGCTTTATTCCGGTGCCAACGCGGAATCGACGTCCGGGTAAATCTGGAAGACTTGATCGAGCCGCGCGATCTCGAAAATCGGTTTCACGTTTTCCTGCAAACCAGCGAGCGCGAATTTGCCGCCATACTTTTCGACCTTCTGCATCGCCTCGATGAGGACAGCCAGGCCGGAGCTATCGATGTAGCTGACGTTTTCCATATCGATGACGAGATTGCGCGGTTTTGCCTTAACGGCGGCGTTGAGTGTACTGGTGATGCGAGGCGAAACGTGCAGATCGATTTCGCCCTCGAGCGGAACTATTTTTGGTTGAGCGGCCATAATTCTGGATCCTCGATACTGGATGCTGAGGATGGATTCTTTCATCGACAATCAGCTACCCTTAATATCGATCAAAAAATGACGAATGACCAATCACGAATATCGAAGAAATGACGAAGCTTGAATGACCAAAACCGCTGTAACATATGGAGCAGTTTTCGACATTCGTCATTAGAGACACTCCCATGGGTCTACAACTTCCGCCTTACATCCCAATTACCATCCTAGCTTCCCAATCACCTCTTCCGTATCAGACAAATCATCGAACAAAAAGTCAGGCGTGCAGCCTTGCAATCGTTCCCGGGACCAACTGCCGGTCGCAACGGCGATGGTGCGGGCGCCGAATGCTTTTCCACAGGCAATGTCGTGATTGGTGTCGCCTATAATATCGATATCGGCCGCATCGAAATCGTGACCGTGCTTTAATTGGGCGCGTTTTCTGGCGAAAGCGCCCAGTTCATTGCGATCCTGATGATCGTCAGCAAAAGCGCCGAATTCAAAAAAATCCCAAAGGCCATAATGCTGGAGCTTAAGTCTCGCGCCCTGCTGCCAATTGCCGGTCAAAAGCGCGAGCACGATGTGCGGTTGCGGCTTCAAGCGCTCAAGTAATTGCTGAATTCCGGGAAGGACCCGCCCGTGTGTGCGGGAAAGGGAGAGTGGAAGGCCATCAATGTATTCTCGAGCGAACGAAGTGATGTTTTCTTCCGTTGGGTTGACCCGATATTTGTGCAAAATATCGCGAATAATTGCGCGATCGGTTTTTCCAGCGATTTCGATATCGCGCAAATCATCTTCGGTGCGGAATCGGGTGCGCACTATCGTTTTGAGCGATTCCACGCCCGCCCCGCCGGTATTCACCAGCGTTCCGTCAATGTCGAAAAGAAGGAGGCGCTTTGCAGGCACAGAAAAAATCTTCCGCAGATGTTCGCAGATTAAAGAAGAATCTGGAAACCGGGAATCCAGGAAAGATGCATGGGTCCCGGATTATTTCGTGGATTCCTTGCTTCCAGATTTGTCTTCCTCGCGTTGCGCAGCCACGCAAATGACGAATGACGGATGATGAATCAAGCTCGAATGACGAAGGTAATCCTGGTTTGTCATGTCGAGCGAAGTCGAGGCATCTCTTACTATTCAAAGCAAAAGAGTTAGAGATTCCTCGGTCCGAGCCGGACTGGCATATTCGCTCGGAATGACAGAGAGAGAATATCGCGGGCGCATTGCTCCATCGCCGACGGGGTTCTTGCACCTCGGTCATGCCATGACTTTCTGGCACGCACAGCAACGCGCACGCGAAGCGGGTGGTAAGTTGGTGTTGCGGATCGAAGACTTGGATCGCGATCGTTGCCGCAAAGAATTCGCGGAGGCGATCAGCGAGGATCTGCACTGGTTCGGGCTCGACTGGGATGAAGGGCCGGACATGGGCGGGCCTTTTGCGCCTTACGTTCAAAGCGAGCGACGTCGCTATTATTTGGAGGCATGGGAAAAATTGCGTGTCGGTGGATTCGTTTATCCGTGCAAATGCTCGCGCCAGGACGTGATGCAGGCTTCGCTCGCGCCGCATGATGAAAATGAAGAACCGATTTACCCGGGCACCTGTCGCCCGCGTGGTTGCGTTGTAGAGGCAGCCGTGCCGACCGCTGGGAATGAATTTGCGGCCGACATGGCCGCCTCTACCACAGGGACACACTGGCGATTTCGCGTGCCGGATGGCGAGCGAATCGACTTTGTTGATGAGGGTATCGGAAAACAATCTGCCGTAGCTGGGCGCGATTTCGGCGATTTTATCGTCTGGCGACGCGCCCATGTCCCGGCCTATCAATTAGCCGTGGTGGTGGATGATGCGGCGATGCAGATCAGCGAAGTGGTGCGCGGTAAAGACTTATTGATGTCCACCTTTCGGCAATTACTGCTTTATCGCGCGCTCGATTTACGACCGCCGAAATTTTATCACGCGCCTCTGGTTCTTGATGAATCAGGCAAACGACTTGCGAAACGACACGGCGCGCTCAGTTTGCGCGCGTTGCGTGAACGCGGAGCGAAGCCGGACGAACTGCGCTCTGTCTAGCCGGCTGTCGCCGCGGACAGCGTCCTCGGCTACAAGTTCCGCTGCGAAAGGTTAAAGATAATTCCCACCCGATCTCTCGACTGCGCTCGGGATGACGCTACTGCGTTGGCGCGTGCATGGTTAGCACGGCGATGAGTCCCGCGATCAATGCCAGCAATGCGATGGCCGCTGCTATGAAGAGAGCAGTGCGACCGGGATCGCGTTCCTTGCTACGGGTGCGGAAGGGAGAGGCATTCGCAAAATCCGCCGGACGAATGCTGGTCGTCGCCACCTGGGCATCGACCTTGGCTGCAGCCGGCAACGGCTGGGTCGCGGACTTTGGCATGTCGCCCTCGAAGCGCGCATCGACTGCGCCAAACCGAACCCGATCGCCCGGATGCAAGGTGATTTCACTGGCCCCGATTCCGTTAACTCGTGTCCCGTTAGTAGAACCAAGATCGCGGAGCTGGTACGTCTTGTCGGCCCGACGCAATTCCGCATGCCTGCTTGAAACAGAAGGATCATCAATGTGAATGGTGTTGTCCGGAGCACGACCGATCGTGACGACCTGTTCGACGAGGTCATAGCCTACTCCGCTAACAATTAACTTTGGCATTCAAATCTATTGTAGGAACAACTGCGCCAGTTGCCAACTTGAGACTCCGGGGAGCGCAGGCTGGCAGCCGGCTCCCCAAAACGGGTATCTCCGTGCTCCTCCAAAAAACGAGCGCGACGCTTGTGCTACTTTGCCTGCGCCCGCATAGTTGCCGCGCTTCATGGGTATCGAGCACACGCGCAATTTCTGCATTATCGCGCACATCGATCACGGAAAGACCACCTTGTCCGATCGATTGCTCGAACGCACTGGCACGATCCACGAACGCGAAAAACAGGATCAGCTCCTCGATTCCATGGATCTAGAGCGGGAACGCGGAATCACGATCAAAGCGCACCCGGTCACCATGCGATACACCGCAAAATCGGGCGAAAAATACCGACTCAATCTGCTCGATACGCCCGGGCACGTCGATTTTGCTTATGAAGTTTCGCGGTCGCTCGCAGCCTGTGAAGGCGCGCTCTTGCTGATCGATGCCGGCCAGGGGGTGGAAGCGCAAACGGTCGCGAACATTCATCTCGCCCACAAACAGGGTCTCACCATCGTGCCGGTGATTAACAAGATCGATCTGGCCAACGCCGATATCCCTTCGGTTAATCGACAACTGGAAGAGATTCTCGCCATCCCGGCCGAGGAAGCGATCCAGGCCAGCGCGAAAATGGGCATCGGGATCGAGGAAATTCTTGAGGCAATTGTCACACGCATTCCGTCACCCCAAAAACCGTTAGACGAAACGCTGCGCGCGCTCGTGTTCGATTCCGTCTTCGATGTTTATCGCGGAGTAATCGGTTACGTCCGCGTCGTTTCCGGAAAAATGGAAGCGTCCCAAGCGATCAAGTTGATGAGTAAAGATCAACGTTACGAGATCAAGGAAGTGGGCGTATTCACCCCGAAGACGTATCCGCAAGCGCGACTAAACGCCGGCGACGTCGGCTACTTCATCGCCAACATCAAATCGACCGCCGACATAAAAATCGGCGATACCATTACCGATCAGCGCAATTCTGCGCGTCAGCCATTGCCGGGGTTTCAGGAAATTCATCCGATGGTCTTCAGCGGGATTTATCCGATCAATACCGGCGACTTCGAGCATTTGAAAACAGCCATCGGCAAGCTGCGATTGAACGATTCGGCCTTCATTTACACTCCGGAAAGTTCGGTCGCGCTCGGGTTCGGATTTCGCTGCGGATTTCTCGGGCTTTTGCACATGGAAATCATCCAGGAACGATTACGCCGGGAATACAACATGGACATCATCGCGACGAGTCCGAGCGTCGTTTACGAAGTCGAAACCACGCGGGGCGAGACGCTGCTGATCGATAACCCGGCGCATCTGCCGGATCCGAGTCTGATCAGGGAAATTCGGGAGCCGATTGTAAAGGCTTACGTGCTTTGTCCTAACGAGAATATTGGCGACATCCTCCAACTCATTCTGGAAAAGCGCGGCCAAATGGATCACACCGAGACGCTCGACGCCCGGCGCGTGATGTTGCACTGCGAATTGCCGTTGAACGAAATTCTGGTCGATTTTAACGACAAAATCAAGTCGATCACACGCGGTTACGGCTCGATGGATTACGAGCATGCCGGTTATCGGTCGGCGAAGTTGGTGAAACTCGATTTGTTGGTGAACGGCGAACCGGTCGATGCCTTTTCAACAATTGTGCACAAGGATCGGGCCGAGGGCAGAGGACGACAATTGGCGGCGAAACTAAAAGAAGAAATCCCGCGCCAGCTTTATCAGGTAGCGATCCAGGCTGCGATCGGCGGGAAAATCATCGCGCGCGAAAGCGTTTCGGCACTCCGCAAAAACGTGACCGCAAAATGTTACGGCGGCGACATTACCCGCAAACGCAAACTGCTGGAGAAGCAGAAGGAAGGAAAGAAGCGGATGAAAAGCATCGGCCGTATCAACATTCCGCAGGAAGCCTTTATTGAAGTGTTGAAAGCGCAGTAAACAATTGCGGGAGTGCTGATTACAGATTGTTGGATTGTTTTGGATCTCGCCGGCTCCCAGTCAGACCTCGGTGCGCGAGGACGCCGTTCCTTGAGCCTGCGCGGGAGTAAAAAAGACTGCCGCGCAAAGAAAGAGAAAGATACCCGTTGCGCCGGTCCATTCACAGTAACCCAGGTTCCAGAAGACGGAATGGCGCAACGTGTGGCGGATCGGTTCCGCCCACGAAGGTTCCAGCTTCGGGGTTGCGTGCGTGTGTTGCGGAAAGACAACACACGCGCAAATCAAAGTGATAATTCCGAGGACGAATGCGGCGGCGGTCACCTTTGCCATGCGTGGCGCGACCATCCCGAGGGAATGCCCCAAATATCCGGCGAAGGGCAGCATCAACACGCCGCTTAAGCCCAAACCGACGGCGGCGATCCAGTACCAATCAGGATTATCCCGGGGCGAAAGCAAGTTCGAGATAACCCGGTAACGCCAGTCATAATTTTGCGGGAACATCGAAGCGGTCAGGGTCAATGTTCCGAAGAAGGACAGAAAAATGAGCACCAGCAAAATCCCTAAAGTTGATTTTCGATACAACATCGAGCTGAGAAAAGTCGCATCCAGCACGAATGCTTGCAATCGGCGGTCCTTGATTCGGGATTTGCAAACGATCCCGATCGAGTAGCTTTCGCCGCATGTTTCGGTCGCGCTCCATCAAACATGCCCGGCTGCTCGTTCGTCATGCCGAAAAGCTGATGCGGTATCGATGCGATGTTCTGAGTGAGACCACATTGGCTGAGATTCGTCAGCAAATTCAGGCATTGGAGAGCACGATCAGGCAACGAGACCTGCCCGCGGTGAGAGAATACTCAGAGCGCCTCGATGCGCTGGTGGCGGAACATTCTCCTTCACACCGCGAAGCCGGTTGGCGGGAAAACTGTGAAGTCATTCTCGTTGCCATAGTAGTGGCGGTGGGAGTGCGATCCTATTTCATCCAACCATTTAAGATCCCAACGGGGTCAATGCAGCCGACGCTTAACGGAATCATCGGCCATCCTTGGGCGGCGCCGGTTCCCAATATTTTCCAGCAAATTGCCGAATTCTTTGTTCTCGGCCGCAACTACATCAACGTGGTCGCGCCCGAAGACGAGACGGTCCGCGAAGTCGTAGAACAAAAGTATCTTTTCTTCTTTACCTGGTCGCGCATCATTACTGACCGTGGGACGCATCGGGTCTACGCTCCAGAGGCGACCCTGGCGCACGATTTCCAGGTGGCAAGCGGTGCGCGTTACAAACGCGGCCAGGTGATCGCGCGTGGCTACATTGATACCGGCGATCAGGTTTTCGTGGACAAATTCAGCTATAATTTTGTTCGACCGCATCGGGCCGATGTTTTTGTTTTTCGGACCAAGCATATCGCGATGATACCGGAGGATCCGCAGACGGGTGCGCCTTATTTCATCAAGCGCCTGGGCGGTTTACCCGGGGACACACTTCTCATCAATCCGCCGCAGCTTTTTATCAACGGTGAGCAACCAAAAGAGTTCGGCTTTCAGCGAGTAATGCAAGCCAAGCCACCGTATCGTGGTTACACCTTGGGCCGGCAATATCTCTCCAGAGCAACGCAAACTTTCACGATTCCTCCACACAGTTACTTTGCTCTCGGCGACAATAGTTACTTCAGTTTTGATAGCCGTTACTGGGGACCGGTGCCTGAGGAGAACCTGGTTGGCCGCGGGCTGTGGGTCTACTGGCCGTTCAACCAGCACTGGGGACTTATTCGCTGAAGTGAATGGTGACCAGTGACTGGTGACGGTCTGCGCTATGACCGTCACTATTCACTGATCACCATTCACAACTGCGCTTGTCCTTGCTGAAATCATGCATCTCACGCCGCGTATCTATGCAGTCGCAGGACTCATAATTGGTTACGTCCTGGTGATGCTGGCAAACCCCGTTCGGCTGGCGTTGCGGGACGGGTTTCGCTGCCTTGTTCGCTATGAACGCATCTGGCTCACCTTCGCTCTGCTGGGCTTTGCTTACTTTGTCTTCCAGTTCGTTACCTTTAGCTCACTCCCCAGCGCATCTGAAATCAATTTCGCGGAGATCATTTCCGTTCCCAACTGGAATTGGCCGCCCCTCTCTGACGTCTGGCGGGATGTTCCGCTACCAACCCTGGAAGGAGTGGCCGGCATCTTCGATAACGCCACCACTACTTATCCGCTCTCTGCTCTGGCCGCTATCCTATTTCTCGTTAACTGGCGCGGTTTGCATCGCACCTTGTGGAGAGCTTTATCCAAACTTTACCGGTGGTGGAGCATTCCAATCTATCTCGTACTTCTCATTAGTACTTTGGCGGCACTCCTCAAGCCACTTGTCTATTGGCGGCTGCCGAGTTGGAATAACGACATCTCTACCGCACACCTCTTGAAAATTTCCGCATCCATCGATGCCCTTTCGTTCATCTTCGAATACCTCGCAGGCGTTTATATTCAGGTTTACCTGATCACAGTCTGTCTCAGCTGGATCAAAGGATTGAACTTTCGCGAGAGCGCTCTCTTCGCTTTTGCCGTGCGCAGGTTCAGTTATGTTTTGGAATGGGCCGGGATTGTTGTTCTGGTCAGCATGCTGGTTCTGCGAATCCCCATGCTGCTCGCGTACTTTATCAACGTGCCCGATGTGCTTGACTATCTGCCGGTCCAGCGCGTTTTCATGAGCGGGTTTATCTTGGCGTTTTGTTCCGTGCAGATCTCCCTCGTCCTGCATAATGAAACATTACGGGAAGCTTTTCGGACGCACCGTCAATTGATCCGGCGCGATTTTCGCCGTCTGGCCTGGTTTTGCCTCATTTGCGCGCTTAATTTCTCTGTGATTCTTGTGATCGACGCCATCATGCGCAGTGCCATTGCCGATCGCACGGTTGTCATGATGATTTGGAAATCGATTTTTGTTTTCTTGCGCGCGCTGGTGACCGGCTGGTTGCTGGCCTCATGGGTCGTGCTCTTTCGGCAATGCGAGACCGGCCGGATCGCACAGGAGAACTGGATTCGTTACTAACGGCGATGAAAACGAGCGATGGCGCGGCAGAAATCACGCGCGCGAGCAAATCTAATCTTGCCTTTGCTTTTATCGCGATGAGCGGAGCGCGCCGGCGCGACATCACAACCTTCTATGCCTTCTGCCGGCTAATCGACGATATCGCAGATGATAATCAGCGCGATCCGGAGACGAAACGTCGCGAGCTAGCGCTATGGCGACAGTCGTTGCGCGGTGAAACGGCAGGCGAATCGGCGCTGGCGAAACCGGTGCGCGACCTGCCGTCCCGCTACCCCATCAGGCCGGAGATGTTCGAGGAAATCATCACGGGCGTCGAGATGGACATCGATATTCGCCGTTATGTCACCTGGGATGAACTGCGCGTTTACTGTCATCGGGTCGCGAGCGCGGTCGGTTTGGTGAGCATCGAAATTTTTGGATACAGGAATCCCCGATGCCGCGATTACGCCATCGCGCTCGGTTTGGCTCTGCAGGTGACGAACATCATTCGCGACGTGGCCAGGGACCTGAGAGCCGATCGCATTTATTTGCCGGGCGAGGATCTGGCACGATTTAACTACGCCGAAGAGGATTTGCGCAACGGCGTGACCGATACGCGGTTTATTCAGTTGATGAACTTCGAGGCGGACCGGGCGGAAAATTTTTTCGCGGAATCGACCAGATTGCTTCCGCGGGAGGATCATCGCTCGATGCTTCCCGCCGAGATCATGCGCTCGATTTATCAGGCGCTCCTCCGGCGAATGAAGCTGGACAATTTCCGCATGTTTGAAAAAGATTACCAATTGAGTAAAACAGAGAAAGCCGGGCGAGCGGCGGCGCAACTGCTTAAGATTTTTTGAGTGTGCCGCGCCAAACATCCGTCTGCGCTTCGATTACGAAGCCTTAATACTAATGATCATGAAGGGAAAATTTTCGATTCTGGTCTCGGGCATCGCGCTGAGTTCTTTCATTCTCAGTTCATGTGACACCCCTACAGGCGCGGGTGCGGGTTATGGCGCGGCCGCCGGCGCGATCATTG
>WNGO01004121.1_pt1 | contig 11283 bp, 7 predicted proteins | sample 5400511 | NCBI WGS metagenome assembly WNGO01 (sample SAMN13153380, study PRJNA577476) | soil metagenome | isolation source: 20 cm soil or saprolite under Garry oak tree replicate 2 | place: USA:California | collected 2016-06-15
GGCTTACCGGACGCGACCTGCTAAGGCTTGAAGTGAAAGAGCAAAATGCCATAGCCGACGCCTGCGGGGTCGTCCGTCTTGGCAACTTGGAACGCCATGAAGCGGCCATCCGTGGAGATCACTGGATTTGAAGCTTTCCCGCCTGCATAGTCGTTGAAATGCGTAAGGCGAGTGAAGTCCTTTCCGGTTCCGTCGAGCTTCAGTTTCCAGATGTCGATATTTCCGGAGCCGCGGGTACCGCCAAGCTGCTCGCATTGACGGTCCGCTTCGACGGCGGTATACAGACCGTCCGGGAAGATACCCTCGACCTCATTGTACGAGCCCGCTGCTTTGGAGAAATTCGTCACCACGCCAGTGCGCAAGTCGATGCCCATGACCGAGGCTTGACCACGCGGCTCATAGCAGGTGAACGTCATTTTGTCATCGTTGTCGTAGAAATCCTGCGCCTCAAGAGTGCAGCTACGGTCCTTGCTTTCATACACGATCTTTTTGTTGATCAGCGCAGGTGGTCCATGCGACAGATCGAGTTCTGCGACGACCAGACGCGAGGATTCGGATGCCAAATCGGGGTTTTGCTCGGAAGTCTCCGAGTAGGAAATTTTAAGAGACTTTTTCGAAATGGCGGCTCCTTCGCTCATCTTTTGACCAAGCTTAGTGGGTCGCGATCCGCGCTCCTTGCTGAGAAACCACAGTTCGTTGTCGCGGGTGCGGCTTACGCGGATGCTCTCGAAATGATCGGGACCGATCAAGATATAGTCGCCGGTCACCAGGTGCATCACCCGCAAAAACACAGCGGCAGGCACATTGCACGTCAGGCAGCGAATTTCGCGCGTGTTTAATTCGATTACCATGGCATCACCGAAGCTTTTGGCCATGAAAGCGACGCGCAGATTATCAGGTGAAATGTCAGCACGTTCGCCGAAATGAGTGAGGACTTCGAAGTGGGGAGGCAGATGGTCAAGTGGATTTCCCTGCTTCCGTTCGGCCGGCAGGGCTAAGAACAGTGCGGCGAAAAGGCTCAGTGGTACGCGCATGCCGACATCCTACCAGACCGGGCAGCGGGTCTTATCTCGGGTCAACGCGAAGATTAGGTTGATTCTCCACTTGACCGCATCGTTCCAAACACTCCAGAGCTGAGTCCTTTTCGCCGAGCGCAGTGTAGATTACCGCAATCGCGCAGGGCGGGAAGTAACTCGGAAAGGATCTTCCGCGCCTCAGACCTCCTTCCCGACCGAGCATAAGCGTGCGCGAGGTGAACCTTCATTCCGTACGCGAAGCTGCCATACGAGATTTCGACACCCTTTTGGAATTCAGCGATTGCTTCGGGAAACAGGCCCTTCTGCTCGTAAGCCCAGCCCAGTGGTCCCAGAAAGGGCAATGGAGGAAAGAAGGACTTTTCGTTTCATAAAACTGCTGTCAATCTAAAGCTTTTCCTGTCACGGGAGTGAAATAATTCAACTGTCGCTTCACACTGCAGCTCTCTAGACTGGCAAAGCCCATCCGCTAGTTCGAACCGGTTGAGTGTTTGCCGGTTCGAAATAGTTGAAATTCGCGTATGTGCGCCTCTCGTGTGGACGCCAGGATGTTCAGGCGAATCCGCGAAGCGGTGGTAGGCGCAAAACTGTCGATCTTCTTATGTCCAATGGCGCCGCTCTCGGCCACCGCGCTCCACTCTTTGCCGTTCCATACCTCGATTCGATAATGCTCGATGTGCTGTCCGTCGTTCAGCCACTCCATCGTCAAGGCGCTGTCGAACGTGATCTCCTTCGGAAAATCCACCTCAATCGATGATTGGTGCGATCCCGTCGGCGCGGACCAGTACGTATTTGGATCCCCATCGAAGGCCGCCGACGATCCCGGAACCGGCCGGCCGTGCTCCTTCGTAACCAGGTCCTGACCATAGCGCTTGCGGAGAGCGGCCCCGAACTCCGCTAGTCGCTTTACGTCAACATCAGGGAGGAGACCTCTATCATCTGGTGCGACACCTAACATCAGTTGGCCGCCGCGCCCGACCGTATCATCGTACGTTGCCAATAGTTCAGATAAGGATTTGAGCGTTCCTTCGGTATTGGCGCTCCAGAACCAATGGCCCTTCCGCAACGGTGTGTCGGATTCCACAGGCCGCCAGCGCAGGAATCCGTGACGGTCGATCACGTTCCAGTTTTCGTACGGGATTGTCCCGTCCTCGTTGCCGACCCAACGGATATCGCCGTAGTCAAACAGCGCCATATCGGCGAAAACTAAGGTATTCGGCTGGTAAGTACGCAGCTCCTCGATGTATCGCGGAAAGTTGTAAACATGGCCAGCGCTACCCGCGCCATCTAACCACCATTCCACGAGTTCGCCATAGTTCTGGATCAGTTCGTCCATTTCCGCTAGATAGTAATGGTCATATTGGAGAGAATCACTGTACCGCGGTTCGTGTCGGTCCCAGGGCGAAAGGTAAATTCCTAGCTTCAGTCCATACTTTCTGGCCGCCGCGGCAACCTCGCCGACAGTGTCACCCTTCCCGTCTTTCCACGGACTGCTTTTCACGCTGTAGTCCGTTTGGTTCGTAGGCCAAAGGCAAAACCCGTCGTGGTGTTTTGCGACCATTACGACATACGTTGCCCCAGCCGACTTGATCGCCCGCATCCATTGCCCCGTGTCAAGCTGGTTCGGATTGAAGACGGAGGGGCTAGCAGTTCCGTCTCCCCATTCCTTGCCGAGAAAAGTGTTCGGGCCAAAATGAATGAGCACACCGAACTCCAGATCTTGCCACTCCGCTGCCTGGGGTGAGGGTTTTAGGTCGGTAAAATTCTGAGCATTACCAATGAAGACCATGGTGAGGAATCCGCCGAGCATCATCGACAGCGCCACTCTTTTCACTATCGAGGAGACCATTCTCTCGGATCCCTGTTCGCGCGAAAGCGTAATCCGTATGCTGGCTCGCAGCAACTCACAACTTGTTCCTGCCGTGATCTTGCAAAGCTGTTTCATGATTGCCAGCGGCATGTAAGAGTTCCCGCACCCGGTCTCGCAGGACTACATGGCGCTGGTACTCCATGCCCTTGAGACTTCCCATGGAAATCTCTTCTTTCCTGAATCTCATCGGGCTGGCGACAGAAGACTTCAGGCTTGCGTGGATTTCGCGGACCCCGGTTCGTTCGACGATTCCAGCCACGTTGTGAGCCTCGATTCCCGACCCAGCCATGATGCGGATGCGGCCGTTCGCCGCTTGCACGATGCGTTTCAGGGTTTCAACGCCTTCCGCGGCGGTCTCTTTGCCTCCCGAGGTCAGAATGCAGTGGGCTCCGATGTTTTGAAGATCGGCGACAGATTGAAACAGATCGTAAGACATATCGAAGGCGCGGTGGCATGTGACCTTCATTGGCGCTGCGAGCTCGGCGAGCTCACGCATACGCGCCGCATCGATTCTTCCATCGACATCGAGAATGCCCAGCGCAACGCCGTCCGCACCCTGCTGCTTTGCTGCGCAAACATCACGCCGCATGATTTCCATTTCTGCCTCGGAGTAGCAAAAGTCGCCGCCCCGCGGGCGAATCAGCGTGCACAGCTCGATGGAAATCGCTCGGCGCACAGCCGCAATTAAGCCCGTGCTAGGAGTGATCCCGCCTTCCAGAAGGTCACTGCACAACTCGATGCGCTGCGCTCCGCCCTGCTCGGCAGCAATCGCCGAATCCAGCGAATCGACACACACTTCAAGGATGAGATCCTTATTCATGATGCTAGCCTCGGCACGCAATGCACCTAGCGGCCAAGCAAACCAAATTACAGGCCGCGAGTCCTCGCCGGGGTGGAACCAAGGAGCCCGCGGCCTGTTTGTCGCGGCTCAGAAGATGTACTTAAGCGTCATTTGTAGAACGCGGGGCTGCCAGAGGTTACGGATACCTGACTGCATATTTTCTGGCAGAGGTTTCCCAGACGAGTCCGTATCGATCGGCACTAACGAGCCGAAGTTCCCCGCTTGCAAGTTGCCCTGGATCCCACCGTTGAAGTTGGAGTGCCATAGCGAGAAGACATTGAAAATTTCTAGCCGGTATTGGAACTGGTGACGCTCGGTTATGGGGAAATTTTTAGCTAAGGCTATATCCCCCCGCATCAGATAGGGCTGCCGGATGGAATTGCGTCCTGCTGTTCCATATTGATTGCCAGCCGGGGCCGCAAATGCCGCAGGGTTGAACCAGTGGAAGATATCACTCTTGAACAGCGCCTGCTGGTATTTGGTGGTGTCCAATTGTCCAAACACCGGTGTATGGGGATCACCCACCTGATTTGGACGCCGCAAATCGGCCCGCACGCCATCCTCGCCAATGCCCCCCATTCCAGCAAAGAGCGTTTCTGGGAAGCCCGAAGCGACGGTGTAATCACCGGTCAGATTCCAGCCTCCGACGATCCAGTTGGCGGGACCAACAGACCATTTTCGCCCCTTACCGACGGGAAATTCGTATGCTCCAGTGACGACGAAGCGGTGCGTTTGGTCGTATGAGGCAGGCCCGTAATCGCATTTAGTGCAGTTGTTGTTCTGTAGAGTCAATGAACCCGTTGGAATATTGTTGATTGCAGACACCTGGTCATTGATGCGCGACCACGTGTAACCGACTTGGTATTCCAGACCTTGCGAGTAGCGCTGTGTGAGGCGAACCTGCAGTGCGTTGTAGTTCGAACTGAAGATGTTCGCAACCGCGTAGGCATGTGTGCTGATATTGGGGAACTGCGCACGAGATTCCGCCGGGACAAAGTTAGGGTCGGTCGCACAGCCTGTGCCAGCCACTTCTCCCATGGTGCGGAACCGGTTGCACTGATCGTCAACCGCGGGCATCGCGGCCGCGTTGTAATACCAATACCCAGGCTGTCGCAATGCATGGTTGCCCAGATAGCCTACGTCCAGCAGAAGGTTTTTGTTCAGAGCAAATTGTGTATCCAAGGTCCATTGCTGGTTGTACGGGCTACGATTTTTCGGCCAGTTGACCTGCGGATAAGGAATCCAGTACGGGAGTCCATTAAAGAAGGAGTAGTTTGTAGTAGAAGGAAGCCAGACGTTGCTCAACGTGACTGGCGCCGATGATGTTGTGCCCGTAGAAGTCGGATAGAACGCTCCGGTATCCACGTAAGTACCCAAGTTATCGAACGTCGTCAGGCCGTACCATCCATTCTGCAGGTCATAGAAAATCCCATAACCGGCGCGTACCACGAAGCGGTTTGTATCAAACGGACGCCACGCAACACCAATACGCGGTGCGAAGTCCTTGTGATCGGGAGGAACTAGCTTGTCGTCCACGCAACAGCGCACCAAGTTGGGAAGTAAACCGGGCGCGTTCTTTACTATCTGGTCGTAAACTTTCTTTGTCCACAAAAACCCACCGCCGTCCGCCATATCCAAGGCCGCTCCACCACCACTGATGTCGTGGAAGGACGGTGGAATTTCATAGCGCAAGCCAAGGTTGACAGTGAGTTTGGAAGTGACGCGATAGTCGTCCTGAAAGAAGAAGTTCCAGTTGGTCGCGCGAACTGTGATGTTGTCCGAACCTCCGGGATTCGGTCCCGAAATACTGATCGGGTTGCCTAACAATAGATCCGCGACCGAGTTTCCTGCGCCCGGCGTTGCGTACGAAAGGTTGTTGCTCAAAGCTACGTTTGTCCCGGTGTACGCGCCGTTAAAAACAGTCTGCCCTTGGGTGCCGAAGTTAGTCATCATGTTCAGCATGACACGGCGAATGTCTGTACCGAACGCGAAAGAATGCTTGCCCAGGGTCCACTTCAGGTTTTCCACCACTTGGTAGTTACCTTCCAATTGCCTCCAGCCGCCGCTCGTCGTCCCGATCTCGCGGTATCCATTGATCTGCATGTCGGGCACGCTGAAAAGCGCTGGCGCTGTCGGCGCGTTTTGAAAGCCGAGTTGCGCTCCATAGTTGATGCCGCTTGCCGCGGAGTCCACACCGTTGTACCAGATCTGCCAGTTGTAACCGAATCGCAGGCTGTTCAGCATTGTCTGACCCAGCGTGTGCTCCCAGTTCAGCCCATAAAGATAGTTCTGCTGGTGGGTTAAGGATCCGGACAGCGGAATGACGTTCGCGTTGTGATAGTTCTGCTCCCCACGAATCCCCGTGAAATAGAGACGATCTGCGGCACCGAAGTTTTGGTCCACGCGGAAAGTATGGTTTTCCGTGTCCAAGGGCCTGCTGACCGAAGCGACATAGTTGTAACAATTCCCCGTTCCATTCCCCCAAGTTTGTGCGCAAGCTGCCATGTTCGCCTGGGTGATATTCGCAAGCGGGTAGAGAGCCAGATAGTTCTTCCCGATCGTGCTGAAGCGGCTGGGATCAATTTTGTTGTTCGCAAAAGCCTGTCTGGTGGCCGGATCGCCACCCGTTTGCGTAGCCGAGTCGTAGATGGGGACGAGAACGCCGCTGGCATCACGCCAGTCGGAGAAATCGCCGCCACGCTCGGCTTGCGTGGGAACCAGTTCCCTGTCCGCAACAGACTTCCGCCTGCGGCCCTCTTCGAAAGAATAGAAGAAGAACGTCTTGTTACGGCCGTGGTATAGCTTCGGAACAAATACCGGGCCGCCGAAGGTAAGGCCATATTGATTCTGAACGAAAGGATCCTTCAGCCGAAGATTGCCTCCCTTCACGCTGTTAAACCAGGCGTTATAGGGATTCTTCGGCTGGAACGCTCCATTCTCAATGTAGTCGTACACGGTTCCATGATACTGATTCGTGCCAGACTTGATGGCGACGTTCACCTGCGCGGAACCCTGCCCGTATTCAGCAGAATAGAGCCCATTCTGCACTTTGAACTCTTCGATCGCGCCGGAGTTGGGGACGTTGTTGGCGTTAGAGAAGTACTGTTCGTTGTCGGCGACCCCATCCACGAGAAAGCTGACAGATTCGGTACGCGCGCCGTTGATGCTGACGGACGCAAAATCAGTATTTAGGCCGTGCTGGCCCCAATAGAGCTGGGAGCTGCCTTGCACCTGCGTGGCACCCGCCTGGAAGCGAAGCAGGTTGGTAAAGTCGCGCCCTGAGATTGGCAGCGCTTCAATAAGTGTGCCCGGCACTACAGTCCCGGAACTGACGTTGTCCGTCTGAACCAGTTGGGAATCCGCTGTCACAGTGACTGTCTCGTTAGCCCCGCCAACCGCCAGTTGGAAGTCCTGGCGAAGTGTGGCGTCCACGTCCACCCGAATCGAAGAAGCTTCGCTCTTCTTGAATCCCGAGCCCGTCACTTCCACGCCGTAATACCCCGGAATCATGTCAACGAAGACGTAGTCGCCGACCGAGTTGGTCTTCGCTTGCCGGGATACGGCGGTGTCCCGATTGGTGACTTTGACGGAGGCTCCGGCCACGGCCGCTCCCGAGGGATCGGTTACGCGGCCAAGGATGGTGCCTTGCGAGTTCTGCGCTTTGAGAACGGTACAACAAGAAACGAAGGCGAGAAAAAGGCCCGCCAGGAAACGGAGAATCCGCGAATTGTTGCGTCGCAAAGCTGCCATTTCAACCTCCAAGAGGACGTGACCCAATGACTCTTTGAGTAGAATCGAGGGGCTCACCCCGAAAGTGGGTACAAATTGTGCTAAGGGCCGGGCCGGTGTCAAGGGAAAAGTGAGCGTTGTGGCCATAACCAATCTAATAGACGATCAATTTATCCGACACTGAGCATCAGAAGCCTGGCTGCATCCCGCTTCTTATCCCTTTGCCGGTCTCTCAGGGTACAATCCCACCCGTGATAGACCCTTTTCCCCTTCGTTCCTAAAAGCGATTGCGGATGCCGGATTCAGGGTTGCGGTGAATGTTGGGACGGCAGGTGACAATGAAGTCGAATGCTCGCCACGATCAAATCCTTGTGGAACTGAGAAAGAAGGGTGCAATCTCACTGGAAGAATTGATCGAGCGCCTAGGCGCCTCCGCCGCCAGCATCCGCCGCGATCTTTCCAAGCTTCAGAAACAGGGCTTGATCCGCAGAACCCACGGTGGGGCGGCCTTAATTGAACCTCTGCTCTATGAGCCCTTTCGATACGACTCTCTTTTCCAGACTCGCCTTCAACATCGTCCCACCGAGAAACGCCGTATTGGGGTAGCCGCTGCTGAGCTGATCCAGGAGCACGACACCGTCGGATTCACCGCCGGCACCACTACGACTCAGGTGGCGCGCAACATTCGAAACCGCCGGAATTTGCGCGTTATCACCAACGCTATTAATATCGCGATGGAGCTGTGTAACTGCGAAGGGCTGCAGACATTCGTCACCGGGGGTTTTGTACAATGGGCCGGATCCTTTTCCATGGTCGGTCAAGGAGCCATCAATTTCTTAAACGACATTTACATGGATAAGGTCTTCCTGAGCGCTTGTGGGATTGGGATTGAGCGCGGAGTAACCGTCATTGAGCCGGAAGAGAGCCTCACGTTTCGCGCCATGATCCGCCAAGCCAAGTTGAGAGTGGTGGTTGCGGATTCGAGCAAACTGGGGGTAGTGAGCCCCGCCTTCGTTTGCCCTGTAACTGACATCAACATTTTGATCACCGATGCGCGGGCCAGCGACAAAGCCATCGCTCCCTTCCTTGAGCGCGGAATCGAGGTCAAAAGAGTTTAGCCGCGTAGTCCACTCACCTGCCTGCTCGCCATAAGGGCATCCGAGGGCGCGCCCACTCCGACTCCGCGCAAGAAAGCGCCTGCCCCGCTGAGCCGCCATCGAAATAACTTGCCAAGAGCTCTTGGCCCATGCGGAGGCGGCAGATAGCCGCAATCGGTGCGGGGGGACGGTGTGAGTCTCGAACACAAACTCCAATGGCTGGCTGCCGTTGTTTTCGGCAGCGCCGCTTTATTTCTTTTTCCGAATTCTGCACGCGCGCAGACGCAACCGGCCACGCAATCTCTCGATGGGTTATGGCTTACGGGTGGCTACGGGATGCTGATCGAATTTGAGAGCGATCAGCTACAAATTTTTGAAGTGACTCGTGTCAGCTGTATCCCTACAGCGAAAGCGACGAGAAAACAGGAGGCGAGCGGGCAAGAACTGTTATTCACAGGCGGCGACGGCGATACTTACCGGGTATCGCCGGGGCCTTCGCCCGATGCGCGCTGGCTACACGAGGACGGGAGCGTCTCCAGCATCGTGCTGCGACATACAGCGGCGCGGCCTGCGGCCTGGTCTGCAATCAGCCCGTGGCGGACAGCCCGATTACGAATTACCAGGTCTTCTGGGAGACTTTTACCGAGCATTACCCCTTTTTTCGCCCTGCGCCACATGGATTGGGAGGCGGTAGACAAAAAGTTTCGGCCACAAGTCACCGCGACAACCACTCCGCAGCAATTGTTCCGAAGCTTGCAGGCGATGATCGAGTCGCTGCACGACGCGCACACGTTCATTCACGTAAAGCCGATCAAGGAGAGGTTTCATGGTTATCGGCCGAGTGCCGGCCCGCATCAGGGAAATCATTGAAACAAAGTACATTGAGGACGGCTTGCGGGATTTTTGCAAAAAACAATTGCAGTTCGGGATGCTGCGTACAGAAGCACCGTCCGGCCCAATCGGTTATCTAAGGATTCGCTCCTTCAGCGCCCGCAAGTCGTCACTCAGGTAGATCGTCCGAGCGAATGAGAATAGACCCATCGACTTCGGTGTCGCCAGCAATATATTTCCGCCGTACCTCCTGCTCGATGGCCTGGCGGTTCGCTCTGAACACCTCGAGTTTATCCTTACCGTCTCCATGGAAGTGATCGTCCAGGGCTTCCCTGCTGATGGCACACCGCACCCACGCCTCGCCATCTTGCCCGTAGAAAAAGACAATGTCGCGTTCGAAAACAAAAGTCTCTTGGGGCGCAGGAAATGTCAGGTCGTGCCGCTCAAGGCGCCATTGCACGCGGTGGACGATAAAGGTTGCGAACGGATGGATGTCCATACCGGTGCTGGCGCGGTCCAGGGCGCTCAGATAAGACTTGCGATCCCTGATGCGAATCACCGTCCAAGGATAGCCGCCCGAAGCCAGCATAACATTCATCAGAAAGCGCGCCATGCGGCCGTTCCCATCCGGGTACGGGTGGATATAACCGAAAAGCCAGTGTCCCAACACCGCGCGCACCGAAGGCTCGGGTTCTTTTTCCAGAAGGTCGAAGAACGCCGGCATGGCGTCGCGCACCGCCTCCCACCTCGGCGGAACGAAGCGCGACCCGCGCAGATACACGGGTATGTTCCTGTATCCGGCCAATGCCCCCGGTTCGATCAGGCCAGCTGTGACGGAGGGCTGGAACAATTCGCGATACCAGTCGTTGTGCACGGCACGCACAAGCGCGGTGGGGTTCTCACCGGCGATCACTTTCTCTACTCCTTTTTTCACGAGCTGGAACGCTTGCCAGTATCCCCGCGCCGCGAGGGCATCGCGATTTCTGCGATCACCAACGTCATGCTCGGGGTCCCAACCGCCCTCCCGCACTCTCTCAACCAGGGCGGGCGTGACTGAGTAGCCTTCAATGGACAATGAGTGGTAGGCATCGGTCCGATAGATTTCGTTGACGAAGCGAAGATACGCTTCCTTGTCTGTCGGAAGGCCCGGCGCTTTGGGGAACACCGCGAGGACCTTGCCACGCATCGATTCCCAAAGCATTTCAATGCGACCCACAATCGGAGCGGCGGGACGGCCCAGCCTGGCGAATATATGTCTGGCTTCAAATGGACTGCTCTCTCGCACATCGTATCCGGCGCCCTTCATCGCGCGGAGAATCTCGTCCGCGAGGTCGCCGCGCCCGGTTTGGCGGAAGGCTTTGGCAAGGTAACCAGCTTTCGCGGAATGGCCGCCGTTCAGGAGAAACCGAAGCACGTCCGAGGCGTCAGCGAGGCTCGCCATCACCACTTGCGTCTCGACGGGATACATTTGAAAAAATGATTCCGGCACGCGTACCAACGCCGCCGCTGGCGAAAACAGACGCAATCCGTCCCTCACCGTGAGAGCCGCCGCCGCCGGCATCTCCGCAACTTTCAGATCGTAAAGCGTTGTGCCGAATAGCAGCTTGATATCGTTATTTGTCGCTTTCGGACTGTGCACAACCAGTTGATCCGGGATCACCGTTCTCTCGCCGTGCAAAAAAAGGGACTGCTCCGGCGACAGGTGCCATTGGTCCCCAAAGCGTTCGTCGCAGTAGCGTGCGCAGAATTCCCAGAACGACGCATGCCAAGGGGTGCTCTCGCCGGCCTGTGCGTCGGGGCTTGAAGAGATCAGCCAACCCTTCATGACTTCTTGCAGGAAGCCGTTCTCCACCAGGCGCTCACGGTGAAGCCGGCTCAGTT
>WNGO01004120.1_pt1 | contig 11281 bp, 13 predicted proteins | sample 5400511 | NCBI WGS metagenome assembly WNGO01 (sample SAMN13153380, study PRJNA577476) | soil metagenome | isolation source: 20 cm soil or saprolite under Garry oak tree replicate 2 | place: USA:California | collected 2016-06-15
GTGCGTCCGCGACGCGCGCCGCCTTGGTATTCACGCCGCCGATATCCCAGCCCAGGACGGGGCTCATTGCGCGTGATCCCCGTGCTCGACCTGAGCGCCGGGCATGCGGTGCTGGCGCGCGGCGGCCAGCGCGACACATACGCGCCGGTCCGCTCGCGGCTCGTCGCCGGCGGCACGCGGGGGGGGGGCGATCCCATCGCCCTGGCGCGCGCCTACCGCGACATCCTCGAATGTGACGAGTGGTACGTCGCCGATCTCGACGCCCTGGCCGGTGGCGCGGTGCAGCATGCGCTGCTGGGAGCGCTCGCCGCCCTCCGCTGCCGGCTGCTCGTGGACGCCGGCGTCGCGACGCCCGAGCGTGCACGCGCGGTCGTCGCGGGCGGGGCCGCGCGTGTGGTGGTGGGCCTCGAAACGCTGCCGTCGTTCGACGCGCTCGCCCTGGTTGCCCGGGCGATCGGACCGAAGCGCGTGGTCTTCTCGCTGGACTTGCGGAACGGCGCGCCGCTGGCGGAGGCCCCCCTCTCCGGCACGCCGCTCGAGGTCGCACGCGCGGCCGTCACCGCGGGCGCGGGGGCGATCATCGTGCTGGATCTCGCGCGCGTCGGCAGCGGGCGCGGGGTAGACTTCGCGCTGGTGGAGGTGTTGCGGCGCACCTTCCCCGACGTGGAGCTCCTCGCCGGCGGCGGGATCGGAACGGCACGCGATCTCGAGGACCTCGCTCATGCTGGGCTCGACGGAGCGCTGGTGGCGACGGCGCTGCACGACGGCAGGATCGGGCGGGAAGACATCGCGGCCGTGAGGCGCGCGGGTCACTCGAGCGACTCGCGGTAAGTGGCGGATTGCCCGAAGTTCTCCTCTACCTCCACCTCCACCGCTCGCAGCGCGACCCCGCCGGAAGATGCAAGCTCCGCGCACAACCGGCCAGCGAGATATTGCGCCAGCATCTCGACGGTCGTGTTGGGCACAGGGAGGAGCGCACAGTCCTCGCGAGGAAACACGTAGCGCGGCCGCCCGGCGACGGCGACGCGCACGGTCTCGCCCTCCTCGCGGACCTGGATCTTCGTGCTCTCGAGCGGGAGCAGGACCTTGTGGTCGATCTCGTCCGTGAGCCGCTTCATCAGCGCTTTCAGCATCGAGAAGTCGAGCACGTAGTGGGCCTCGGGGTCGAGCCCGCCTTCCACGACGACGCGCGTGCGGTAGTTGTGGCCGTGCAGCTTCTCGCAGCGATGCCCGGGGAACGTGATGAAGTGGGCCGAGGCGAAGACGAGATTGTCTTTGGTCACGGCGACCTTGAATTCCCTATGGCCGGCCATGCCACCCTCCTTCCAGCAGCACCACGTAGATGGCCGCGCCCGTCAGGTCCGCGGTGGCGCCCGGGTTCAGCGTATTGGCCTCGTCTCGGAGCTCGCGGTCGAGGGCGGCGATGGCGTCCCGGCCCGCCATCGTGCGGACGCCGCCGGCGTCGACCACGGCGCGAGCGCGCCGCTGTACCGTGACGCCGGCATCCGTACCGAGCTTTCGCACGATGAGGGTGTCGGGTGACGCGGCGAGGAGCGTCAGATAGACCTCTACGATCGCGTCCCGCCACGCGAGCCGGTCGGACAGCGCGCGGCGGAGCCCGGGGGCGCCGATCTCGAATGTCGTCTCGAAATCGCTCGCGTACTCGCGGGCGATGGCATCGCGGTCTCGCGCCAGCGCCATGGCCTCGCGCAAGGTCACGGTCGGCGTGCCCGCCACGTCTTGCTCGCTCGCCCGACCCAGGCCCCCCGGCGCGGCGGATCGGATCGCCACGTAGGCGTCCCGCGCGTCCGCCACGGTGGTGTCGGCGAGCGTGCCGGTGAGCCGCGCTCGCAGGGTCCCGGGTCCCGGCCGGAGCTCGGCCCGGGCCAGCGGGGCGAGTAGCAGCACCAGGCCGAGATTGGTATTGGACGGCGCCCACCGGGCGGTAGCCTCGACGGCCGCGCGGATCGTGGCCCCGAGCGCTCGCTCGCCCGCCAGGGCGAGGGCCGGGCCGATCGCCGCGGCGCTCGCGAGAAAATCCTCGTACGTCGTGTCGCGGAAGGAAGCAAAGGGAGAGACGTTACCGGGCTTGGGGGCGCTCGCTTCGAGCAAGCAAGCGAGCTGCGCGGCAGCCGCCACATCGGCCGCCTGCGGGGCCGGCCGGGGCGTCACCGCGCCGTCACGCGCTCGAGCAGCTGCTCGACGACCGCTCCGGCGACGTCGCTCGACGTCGCTTCCTGCAGGCCGCGCCATCCGGGAATCCCGTTCACCTCCACGACGTACACGGTGCCGTCGCGCGCGGGCAGGAGGTCGACGCCCGCATAGTCCGCACCCACCGCCCGGGCTGCGGCGAGGGCCAGCTCCGTCTGCGCGGAGGTGAGCGTCACGGCCCGTGCGCGCCCGCCGCGCGCGAGATTGGTCTTCCAGCCGGGCGCGCTCCGCTCGATCGCGCCGATCACGCGGCCGCCCACCACGAAGGCCCGCACGTCGCAGCCGGCGTGATCGATCGTCTGCTGGACATAATATACGCCCCGGAGCGTTTCCAGCGTGCGGAACACGCGGAACGCCATCTCCTCGTCGGTCACCCGCACCATGCCGAGCCCCATCGAGCCGAACAGCGGCTTTACGATCACGTCGCCCAGCGCGCGAAACGCCGCCAGCGCCGCGTCCGGACTCTCGCATACTACCGTTTCGGGCACGCGCAATCCCGCCTGCTCGAGCAGTGCCGTTGTCCACAGCTTGTCGACGGTGCGCTCGATGGTGCGCGGGGAGTTGATCACCGGGATGCCGCGCTCTTCCAGCGTGTGCAGCGCGTCCACGCGAAACACGATTTGCTCGAGCGACCCGGCGGGGATGATGCGCGCCAGCACCGCGCCGCACGCGTCGATATCCTCGTCGGCCGCCGCCACCCCGGACGCCGCGCCTCCCCTTCCCAGGTGCGCCACCAGCGCTTCGTACGCCAGCACCCGCCCCTCGTGTCCCCGTTCGGCCAGCGCGCGGCAGAGCTGCTCCGTATGCCAGCCCTGCCGCGCGGCGAGAATCGCGACGCGCACCGCCGTCAGTTGGTCTTTTGCCCCAGCAGCACCGTGAAGCCGCCGGTGGCGAAGATAGGGAGGTCCGCAGCGGCCGCCTTGAAGCCGGCCGTGGCCATGCCCTTGTCCCGGGCTTCCTTCGAGTCCCAGCGGAGGTCGGCCTCCCGGTAGATCGCCGCCGGCTTGCCGTCGGCGCCCGGGGCGAACCGCACGAGCTCTACGCGTGTGACCCCGATCTCCTGCGCGTGAGACGCGAACAGCGGAATGTGCTTTTCAGCGTAGTACTTCTCGAACGCCGCTGTGTCCTTCGGCTGGTTGTACAGCACCATGGCGGCCCACTGCACTCCGGCGGGCGCGGCGGTCTGCGCCGGGCGTTGCGGCTCGGGCCTGGAGCACGCGGTCGCGAGGGCGAGAGCGGCGAGGACGGCGAGGTGCTGCGACGGACGGGGCATGTCGAGCTCCTGATTTGAGGTTCACGTCTCGAGCAACGATACGCGCAACACGTCGGGGTTCACGTGTCCCGCGTGGTACGTCTTCCCGCTCCCCACGCTCGTGAGCCACACCTCGGCGGGGCTGAAGAGCAGCGGATCGATCTTGTAAAAATCGCTGTCATACCGCTTGAAGATGTCGTAGAACGGCGTGCCGTAGTCCTTCGACGCCGACGAAGGAATCCTCGGCACGAGCGCCGCGAGCTCCGCATCTTCGGCGTTGACGGTGTAGCGCGCCTGGCCGCCGTACAGGATGCAATCGTTGGTGCGGCCGATGGCCCGGAGGTCGTTCTTCGCGACCGGTGGGAGCGGCGCGGTACCCACCCCGCTCAGGATCTTGTTCACGTCGAAACCGAGCGTGTCCATTTTGTGCAAGCCCGTTTCGAGGATGCGCGCGGCAATCTGCACGCCGCCGGCAAGACTCGCCGTCGGCGCCACGACGAACGTAAGCTGCGACGGCGCGAGCCCTGCCTTCTGCCCGACCCACGCGGCGACTTCGTCGGACGGCAGGGTGCGGGTCTCAAGCACCAGCACGCCGCGCTGGGCCTGCTCCGCGTATCCGAGTTTCGCGAAGAGCTCTTTCTCGACCCGAGCATGAGCGCGCAGCGGCCCGGACCCCATCGCGAAGTACTTCCCGACCTGGATCGCCCAGCCGGCGTACTGAGACGCCATGCAGCTCACCGCCGGGTGATCCGTCCAGACGCGCACACCGGGCCACGGGTCGCCCCCGATCGGAACCGGCGGGTACGCGATGTCGGCGAGCCCCCCCGTGCAGATCTCGGACAGCGCGCGCCCGGCGCCGAACCCGCCCGGCGCGTCGACACCTGCATCGATCACCCGCGCGCCCCCGGGAAGCCGGTGCACGGCGACCCGCAGCGCTTCGGCGTTGGCGGCCATCGCGTCTGCGATCTGCCAGGCCCGCTCGTTGAGACCCAGTCCCGCGCGCGGGCCGCTCACTCCCCCACCCATCGCAGGATCTCCCCTTTTCCGAGTTCGGCGAGATCACCGGAGTGGCGCTCGTATCTGCCGGCGACGTACCGATCCGCGACCGGCACGCCCGCTCGATCGCGCAGGTAGCGGAGCAGCAGCCCGACGTGCGGCGGACGGTAGGTGCACGCGTAGCGGAACGTAGCGGGCCGATCGATCGGCCCGAGCGCGACGATCGAGCCGCGTTTCAGGAAGCGCCCGGCACCCGGTCCCGCTGTTCCGAACACGACGACCGTTCCCGCGATCATGCCGACGCCCGTTCCCCGTCCGCCATCTCCTGTCACGGCGATCGTGCCTCGTCGCATCCGGGCACCGGCCTCGTCGCCGACGCTCCCTCGCACGATGATCTCACCGCCCGTCATGCCGCGTGCCGCGCCGGGTCGAGCCCCGCCCGCGTTGTCGCCCGCATGACCGCGCACATCGATCCGGCCACCCGACATCGCCAGCCCCAGGTCGCGGCCCACGCTGCCGTCGATCGTGAGCTCGCCCCCGGCCATCCCGGCGCCGATCGCTGCCACCCGCGCGAGGTCTCCCTCCATCCGGACGACGCTCGAGGGTCCGCCTCGGACCTTGAAAAACTCCCCGAGCGTCGCTGGCCGACCACCGTGCACCACGGGCAGGTGGGCGATCGCCTTCGCGTCCAGCTCCCCGAACCGGTCCGCGGCGATGCAGTCCGCGATCAGCGTGTGAGTCGGCGGCTCGGCGAGGGAAAGCGTCACGGCGTCGCTCATGCGCTCCTCACACGCCTCCCTCACTCATGATCTTTCGTAAATGGAAATGATGCGGCCCGAGCTTCCCGCCGAAGTTCGCCGCCGTGATCGCGTTCACCCCGGGCCGGCACGCCGCCGGTATGCCGGCGCGCATGGCTGCCGCGATCGACGGGGCATCTGTCCCGTCGAGCACGATCTCGAGCACGCTGTTCACCCCCGCGGCGAGCTGGGATTGGGTGATCGCCCGGAGCGTGGGATCGAAGGGGTCGTTGGTCGTTGCCACCATGTTCTTGTAGCGCTTCGAGCCCACCTTGCTGCCGCTCCGCACCACGCCGCCCGGGAACGGCAGGATCACCCCGGGGAGACTCGTCATCGCGTCCACCGCGGCCTCTGCGGCGGCCAGGGCGGCATCTGCATCTTCGGCGAGGATCAGGAAATTTCCGCCGCCCACGCCCTTCAGCATCCCGAACGTTTCCTCGATGAGGAACTCCCCCTCCATGACGGGCAGGCGCCAGTAGCGCTTCCCGCCGATCACCTTGCTCGCCTGGAACCCGTCACCGAACACGCGCAGCGCCTTCCCGACCGCCAGCCGATCGGGGGCAAGGGGCAGCCCGTCGAAACAGGCCGTGGTGGGGCAGGTGAGCACCGTTTGGCCGAGCCGCACGATCAGCTGCTCGGGGAGGCTTTCCTTGTCCATCGTAAAAAACAACACGCTGATCCCCGGTCGCCCATCGGGCGTCTCGGCCGGCGTGAGCTCCCGCTCGATGCCCGCCTCGCACTTGCAGCCGATCACCGACGTCGCGAACCCGGTGAGCTTGAGCCCCGCCTCCCGAGCCCACTTCGCCGTCCGTCCCGTGATCACGATGCGCGCGACCCGCATCGTGAACGCTTCGGCGAACGTATCCGCGATCGTGACTCCGTTGACCTTCATGCGACCGGCTCCGCCCCGTAATTCTCGAACGCGACGCACGCGTATTCGGCGAAGAATTGCCTCAGGTCCCTGGTGACGGCCGCGTCGTACTCGGGGCGAACGGCGAGCCGCCGCCCGGCGGGAGCGCGGCGCAGCTGCCCGTCCTCCACCACGAGCGTCCCGCCCTTGATCACGTAGCGCGGCGTGGCAAACATCTTCGCCCGGTCGGCCTCGTTGGTGTAGATCGTCACGTCCGCGTCCGCCCCCGGCCCCAGGTGCCCCTTGCCCTTTAACCCCAGGAGCCGGGCCGGGCCCGCCCGCGTGATGATGGCGATCTCGCCGAGCGTGTATTCGCGCGCCAGCCCATCGAGCAGCGCGCTGCCGCCGAGCAGCTTCTGGTTCACGCCCTTGAGCCGCTCGTCGCGGTACGCCCGGTCCATCAGCAGCCGGATCAGCTCGGGATACGAGAGGAACGTTCCGCCGTTCGGATGATCGGTCGACAGCACGACGCGCCACGGATCGTTTGCCAGCAGGAACAGCTCCAGCCCCACCGCCCATTGCAGCGCGGCGACGGCCGCCTTCTCCTGGTACGCATAGGGCACGATGCCGCACCCCGATTCGAGCTCGATGTCCACGTTCACCCATTTTCGGCCACTGCTCGCGTACAACAGGTGCTCGACCGGGCTGTCCGCCGTCACGGTCGTCGCCGCCCCGAACATCACTTGCCCGACGTCAACGCTTACCTCGGCGTGGACGTTGACGTATTCGATCACCTCGCGTGCCGCCGACGCCCACCCCTTGCCCGGCGCTCCGCCGTAGCTGTGGAACTGGAGGTGCGTGAAGTGGGCGCGCTGGCCCGAAAGGGCCTTCATACTCTCGAGCGTGGTCGCGGAGTTCCCCGGCTGCCCCAGGTTGTTGCAATGGATGTGCACCGGGTGCGGCAGGGCGAGCGCGTTGGCGGCGCCGGCGAGCGTCTCCAGGATCTTCCGTGGCGTGACGACGCTCGAGCCGAGCGTATCGTCCAGACCGCTCACGTTGCGCCGATCGCTCCCCCCTCCACCCTTCCACACCGCCACGCCCCCTGGGTTCACGATCTTGATCGCGTAGGCCCGCGTGGTGCCCAACAGCCACGCGGCGTAATCACGTGCCCGTGCGCCTTCACCCGCAGCGAGCTGGCGCAGCAGATAGTCGTCGTTGCCGAGCAGCACGAAAAAGCCGGCATCGATGATCGGAGTGTCGTCGAGCTCCGCGTGCGCGTGCCGCGCGGCGAGCGGTGCCACCGCCGCTTCCATCACGGTTGTGTAGCCGAGCCCCGCGTAGCGGTATCCGGTCGCGAACGTGCTCGCAAGCGTGCCCCCGGTGCCGGAGCGCGCGACGGCGCCGGCGTCGAGCCGCGGAGCGGGCACGGGGTCGGCCGCATGCTCTTCGGGAAGCAGCCGCCGGGCGTGGTTCACGCTCGACCCTGCGATATGCGCGTGGATGTCCACGCCGCCGGGCATCACCACCATGCCGCGGGCGTCGAGCCGCGGAGCGCTCCCCGGTAGCTCGGCGACGATGCGGTCGCCCTCGATGCAGACATCGCGCACGACACCGTCCGCCCCCCCCCCGTTCGCGGGGTCGTACACCGTGCCGCCGGCGATTCGCAGCCGCGTGGGTGTGCTCATGCGCTCAGCCGATCGCGCAAGGCGCGGACGGTGACGAGCGCGGCGCGTGCCCCGTCGATCGACGGCCGCAGGGGCAACGGGACGTCGTCCATGCGGAATGCCGTGCCGCCCTCGTGGATGCCCGCTAATCCCGTGTCCACGGCGACGGCAGGCTGGAACGTCGCGCCGCTCGCTCGCGGTCCGATGGCGACGCTCCGGACCCGGGCGAGCGCGACGGCCACGGGCTCGGGCAGGGTCGCCGGCGCGCCGATGACCAGCGCCGCGTCGACCTCCGCCCCGCCAAGCAGCGCGGCCGCGCCGGCCCGCGGCTCGTAGCTCGGGTATCCGCGCGCGAAGTCCACGGCGTAAGGGAACCCGGTCTGCCACGTGAGCACGGCGTCCGCGCCGGAGCGGTTCCCGCCCCCCCGCAGGGTGGACAAGGCGCATCGCGTCGGGCCGTTCAGAGCTTGGGCGAGCGTCACGAGCGCCTCCGCTCGCGCCGGGTCGACCGGAACGAGGGCCGGCTCGCCGTCCGCGACAATCGCGACATAGCGCGCCGCAGTCATGCGGCGGGCCAGCTCCACCAGCGACCCGAAGCGCTCCCCGTCTTCCCCGGCGCGGCCCTGCACCGCCGCCCGCATGACTTCCAGACCGTCCACCTCGTCGGTGGGCGCGATTGCGACGCGCCCGTCGGCGTCCGCAGGACCACGGCTGTCCCCGACGTCCACGGCGATCAGCGTGCGGCTCTTCCGGCCCTGGGGCGTCGCCACCCCGCGCGGCTCCACGGCGTAACGGGCGCCGTACCGTGGATAGCGCGCGCCCGGGTCTACCGCCCAGAACACCACGAGGTCGGCCCGCTGGCGGATTTCACCGAGGGTGGCGCCGGCGCGGCCGCGACGCTGTGCCGCGAGCACGGCCGTCCCGGCGGTCGCCGCGAGGCTGTCGATGGCGGCGTGCAGCCGGTCGGCGACGGCCACAGCTTCGCGCTGCGTTTCGCACGAGACGTCGCCGGCGAGATAGACCAGCGGGCGCTTCGCACCGTTCAGGATTCTCGCGGCCTCGGTGAGCGCCTGCTCGAGCGACGCGGTACGGCCGTTCACGCGCGTCTCGGCAGGGATGATCCCGTCCCCGAACCAAGCGGTGCCGAGCGCGCAGGCGTTGCGGGCTTCCGTGATGCGATCCTGTTTCACGACGACGGTGATGTCATCGCAGGCACATCCGCAGCCAAGGCAGGTGACGTTCGCGACGGTACGATCGGTCATGCGCTCTGCGCCTCGCGGAGCTCGACGTCGTGATACAACCGGGCGGCGCGGCGCTCGAGCGCCGCGAAGCAGGCCGCGGCGTCCCGTCCGCGCGCGAAGATCGTGCAGATCGGCTCGCGCCGCGAAAAGCGCGTCCCGGGCGGCGAGATGTCTCGCACGTCCGGGTCCAAGAGCCAGGACCGCGTGTCGCCCACCGCGCTGGCGCGCCGCGCGTACACGATCGCCTTGCCGACCGCTTCCGGGGTGCGACGCCGGGCGGCCGCAAGGTCGAACGCCGGCAGCACGCCCCTGCATGCCTGCGCATGCACGTCGAACAGCGAAAGCCCATACGCCCGCTCGACCAGCTCCATCGCGGCCGTGAAGCGCGGGTTCACCTCGATCGCGTAAGCGTCGCCCGCTCGAGCAGGCGCTGGTCAGCGGGGAACTGCGGATGCCCGGCGGATCCGAGGATGCTGCCGCAATAGCGGAACCCGTCGGCGCCGAAGGCCGACTCCCCCGCGAGAATGCGCGACAGGCCCAGCGGCACCGCGCGGCGCCCGTCTGCCGCGAATACGATGGAGCCGGCCATGCCGGCGATGCGCTGCTGCAGGTAGCTGCCCCGCGGCACGGGCGCGCCGCGCCGCCAGACGGCGATCCCGTCCCCGCCCCCGGAGCCCAACGGCTTCACGAGCCATCCGCTGCGCGTGCCCGGCGCTGGCCGCGTGAGGCGGACCCGTGGGCTCGGCAAACCGGCGTCGGCGACGACGCGGGCGAGGCGGCGCGGGTCGCGCGCTCGGGCCAGCACGGCGGGCGGGTTGCCCCAGAGCACCCGGTTGGCCGCGAGGGCGCGGACGGCACCGGGATGGTTTTCGAAGCTCGCTTCGTACACGACGGCCTCGCAGGACACGTCCCGCGCAGCCGCCGCGGCGGCGCGGGCGCTGAACCGACCGTCGACCCTAACGACATGCACCTCGGTCGCGGAGGCCTGGAGATCGAGATCGCCGAATCCGTCGACCGCGACCACCTCGTACCCCGCACGGACGGCGGACTCCGCGATGTCTCGAGTCGACACCCCGGCGAGCAGCACGCGCGTCATGACAGCCCCAGCCGGCGGCGTGCCTGCTCGCGCGGCACGACGTACAGGTGATCCAATACGCTGCCCCGCGCCTCACGGATCGCCAGTCGCTCCACCAGCGCGCGATTCGCGCCGCCGGCGAGCCCATCAGCGATGAGCGCGGCCCCTTGGGCCCCTGCCTTCGCCGTACGGGCGAATCCCTCGAGCAGTCGGGTCGGCGCGAACGCCTCGAGCCGCTCGCGGATCGCGCGCTCCAGCGGCTCGACTCGCGCGAGGCGGCCGGAGAGGACGAATTCCTTGGGGGAGGGGATCACGGTCGCGAGTGCGACCGCGGTCTTCACGGTGCTCTCCACCAGGGCATCGCGGGCGACCTGCTCCGCCGGCGTCGCCGGCTGAGCGAGTCGCTCGGGCGACGCGGTCGTCTCATCCCAACCGGCGACGCTGGCTGCGCCACCCCGAAACAGCAGCGCCTTGGGCACGTCGCCTGCGAGATAAGCGACCTCGCCGTCGAGGGCCCCCGCGGCGCGAAAGCCAAGCGGCCCCGCCGTCCCCCCTACACCGTCCACGATGCGGCCCCCTGCGACCGCCACTCCGGCGGTGAAGGCGCCACCCAGCTCGAGCAGCACGAGTGACACGTTTGCCAACGGGCGCCCGAGCCGCCGGGCCTGCTCGGACACCGCCAGCGCGACCGCGCACACCTTCTCCGCCGTTCCCATATCCACGCGGTTCACCTTGCGGTGCGCGGGCACGGTAGGGAGATGCACCACACCCGGCGTGAGCACGATCGGTAGCGCAGAACGCGCCAGGGCGCGCACCAGGCTGCGGAGCCCGCCGATGCCCCCGGCCTCTCCGGGCGCGGCTAGGAGGGCAAGGCGCAAGTCTTCCTCGGTGGCGTCCTGCACGCGCGTGAGCGGCAGTCCGTACCCGGACGGGCCGGCGACGAGATCGAGCGGGCCCGCCGCCTCGAGCTGGCCAACGAAGCGCGCCGGGTCGGCCAGCGCCTCGGCGGTAGGCCAGGAGCGGTCGAGAAACAGGCGGCCGTCGTCGAGCCCACAGAGATCGATGCTCACCGTCCCCGGGTCGATGCCGATGACGCGCGGCATCGGCTCACGGCTTCGGCGCCATCAACTCCCGCGCGACGTCGGCGATGGTCTCGGCGTCCAGCACGAGGTCGTTGCGCTCGAACAGGCGCGCA
>WNGO01011087.1_pt1 | contig 11278 bp, 10 predicted proteins | sample 5400511 | NCBI WGS metagenome assembly WNGO01 (sample SAMN13153380, study PRJNA577476) | soil metagenome | isolation source: 20 cm soil or saprolite under Garry oak tree replicate 2 | place: USA:California | collected 2016-06-15
CGCCGGCAAGGGGGACGGTCAAGGCAAGTCCCCAGCGTATGCCTCCCGCATAGCAGATGAACATGAATGGAAACCACACTGGCACCGTGGAAGGGCTGATATAGATGAAATATCCCAGTGCGAACAAATCGCACACGAGCGGCAAATGCCAGGAGCGTTTGCGGAGCAGCCGCTCCAACTGGGTCACGAGGAGCGAAACGACCAGATAAGCGACGAGAAACGAAACGGAGGGCCGCAATTCGTGCGAAGGCGGCTGCTCCAGAACGGCCAGCAGAGCCAGCAAAATAAAAACCGGCCGCGCATAAACAATCTGGCGGTCGAAATGGTGACGGTCCGTTTGATGGGGGCTCATGCGCGGGACGCAGTTCCTAGAGAATTAGTCTAGCAGGCAGGAGAAGTGTCCAGACGTGCGTTGCGGCTGAGGTATCCAGCTTGCAACGGGCGAATGAACGACTACATCATCCTGGCAGGACAACTCCCGTTGACCAAATCTTCCAATCCCACAACTAGCTCCTTCTTTACACATAGAGAGACGCCGCCTGTCTTAATCAATGTGTAGCTGTTCTTGAGTTCTTTACTCAAATTCTGACTTCCCCACGCAGTGAAATCCACGATGACATCTGGCCTTCTCTTTAGAATCGTTTCACGAAAATCGTATTTCGCATGGCCAGGCATGCCTCTTGTCCCATCCCAGGCCACGGCTTCATCAACCGGATACTTGGCAATGGCCTTATCGGATTTACCGAGTGCATCTATCATGGTTCCCTCGACGTAGTACGGATAAGTGCCCGCCCAAGCCAGGTGATGGGTTTTCCCGCTTCCGAAGAGTCTTGTGGACAAGACGGCCTTGTCGATCAGCTTGGCTTGCTCGGCAAACGAGAAGGGCTTGCCGCTCAGCTCGGGAACAAATCTCCGGTTGCCGACGAGAATGGCTCCGCCGAGGACGATGACGATCAGCATACGCGTAAGAAGGAGCAGCAGTTGTACCCTGCCCCCCAGGGCGGGAATTCGACCCGCGTACGTGGAACACAGTAAGGCAACGAACGCCGCAACCGCATAAACCATCAGGAAACCTTGTCTGTGGAACCAGCTAATCAGTCCAAAGTGGATCAGATATTCGAACAGAATAATGGGCGTGAAAATGACGATCAACGTCAGTATGCGGATAACCGCGCTCGACGATGGCGTATCGCGGCCGATAACCGATAAGTGATCCATGTGATCGAAAATGATCAGCATGGAAAAAGCCGCAGCCACGTAAATTGGGAGCAATTGTCTCCAATACAACCAGGGATCGCCTCCCACGTACACTTGGTAGCCAAGAACAATACAGGCCGCCGTGATATTAAGGTAGGCGATCCTTCGCTTACTCATGGCGCCAAGGGCGATCAACGCGAGAAACATCAAATTCTCATCTAGGAACCGTCGTAGATATGCGGTTCCATTCCTTAGCCTCAGCGCCAAGCCGTAGCCTTCGACCTTGAGTACGTACGTATTGGGCACCCATTCTCCATAGTATGAATGCCGCGCGAATAGAACGGTGAGTACCACGGCAATGATCATCGCGGGTGCGTAGAACGCGCGTCGATACTTCCCTGCTCTAACGGAATCGAACCAGCAAGCCGCAAAAAATGGCGTGATCACCAGCCAGCCATCCGGCCGTAAACAATATCCGATAGCGATGAGGCACGCATGGATCACGAGTGGGTTGCCGATATATCCGTTTTCATAAGAATATTGGGCGGCGACGGCCATCGCGAACACCAAGCAGAGGGCGCTCGCTTCCATGCCACCAAGAGCCCAGTAGGCAATCGTGTACGAGCAAAGCAGAAGCAGGAGCCCGGTTAGGAGGCCGAGGTCACTGCTTTTATTTCGTGCCGCAGTGCGGCAAAAGACCCACAGGACTGCCAGGTAGATGATTCCACCGAGAATCTGCATGACCAACGGACCACTGTGGGTTCCAAACAGTCCAATGACCCCAATCATGATCAAGACCCAAAGAGGGCACGTAAAACCCTCGACTCGGTCACCAACATTCCAAACCAAGCCGCGGTGTTGCAAGAAGTTCTTGGCGTACCTCATGGAGATCATGCCGTCATCAAAAATCGAATAATATCGGATTCCATCCGTCGCCACGTGCGAAGTTCTCCCGACGAAGGCGACGGCCAGCCATATCCAACAGCCGGCCAGGACACAAACGATGATCCCTCGTTTGATCTTCGCAGCACTCATTGATGTTCCGTTCAATCCCCAGCTACCTTTTGCCTGAACCCAGGCTCGCCTGATCGCGGCAATCATTTCCTTAAGTTCGCTCCCAGCGACACCAACCGCCGACACGCTGGCGTCAGGCTGAAGCCGTCGGGCCGCCCGCTCGAAACGTATCTTTGGGTGCGAAGCGGATTTTCCACGCCGCCGAAGCGAACTTGAAATTCCGCATGAAGGTGTTCTTGGATTTTCCTTCCGGGCGCTTTACCCACTTCGTAGGCACTTCCGCCGCGCTATAACCCAGACGAACTGGTTTCAACAACGCCTCAGCGCAAAACTCGTGGCGCCCGTATTCCCAGTTCACACCCCGCAGCACTTCCACCTTCATGAGTCGGTAACCGAAAGTGATGTCATGAATCCGAATTCCGTAAAGCGTGCGAAAGATGAGGTTGTAACCATAGTTCAAGACCAGTTTGAAGGGATCGTAACCAGTGAAACTGCCGCTCTGGAGCCAGCGGCTGGCGCACACAATGTCCGCCCCTGTCTGCTTCGCGGCTTGCGCCATCTGTCGGGCATCGTCAGGATTCGTTTCCAAATCGCTCGAAAGAATTAGTCCGTGCGTGCCGGTCATATGTGGAATCAATTCTCGGTAGGCCCAGCCGATTCCAGGTTTGTCAGATTGAATGTACGTTCTCACCAGTGCATCTGTTTCGGCAAGTTTGTGGCATAGCGCCAGGCAGTCCGGATTCGATCTCGGCGAAACTATGATCAAGAATTCCCAGAGCAACGACCCGAGACTCGCTTTCAATCTCTCGAGTGTGGCTACCAACAAATCCGTCTCCGAATAAACTGCTACGAGAGCGCTGATTTTCATGTGCGATTGATTTTCCATAAACTATCTCACTGAGAGCCAAGAACTGTCCGGCACCCTTTCAGCCATGCCCTCATATGATAAGCAACCTGGTGAAAGTATCCGCGGGCGGGATCCGACCATATCGCGCCCTGAAAGCGCTCCACGGCACATTCCAGGAGATAGCTGAGCGAGAGATATGCATCGAGATAGGATTTCCCCTCAAGCTTGACTTCGTGCAACCACGGCAGCACATCCTCCAACAGTACAATACATGCCCACTCCCGACCGGCATCCTTCATATAGCTATGCGAATTTCGCCGGTGGTCTACGATCGGTGTTCCGAACCGCACCGCGCCTCCCATGTGCTTCACGCACGCTTGGGCAAAGTAGCCAGAGAAAATATCGCCGTAGCGGTCAATAGTCGTGCCGGAGATCGGATAACCCATTCGAACAAAGTAGTACGAGGGAATCACGTCCCGCCGGAGAGCGGTATTCTGCGTGTTGACCGGCGACCAGGAATTTCGTCCCAACACCAGCGAGTCTACGGAAAATCCCTTCACCTTCGGTGCGGACACCAACCAGGTGATGGCGTCCACGTCCGGATCGAGCAACCATAATCCAGCGTTGATGGAAACGTCCTCATGCCCACTCTTGATCTGCCAGTTTTCGTCTTTATGCCGGGCAGCGTACGGGAATCCTCGCGGATACGGCTTAACCGCTGTGGTCCAAGTCAGCAGATCGCAGATATTCAAATAGCCTGTGGCCGATTCCGCCACTTTGTGTTCGCCCGGATTGGCGATCACGATGGCATGCTCGGCAAAGTAGTCGCTGGACTCTAGACAGTAGTTGTCATCATCGATTGAGATGAGGAAATCCGATCCCGCTTCGAGTGCCATCAGGTATCCGACATTCCGCCGGTTGTCCGAATCGTAGAGGATCATTCCGGGATCAAGGCCGATGCGCTTTAAGAATGTTTCCTGCTCATCGATGCGCGGGCAGAGGCAATGCAATCCCTCTGAAGATAACCCTTCACAGATACTCCATGCGGAAGCGGGAGTCTTTCGATCGGGAATCAGAATAATTTGCACTTGCTCCAGGTGACCATAACGCCTGAAGTTAGCGTGATACTGCTTCAGTACCGACGGCTCAAAGATAGTGGTAACCACCAGGCTCGCGCGACCACTCGGAGAAGGTGAAGGACCATTCATAGACTCGCCGCTTCCTTTCATCTTCAAGAATATCGAAATAGTCTAACTGCGCTCTCGCGTTGCGCTTCAACGAGCACGTCTGCCCCGCTAGCATGCAGCTGGTTGGTATGTCGACAATTCCCAATACCAGAGCACCGCCATGCGCGAACGCGCAGTTCCCAGAGAATTAGTCTAGCAAGGCAGGACATGTATCGAGAGCTGCGTTGTGGTTGAGGTACCCTGCTTGCAACGGGCACAAATGGAGATGATCGATTGCTCTTTTCTGTTCAAGGGCGGCGTTGCTTAACGCTTCGAGCTCGTGGGCATGTCGCCGGTTCTTTTGGGCAAGAGCACGCTCCGAACAGAGCAGATCGACGTAACCCGCGTCATGCAAAAAGCGCTTTATCGATTCATCGTCCTGGGCGACTTGCGGAAACTCGCGCGTCAGGACGTGAAGCCGATAACCCCGGGAGCGGAAAAAATCGAGAACTTTTCCCGGCTCAAATCCAAGTTCCACCAAAGCATCGGGAGAATGTTCGAAGCACACACAAGTCTCGGGAAATTTTTCCAAAGTTTCCTTCATGCCTTCGCAAACGGCCAGCTCGTAGCCTTGTACGTCTATCTTGATAAATGAAATGTTCCGAAGATTACGAGTGTCCACGCTGGTGACGGGGACGGTCGGAAGCAAAATATGAATCGCGAATCACTAGACTAGACTAGTTCCGGCCGCCTCTGGAATTTCTCGCGAACCCCAATTTGATGCGGATCAACCCGATCCACGTCATCTTCAGAAGTAGCAACCCATGGCGAAATCGCTGGATATTGGTTTCGCCGTACGTGCGCGCCAGGTAGCGGATCGGTATGTCGACGATTCCCAGGCCCAGAACGGCGGCCGGGTAGAGCAGCTCAAAATCGCCGAACGGATCGAAGTCGCCGAAATCGCGCCGCCACGCCACCATGCGCCGGTAATCGAAACGCGTAACGAGTTTCGTCCCGCAGAGCGAATCGCCGATGCGAACATCCAGAACCCCGCTGAGCGTTTTTGCGAAGAAAATATTTCCCAGCCGGTTGAGAAAGCGCATGGCGTCCCCTTCCATCGGGTACACCAACCTCGAACCGTTAATGAAATCGCCGAAGCCTTGGCAATAGGCTTCGTAGAAGCGCCCCAGCATTTCGGGAGGCATGGTCAGGTCCGCGTCCAAAATGACGAGAAGCGGCTGGGTGGCATGCGCAAAACCGAGTCTTACCGCATCCGCCTTGCCTTTTCCGGTCTGCTGCAGCGCCTGAATTCGAAAGCGGTCGCCATAACGTGCGGCCACGCGCTGGATCTCCTCCCACGTTCCGTCGCTCGAATGCCCTTCCACAAAAACGATTTCGGTCTCGCAGCCGAGGCTCGGAAAACGCTTGAGCGCATTTTCGATGTTGCCGCGCTCGTTACGCGCCGGAATGACGCAGGAAATTCCAGGCCGGGTTTGCCGACCAGTCGGGCGTAAAACAACGATATGCGTCAGGCTTAACCACCGGACCAGCGGCACGAGGGGTAAAACTCGATTGATGAGGTTGCCCAGCCCAAGCATCTTCCAGGGACAGTAAACCGCCAGTCGTGTACGGACAATCTCAAAGCCCGCCACCTTGACGATGTTCCGAAGATCAACTTGCGTCACGAAAGTGCTTGGCAGTTCACCTTCTCTAATTCCCAACCGGTTTGCGAGGCTGTACAGGACGGCAATGACGCGGGACGTTCGTGATAACCTCGGTTTCAGTTGCGACAGCAACCCCTGAATATCGAATTCATGATTGAACGTGCCATTTACCAGAATGGCGGTGCGTTTATCGCTCTCGCCGGTGAGGTCGGGGAACACTTCTTCTCTTCCGATTGTCTCTTTGACGGGAGCATCCATCGCCGCGAGCAGCCCGCCCTTGTCATCATCGCGCGGTACCCACTGAATCAAGCGGTCGTAATATCTCGTCAGGGTAGACAACTCCCCCGCGAGAAACGAATTTACATAATTCTTCCAGCGTGCCACGCCACCGGCGGACGTCTCTCGGTTTTTTTCACCAGCTCCCGGCGGCGTCATGGGTTGTGTCTCAACGCACGTAGTTATGGCCGACCTCAATTCTTCTTTCGAACGGTAATCAACAGTCCCCATGAAAATCGAATGGTCAGGCGCGCATCGCAATCTTTGCATTGCTTTCGAACCACCGAAATGTTTCCCGTAGTCCATCGCGCAAGAGAGTTTTCGCACGCCAGCCAAATTCCGCAAATGCTCGCGAAGTATCGAGGCAGCGGCGTGGCTGGCCGTCGGGTCTAGTGGCATCCCAGCGCAATGCGCCTTCATAACCAACCAGCGACCGGATTTGTCCCAGCAAGTCACGAACGCTGATCTCTTCGCCCGAACCCAGATTCACGAGATCGGCTTTCCCATATTTCTCCGCGGCCAAGATGATGGCTTCCGCCGCATCCTCGACGTAAAGAAACTCTCGTGTGGCGCTTCCAGTTCCCCATGCAAGAACCTCGGCGGCACCCGCCTGTTTCGCTTCCCAGCATTTCCGTATCAGCGCCGGAATGACGTGGGAAGTTTCCACATCGAAATGATCCCGTGGGCCGTAAAGATTTACCGGCGCCAGGTAGATGCCGTTCATCCCATATTGCTGTCGGTACGCCTGCAACTGAACCAGCAGCATTTTTTTCGCCAGGCCATACGGTGCGTTGGTTTCTTCCGGATAGCCGTCCCAGAAACTCTCCTCTCGGAATGGCACCGGTGTGAACTTCGGATAGGAACAGACGGTACCGGCGCAAACGAACCTTTCGATTCCCACAATGCGCGCAGCTTCGATCACGTGCAGCCCCATCGCGGCGTTGTCGCAGAAGAACCGCCCGGGATTGGCGCGGTTGGCGCCGATACCGCCGACGACTGCGGCGAGGTGGATGAAAATATCCGGGCGCGCTTCCTCATAAAGGCGCAGTGCGTCGGCCTTTTCACGTAGGTCGTAGTCGCGGCTGCGCGGAACGATGATTTCCCCGCAGCCTGCGGCGCGTAGTTTTTCCACGACATGCGAGCCGAGGAAACCGCTACCCCCGCTGACAACTACCCGCCGAGTACCCCAAAAACTCATCGTACCTCTTTAGTGCTGCGAAGCCTGCCCGCTGACGGCTTGCACCACGCGAGTAACGGAATTGTGCCAGCGGTTCCAGTGGCCGATTTTTTCTTCAAGAATGGTCTTGCCTTGTCCGCGCGGTTTGAGTCCGGCGGCTTCGACGTCGGCATCCACCATGATGGCGACCAGATCGCTGAACTCGATCCGCGATTGCCAGCCGAGTTTTGTCCGCGCCTTGCTTGACTCCGCAACGAGTACGTCCACCTCCAGAGGACGGAGGTAGCGTTCGGACATCTTGACATGTTTCTGCCAATCCAAACCGGCGTAGCTGAATGCTGCTTGAACGAATTCACGAACCGAATGCGTTTCGCCAGTGCCGATGACGAAGTCGTCGGCGGCATCCTGCTGCAGGATTTGCCAGATGGCTTCCGCGTACTCAGGCGCGTAGCCCCAGTCGCGGCGCGCGTCGAGGTTGCCCAAGTAAAGCGAATCTTCGCGGCCGGCGAGAATGGCGGCAACTGCGCGCGTAATCTTTCGAGTCACGAAAGTTTCGCCGCGCCGCGGGCTCTCGTGATTGAACAAGATGCCGTTGGCAGCGTAGAGATGGTAGCCTTCGCGGTAGATGCGCGTCATCCAGTGTGCGTAGACTTTTGCTGCCGCATACGGACTGCGCGGCTGAAAAGCGGTTGTTTCGCTTTGCGGCGGCGGTGCGGAGCCAAACATTTCTGAGCTCGACGCCTGGTAGAAACGCGTCTTCGCGCCGCTGCGCCGAATCGCTTCAAGAAGCCGCATTGTGCCGAGTCCTGTGATGTCGCCGGTGTACTCCGGAATGTCAAAACTGACTTTGACGTGGCTCTGTGCCGCCAGGTGGTAAACCTCGTCGGGTGCCAGGCTGTAAATCAGGTTCAAAATCCATTCGGTGCTGGAGAGATCGCCGTGGTGCAAGAAAAGTTTCGTCCCGGGATGATTGGGGTCCTGGTAAATGTGATCGATCCGCGAAGTATTGAATGTACTGGCGCGGCGAATGATTCCGTGAACCTCGTATCCTTTGGAAAGCAACAACTCCGCAAGGTAGGAGCCATCCTGTCCAGTGATTCCGGTAATGAGTGCGCGTTTCATGCCTTTGGTCCTTCTGCATCAAGTTTTACAGCTTAAGCGCGCAACAATCAGATGCGTCGTATGCAGCCCGTACCCTTAGCTTCCTAATTCTTAAATTCAAGCATAGCAACGGTCGCCGTGAATCGTCTTTCGTGTGCGAGCGCCGTGTCCTAGAGGAGACGGGCTCGTCAACGATTCGCCGTTGCCCCTGACTTTGATCCAGAGGCGTCCTCCCGAGAAAAACTGCGCCCGCGTCTGGTTCAGCCATGATCATCATCATCGCGGTTGCGTTTCCAGATTGCGCTCCCAGATTTGAGCCGTCCAATCCCCCAGGGACACCGGATCCGGCAACAGCGGTCTGACCCGATGGTAGTGGGTCATCAGGTACTTCCCGAGGGTCTGGTCGAAATCCATACCGAACCGGAGAACACCGTACTCCGGGAAAAGCCGGTTCGACCAGATAAGGTAGCGTATCCGTTTTCGCTCGATCCCCCCGATGACATCGTCGGTCATTTTTCCTGGTACCACAAGGCCCGGAGTGAAAGCGAAAACGCGCAGCGGGCAGTTCAAGCCTGAAAGAAAGTACAAGCTGGTATCTTCCGGAACAGAGAGAACAACTTCGCCCTGGGCGTTCTTTTCTCTCATGAATTGGATAGCCGCTCTATATTGTTCCGCCAAGCTCTTTTTGACGACGATCGTTCCGCGTTGCGTCGTCAACGGCACCCAGCCCGCCGTCTCACTCACGACTTTTTTGGAGTATAGCCCGGGCACCGCCACGCACCCCAGACAGACCAGTAGCTCTGCCATAAGAACGGAGCGGCGCGCTTTGCCGGCCTGAGGAATCAGTGGACGCAGGAGCAGTAGAAAGGAGAGAATTACGGGCCCGTTATAATAAATTGCGTAGTCCCAAGGAGTCATTCTTAACAGGATTCGAAACGCCACAAGACTGGTAAAGATCAACAAGAGGATCAATCCGGGAGTGCGCTGCACGTCTGGCTGCCACCAAAGGAATAAGAAAGAGACGATGGCTGCCACCGAAACATACAGCACCATACCTTGAGGAAAGAAGATCACTCGCAACAGGTCTGCCCTAGGAACGTAAATCGCCATGTAAGAGATTGCGGCAACAAACAGCACCGCCCTCAGAAGAATCGAGCGCCGGTCGGCTCGTTTCCGGGTCAGAATAAAATGCACTCCCTGCCAGAACCCTAGAAGGACCAGTGTTTGCTTCGCAGCTTCGGCAAATGCGGGAAGCGACAGGCTGAAGCCGGTCTGAGCGAGCCAGAATTTACCGTAGGCCTTCATGAAATAGGATGTCGGCCAGCTCATGAAGTTTTCGTGCAGGATGAAGTCGACCCCCGCAATCGATGTCATCCAGCGAATGACCACCCCGCAAATAAGCGCTCCCGGCAGAATGGCGGTCACATCGCTGCCAATGGACCTCCACAAACGCTGCCGAAGACCGCGCGTCATAATTAGGATTCCGAGCGTGAGATAGCTGGCTACTCCGAATTCCAATTTCAGCAGCAACCCGGCGGCGGCGGCCATTCCCGCAGCAAACATCCAGCCCCATCCCTCGGAGGTAGAAGCCGATACAACCAGCCAAAGAAATAGGCACGCGGTCAGGCATGCGTACACGGTGTTGTAGCTGTACGGCAGCGGAAAGCAGAAAAACGTGGGATGAAAAGCTTCCAGCAGCAGCACAGCTCCCGCGCTCCAACCTGCCAGCCACGAAGTCAATCGCATCCCGATAAGATAAAGAAAAATCGCCGAGCCCAAAGCCGAGAGCGAGCCGGCCCAATAAAGTACATTCAAATGCACGCCAAAAAGACGGAAAAGGAAACTATTAAAGTACGGCGCGAGCGGACCATACATGAACCACACATCCCGGTAGAGCATCTTTCCTTCCGAGAGCACGGTTGGAACATACATTTCATGGCCCGAGTCGATCGTCAAGTTGCCCCACGTGGCCCAGGTCGCGTGCAATAAGGCGGCCCAGAGAACGATCAGCGTGAGCAGAGCGCCCCAGGTTGTAAGATTCCAACGTTCAGGAGATCCAGAAGTCAACCGCGAAAAATAGAGCTGGGATGGCCCGGGGATGCCGGCGGAACAGCTGTCCGATGCAGTAGGCGTCGGTAAGATTGCTGAGGCCATTCTCGTAACATCCAGAATACCAACAGCCCGGTTGTGGTTTTAGGCGAGATAGAAGCGATGGTGCCTTAGAGGGAACGCCTTGAACGCCTGGGCCCACTTTTCGATCCGCAGGAATTAGCGTAAACTAAGGTTGTAGCACGTTGGTGGGAGTAGCTCAGCTGGTAGAGCGTCGGTCTGTGGCACCGAATGTCGCGGGTTCAATCCCCGTCTCCCACCCCAATATTCATTTCCTGGCAGAAAATCAAATCTACCTTAACTTGTATTTTTGAAAACCACGATCTGCCGGGAGCAGAGTCATCTGCTATGAGAGTGCCTGGGCGATACGTATCCGGTCAAACGGGTCCCGGTGATGATTCGGCAACGCATCCACCGTCAACACGTGGAGATGAGTGATCTCCAGGGTTTGTACGGACATGAATCGCATCGCGCGTCACAAATCCCGCCGATCGTTCCGGCAGAACCGGCCTCCCGACGCCAGCTTTGATCGTAATTTCCAACGAACTCACCGCTGAGAGGTATAGTTTAGATAGTTTAGATAGTTTAGATAGTTTAGATGAATTGCAGGCCAGTAGGATAAGTGCCCCACGGTCAATTTGAGTGGGAGGTAACACCGAGGATTAAGTATGCTGGTATCCAACATATATTTCATTACTTCTTTCTTTTCCGGCGTCGCTGGCCCTCA
>WNGO01000510.1_pt1 | contig 11277 bp, 10 predicted proteins | sample 5400511 | NCBI WGS metagenome assembly WNGO01 (sample SAMN13153380, study PRJNA577476) | soil metagenome | isolation source: 20 cm soil or saprolite under Garry oak tree replicate 2 | place: USA:California | collected 2016-06-15
CGGCAGCACGGTGATGGTGTGCACCGCGGGCCCGCCCGTCGTGCGCACGGTGATGTCGGCGAGCCCGGGCACGACGCCCGGCAGCCGGACCACCACGCGCACTGAGTAGGGGCCGGCCGCCCCCTCGAACACCGTGTCCGGGCTGCCGACGTGCGCCGAGGCGACGGCCACGACCGCTGCGAGCAGCAGGAACCGACCGACGGCGCGCATCAGCGCTTCACCCGTGTCATCCAGCTGCCCCACCCCAGGCCGATCCGCGCCGACAGCGTTCCCAACAACGCCGCCACCGGCAGCCACAACGCCGGGCTCCTGGCTCCCAGGATGCCGTCCGCGGTATTCCAGAACTGGTGCTCGAACGGTCCGGGCCGGGAGCTGTAGTCCCACCGGCTCGCGCCGAACAGAAAATTCTCCGACCGCGGCGAGATCAGGAACGGCGCGACGCTCCACTGGACCAGGAACAGCACCGCGACGAAGACGGCACCCACCGCGAGCGCCTGCACCCAATCATTGGCGCGGCCGCGCAGCCGGCGCATGATCAGGTCCACGCCCATTGCCGGGATCACGAGCAGCATGGGAAAGGGTGGCGGCACCATGTGGGTGATCGAGCGATAGATCGGCGCCAGCCGCGCGGTCGCCGGGAACAGCTGCAGGATCCAGAGCATCGCGAGCGTCACCACCATGTACACGACGGCCGTCGCCGTCGCGGGCCAGGCCAGGCGCGAGGCGCGCGTCGCCGCGACCAGGAACAACAGCACGCCGAACGCCGCGACCTGATAGTACAGCGCGTTGTGCATGTCGTTGGCGAAGGCGATCTGATTGAAGCCCATGATCGTCACGTTCGTGACCAGCAGGCCCGCGGCGTACACGAACATCCACTTGAGGGCGGGCGTGGGTGCCGTGGTCGAGCGGTTTTGCAGCGCCAGCGCCATCAACAAGGCGCCCAGCTGAATGCCGGTGAAGCCCAGGGCCAGCAGCACGTGCGGCGGCGACAGCACTTTCACGTCCAGCCCGTACGCGTTGTGCCACCAGTTGTCGAACGGCGCGCTCGCGATCATGGCGAACGCACCCCAAATGGCCACCCACGCGCCCAGCGGGCCGCGGAAGCCCCAGAAGCGCACGCCCGCCGCGCGCTCCTCCGCCGTGCCCGCGAACGTGGTGCGCAACACGAGGAATCCGCAGGCGCAGCCCGCCAGCACGCCGCCCAGATAGATGGCCATGTGCGCGGGCGTCCAGAACGTGTCGCGCCCGATGGTGCGGTGCCACGAGATGTCCCAGATCACACCGACGACGGTGCTCGTCGCGGCCAGCAACACAGCGGTGAGGTACCAGGGAACGGGGGCGGTCGTGCGGGTCATCAAGAGCCTCAGGGTGACGAGCAAAGCTACGGACGCCGCTCTGGCGCGTCCACCAGGCGCGGGCTATCCTAGCCGCCGACCGTCATCGCGGAGATGCTCGATGGCCGGCTGGCTCGCCAAGCAACGGATTGTCGCGCAGCCCGGTTTCAATCGCTGGCTGGTGCCGCCGGCCGCCCTCGCCATTCATCTCTCTATCGGCATGGCGTATGGGCTCAGCGTGTTCTGGCTGCCGCTGTCGCGCGCCATCGGCATCACCGCGCCCGCGGCCGGCGACTGGAAGGTCAGCACGCTCGGCTGGACGTTCTCGCTGGGCATCGTGTTCCTGGGATTGTCGGCCGCGGTCTTCGGGCGGTGGCTGGAGCGCGAGGGCCCACGCAAAGCCGGCGTCGTCGCGGCCTTCTGCTGGGGCGGCGGTTTTGCCATCGGCGCCCTCGCGGTGCACCTCCACAACATCTGGCTCCTCTACCTCGGCCTCGGCATCATCGGCGGCTGCGGGCTGGGGCTGGGCTACATCTCGCCCGTCTCGACCCTGATCAAGTGGTTCCCCGATCGCCGCGGCATGGCCACCGGGATGGCCATCATGGGATTCGGCGGCGGTGCGATGATCGGCTCGCCGCTCGCCAACATCCTCATGAACCACTTCAAGACGGCGGCGTCGGTGGGAGTGGAGGAGACGTTCCTGACGATGGGCGCCATCTACTTCGTGGCGATGTTGTGCGGCGCGTTCGGTTACCGCCTGCCGCCGCCGGGCTGGCAGCCGGCCGGGTGGACCGCGCCGCCGCAAGCCAACGCCATGATCACCAAGCGCCAGGTGCACGTCGATCAAGCGTGGCGCACGCCGCAATTCTGGATGCTGTGGGTCGTGCTGTGCATGAACGTCAGCGCGGGCATCGGCGTGATCAACATGGCGTCGCCGATGCTGCAGGAGGTGTTCGGTGGCCGGCTCGCCGGTGCGATCGGCACGCTCAAGGATCTCAGCGACGCGCAGAAGGTGCAGGTGGCGACGATCGGCGCCGGGTTCGCCGCGCTGCTGAGCCTCTTCAACATCGCCGGCCGGTTCTTCTGGGCCTCGCTCTCGGACTACCTGGGCCGCAAGCGCACGTACTTCATCTTCTTCTCGCTCGGCTTCGTGCTGTACGCGTTGGCGCCCACGGCGGGCGCCGCCGGGAGCGTGCCCCTCTTCGTGGCGATCTTCTGCGTGATTCTGACGATGTACGGCGGCGGCTTCGCCACCATTCCGGCCTACCTCGCCGACATGTTCGGCGTGGTGCACGTCGGCGCGATCCACGGCCGCCTGCTCACCGCGTGGTCCACGGCCGGCGTGCTGGGCCCGGTGCTCGTCAACTATCTGCGCGAATACCAGATCGGCCACGGCGTGCCCGCCGCCCAGGCGTACAACACGACGATGTACATCCTCGCGGGGCTGCTCGTGGCGGGGTTCGTCGCGAATCTCATGGTCCGGCCCGTGGCCGAGCGGTACTTCATGACCGACGCGCAGCTCGCGGAGGTGCGATGACCCGGCGCTGGGTGACGGTGGTGGTGGCCTGGGCCCTGGTGGGGATCCCCTTGTGCTGGGGCGTCTACAAGACGCTGCAGACGGCGGTCAAGCTGTTCCGGTAGCCGGCCGGTCCACGACGTAGGCCTCCATCGCGTAATACTCGGGCAAGCCCAGCCGGTCGGCGTGGGCGGCCGTCTCGAGGTTGCGCGCTTCCACCCGTTGCCAGAACTCGCGGTCGTCGTGCCCGCCGGGGAAGGGGGCGGTGTCCTTCTGCGACTCGTGGCGGAAGATCGCCATGACCTTCGCCCGCAGCTCGTCCTGCGACAGCGGTACCAGCACGTCGGCCTCGGTCAACGACCACTCCTGCCAGGCGCCGCGATACAGCCAGATCGCGGGGCGCGGCGGCGCCAGGCGCTCGAGCGCGCGGTCGATCGCCACCTTGCACATGCGGTGCGTGCCGTGCGGGTCCGACAAGTCGCCCGCGACGAACACGTAGTCGGGCCGCACATCCGCGAGCAGCGCAGCGACGATGGCCACGTCCTCCTCGCCCACGGGCCGCTTGCGCACCTCGCCGGTCCGATAGAACGGCAGATCGAGGAACCGCGCCGCCGAGCGCGGCAGGCCCGCGGCCTCGAGCGCCGCGATCGCCTCGGACTCGCGGATCACTCTCTTCAGTGTCTGCACCAGCGGCGTATCGACGTCGCCCGGCGCTTTGCGGTCGAATCCCGCCGCCACTTCGGCGCGCACGGCGCGCGCCCGCTCGGCGTCGAGGCCGAGCGCGCCGGCCGCGCGGTCCACGAAATCGAGATGGCGATCCACGTCGTGATCGAACACCGCGATGTTGCCGCTCGTCATGTACGCCACGACGAGTGCGTTCTCGTTGTCCCACAGCTTGCGCAGCATGCCGCCCATCGAGATCACGTCGTCGTCGGGATGGGGGGAGAACACCAGCACGCGCTGCCGCATCGGGAGCTTGGAGCGGCCGCGGATCTTGTTCTTCAGGCGGTTGAACACTTCGCCGTTGATGGGACCGGGCGCGCCGTACTTGGCGAGCAGCGGCCCGAGGTGGTGCGCGCTGTAGTCACGCGCCGTGAGCTTGAGGATCGCCTTGCCGCTGCGCTCGGCGAGCCACACCACGGCGCGCTCGACCAGCGGGGGCGTCCACGGCACGGCCTCCAACAGCCACGGCGTCTTGACGCGCGTCAGCTCGGCCGCCGCGGCGAGATCGAGGTAGACGGTGGCGTTGGCGTGGCGCTGCAGATACGTCGCCGCGACGTCGGCGGAGACGTCGCCTTCCACCGCGCGCCGCACGATCTCGGCCTTGTGCTCGCCGGTCGCGATGAGGACGATCTCTTTGGCCGCGAGGATCGTCGCGACTCCCATCGTGATGGCCTCGCGCGGCACGTTGTCTTCGCCGAAGAAATCGGCCGCCGCGTCCTTGCGCGTGATGGCGTCGAGCCGCACCAGGCGGGTGCGCGAGTCGGCCGCGGAGCCCGGCTCGTTGAACCCGACGTGCCCGCTCTTGCCGATGCCCAGGAGCTGCCAGTCGATGCCGCCCGCATCCGCGATGGCGCGCTCGTAGGCGGCGCAATGCTCGGCCAGCTGCTCGCGCGGCACGGCGCCGTCGGGGATGTGCACGTGCTCGGGCGCGATGTTGACGTGGGCGAAGAAGTTCTCCCACATGTAACGCCGGAAACTGCGCGGGCTGTCGGGCGCGATCTGGTAGTACTCGTCGAGGTTGAACGTGACGACGCGGGCGAAGTCCACCGCGCCCGCCTCGTGCCGGCGGATCAGCTCCTGGTAGACGCCCAACGGCGTGCTGCCGGTGGCGAGGCCCAGCACGCAGCGGCCCTTGGCGGCGGTCTCGCGCTCGATCGTCGCGACGACGCGGTCGGCCAACAGGCGGGCCAGATCGTCGTGATCGGGCAGGATCTCCGTGCGGATGCGCTCGCGGTCGCGCGCGCCCTCCACGAAAGCAAAGGGCCCGCGTCGCGCGCGGGCCCCCGAAACCGAATCGCGTGCGTCCATACCAGCGATTCTAAAAGAATTTGTCGTTGATGACAACGTGGGCGTCGAGCGCCGTGATCCGGCCCTTGCCGCCCGTGATCGACGTCACCCCCGCCTGCACGTGCGCGCGCAAGCCGATCCACACCTTGGACTTGGTGAACAGCGTATCGATCACCTGCGTCAGGTTCCCGCGTACGTGCATCGTGTCCGGTCCGCCAGTCGTAATGGTCACCGTATCCGACGAGATCGCGGGCGAGCCAGAGTAGGTCGACGCCGAGTCGCCGGCAAAGAAAACTTCGACGAACATCGTGCCGCTGCCGGTGGTGTTGGTCAACACCATGGCGCCCGTCAGGCTCACCGTGTCCACGACGGAATTGCTGAGGCCCGGTGGCAGCTGCACGCTCAGGGGTGTGTTGTCCACCGTGCCGCCGAGCGTGGCGGGTATAGTGGGGATAGTGATCGTGTCCTTGCCGGTCCCCTGCATGAAACTGAAAATGTCGACGTTCACGATGAGGTGCCCTTCACCGCAAGCGAGAGCCACACAGGCCGCGGCGGCCAGCGCCAGTCCCAGTCTGGTCTTGTTCATGGCGCGCCTCCTAATAGATCGTCAGCGAGGTCGCCATCACGATCCCGCGTTCGCTCGAAAGGTTTTGACTGGTCGTGGCGAAGCCCACATCGAGGCCGAGGAACCCCAGGCGCACGCCGCCGCCCCAGCCGAACTGGATCTGCTTGCGCCGGTCACGCGCCACGCCGCCGCGCACGGCGAACGGACCGACGCGCTTCTCGGCGCCGACGTGGACGGTCGTGCCGCGGCCCGAGTTCAGGATGTTGGCGCCGAAGGTGATGTCGCCCGTGTGATACGTGACGTTGCCGATGTAGGACGTGGGCAGCTTGCTCTTGCTCTGCGCGTTGGAGTCGAGCACCGTCTTCACGAACTTGTTGGTCACCGGGTCGTAGGCGACGCTGTCGATTTCCGTCTGCGGCCACGTGAGGGTGGCGCCGATGTCGTTCACGCCGAGGCCGAACTCGATCGGACCCTGGATCACCACGAGGCCCACGTCGCCGCCCATGCCGGTCCCGAACTTCTTCCCTGGGTGGTTGGTGAAGCGGTAGAGCAGGGCGCCTTCCGGCGTCACCGACACGGTGTTGCCGAAGATCGGGCTGCCGGTGCGGATGCCCGCGACGCCGCCGCCCTGGGCGTATGCCACGCCGAAGTAGCGGTGCACGTTGCCGCCGAGATAGAGCCCGTGGTCCGGGTCCGGTCCGGCGATCTTGCCTGCCCAGCCGAGCGACGGGGCGAAGCCCGCCTGCGCGCGGCCGGACGGCAGCAGATCGTAGGACGTGGTATCGTGGGCCTGGTTGCCGGCGCGCAGGAAGGCGCGCAGGCTGTCGCTCAAGTCGGCCCCGATGTCCTCCTCGATGAACGCAAACACGCTGAGTCGCAGGCCCTTGATCCCGAAGCCGATATCCATCAGGCGGCTCGAGCCGCCGAATGCGAAGCGGTCTTGCGGGATCAGTGTTTTCGCCAGGCCGAGGTCGATTTGCAGCGAGTCCTTACCGACCCCGATCGCGATGTCGTTGGTGGGGGTGGGCGGCTTCTTGATCTGATAGAAGATCGGCGGGTTCAGGATCAGGTTCGCGATCGCAATCGCGTTGAAGTTCGAATCCTTCGTGTTGAACGTGATGTTGGAGTCTTTGAGCGCCTGGATGATACCGAGCGGGATCGGGATGGTGAGCCCGCCCTGGTCGTTCTTGCCCTTGGGCGCCGCCCGATAGGCCGCGTTGTAGCGCTGCAGGTCGCCGTCGCGGTGCAGGCTCACGCCCGCCATCCCGATGCGCCGGGCATCGAAGCTGAACTGGGCGCGGGCGGGAACCGCCGCTGCCGCCGTGAGGACGGCGAGACCGATGGCTGACGCGCGAAACCTCACGATGCACCTCGTTGCCGAAGACTAGGCCGCCGCCCCCGGAACAGATGCCGGAGGCGGCGCGAACACTGGCCACCCCAAACTAATGCTTGCGTGACGTCGGTGGGGGTGACCGTGGTCACCGCACGATGCTTCAAATCTTGACTTCGATCGTGGCGCCGCGCTTATAGCGGATGTAGAGCCAGGCCATGGGGATAACGAGCATGCCGGCGGCGAGGATGGTCAGCCCCAGCAGTCCGGCCGCGAGCAGGACGCCGCGCTGCGACGCCTCGGCGGCCTGGAACATCGCGTTGTCCTGGTGCGCCAGCAGCACGATCATCGCGGTGCGCGCCTGCGTCGTCACGGTGGCATCGGTCGTCGTGAGTCCGTCGAGCACCTGATGGACCAGCTCCTGGTCCGCCGAGTCGCTGAGCGAGCGCGACAGCTGCACCATTTGATTCTGCAATTCGGCGCGGATGCTGTCGCGCTGCGCCATCGCGTCCGCGCGCTTGTACGCCGGGTCGGTGCTCGTCGCCATTTGGCGCCACACCTCGAGCTTCGCGCTGGCGCCGTGCAGCGTCTGCAGGGCGGTGGCGCCCGTGCGCACGTTGACCGCGGCGCGTTGCAGCGACGTGACGAGCGTCAACCCCAGAATCAGCGCGACGATGAGCGTGACGGCGCTGATGGACACGGCGATGCCGGGGCGGATGAAGGTGTAGTCCTTCATCGCGATCGCGAATGACGAGCGCCCAGCCGAGGGGCGCGGCGGCATCGGGGGAGTGGTCATGTCTCGGAAGTCCGGGTAGGGGGAGGTTCGGGACGCCACACGGTATCGCCCGCGGCCGGGAGTGTCAACCCGGCCGCGGGGAACCGTCGCTATTTGAGCGCCGCCGCCAGTGCGCTCGCCGCCCGATCCACTTGATCGGCATAGCGACCGAACGCCTGCGCCACGCGTGCCGCCTGTGCCTGTGCGTCGGCCCCGTGATGCTGGTCCAGTGCCTCCCGAATGCCGGGCAGTGTCTTCACGCCGTAGCCCGTGTAATAGCCCGGCGCGTACGCGAGGTGGGTGAGCCAGGGACGGCGCGGCAGGCCCGCGGAGTCGGCGAGCAGCCGCTCGCTCGTGTAGAGCAGTCGATTCACGTCCGCCAGCGCGCGGCGCCGCGCGGTCACGCCCGCATCGGGCAGCGCGTCGAGCCCCACGAGCGCCCGCTCGTATCGCGCCGCGGAGCTGTCGAGCCGCGTCAACGCGGCGCGCACGGCGGTGAGGTCGAGCCCCTTGGTGGAGTCGTTCTTGCCGGCGAGCGAATCGAGCTCGGCCGCGTAGCCGCGATACGTGCGCGCGGCGGCTGTGAAGTCGAACGGCAGCACCGGCGCGTCGGCCATCCGCAGCAGGGCCGCGCCCATCGTCTGCGATTCGGCGACGCCGTACACGAACGACGTGTCGAGGAAGCGCTCATAGAACGTGTACGAGTCGTAAATCGAGTGATAGATGCCGTCGTGCGTGGCGCCGCCGTAGCTCACATTGAGCGACGCGATGCCGAGATGATCGATGAAGGCGGTGTAGTCGGAGCCCGAGCCCAACGCATCGATGCGGAACACCGTGTCGGCCTTCGTGTCGCGCTGGTGCGCGCGCCACGCCTCCAGTACGGGCTTGCCGGTCACCGGGTCGCGCATATCGCGCGCCAGCTCGGTCACGAACGTCTCGAGGGAGTGCGACCCTGCAGCGCCGATCCAGCCGCGGTCGTTGGTATCGGAGTTGTAGTACGCGACCCCCTTCGTCGCGAGCTCGGCGGCGTGCGCCTCGGCCCACTCCGTCGAGCCCAGCAGGCCCCATTCTTCGCCGTCCCACGCCGCCAGGATGATCGTGCGCGCGGGCCGCCAGCCGCTCTTCAGTAACGTGCCCAGACCGCGCGCCGTCTCGCCCAGCGCCACCTGGCCGGAGATCGGATCGTTGGCGCCGTTCACCCAGGCGTCGTGATGGTTGCCGTGGATCACCCACTGATCGGGCCAGACGGCGCCCGGAATGGTCGCGATCACGTCGTACAGCGGCCGCACCTGCCAGTCGAACTGCACGGCGAGGTGCACGCGCGCCGGCCCACCGCCGATGTGGTAGGTGATCGGCAGCGCGCCGCGCCAGCGCTCGGGGGCGGTGGGCCCGCCCAGGTTCTTGAGCAGCGGCAACGCGTCGCCGTAGGAGATCGGCAGCACCGGGATCGGCTCGATGGTCTTTGCGTCGGCGCGCGCGAGTTTGCGGCTGCCCGGCACCGCGCCCCAGCCGGGCGTCAGCGGATCGCCCGGGTAGGTCGGCATGTCCATCACGCTGCCGCGCTGCACGCCCTGCCACGGCCGCATCGAACCCTTGGGATACACGTCGTCCACGAAGTAGCCGTCGTCGCGCGGATCGGAATAGATCAAACACCCGATCGCGCCGTGCTCGGCCGCGACCTTGGGCTTGATGCCGCGCCACGAGCCGCCGTAGCGCGCGATCACGATCTTGCCCTTCACGCTGACGCCGAGGCTGTCGAGAATGTGGTAGTCCGCGGGCACGCCGTAGTTCACGTAGACCAGCTCGCCCGTCACGTCACCGTCGGGAGAGTAGGCATTGAACGTGGGCAGCTGGTCCGTCTGACCCGATGTGGGATCGTCGGACAGCGCGGGCTCCTTCAGCAGGGCCGTGTACTGCTCCGGCGCCACCAGCTCGAGTGAGCGCCGCACCGGACGCGGCATCAGCGCTTCGAACTGCTCGATCTTCGCATCCAGTCCAAAGCTCCGCCACCGCGCGAGAATGCGCTCAGCAACCGCGCGCGAGCGCTCGGTGCCCGCCTCGTGCGGCACCGCGGCGAGCAGCTCCATCTGGGCGCGCAGCGTGTCGCGGCGTGGGACGGCGGCGAGCATCTCCTCGCGCCGCCGCTCACCCGCAACTTGGGCGCGCGGAAAACCGCGAATCGGGGCGACGGGTTGCTGCAGAGCGAGCGCGAGGACGACGGCGATCATGCATGACTCCGGGGCGGAAAGAGGGTGTCAATCATACAGGCGGGAGACGCGAGACGGGAGACAGGAGACGCCCACAGCGGAGGGACCGTCGCAGGGCGACTCCGGAGAGGGGTGGGGATGAGCGGTTTGGAGTCGAGCCCTAGACGGTCCCTCCGCTGTGCGCGGGTTATTTCGCCGAGTCGATGGCGACTTTGAGCCCGCGGGCCACCGCCAGCGGCGCGCCGTCGGCCCAGAAATGGATGAAGAAGGCGCGCGGTTCTTCACCGACCAGGTGATTGTGCACCGCGGTGACGCGGATGCCCGACATGGTGAGCGCGCGCAACAGCGGCCGGAGCCGGGCGCCGGTCACCACGAAGTCGCCCGTCGCCACGGCGCGAGCGGGCGTGACGCTCTGGATATTGATGGCCGTCGCGAGCCCCTGGGCGAGCGGCACGGGCCGCCCGTCCATGGTGGGATGGCTGCCCGACGTGGCGACCCCCACGCTCGCCACGTCGCCCGTGATGCGGCCGTGCTCGCCGAGGGCGGCGAACAACGCGGCGGTGTCGAGTGCGGCGGCGGTCGCGGCGGCCGGGGTGGGTGGCCCGAGCGGCGTGCCAGTGCGGCCGAGCGCCGCTTTGAGGTTGCCCGCCAGCTCGGTGGCCGTGCCGTGTCCGTGGTAGTGCAGATAGAAGATGCGCGGCGCTTCGCCCAGCAAGTGATGGTGGATGGCCGTTACCTCGAAGCCCGTCCCGAGCAGGTTGGCCGTGACCGTGGGCAGCTCCGGTTCCGTGAGCACGAGGTCGCCCATCACGTCGGCCGCGTCGGCGGATCCGGCGAACGCGGCCCACGACGTGAGGGCCAGCGCCGGCTGCAGCGTGACGTCGCCCACTTTCACAACCAAATCGCTGCGCGGGAATGTGACGCGATACACGTCGCCGGTGGCGGGCGTGGGGCGGGCGAACGTCCGCGCCACGAGGTCCCAGGAGCCCGCCTGCTGGCCGGCGAGCGGAGCGCTGACGAGCGCCAAGGCGCACGGAATCGCGAAGCGCATCGGATGCAGCCTCAGTAGTAAGGAAAGGAAAGAGTGCGGCGGGGTGACGGCGGACGCCAGAGCGTCGGCGCTCCAGGCTGTAACACCCGGAGCGCCGGCGCGGCTGGACGTCACTGTACGACGACTATGCCCGACATCGCGGAGCCATGCACGATGCAATCGTAGGTGTACACGCCCGCCTGCGTGAACGTGATGAAATACGAGCCGGTCGTCATGACGGCCGAGTTTGTCGGGAGCGTGCCCGGGGCTGTTTGCCACTGCACACCGTGGGACACCGAGGCCGGCGCCCAGGTCCACGTCACCTTCCCGCCGACGGCGACCGTTACGCTATCCGGAGCGAACACGATTCCGGGCCCCACCGTGACCGCAGCCGCGATCGGTGCACTCGTGATGCTGGCTGCGAAGGACACCGGCGAGCCCGTGAGGGCCGGCGTGGACGTGGCCGTCACCGTATCGGGGCCAGGACTCCCGCCCAGCGTGTGCACTGTG
>WNGO01003516.1_pt1 | contig 11273 bp, 11 predicted proteins | sample 5400511 | NCBI WGS metagenome assembly WNGO01 (sample SAMN13153380, study PRJNA577476) | soil metagenome | isolation source: 20 cm soil or saprolite under Garry oak tree replicate 2 | place: USA:California | collected 2016-06-15
ATCCCGTTTTTGCTACGCCGATAACATCACGCCCAGACATGATCGCAGGAATAGCCTGGGCTTGGATCGCTGTCGGTGCAATATAGTTGAAATTTTTAATAACATCTAGGCTGAAACAAAGTTAGAGATAGCACTTAATTGATGTTTCATGCTTACCAGCTGGCTGGTAATCCAAAATGACTCCACTTAGTCACTGGTCTGGGGCAATCGATACCACGGATCTTAATACCGTCAAGTTCAAGTCTGAGGAGATCAGCCTCTTCGTCTGTCATTGCAGCGATATCAGGAGGCGGGACGTAGAATTCCTTCCGGAAAGGTTCATATTTCACTTTTGCGTGGTCAACAGTGGCAAGGTCCTTTTTCTTCGCCTTCTTCGCCGCTAGAGCAAGAATATCTTCCGGGTTCAAGTCTGTGGCATCTATTTCATCCAACACAAAATCTTCTGTCGTGTCCTCCACTCCATCCTCGGCCATGCGTTCATCAAGGCGGGATTTTCGTCTTAATCCAGGTGCATTCATCATTTTCTTCATGTCCTCGATGTTAACTTTCTTAACTTCTTCCTTGACTCCAGTCATGAATGCATCCAATGGGTCTGGCTCTTCATCCTCATCCACGTCCATAGAATCCTTTGCCTTGGCTTTGAGCGCTTGGTCCATCCTATTTGCTTCTTCGTCATCGTCGTCGACTTCCAGATCACCAACAGTGGCGCCATTGTCCGTCATTGTCATGTCAACAGCAGGCATGTCACCCAATGTTTCCAACTTCCTCTTCGTCTCGACGGAATCGTCTAGTACAGCACTGACACTCCCTTTGGCAGAAGTAGCTAATTCCGGCTTGACGGGAAGCCCTTTGAGCCCAAGACCTCCGAGTGCAACCCGCTTCAAAGCTCCAGGAGGCTTTGTGGTAGTACTTGGGGCAGGCACTGCACATTCAAACGATCAAGTGATGTGAAATCGTGAAGGATTGAATACGATGTTCAAGGACTCACCTGGTGCGGATTTGCCGGCGAGAGCCATAGCCTTGGCCTTGGCCTCATCAAGAGCTTTCTTTGCCTCCCGTTCCTTTTTCCACGCTTCAAGCTTTGCTCTCTTTGCCTTCATCTTCTCGTCCTCCGGCGGCGGTGTTGGTGTCGGAAGATCTGGGGTTTGGGGCCCTGGGGGAGACGGCCGACGCTCCCTTGAGCGAGAACGTCTTCTATCATCACGGGCACCATCCCTGTACGAGTCTCTCCTTCTGTCGTCCCTGTATCTGTCGTCGCGATAGCGATCCCTTGGCCTCTCTCTATCGCGGTCGCGGTCCCTGTCCTTATCCCTGTCGTCACCATACCGTGATCTGTTGCTGGACCTTTGTGCACTGCGCCTGGTCGGCGACGGAGACCGGGGCGAAGAGCGATGAGATTGTCTTACCCGTTTATTGGAGGTCTCTGGCGAATATGACCTATCCCTGCGCACCATGGCTGTCGTGAAGAAAGTTATTTGCCCGTATTTGCTCCTCGTTAGTGTCACAATCGTGACGATCCTGTCACAGACGCATCACACGATGACGACAAGCGTCCTCGACCCATCCGCTCTTCTATCGTCGATCCCAAAACTCCTTCCACCATCGTCAAAGGCGCTCAATTCTCCGAGCGATGCAATTGCTGCTCTCTCTCATGCAGCCATGACGGCACTTTCATTTCGCCTTGTGGCAGCGGACGAATCCTCTTCACCTCTTCTCGAATCAGATAATGTCCTGCCACTTGACTGGAACAATCAGGGGCCCGGGCATTATGCGTTCAGATACAAGCATAACCAGAGCAGTCTCGAGTTCCTAGTCAAAGTCGTCCATCTTGGCCGGCGTACGCTTATTAACGCGATTGCTCTTGAAGTATGTCTCGCGCAAAAAATGCTTCATGAACCACTCATCTCTCAAACAGAGCGACAAAGTGGCCACTCTTGATATAGCCACCGCTGATTTCACATCAACTTCTTTCTTTCCTTATAATATTGAAACATCAGCCCCACCTCTTGTGCACGGGTACATATCTTCCAACCGTGTCGCCGATCTTGTATCCCAGTACAAGTTAGCCATCGTGCAGAACATTATGCCGGGCTTGCGAAAAGATGGGTACACAGAAGAGATAGGTGTATCCACAGCTTCTGGTGGTGCACCGTCATCCTCACGCAATCCGCCTCCCGCGCGGCCACAACCAGTTGCGCCGCCTGCTGGTCCTGACATTCCTTTTGGCTCGCAACCTGTGCTCCCAGATAATCCTCTGGAGATAGGCCGCCGAGACCGTGAGCCATTCCCGCAAAACCCGTTTGCGCCCCCGTCCCTCTTTCCGCCTGGATCTGGCGATGGGATGTTTGTGGGCCCAGACCATCCGATCTTTGGTCCCAGGCGCGAGATGCGAGATCTATTTGGTGGGCGAGGACCATGGGGTGGGGATGGATATCTTCCACCGTTAGGTGCTCCTCCGGGAGCTAGATTTGATCCGGTGGGCCCTGGGCCTGTGCCCGGACCAAGGAGAGGGGGGATGCCAGGCAGAGGAAATGTGAGAGAACCGAACAACGACGAATTCATGCCACCCGGAGCTGGGGACATGTTTATGTGACGTATTGTTACAATGTAGCCTTTTTTGTGTATTTTATATAGTTGTGGCCCAGAATCTATTTATCTATGTTGCTTCAATGGCTTCTCTCTCGCCCCCTTCACCGATGTCTTCTCGTCGCAGACAAACCGTTCCTACTGGTTTCAGACCCTCTCAAACCTCTGGCCATCGGCCCATAGCGGAAATGACAATCAGAGAGCTGCAGAACTTACATAGTCTCAACGCGAGAATCCTCGCCTCACCGTATGTTCTCTTGTACATGATGTCACGCTTGTTATGATATCTTATCTCTCAGTGGCGCCTCCACCTCGACGTATATTCAGCGAGTGCTTGCGGAACAGGCTGCGGTAGAATCGCGTCTTATTGACCTCGAAGGTGTCGAGTCCCTTAGGACCAAATTAAGGAACACGCAGATCAAAGGAGAAAATGACATGAGCGTCGACATTCCACCTGAGCCTCCCTCTAGCAGAACGATAGAAGCCAAACGCAAGGCATTGGCACAATACGTATGTCTCGTATCATGCAACTCTAGCCAACAACTCAACGCTCTTGTCACAGGCACCCAATGGTTATAGCGAAGGTAACAAATCGTTAACCGTCCAAGAAGCCATGGATCTCGAAAGGCAAGCCTACCTGCGCGATGAAGAAAGACAACAGCGCGTCATGGAAAAGAGACGTCGTCTTGGCCTTCCCGCTAAAGGCGAAATTCTTAGCAGAGAAGAAAGAGAAGCTCGGATCTGGGCGTTCATGTGAGTCCTGCCATATGTATGCCATCGCTCCATTATAACTTGTGTCCATCAAGGAATCACAAACCAACAGAATCGGACATGGAAGATGACGATGACGATGACAGTGATGATGACCCTGCCAACTGGTTTGAAGACGATCAGGATGACGGGCGTAAGGGTCAGGATATAGTAGAGCCTGATATGGAGGACTACTCTGAGATCATTCGTGTCGACGAAAGCAAACTCCATTATAGCACTTTCTATGAGCCACGTAACGACGGTAATTAGTAAATTGAGTTGGTATATCTACGTAGGGGAGATTCAGAAGTAAACAAGACTCTATCCAAACCATAAAAGACAACACCATCTACCGGGCGTGTTCTGGGCAACTCCTCCCGCGTTGCAGCCAAGCGGTCAAGCATGCTGTAAAGATCATTCTCAGTCTCCGAAGAAATGAAACAGGAACTATAAACAAACTGTTGTGAAAACTGCATAGGCAGCTCAATCGGGCCACCGTTGATCCTTTGACAATTGGCTGGGGGCAAAGAATACCTGTTCTCGATTAGGGTATAGTAAGACTGTAGCTTGGGAGACGTACACTCAGCACCTATCAATCCTTTTTCAGTAGGCAGGTCGTAGACCAGATATTTTGCTGCCCCTTCTAAACATTTCTTAATATGGTTCTCCTGCATTTCGGTATCCCCTAGCTGCTCCAGACCGGAATTGCAGACTGGACATCTGTCGGTCCACCCAATAAGTATTCAAACAGATGACTCCGGGAAACGCACAGCAACAAGTTGCCAAAGCGGCAGGTCTGACCTCTACTAGCAGATGAGCCTTTGAGCTTGTTAATATTAATAATTATTGGTTCCATGGTTGACTTTTTATCCTGGAAAGACAGAGATTCAGTCACGTCAGCATAACATGCCCTGCAGACACGTTGTAGGTTTGATGATCTTGGCGAGTTCAGACGACTGGGCACCTGCGGCGGGTCTAACAGGGCTCTGAATGCTGAACAGTTATCGCAGAAAATCTGACCGCATTTCCGACAGTGCTGTAGAGTTCGTGAGCAGGTTAGTGAAGCGGAAGTTGCTTATGAGCGTACGTGCTGCTTAAACTTATCAAACGGTTCAGTAACTTCCAATAGATAAACTTACTCTGCGATTTAGGAACCCGAAGCGGCAATTACAGTCGCGGCAATTTGAAACTTTTTCATCTCTTTCCCAAACCACATTCTGCTGTGGGGGCCGTTTGGATAAACCAACTTGTGGTGCTTCACGAGTCGGTACACGGAAGTCAGGCGCTTGAGAAAGTTGTGGGGCAAAGTCTGTCGGACCAGGCGAGATAGTGTAAGCTGTGATAGTAGATGCTCTCGAGACAGATCGAGAATCGTCTGTATGTACGACCGCCGTCGAAGTATCGGCCGTGGAAATAGATTGATAATCTTCCATAGACGGGATTGGATAATGGAAGTGCGCTTGAGAACGATGTGGGGTGAAGTCTGCCGGACCAGGCGAGATAGTGATAGTAGATGCTCCTGAGACAGATCGAGAATCGTCTGTATGTACACCCGCCGTCGAAGTATCGGCCGTGGAAATAGATCGATAATCTTCCATAGGCGGGATTGGATAATGGAAGTCCGAACCATCATCAGAATCGTCTGTGAGACTTATTAGATTAGAGGTTGTCGTAGAAATAAATCATGAGATCACCTTCACTCAAAATGGACCAACCTCTTGCACTAGCTGCGAGTCTCAGGCGTTCCAGTCCACGATTGTAAGCGTTGAATAACACTTCTGCTTGCGTTATCCGATCGCCGTCTTCATCGTCTGTGGGTACATTGAATCTTACAGCAGTGTCTAAAACAGTGAAAGACTTGCCTAGGATACCCCTGCTCAGCTCCGCTGTTGCATCTTCAAGCTTAATGACGGAAAGACGCAATTCTGCAGCAGTACTACTCGGATAGTCTGCATCACCATCGTTAGTTTGGTTGCCAACCAAGTACCGAGCACGCGCCACATAATCCTGCGCGGAGGACAAAAACGTTGGCGCCATAGGCCCCAATTCCTTGCCGCCATCATCCTGAGATTTCTCATCCACATAAGGGATTAGAGTGCCGTCAGACGCTAAGTGGTACATATCCCCGTCTGCTTGCAGGAAAGGAAGCGGTGGAATGTCAATACGGCGACGCATGATTCGAACCCATCGTCTTCGCCGAACCCAGTTTTGAACAGTTCGAACGGAACTGGCAACGACACCACCATCTTTCAACACACGCTGAAGAGATGGAGGTTTCTCGGCAGTCCATCGCTCGTCGGCGTCGGTAAAGTGATGAGCGTACTGCCACCCATCCCTCGCATCAACTTTAGGATGAGTCACATCCACAATCCATTCCGATCTGAAAATGAATCAGCGGTCCGTTTAGAATATTGATCAGCTGCACGTACAGCCAGAAATGACTATGATCATTGGTGGCGGCTGTTCGCTTCTCGGGTTTACTTGGTTCGGGGAAAATCCAAGGAGTGTCGCGAAACGGCAATTGAACGTCACTCCAGGCCGTTACAGCCGCCGCTCCCGAAAAAGGTTGTTTCGGAAACTTTATTTCAAATGGAGGTCTAAGCTCTCGTCTGTCCAAACCCGAAGCAGAAAATTTGGGGCCAGATACAGCTAACGTTTTTAGGCGAGCGTCAAGCTTTTGGTTCTCATAAATTATGACGGGCACCGCCGTGTGCACTGCTAACGGATTATAAGGAATCGGTGAATTCCGCCAGTGCTCCGCCTCGACTTGTTGCAGAACCTGTTACGCTCAGGTTAAAAAATAGAAACCACATTATTGAATGGCTTATACCTCGCATATCCATACTTGGAAAACTGCCGCCGCCGTGTCGTACGCCGTTTCTCCCCACTTATTCCTAATCAACGGATCTGCTCCCTGTCTGATGAGATATAACACAATAGGTAGATGTCCTTTCGATGAAGCATTCACTGTGGAAGTGCATCTCATCAGGAAATGCCAGGAGGAATCTTGTACTGCTCACTTAGGGGTGTCCATCCGTCTTTGTTACGGGCATCAATCCCACGAACGCCATCTACCATTGTTGCTAGATTTCCGCCCTCGCAGAGGCACCGGACAATATCAAGGTAGCCCTATATGATCTCAATTCAAATAGCAGCAACTCTAGAAGCATTATACCTTTGAGCAAGCATTGTGCAAGGCCGTCCAGCCATCGGCATCTATAGCGTGCACGCCTGCTTTACGTCCTATGAGATATCGTACGATATTCAAATGGCCATGAAGCGAAGCCCTGTGAAGGGCAGTCTATTTTCGTGAAACGAGTATCGCGGATATGAGGATAAGACGACATACTTCTCCTTCACGATCCTCGAGGTCGGGCATTGCACCACAATGTTCAATCACTAGATTTATAGTTATTAAAATAGGTGTTAACCAATATGATATACGCTTACGCCAAGCGACCATGTCGATATATCCGCGACCAGCCGCCGTGTGTAATGCAGTTGAGCCTATGCGAGGTATCGTGTCATTTGCAAGGCTAAACGGCTGTACCCCAGAGTCAAGGGCATTTTTGAAAAACATCATGAGCATACTCAGGTCACCGGATGAGGCAATCGCAAAAAGTGCCTCGAGTTGCGCAGGAGATGGCTGGGACGGCGCGTCCGCAGGTGCTGCGGCGACTGGATATATGAATTCCTCTTCTTCGTCTTGGTAGTCTACGTCAGCGGAATCAGCCACTTCCGCGTCCAACGGTTCACTGTGGAAGCTCGTCGCATCACCAGTACTGTTGTCCAGATAGAAAAAAGACGCGTTAGACTAGGTGTTGGACAATGACAAAAGGACTTAACTGGCTGATGTCCATATCTACTTCCATGTACCCACCGTCACACCCGACCGTGACCGTGACCCGGCTCAAGCTCGAAGACTTGGCAATGGGCATGCGCGCCCAGGAGGACAATCTCCAAATATCCCAATCATCAGCTAAGACGCGCACATTTTCTGATTTTCCGCGTCTTTTGAATTGAATCTCCCCAAGGCTACGAGTTTTCCGTATTTCCCTGAGGGAATGTGGGTCCAACCCTTTCTATCTGAGTGTTGTCAACGCTACCAGCCTTCTCTTGCCAGACGTTATTGAAGAATACATGCAGATTATGCATTCACGTATCTGACGCCGGCACTTTGCATTATGAACTCAAGACTCACGACTATGTAAATCAATAGTTAAACTATTGCCGTAGACGCTTCAAGTCAGTTACGTCGGGTAAAGTCTCTACTACTAAGACTGAGAAACTATGGATGTCGATGACTCCTCGTATCATTAAATTTGGTATTGCGCTCTTGCACAAATGAAAACCCGGTTATATTGACATGTAACTTGTCCTGGATATATCTGACTTATTACTGAGGGTCGTGAGTTATCGATTATCACTTATCATGCATCAATGCATCATGGCGCGTACCTGTACCCGTCTAATAATTCTTCAAAACCCGAGTGTAATCCGGGTTGTCCACGGAGACGAGCAAGGCAATCCCTGTTTGCCGTTGTTTAGATATCCGCCGGGATATAAGATTAAGATTGCCAGCTGTTCGAAGGAGTAGGGCCGACGTCGCTCCGACGGACTGCTGAGTTGCAAAGACATCGTATGTTGTCGACTCGTCTTCTCCCCAATTTACGTATCACTCTACCCTTCAGATTCCCCCGCCTCTCTGCTCGACACATGTCTACAGCCGCGACAACTAATGGTGCTGTCAAGCAAGACAGATCTAAATTGATCCCTCATTCCCCGCGCCTCGCAGAAGGCAGGGCTCTCGCTCAGGATGTCTGGTCGATTTTCAAGTTGGCTATTTTACACACCTGGATCGCATTTTCCTCATTTCTTGCATGACAGTGCTGCCAACTTACCTTCCGACTGCATTAATCTCGGTCAAGGGTACATGAACTTTGCTCCCCCCAAATGGATTGTAGAATCTGCGGAAACTGCTCTCAGGGGCGTCGCAGAAAATCATTACGCTCACCCCAGGGGTAGACTCCGCCTCCGACAAGCCTTGAAGAACTTCTATGACCCCTTGTTCTGTAGGGACCTGGATATTAATTCAGAGATCCTTGTGACAAGCGGTGCTAACGAAGGTATCCACATCGACATTCATTCGCTTGCAGGTTTGCTACATAAACACTATAGGTCAATACTCTGTTTTCACTGCCTTCCTGGACTATGGGGACGAAGTAATCATGTTTGAGCCATTCTTCGACCAATACCTTCCCTCCATCACATTCAACGGGGGTAAACCTGTCTACGTGCCTTTGCATCCTCCTGCGGAACATCTTCAAAAGACGTCGAGCGGCGATTGGACAATTGACTTCGATGAGCTCCGGTTAGTCCTTGCTCACTTACTGTAGTTCGCAACAAACTGGTGATTAGTCGCGCAGTTACACCCCGCACCAAGATGATTATTGTAAATACCCCCCACAATCCTATCGGTAAGGTATTTACGAGGACAGAACTGGAGCAAATTGCCGCCATAGCCGAAGAATTCAACCTTCTCGTTATGTCAGACGAAGTGGTACGCTCAGCGCTTTTATGCATTGCTTTGACAACTCATTTGTTCATCAAGTACGACTGCCTCGTATATGATGGAAAGGAACATGTACGCATTGCGAATCTACCCGGCATGTGGGACAGGACGGTCACAGTCGGCTCCGCTGGGAGTAGGTCTAGTCAATTCTTTCATTATTTTATACCTAAAAATTTGTCGCAGAGTCGTTTGCGGCCACTGGTTGGCGCATTGGCTGGCTTTTTGGCCCTGAGTCCATCATACAACCTACTCTAGCAGCAACAACGCGCATTGTATTTTGTTCTAATTCTCCCTTGCAAGAAGCCGTTGCGAGTGGTTTAGAACAAGCACGCGAGCGTCACTTCTTTGAAACACAAGTTGCTGAGTATGCCGAACGGCGTGCCATCTTGGTAGAAGCATTTGATAAACTGGGTCTAAAGTACTCTCTGCCTGACGGAACATACTTCATTTTACTTGTCAGTTCATTGACCCTCGATTGACTTGAACCGTGGCTCACCAGCACAAAGGATGTATCACGAGTCAAGCTACCGGAGAATTACCCATTCCCGCCCAGTGTGCTTGGTAGAGGCAGAGACTTCAGGTAGGGAAGAAAATCAGAATTAACTGCATCCTCTAAATGCGAGAACAGGGTCAGCTGGTTCATAGCCACAGAGATTGGAGTCTCTACTATTCCAGTTAGCGAGGTCAGTTTTCCTCGTATCATATTGGAATTATCTGATCTGGATCGGTTACTTCAGTTCTATTGTGAAGAACACGCGAAAATTGGTGAAGCGTACGCGCGCTTCAGTTTTTGTAAAGATTTGGACACCTTGAATCGTGCAGCCGAACGTCTGCAGCGACTCAAACAGTACATTGAATAGAATGTCCGAGGGTGTAGATGTTGTTAATCTATATATAGACCTATCGATATCACGTTCCTGCCTTCGCGTCTCCGCGCATCTTGTAAATCTCGTCCAGTGAAATGCAATTCCTTGAACCTCTCTTCAGCCGTTATCAAGATACCACAAGCGGCGATAAACGTGTTGGCGATGAGTGGATGACGTGCGCTCCGTGTGTTTGAATTACATCGCCTCCTAACATAGCACAAGGATCCAGAAGGCTTTGAGGGGTAACTAGAAATATCTCATAAACTCCGTATTTGACATGCGCTACAGACCAAGCTGATGTCTCAACGACGATCGACCACTGAGGCAAGTTGCTTATTTCTATCTGGTTCTGCTAAGCAATGAACAGGCTGCAGAAGTCTCCAATCTGGACCTACGGTTGGTGCAGTTGTCGATATATTGTCGTCGTCAGGAACTCTGGATGAGATTTCTGGGAAGTTGGTTGAAGAGTTGGGCCTCGGGAATCTAGACCTTGCCACAGAGATTTTGTCACATCGTTCTGCTATTTTGGACGAGGTGAATAGTTGTGTTTATTTCTCTCGCGTCGACCAGCTCATATCTTGCAGTGTTCTGGCAATAATTTATCGACCGTCACCACCGTGCCCTTTTCATACGAGCCCAATCAACGCAGGACTGATCACTCAATTGATTATTCTGATGAACAAGCGCGGAAACGCATTGAACAGACCTTTAGACAACATGCAGAAAGACCTTTACCCAGAGCAGTCCAGGTAAGTGAATTGATTGAGCAGCACGGGGCCATCGTAATGCATTGAGTAGAACGAGAAAGTAGAAGTACTTCCTCATATCTATACTTCAGCCACCAGCCAGGGCAGTATACTCTCGCATCTGGGATCCAAATTTATGTTGCCTATAGGCACGAAGCGAGATCTACATGAGGTCAGTATAGTGATCGTGCTCATTGTCGATTTAATACATCGCACCGTCATGTAGGAATATGAAGAAGTCACCATACCATCTGCGAGACCGATCCCTCCAAGGTGTGACGAAAGGCTCATACAAATTTCGGAACTGGACCCTCTTGTCCGAGGTTCTTTCTTGGTAGGGTTATGCACCTGCGGCTGCTTATTCTGCGTGATTATTTTGGTTCCAGGGGTATCATTCACTCAACCGGATGCAATCTATCGTCTACCCGACTGCTTACTGTGGCAATGAAAATATGCTTATATGCGGTCGGTCTTATTAAAGGAGTATTTACGAAGTGCTAACTTTGACATAGCACCGACTGGAGCTGTGGGTCATCATCATCCCTTCTCTATTGCATCAACCATTAATACATCATAGGGAAAAACTGACGTAGCCATGATGACAATTCTTCGCGTGATAGGCCAACATCGATCCGGCGGCTTAAATGAGGCCCACATTAGCGCAACGATAGACAGGAGTGCTTTCAAGATAATCTATGTGTTCGTACTTTGCACCCGCGCTGGGTTATCCTAAGCCATTGCTTAGCGCACCGA
>WNGO01007341.1_pt1 | contig 11264 bp, 10 predicted proteins | sample 5400511 | NCBI WGS metagenome assembly WNGO01 (sample SAMN13153380, study PRJNA577476) | soil metagenome | isolation source: 20 cm soil or saprolite under Garry oak tree replicate 2 | place: USA:California | collected 2016-06-15
TACGGCCTCGCAAACCCAAAGCTACGTTTGAAGCTAATTGGCCCGGATACGCCACCGGAAATTTTCTTCGGGAAGGACGCGGCCCTGGAAGGCAAGATGTATGTCCGGTTTGGGAATTCCAAAGAAACCTTTCTCGCGAACCAATCGGTCAAGAAGGCGATCGACAAAAAACCGGAGGATTTCCGCGATCGAAAACTGACTGACTTGATCATGGCGCAGGTTGTTCGGGTCGTGCTCAAAACTTCGGCGGGCGAAATGGAACTTCAGAAAAAGGGCGATCATTGGGACATTCTGAAACCGTTGCACACGCGGGCTGACGATCAGAAGGTCAGCGACTTGATCGCGCAAGTCACAACTGCGCGTATTCAACAATTCGTGGCTGACGATCGCGGCGATCTGCATCCGTACGGATTGGCCGAGCCACATGGTTCGCTCACGTTGTTCGCGCAGGATGACAAATCCCCCGGTCGGACGGACTCGTCCCGTGGCGAGCAGGGCCAGACACTTCAGATCGGTGGTCCCGCGACTGCGGGAGAAAAACAGAAGGACCAGGTTTACGTGCGATTCTCGCCGCGAGGTTTCGTTTATACCTTGCCGAAAAAAATCGAGGAAGTCCTAAACAGCAGGCCCAACGATCTACGCGATCGCCATCTTGTTCGGATCGACACAAAAATTCTCGACCGGTTAACCATCGACGCTCCCGGCAAAGGCAAAACGGTTTTCGCGCGCAAAGACGAGAACTGGACCATCGCCAGCCGCAATAACGCGCCCGCAAATTCGGGTGAGGTCCGCCGGCTTATCGATCGACTGCAAAACGAGCAGGTCACAAAATTTGTCGAAGATGTCGCTTCGAACTTGCCGAAGTATGGCCTGGATAAGCCGCAATTGACTGTCACCTTCAGTTCGTTCGCTTCCGAGAATACAGCTGAAACCAAAGCCGGCGAACAACCATTCGCATCGGTGGCGTTTGGAAAAGTGGAAGGTGAGAACGTCTACGCACGGGTCGGCGATGAGCCGTTCGTTGTCGCGGTGCATCGTAATTTGCTCGACCAGATTTTCACGGATCCGTTGCAATGGCAGGAATTATCGATCTTCAATTTCAAGCCGGAACAGATCCATCGCGTCACAGTGGCGACGGACAAAGAGTCCGCGTTGATGCGAGCCGAGAACAATCAGTGGAATTGGGCTAAGGGAAGCGGCGCGATCAACCAAGAAAATCTGCAATCGATGCTGAATACCTTGGCGACGTTGCATGCTGTGCGCTGGATTGGATCGACATCTCCGGCCCAGGGTTTCGATAAGCCGCAGCTCGTGGTGACATTCACGACTTCGCCGGACGATAAGGCGACGCACAAACTTACCGTCGGCGCTGCCGCGCCAGACGGGATGACGTTTGCAAAAGTAGACGAGCACGAAGGCACCTTTGCGCTCAGCAATCCGTATTTGAATGCGCTGAAACTGCCAATTGTTAGTCAGGAATCGCCGTCGCCATCTCCGTCTCCATCGCCGGCAGGATCGGCCTCGCCTTAACCGCCTTTCGTCGCGGTATTAATCGTAACGATTCCGCCGGTGAGCGGTTCCGCCGCGGCGTCGCGAAATCCGTTTGCGTCGATCAGTCGCAATAAATCTTCGCCGCGGGGAAATTGCTCGATCGAATCGCCCAAGTAATCGTAAGCGGCTTTCTTTCGGGTCAGAAAGGATCCGAAAATCGGAAGTAGCCGATGAAGATAAAATCGGTAAACGGACCGCAAGATCGAGATCGATGGGAGCGAGAACTCCATGACAAGCAAATTGCCGTTCGCCGTCAGGACCCGCGCCATCTCACGCAGCGCGGCGTTCCAATCTTTGATGTTCCGCAAACCAAACGCGATGGTCAGACAGTCGAATGACCGATCGGCGAATGGGAGCGCGAGCGCATCTGCTGTCACAACCCGACGAACACCTTTCGCTTTCGCCACTGCCAGCATTTCCTCGGAAAAATCTGCGCCAATGATTTCCGATTTCGGCGACGCTTTTGCCAACGCCAGCGCCAAATCTCCGGTTCCGGTGGCAAGATCGATAATCGTGTTCGGATTCCAACCGGCCACAATCTCGGCCGCACGTTTGCGCCAGATAAAATCGCATCCGCAGCTCAAGAGGTGATTCGCCAGATCGTAGCGTCGCGCAATGCTGCCGAACATCTCGCGGACCGCGTCCGGATCCCGCCCCGCGGAATTTTGTTCAAGCGAAGTCAATCCCGGGTGTTCGCCCAGGAATTTCTTCTTCGCAAGTGGTGGTGGCGGCGGATATCGGTCGAGATCGATTAAAAACTTCCCGCAACGACGGGAGTGATGCGAGCGCAGCTGGCAAAGTCAGGCAAGCGAGCGGGGTGATGTGCATCAGCAGCCGACTCATGGAAAGACCAGCATGCCGATGATAGTCCGGCCAATCGCTAAAGACGTACATGGACGCGTAGGCAGCGAGTGGCGCCACAATCGACACAATTAGAACGATCGCGTGTGCGCCTCCATGTCGCCTAACGAAGTAAACGCCGGCTAATCCAGCCACCAGCCAAAACAGCCCCCATGCTCTGAGATCTGTAAATTCGTATGCAAAGCCCGAGAGGATCGGGCCGAAGCGATGAATGTTTGCGCGCAGATTTACCAAATTTACCTCCATGAAATCGGACGACGAAACTGCGTGCATTTGACTGAGATAAATGCGCCAAGCCAGGACGATGCATAACCCAGGGAGCAACGCGCACAAATATTTTGGCGATCTTTTGCTCCGCCAGATAACGACCGCGCCGTAGATCGCAGCGATCAGCCATAAAATCACGCCTTCACGTTTCACCCACGGAAGAAAAGCAAGGCAAACCGCATAAATTCGAAAGAAATCGCCGTTGTCGCTGTTTCGATTGGCGCACAGCGGATATCCGATCGCTGCAAGATAAAAAACGCTTAGCGGAAAATCCGCGTAGCCAACAATTGCACTACCCGCTTCAACCGTGATCTGCGGAACGAAAAAGAGTACGATGCCAGCAACGAACGCTGTCCAGATTTTGCCGGTCAGACGCGCACTGATCGCGACTAACAATACCGCTCCGCAAGCGTAATAGATCGGAAAAATTACTTTGGCGTAGAACTGACTGGCTTCGCCGAGCCAGAAGTAGAGCCAAAGCTCGGTGAATGGGATTGCGAGCGGATATTCGGGATGACTGAAGGCACGGCCTGCATCTTGAAAATAGGCCGCCGGCATAACGCCTCCGTTGGCAAAGGCGTAACGCGCTTTGATTTCCCAATTTAAAAGTCCGTCCCATCCAAGCGTGTAAGCGAAGGCCAGACAACCAACTGCCAGGACTTCTACGGAGAGAATGCAAGCCAACGCAAGTTCGATTGGACTTGGTCGACGCAATTCTTGAAGACGAAACGCTCCTTTTGTTTTCCAAGCGACAAGTGGAAGAGCGACGCAAATGAAAGAAACAACCGAAAACAGCGCCGGCCCACTCAGCACGAATCCGAATAGCCAAATCGATAACGAGACGATTCCCGTTCCACCTAGCCATGAGAGCGCGAGTTGCTCCGCGAAACTCAAACACTTCGGGTCACGCAGGATCAGTGTGAGCGCGCCAAAACCGGCGGCCAAAATCGTTGCCAGCGCAGCAAGAACTTCGATCGGATCCATGGTCTTATTTCATAGCGATCGGCACAACTTCCACTTGGGCGCCGAAATGCTTGCCTTCCGGCAATTCCGCCGGCCGGCGCACACGACAAAGAACAATTGCGGCCGGCGCACTGAGATCGGGTGCGGCAACTTCGCCACGATTCAGGCGCGCCCGTGCAAGATCGACAATCTCTACCGGATGTGGCCAGGCGAGATATGCGGTCAGCATTCCAAGTAAGCTGCTCGCGGGATCGTCCTCGCGATCAAGAATAAGGATTCGTTTTCCGGGAGGCGCTAGATCAAAAAATGCAATTAATCGTTTCGATGCGTCGGTTGGTCCGGCCGCAAAATGCAAAAAGCTGTCGCTGGAATGAAATGATGTATCGCCGGTCGGCAAGATTGAACCCTCGGGCGCACGATTAAAAACCTTTACCGTGCCAATGCAAAAGAATGCCGTCAGCAGGACTATCCAAAACGAAATGTGCGCGACTGCGCGAGCGCTCTGCATTTCAGAAAAGTTTAACCGCAGTTCGCAATGAAATGTCGTTCACTGACGATGAAACCGCCGGACGATGGATTGTATCCTTTTCGTTGTAACAGGGGATAACGACGGAGACTTTCATGAGGTTTGATCCTCGTTTTAGCAAGAAACCGGCCATTTCCTCGCTTTATGAAATTGCTCGAAGCCGTGGCAATGATGAAGTGACGTGCGCAGTGTAACTGGACCACGTGGTAAAAAGGTATGTGGCACAGTAAAGACCAATCGGCGCGATAACTGCCGCTATTAGGATCCAGCTTTGCATCGTGCGAAAACGGAATACTAAATAAAGTACAGCGAGAGCCGCCGCTAACCAGAAAACACTCCAGTCAGCCTGGTTCGATACCTCGACTAGTAGTAAACGGGTAATCGGACCAATTCTTGCCGCTAGTTCCGTCAGCTTGCCCGAGATGGATAAGGAAAACTCCGAAGATGGAACACTATGAACGAACGCGAGATAAACTCGCCAGCTCACCATCAAAAAAATCCCGGGCAACAATGAAATTCCGAATCGAGCCAGTTTCGCCCGCCTCCAGCTGACGATGAAACCGAGAAACGCTAAAACGCTCCAAAGAATCAGACCCTCACGCTTGATCCAGGGTAGAAGAGCGAGACAACCGCTATAGATAATGAGAGCTCGCGAATCGTCATTCACCAAAAAAAGGAGGAGATAACCCAGACCGGCAAGATAAACAATGCTGAGCGGAAAGTCAGCGTAGCCCACGATAACTCCGCCGGGAGCTGACGTAAGAAATGGAATAAAGAGAAGGATCGTGGCCACGGCAAGACCGCTCCACCGATGACCTGAAATTCGCGCGGCAAGTAGACTGAGCAAGACCGCGCCGGCGGCGTAGTAAATCCCAAAAATTGTTTTGACCCAGTATTGATGCGGCTGGCCCATCCACAAATACAACCAAAGCTCGGTAAAAGGTATGCCAAGCGGATACTCCGGATGACTGAACGCGCGTCCAGGATTTGAGTAATATCCAGGTGGAATTACTCCGCTGTTTAAAAACGCGTAACGCGCCTTGATCTCCCAGACTAAAAGCCCGTCCCAGCCAAGGGTATGTTTGCAGGAAACGAACAGAACCAACGCAATCTCGGCCAGAAGAAGGCCTGCGAGAAGCCATTCGAGCCAGCCAGCGGGAGAAGGCAGACAGAACGTGCTCGGGGAATGACGAATTGCCCTCCAACCTGCCGCACCAAGTAAAATGCAAAGCGATGCGACGATAATCTGGAGAGTCAATCCGGATACGAAGATTCCACAGATCCAAAGCGAGAGAGAGACTGTTCCCGTTCCAAAGAGCCACGACAAACAAAAGCATTCAAGAATGTTGACCCGAGGTGCACCGCGGAAGATCAAGAGCGTAATCCCGAAACCTGCGCTGAATAAGGTGAGGTAAGCAACGAGCAGTCCGACTAGCATCATCATGGTCTGCTCTCCACCGGCACAAGGGATATACCCGTCCCTAGGTGAATCGCCTTCCCCAACCGAGAGGGCGCAGGCATCCCACAAAAAGCGATACCAGCTATGGAATCAGGGCTAGTCGCCGCGATTTCCTTTTCGATGGCCGATTCGCGCACATGTACTATGCGCACATCGCGCGGCCAACAAATGTATCCCACCAACATCCCAAGAAACTCGCTCTGAGAATCTTCATTGCGCTCGGTCCGGGTTTTTCCGCTATCGGCTCGAACGAAAATCAGCAGCGGTTTTCCGCGCGGCAAATACTCGAGTATATCGCCAAGACGCTGCGGTCCGTTGTCGATACCGGTAAGCCCTCGAAAGTAAGGCTCGATCGAGCGGTTCGGGTCTATCGGTCCTATCCTGCTTACCCCAATATCTCGACAAAGATCTGGGGCGGTCCGAACGAACAAGATCGCGAACAGCGCGGTCCACAACAGCGTGTGCAAAATTGCTGCAATGTAGCCGCGGGTGCCCTTCACGCCGCCGGTTTGAGCAAGAAATTGGCCATTTCGGAACACCGTGCCGGAGCACACTGCTCACGAGAGGACTCGAACCTCCACGGGTTGCCCCATACGGTCCTGAGCCGTACGCGTCTGCCAATTCCGCCACGTGAGCTTGGGCGAACTACAATGCGCAGAGTGTTTCCTGGCGCAACGTGAAAGGTCGCCGGCCGCCGCTCTTCCTCTTCCTCTCAATCCTAGTTTTAATCTGATGGACGAACCGAAGATTAAGAGGAAGCGGAAGAGCGATATTAACCGCGCCGCCGTTTGCGCGCCCGTGCTTCGAGTTGCTGCGCTTTCCGGGCTTTGCCTAACGAACGGAGCAGGTCGGCATAATTAGCAGCGACGATTTCGTAATCTTCCGGCGGTTTGTCGGTCGCTTCTTCCCAACTCTTGAGCGACGCTCGATAAAGCTCGGCTGCTTTCGGATAATCGCCGCGGGAATGATAAACCACCGCCAGATTGCATTTTGATTGAGCGATGTCGGGATGCATTGGCGGCAGCACTTTTTCTCTGATTCCGAGCGCACGCAGATGAGTTTTCTCCGCTTCGGAATAACGCTTCTCGTTGGTGTAAAAGACTGCGAGATTATTCAGCACCGACGCGACGTCGGCGTGGTGCGGTCCGAGTTGCTTCTCGTAAATCTGAAGGGCGTGCAGGTAGTACGGCTCCGCCGCTTTCTGCCGGCCTGATTTCCTGAAAATGAGGGCGACGTTGTTAAGCATTGTCCCCAGATCCGCATAGGACAGGTCGTCCAGTTGCGTGCCGGCCGCGATCGCTTTCTCGTAATACCGGATCGCTTCTTCCTGTTGGCCGAGGTTATCGCACAAGAAAGCGAGCCGCCGCGCCGACCCGTAAAGCATCCGCTGGTTCGGTGGTTTGGCTTTTTCCAGAACCCCGTGCGCCTTTAGCAGGTAGGGTTTGGCTTTGGCGCGGTCACCACTTTGGTCGAGAAGCTGCCCCAGTTTTTCGTAACTCAACGCCAGCGCACTGTCGTCCTCGCCAAATGTGCGCTTGGCCAGCTCGAGCAAAGTTTCGGCGACACGAATGGCTTCCGGTAAACGGCTGCTCACGCGGAGGGTTTCGAGTTTATCATTGAGAATTTCCCAAAGTTTCTCTTCCCCTTTCATCCCGCATCACCAGCCTTCGCTCAGCTGGGTGACAAGGCGGGTGGCCAATTCCTCTGAGGCCAGAGGTAGTGCCTGGCGTTCATCGGTGGTCACGTCCGTTCCGACGAAGAAACTCGTCGTTCCAACCACCTCGGCAAAAGGGCCGAGCGGTTTGCCGTCCGGACCTACCAGTCTGTATCTCACGCGCATGGACAGATTAAATTCGCTCGTGGCCAAAACATTTCCGGTCACCGAACGCGCCGGCGATCTGCTGACGCGAATGATCTCACCTTTTAAGGTCGCGTCCGCTGAACCGCCACTTCCAATTCGAAAAGTACCGTCCTGTTGAAATTGTTTGATCACGGTATCGGTCACGAGCACTTCCACGCGGGGCAAGAGCGTTTTATTGACGAAAGTCGGGATCGCAATCGTGTGAACGTCGCGAAGATAATATGGCTTGGCGGGTCCGATGTGATAGCCAAGGCAACCGCTCAAACTGAGGCAGGCTAACGCTGCCGCAATCGAATTCTTCACGGCGTCGGCGAAGCCGTTGCTTCAGAAGAACCGGAATCTTCAGGTCGCGAAGGCGTCGCGCTTTCTTGCGATGTGCTCGACGGTTCGGGCGTAGCACTGCTTGCCGGCTCGCTCGAAGATGCCGGAGGCAAAGTTGTGTCCAGCGATGTCGAAGGCGGCGTCTGAAGTGCGCTGTCCAAATCGGGCGGCAATATCGCTGCGGAATTCGGAGCGGGCGCGCTTTGCCCGGCGCTCTTCGCTTTCTCCTGCTCAGCGCCTTTCTTTTTTTCCGCTTCCATTTCTTGTAACGGCTGAAGCACCTTGTCACCAAGCTTTGCCCGCAATTGATCGATCCGTTTTTTCGCTTTTTCGCTTTCGACCGATCCCGGCTGCTGCCGAATTACCTCGTTATAATAAATAACCGCTGCGCGGTAGGCTTTCTGTTTGTCGTAATAGCGCGCGACATCGAATGAGCTGCTGGTCGCCTTATGCTCCAATTGCTGAAGATTAGCGCGCGCTTGGGCTGCTTTTTCGCTGTTGGGATAACGAAACAAAAAATCCTGGAATGCAGTTCGCGCGTTGTTGGTTGCCGCGATGTCCTTGGTCCCAGCGCGTGCGGCAGTGAACCAGATGTAACCAATTTGATATTGCGCGTCCGCCGCCACCGGATCGTTTGGAAATTTCTCTATCACCGCCGAATAGGCCTGGAGAGCGGCGTCGTTCGCTCCCTGTTTTTCGCGGGCCAGACCAATGTCGAATTGTGCCCGCGCGGTGTATTTGCCGTAGGGCGCGGTCCGAATCACGGCCGCAAAAATTTCCACCGCGCGATCCATCGAAGTAGCCATAGGAATACCGAGCACTTTCAGTTTTTTCCCGGCCAGATACATTTCTCCGATCCGGAATTGTGCTTCGATCGCTTCGAGAAAATGCGGACTGGTAGGATAATTTGTCACCACCACCCGGTAGGCGCCGGCGGCCACCAAGTAATCATGCACCTGCTCCATCAACACGGCTGTGCGAAACGCAGCTCCGGCTGCCAGCGCATCGCGCGGATGCTGGCGGACAAGTTGACGATAGGCACGAATGGCTCGCTTTGGATTGCCTTCCTTTTCGGCCTTCTGTCCTATTTCAAAAAGCTCGGCTGCATTCCCATTCAGCTCCTCTTCCCCGGGCGGGACATACTTTGCTTTTTCACCTGGCCGAAAAACGACCGCACCATCGGTGGTTTGAATCAAAAACAGGCCCAGCGCGAGCAGCAAAAACCACCGGAGAACTCGGAATTTCATCGGGACTGGCAGGGTAATTGACTTATCTCCTCCGTCAAGTTGGGCCACAAGTGAAACCTCACTGTTGTCGCGTCGTTCAAAGTGCTCGCCGCAGCCTGAGTTCACCCGATCCGGCGGATAAGATCGACATCTTCCCGCGCGTTCCGATTTAGCTTAGATTCCTCTGAATTTGAACCTTACCGGTCAACAAAAAATTCGAATCGGCGCCTGCGCCTGGAGTTTCCCGGAATGGCGCGGAAGCTTTTATCCTGGAGAACTGCCCGATTCCCAATGGCTCGAATTTTATGCCCGCTATTTTCCCGCAGTCGAAATCGATTCGACCTTTTACAGCGTACCGGGCGAGAACGCGGTCCGGCGCTGGGTCGAACTGACTCCCGCTTCCTTTCGTTTCAGCTGCAAACTTCCGCGCCAAATCACGCATGTCTGCCGGCTACGCGATTGCTCCGCCGAACTGAACGCGTTTCTCCGCGCGATCGAGCCGCTTGAGTCGAAGCTCCAAGTTGTGCTGATTCAACTGCCGCCATCTTTTACGCCCAAGGACGGGAGACAGATTTTGCGAAAGTTTGTTGTCCAACTTCCGAAAGATTTCCGGTTTGCCCTTGAATTTCGTCACGCCGGCTGGCACCGGCCACAAATCATCCGGTTGTTGGAACAACACCGCATCTGTTGGGTTTGGGCCGACACCAGTCCGCTCAATGAACGCAATCTTGCGCCGTTCGAATTTTTGCCACGCACGACCGATTTTCTTTATTTGAGATTACTCGGCGATTACGCGACCAAATACGATCGTGATGGCCTTTTCGTCCATCGTTACGACAAGCTTCTTTGGAAACGCGAAGCCGCGCTGGAAAGCTGGGCCCTGAAAATCGAGCGACACCTCGGCGAAGTCCGCAACGTGTGGGCGTTCGTCAGCAATCATTTCGAAGGCTTTGCACCGGAAACAGCCCAGCGTCTTGCCCAGCGGCTCGGCTACGAACTTCCGTTGCCATCGGAGACAGAGAAAATTTCGTCAGAGCAAGAGCGGTCGCAGCTGAATCTCTTTGCCGAAAAAGACGGAGAGCAAACCGCCTAACGAATTTTGGCCGCGCCGAAGTAAGCCTGCAGCTTTTCTGGAATCCGCACCGAACCGTCCGGCTGCTGAAAATTCTCGATCAGCGCCGCGAACAATCTCGGCAAGGCCAACCCCGATCCGTTGAGCGTGTGACAAAATTTGTTTTTTCCGTCCGCGCCTTTGTAACGAAGATTCATCCGGCGCGCCTGAAAATCTTCAAAGTTGGAGCAGCTCGACACTTCCAGATACGTCCCGCCGTCGCGGGATCCCGGCGACCAAACTTCGAGGTCGTAAGTCTTGGCCGAACCGAAGCCGAGATCGCCGGTGCAAAGCTCGATCACGCGATAATGCAATTCGAGCATTTGCAAAACGCGCTCTGCATCCGCAACAAGGGATTCGAGTTCTTCGTAAGATTTTTCCGCGGTTATGATTTTCACCAGCTCCACTTTGTCGAACTGATGGACGCGAATGATTCCGCGCGTTTCGCGCCCGGCTGAACCGGCCTCGCGGCGAAAACACGGCGTGTAAGCCACGAATTTTTTTGGAAGATCGACAATCGGCAGAATTTCTTCGCGATGAAGATTGGTCACTGGCACTTCCCCGGTTGGCACGAGAAACAATTCGCTTTTCTCCACCCTGTACACGTCTTCTTCCAACTTTGGCAGTTGGGTCGTTCCTTCCATGCACTCTTTTCTGACAAGGAACGGCGGGCTGAGCTCGGTGTAGCCATGCTCGCGCGTGTGCAGGTCGATCATGAAATTGATCAACGCCCGTTCCAGTTTCGCTCCGGCGCCGGTGAAACAGATGAATCCACTGCCGCTCAGTTTTGTGGCGCGCTCTAAATCAAGAATTTTCAATTTTTCGCCGAGCGCGACATGATCGAGCGCTTTGCCGCCGAGTTCCGGTTTGGTCCCCCAATCTCGAACAACTTTGTTCGCGCTCGGATCTTTTCCGAGCGGAACGCTTTCGTGTGGCAAATTCGGAATCTCGAGAAGCAGATTCCTCTGCCGCTCGTCGAAGCTGGCCGAGCGCTGATCAAGATCGACAATCTGGTCGCCAATCTTTCGCACTTCGGCCTCGAGATCTTTGGTTGCTTCGCCGCGGGATTTTTTCCCGCCGATCTCCTTGCTCAATCGATTGCGCTCGGACTGCAACTG
>WNGO01007713.1_pt1 | contig 11263 bp, 14 predicted proteins | sample 5400511 | NCBI WGS metagenome assembly WNGO01 (sample SAMN13153380, study PRJNA577476) | soil metagenome | isolation source: 20 cm soil or saprolite under Garry oak tree replicate 2 | place: USA:California | collected 2016-06-15
TCCCGCATCTGGGAGATGGTCAACATCCTCGAACGCAACGGTATCTACGTGAAGAAAATCAGAACAGACAGACCAGGCTACGTGATCTACGAAGACGAATGGCAACTCGTAGCCGAGCCTTTCCGCAAAGGCACAATGCCGGGGAGATAGGGAATCTTCAAGTGGCAGACACGGCTGCATAAGGTTGGGTAAATTTCAAACGCAAATCGGTCAACTGCCCAGTCAGGTTTTGCGTCTGAATCCATATGGACGGTTTCGGCGTTACCAGGCACTTGCGAAATTTGCGGTAGAATCCAGTGCAAGAGCTTATGAGCTTTGACCTCTATTTCTGCTGGCGTAAACTCGAGAGAATGAACTTCGAGGAAGTTGCGGCGTGGTCCAATGGAATTGAATGCTTCAAGCGAAACGACACTCAGCTTTGGTACTCAAACCCAAAGACGGGCGTTTATTTCAGTTTTGATTTCGAGGCAAAGGCTCCAGAGTCTCCAGACGACGGCCCTGATATACCAGATGGTTATTTTGATTCCGGTTTGTCTTTCAATCTGAACTACAACCGTCCCAGTTATTTTGCTTTTGAGGCGATGCCTATTGTGGAGAAACTCGCTTCTGAATTTGGCTTGGGTGTGGCTAATCCCCAGGGAAACCTAGACGGACATGAATCGGCGATTGTTGCGGATAGCGAAATGCTGGTCCAGTCGTGGGCCAATTCTAACAAACGAGCAATTCTTCTGATGATGGAGCAGCCCCAATCTTCAAGGCCCTTGAGCATGCCAGCCGCGGCCTCTCTTTATCTGTGGCGATATGGAAAATCCAAAGCGGAGTTGGAGAGGACCTGTGGAGAAGGGGTCTTTGTACCTAGTCTGGTCCCTGCCCAGAGGAAAGGCGAGACAAACGCTGGCCGCTTCACCGCTTACACGGAGAGTCTTCCGACGATTCTTCCCGAATGCGAATGGGTCTGTATCGTCAGGCGAAAAACAGGTTTCTTTCGCTTAAAGGAAAAGCACGACGTTTCCGTCATCAGCAGCGAAACTTTTCGTGAAGTGCTTGGCACTTACCTCAAACCTTTTCAATGGGAGAACCCCATCGTCCAGATAATCAGCCCGGAGTTCGCCGAAAAAGCGGGCAAGGTCATCCATTCAATTGAGCACACTTTATCTCGGACGGAGTTTGAAGTCATTGGAACGGATTCCTTCGTTGACATAGAGCTTCCCTAAGTACCTGGTTAGTCGCGAAACCGCTCAAGTGGTTTCGGTGGATTCCACACGGACGGGGACGCTGTATCTCAGGAGTTGACCCCAATTGACAACGATGGCAATGCGGTCAGGCCGCAGGTAGACTAAAACCGCCTTCACGCCATGAGCGACAACATCGAATTGATGCAGGGATTCCGCGCTGCTGCAACGAAGTTCATAGAAGCCGTAGACTCGGCGCCTCACCTTGAAACCGAAGTGTTTCTGGCAAACGTGAGCCGTAGCATGGCCGAGCTTTATAGCGTCGCCCTCTCCTTGCCTGCTGTGGAGCCGGATACAACAGGCACAGTTGAGGCTCCCCTCCAAACAGATAAATCGGACGAGCTACAACGCACCCTCAGGGAGAAAACTGGCTCACTCGACACGTATTGGACAATCTTCGACGTTACGGAGAAACAAGAACCTGTACAGGGAAGTCTCGCAGGAGACATTTCCGAGATTTATTTCGATCTCAAGCAAAGCCTTCGCCTGGATGAAATAGGCGTCACAAAATCTGACGTGTTGTTTGATTGGCGTTTAGATTTTCGGTCTCACTGGGGCAGACACCTTCTCGGCGCTTTGACCGCAATCCACCATCGTTATGTCGAATGAAAGCACCGGGAGTTCGGCAGTTGATACGCGTTAATCAGCACCTCCCCTTTGTGTGTTAGGCTCGCTCAACGTAGACCGGAGACTACTATGCCGCGTCGCTTCACGACCATTGTTTCCTTTGCGTGCATATCAATACCCTGCGCCAGCTTTGCCCAGCAGGCCCCGAAACAACCTGCGAAAGACGTTGTGATTTCTCCCGCGAGGCTGAACGACGGGTTCATGGGCCCGATGACCTGCAATGACGAAGGCCAAGTCTATCGGAGACCGGGTGGACGCGGCGGGTCGGTTATGCGAGTGGACAAGGATGGTTCCACTCTGTTGTTTACACTGCCGGAGCCAGAACAGAGAGTAGACGTGATTGCCCCTGCTGGCACGGGTTTGGCAGTGCTCAACAGTCACTACTCACGGGATTCCGGTGTCAGCAATGAATGTACCGCTTCGATGGCCACGGAAAGCTGCTGACACAACACAAGTTGTCCGGTCGGTCATGGTCGTAGGATCGACAGGCAAAATCACTGTTGTGGGTTATCGTCCGAAAAACCCCACTGACCAAGAAGCAAGGAAGTATTTTGGTGCAATTCTTGACGCGGACGACCAATTACAAAGCTTATTCGATATTGCACTAGCGGAGAACGGCACTGGATGGGTGCCCGCTCGCTTTCCAAGAATGGCATCGGATGGCGGAATCGCGCACCTGATTCTCCAGTCAGGTGTGGAGCCACATTTTGCTATCGCTAATATTTCGGAGTCTGGAAAGGTCGAGATTATTCCACCGGATACCGTAAGTGGCGCACGCGCTCACGATTGGTTCTTTGGCGAAGGCGTTGCGGCGGAACTCTACCAATTCCCTGGCGAAAAACCGCCAGGCGCGACGCAATGGGATACGTACGACCTCACCTCGGGTAAGAAAATCAGCACGAGAACTTTGCTCCCTACGGGCTTTGCGGTTGCTTGCTACCTCGGAGATGCGGTAAGCGTATTGGCACATAGCGCGCATGTCGAGAAATCACGCGGGCTGCCACCCGACGCATTGCGGCTAGTAGCCGTCAAACTTCAATGACGTCTTGAGTCTCAACGATTGCGAAAGCGGCGTTTGCCTCCAAGCGTTGTTCAACTCCTGGGAAGTGGGTAACCGGAAAAGTACCCAAGATCTGTTTCTGGACAACGAAATCCGGAAACGTGACGCCCTACAGAATTATGTGGGCACCAGGAGGCGCCGCTCGGGGGACCGTGAAGGCAAGGGTGCGATTGCGCTCCATTCTGTCGGCGCCATTCTCGGAATTGGTTGCGTTGTTCTTCAAGGGCGGACGAGCCCCCTCCTTTTTCTTGACATTATCGTTCCCTCAGATACGATGAAAAAGAGAGTTCGATCCCCTTCTGGAGGCTCAAGACGTGAATATCGAAATCCACAATGCGGCGCTTGAGGCCAGACTCCAAAAACAGCTTCAAGCGACCGGTTCTGCCAGCGTCGAAGAGGTCTTGCTCCGTTTACTGGAGACCCAGGAAGAACAAGATCGCTGGCTCTTGGAGAACCGGGAGACAATCAACGCAAAGATCAGGCGCGGCATCGATCAGCTCGACCGCGACGAAGGAATACCCGAAGATCAATTGGATGCTCACCTGACCAAGCTGAAAAGCCAAACCTAAATGAGCGTGCGCTACGTTCTTGCGCCGCAGGCCGCTCTCGATCTTGTTGAAATCTGGCGTTACATCAAAAACCAGGCCAGCCTCGCAATTGCGGACCGCGTTGAATCCGCCATCCGCGAAAAAATAGTTTTTCTCGCCGGAACCCCTGGTGCCGGTCACAGTCGGAGGCGGCAAACGACTTCGCTTCACTACTGGACCGTGTGAGCAAGGGAGCGGAAGTCATTATCGAACGGAACTCCCGTCCCGTGGCTGTGGTGCGGCCAGCAGAAGCTCCTAGTGGCCGTTTGCTCTCGGAATCCATCGCACTAGCGGAAGCACACGCGAAAGAATTGGGTTACGAACCTACGATGAATGCTGACTTCGTCGCCGATCTTAGAGAGATCATAAATAGCCGCAAACCGCGTGACCTCTCCGCATGGGACTGATTTTCGGCTCCAGCATCCTCATCGCAGGAGAACGGGGTGGCGAGAGTGTGCGAGCAATCCTCAAACGAGCGCAGGCGACGCAAGGCGAGACTGAATCGGGCCTTTCAGTGGTGACCATCGTAGAACTGACTCACGGCATCTACCGAGCTAAGAGTTGAGCCTCTACAAAATCTTGCAGATTCTCAGCGCGACCGTTTTCGAGAAAACCCCCATTTTAGAAGGGTCTTCCAACTTCAGCGACGAGTTCTCCGCCACCGAGTCCTTTATGCAATTGAATCTATTCGACTTTTAATGGGACAGTACTGATTTGTCGTAGCTTATCCTAATCCTCTTATCTCTCAGATAGGGTATTGCCCTAGGTACTTATCAGGTTTTTTCCCTATAAGAAATAGCTACTTCACCGGCTACCATTCTGATCCCAAAACACTATGGTGCCATTCTGAAACGCGGTGTTTCCGCGGACTGGCTTCTCTTAAAGACACCCAAGATTAATTTCTCGACACAAAGAGGCGGTTCAAGCGGAAGACAGTGGAGGCTGTAGTGCCATGTCTTCACACATGGGACGCACTGAGAAACGAATCCGCCTGGCTGTCCCGCTAGAGGTTTGCAAACTGCGGGACCCATCCGATGCGGAGCATACGATCACAGAGGACGTTTGCTCTAATGGTGTACGCGTGTTAAGCCGACGGGCGATGGAGCCTAATGAGCGACTGATGGTTAGATCCTTAGCCAGTGATCTACAAACACAGGCCGCCGTCGTCTATTGTCAGCTGCGCGATGGGCGCTATGCAGTTGGATTACGGTTCCAGGAACCTGCTATCAACTTTCTTTCGGCTGTTCGACGGAGGTCACAGAATCGGGGCTGAAAACAGAGCCACTAGGAGCACGACGATGCCCATGAACCGTTCCTCTCTGTCGGTTGCACAACACGCGAACTTCAGAGAATACCCGTTTCGGAATGCCTTACAAGAATCAGCCGTGAGAGCCGCTCCCCCTCCCCTAAGACCGAAGAGGATTTCAGCCGCTGAAGCAACCGAATCGCTGAAAAAGAAGAAAGCGCCTCCGCCTAAGTCTGCGGTTGGATTCCTCCTAATGGACTCCGCGCTGAACCTCATCTCGTCCAATGTCGAGGCCACCCAGATTCTTGGTTATCCAGATCAGCTCACAAGTCTAAGGTGCACGGACGTCTCACTCAAAAGAAAGATTTGCTCGAGCCTGATGATTCGACAGCCCTCGGGTAAATCACCTTTTGTGACCGAGTTTCGGTCAGGCAGGAGGAGTTATTTTTGTCGCGCCTTCCTCGTGGATTCGCAGGCAAATGATCCTGCTCACCCGAGCATAGCCGTCCTGCTTGAAAGAGGGCCCTCCGGATTGGTCCCATTGTCCCGAGTCTCCCAGCAATTCAACCTCACGCAACGCGAGCGAGAAGTATTGGAGTATTTGTTGCAAGGCCTGAGCAGCAAGGAGATTGCGAATCGGATGAACATCAGCTCCAACACGGTGAAGGCCTTTCTGCGACTGATTATGATCAAGACGGGAGTCTTTTCCCGTTCGGCCATCGTAGAGAAGATCATGATGACCCAGCCGCAGTAATGGCTTGATTTTCTTTGCTCTCTCCCGCTGGCCAGCGACGGGCAAGCTAATTTATTTGATAATACAAAAGGAAAGTAACCTGGAAATTAATGTGCGCATGTCCGCCTCAGTGTAGGACGCGGGGAAGCGTGACGTGCGTGCGAGCATCTGGTCTCGTAGCATGCCCTCGACAGCTCCAATCAGGGCCGAGCGAAAAGCCTGAGGGTGAATGTCCGGTGCCAGCTCGCCTTGGGCGGCTAATTCTTTCAGAATTCCATCCAGCATTTTTACGAACTCTATAAAGCCGGGGACCAACACGACCATGTGTCCGTCGCCACGGATGCGCCGCCCCTCGAGTAAGACCAAAGTCCGTATCGCCGGGTCCTTCTGTAGAAAGCCGAGCGCCATGTCAATTAGGATCCTAAGCTTCTCTCGAGGGGAAGTGATGCTCTCCGTGGCCAGAAGAACGGCCGGATTAATCTGTTCCCAGGTGTACTCGAAAATGGCCTCAAGAATACCCTGCTTGTCGATGAAATGTTTGATGAGCTGGGACTGGCTAGTTCCCGCAAGTCGACAAATGGCTGCAGTCGTGGTGCCCTCGTACCCGGATTCTGCAAAGAGAGTCTTGGCAGCTTCCCGGAGCCGATCCCTGCTGGAAGCCATCACGGAAGACTTCTGCGCCGGCATACTACCCCCGTCGTCCTCAAACGACTAAGCTTCGTCGCGCTGATGCTACGTCGCTCGAGGGTCAGATCAATTCTGGCTTCCGCAGGCGCGACACGCACTCCGAGCGTGCCGCACTCCCTCTGGAAAACAAACCCTTGACAAGAGCATCATCGCTCTGTAACTATTTTCCGTCATTCTACTACTACATTTGATGGCAATACAACTACAAGGTTCATCGATCTAGGTAGTAATATGAAGGGCGCTTGCTGTACCGAGTGAAAGCGGCGTGGAAGTCCCCATCTGCGAAACCTCCATTTCTCCCGGCCTGAGGAATTTGGAATAGGGGATGCCGCGATGATGCCCACAAACTACTCATCACTGTCGATTGCGCGCCGTCCGAACCCCAAGACACAAACGCCCTCGAATAGCTCAAAGAAAGCGGTCACGAAGGTTGCACTCCGTTCGCGAAGCTCGAAGACGACTGTACTGGCTCGTGAAGCAAACAAGTCGCTGACCACGAAAGAAGCGCCTCCACTCAAGTCTTCGGTCGGATTCGTCCTGATGGACTCCGCGCTGAACCTCATCTGGTCCAATTTCGAGGCCACGCAGATTCTTAGTTATCCCGACAAGCTCACGAACCTAAGACGCCAAGAGCTCCACGTCACACGAAGGATTCGCGCAACCCTGATGAACCGACCCGCTTTGGGTGACTCACCTTTTGTGACCGAGTTCCGGTCAGGCAGGAGGCGTTATTTTTGTCGCGCCTTCCTCGTGGATTCGCAGACAAAAGATCCTGCTCACCCGAGCATAGCCGTCCTGCTTGAAAGAGGGCCCTCCGGATTGGTCTCATTCTCCGAAGTCCGCCAGCAATTCAATCTCACGCAACGCGAGCGAGAAGCGTTGGAGCATCTGTTGCAAGGCCTAAGCAGCAAGGAGATTGCGAATCGAATGAACATCAGCTCCAACACAGTGAAGGCCTTTCTCCGACTGATCATGACGAAGATGGGTGTTGCTTCCCGCGCGGCAGTTATGAGAAAAATTATCATGAGCCAACCGCGGTAATGACTCAATCTTCATTCCTCTTCTTTCTCCACAGCTGGTCTCCGGACTAACCCATTCGCATAATTGACTCTGGCATTTGACCGCGGGATTATCCGCAAATGAAGCAAGCGGAAGGCCAGCCACAGAGACAACCTCCGCGATTCGCGTGTAGCTTGGAACTGCGAGGGAGCAAACTCGCGTCCCTGCAAGCTCGTCCCGACGAGCCTAAGGATCCTTTCCGCGGGTGGACACAGAATATCAGCCAGGGTGGCATCTGCCTCCTGAGTAAGCGGTCGATTCCCGCGTCGTCTCTCGTCCGCTGTGAAATCGAAGTCCCCGGAAATCGCGTAGCCGTTCCCACGCTAATGCAGGTCGTCTGGACTCAGAAAACGCCCACCGGCACGTATAAAATGGGCCTGCGATTCCTGCTGTGAACGCCTGGAGTTCTTTTCCTTCCTAAACTATCTAAGAGGAGCTCGGGAGAATGAGTGCGACTATTTGCTCTTTCGGGTTAACCCGAAAGAACTAGTTCAAGCGACTAAACTTCCTGGACGAGTCCACCTAGGTAATAGACGAGATCGACCAAATCTCTCAGGATCACAATCGAGGAGCGTATCCACTTTGCCGTCATTCTCTAGTACGAGCAGATTCACATACTTGACCGGTGTGCTAGGCGAGCCGCGCGAGAAAACAGTGGCAGCGAATGACACGAGAAATTCGATCGGAAACTTTTGCTGCCCGTGAGATTTTGCAATTTGGCTCCCGAAAATGGGACTCAAGGGGCGGTAGCTTGCTTAGCTAGATTCGGCTCACAAGACTTCTTATTGGGGCTCTCGAAGGCCATTGGGAGGCGGGTATGGTGACCAGAAACATCGGTTATCCGTGGTACGCGTTGCGGGTCAGAAGTCGGTACGAAAATACGGTTGCCACACATTTGCACGGAAGAGGCTACGAATCGTTTCTGCCCCACTACAAGTGCCGACGCCGGTGGTCTGACCGGTTCAAAGAAATCGAACTTCCACTTTTCCAGGGGTACGTGTTTTGCCGGTTCAACCCACTAAATCGGCTGCCAATTCTTTCGATCCCTGGGGTTGTTCATGTGGTGGGAGTTGGCAGAACTCCCGTCCCCATTGACGAAACAGAAATTGCTGCCATCCAGGCCGCTGTTAAATCGGGCTTAGCCCGACAGCCTTGGCCATTCCTACAGATCGGACATAGGGTGCGAATTGAGTACGGTCCTCTTTGTGGCGTGGAGGGAATCTTGTTGGGTTTCAGAGGACATCAACGCCTCGTGCTGTCTGTAACACTCTTGCAGCGGTCGGTCGCCGTTCAAGTTGATGAGGGCTGGGTACAGCCCATGCTCCAGGAGCACCGCACTTGCGGGGGGTCTTTGATCTCTCGATGTCTTTCGCCGCTGGTCGGTGCCTAGCCGTACTTGGGATTCCCGCGCCCGTGCTATCCACACTATGCAAGATGGAAGAGTTTTGGATCTACCGAGCGCCAGTTTTCTGAGCCGTCGAAGTGGACGCTTCTGTTACACCACTAGTCGCAGCTCGGACCGCTTCGTCCTCGATAGCCACCAACTATCGATCGGCCTGCGGTTGAATAAGGGTTCCGATTTTCAGAACCTTATTCAGCGGAAGACGACAAAGTCATGCAACTCCTCGTGTTTATCGCCGCGCTTTTGACATCGGCAATATTTACGCGCTGGCTGCGCGATTTTTCCATCGCTCGCGGATGGACGCCTATGCCGAGTTCGGACCGTCATATCCATGCACGTCCGATACCCCGGCTGGGCGGCGTTGCTATTTTCCTGACTCTATGGTGCATGGTGCTGCTGGCGCATTGGGTGCCAGGGCATTTCGGCACGCGCGAATTTCTTTTGCCGTATTTCACTTGGAAGATAATGGGGCCGGCAACAATCATCTTCCTGCTGGGCCTGATCGACGATTTTTGTGCGTTGAGTGCGTACCTCAAGTTTGCGGTGCAGGCGGGGGCAGCGGTGCTTTTATTTTGCAATGGGGTTGGAATCTCGCAGTTGTCGATTCTGGCGGGTCATTCCCATCTAGGATGGCTGGTCGGACTTCCACTGACAATTCTTTGGGTTTTGTGGATCACCAATGCTTTCAATTTGATTGATGGCCTTGATCCGGATTTCTGCGGTACAACTTCAATCCAGCTTCGATATTCCTCGGCGACTGTGGAAGCCTGCTGATCGGGTTCCTGCTCAGCGCAATTGCCATTGCCGGATCACAGGAATCTCCGACAATGGTAGCCGTTGCGATTCCCATCGTTTCTCTTGGTCTCCCGATTTTAGACGTTGCCGTGGCGGTGATTCGCAGGTTTTTGAGCTGCAAACAGCTATTTGGCGCCGATCGAGAGCACATTCATCATAAGTTACTCGGCCGAGGTATCTCCCATAGACAAGCTGTTTTGGTGCTTTATGGGGTAAGCGCCTGTTTCGGTCTCTTGAGTCTCTTCCTTCTCAACCCCGGTGGTACTGCTGCCGCAACAGTCCTGGTGGTGGTTGGGCTTGGTGTCTTGATCGGTGTTCAGCAGTTACGCTATCACGAGTTCCTGGAGCTTGGCCGCCTAGCGAATCGCACCGTGAATCAGCGCCACGTGATCGCTAATGACATAAGCATACGCCGGGCCGCAGACGCTGTGAATTCATGCACAACGGTCGCTGAATTCTGCCACCTATTGCAGGAGTATCTTAAACCGGTTGGATTCGATGGTTTTGGCCTTTACCTATCGTCAGAAGTGCCGGTAGGGGTTGAGCTTTGTCCGTTTACCCATGCCAGCAGGTCCAAACTTAAATTCTTTTGGGACACCTCGCTGACATTATCAGAGACCAATTGGACTTTGACCTTCAGCCTGCTGAAAGAGAATGGAAAGCGGTTGGGCTGCTTCACTCTATACCGAAAGAGCACGGCCTCCCCCCTGTGGATGGATCTCGATGTCTTTACAGCAACTGGATTCTCCACCGCGCTTGCAGTTGTTGTCGAGAAAATGCAGGATTCCTGGTTCGTGAAGAGCCACAAAGATCAGATACCTTCATCAAAAGCTGTCGCTCCATCGATGATGGCTCCAAATGTGCACGAGTCTATAGTTGTCCCAAGCTCTGGCTGAGACCGAAAGCGCAAAGCTAGTCTCTCTTACGATAAAGGAGGACCGCCTCATGAACGCGCCACTGCCCCGTGCGGAAATTGCTGACCTGGCAGCGGAATACTCTGCCCGGGTTCCGCGGTACCGCCAGATCAGTGTGGATCTGCGCGTGGTTAGATCGATGAGCATCACAAGAGTCGTCCTGTTCGGCCTGGCAGTTTTGTTCCTAGCCGTGGGTGTCGCTGGGCAAGTAGCTTCTCTGCCCCAGACGAACCACCTGAATGCCAAATGCGACAACCAAGCCCGCTCCACCTATTTGCTAGGGCCTGATGACGAGCTCGAGATATCCGGTCCGGAACTCGATGAGCCAGCGAACAAACTGACGCGCATCGACGGCAATGGCGATATCCAGGTGCCGCTAGTAGGACGCGTTCATGTAGCCGGGCTGACCGCCCCGCAGTGCGAGCAAGAGATCAACACACAGCTGAGCGCGTACATCCGCCAACCACAGATTGCGGTCAACGTCAGGGAGCTTCGCAGTCAGCCAGTTTCGGTCCTAGGTGCTGTAAACACCCCGGGTGTTCATCAGGTACAGGGACACAAGACACTGCTCGAGATGCTTTCACTGGCAGGGGGAATTCGACCGGACGCCGGCTACCGGGTCCGCATCACCCGGCAAATCGAGTGGGGTTGTATCCCATTGGCCAACGAGGCGCTTGACGCGTCGGGTCAGTTCAGTGTGGCCGAGGTCAACTTGAAAGAGCTCATGGAGGCCAGGAAACCCGAGGAGAACATTCAGATCTTTCCACATGACGTCATCTCCGTCCCGAAGGCGGAAATGGTGTACGTAATCGGCGACGTGAAGCGCGCGGGCGGATTCGTTCTCGGCGAACACCGGTTCATCTCCGTCCTAGAGGCACTCTCGCTCGCCGAGGGGTTGAACGGTACCGCTGATGCACGCCA
>WNGO01003130.1_pt1 | contig 11262 bp, 8 predicted proteins | sample 5400511 | NCBI WGS metagenome assembly WNGO01 (sample SAMN13153380, study PRJNA577476) | soil metagenome | isolation source: 20 cm soil or saprolite under Garry oak tree replicate 2 | place: USA:California | collected 2016-06-15
TTTTGGATACTGGCATCGACATCGTCCAGACTAAGATGAAAACGGCGGCCGCGTTTTTTGAGAAAATTCAGTGTCATGTTGACCGCGATCGAGTGGATCCAAGTGTAAAACGAGGACTTGCCACGGAATCCGCGGATCGCTTTGTATGCTTTGGAAAAAATGTCTTGTAACAGGTCGTTGGTGTCCTCGTGGTTCGAGGTCATGTTGTAGACAAGACCGTAAAGGCGCGGCGTGTACTTGACCACGAGTTGATCGAACGCGCCGGCATCTCCCGATTGTGTGCGCGCCACCAACTGCTGATCTTCATCCGTTTTTGGCTTCTCCATCGCGTCGCGCTTAGATTTAGCACGGGCACCGAGACCGGACGACAACAAATCGGAAATCCGGCGAGCAGGCAATGCGATAGACGGATTCATCTTCTTCAAACGTGGCCGCGCGAATCAATCAGCGCCGATCGCGCACGGAAAGGAGCCAGAGCAGGTTACCCAACGCCGCGATGAATGCCGCCACGTAGGTCAGCGCAGCCGCATTGAGAACTTTGTTTACACCCGCAACCTCGTCGCCCGGCTGCACGATGCCCATTTGTTGGAGAATGATTTTCGCACGCCGCGAGGCGTCAAACTCGACCGGCAACGTGATCAATTGGAAGGCCAGCAAGATCAGATAGCAATAAATCCCAAGCGTAATCAGGCCAGTGATGTGAAAGAACAGTCCGCCAAAGATCACAAACGGCAGCAGGCGCGACGCAAACATCGTGGCCGGCACAATGGCCATCCGCGCCTTTAGCGGCGCATATGCTTTGGCGTGCTGAATGGCGTGACCCGTTTCGTGTGCCGCAATGCCAAGCGCAGCGACCGAGGGCGTGTTGTAAACATTGCTCGAAAGACAAAGTTTCTTGCTCGTCGGATCGTAATGATCGCCGAGAAAATCATTCGTCTCGACAACATCGACATCGCGGATTTGGGCCGCTTCCAGAATTTCGCGCGCGCACTCCGCACCGGTGATGTTCGAGCTGGCGCGCACCTCGCCCCATTTTCGAAATGCGCTGCTTACCCGAAACTGCGCCCAGAGTGCGATGATCAACGGCACGCCGATGTAAAGGAGCCAATGAGATCCAAAACCGAAACCGTAAGGATAAAACATGTCGATCTTAATTTAACGCGGCAAAGCGATTTGTCACTTTGCCCCTGGAACAATTAGACGCTCAGCCGGGTCGCGCGTTCATCTTGGAGCAACAGGCTTCTAGCCGTGTGGGCCGAGGACGTCCTCGCCTGATCATTGAAACACGCAGCCAAGATGGCCACGCGCCCCACAGATCCGCAACAGTGACTGATTCGTCTCGCGGCGAACAAGAAGCCTGCTGCTCCGATCAAATTTCCAGCCGTTTCGGAAAACGGGAAAGCACGCGACAACCGCTCTTTGTGACGACGACCACATCTTCCTGACGCGCTCCGCCCACTTCGGGATAGTACAATCCCGGTTCAACCGTCAGTACTTGCCGATCTTTCAGCGTAACTTTTTGCAAACGTGGATGCTCGTGGATCTCGAGTCCGAGCCCATGGCCTGTCCCATGAAAGAATCCAACGCGCCGGCCTTTGCGAACCTCCGTTGGAAAACCACGCTCTGAGAAGAATTGCTGAATTGCCTTGTGAATTGTCATCCCATCCAGACCTGCTTTGATTTTTCTCAAAGCGAGCGCCTGCCCGGCCTTCACCGTTTTCCAAAGTTTTCGCTGTGCCTCGCTCGCGCGTCCGCGCAGAACGGTGCGAGTCATGTCGCCAAAGTAGCCGGTTTTCGCATCGCGCGGGAAAACATCGAGAATTATCAGTGAGTCTGCGCAAAGCGGGCCAAAGCCGCGCTCATGCGGATCACAGGCCTGGTCGCCGCCCGCGACGATCGTGCCGGTCGGAATTCCACCTGCGCGCAAAATGGTGGAGTCAATTTCTGCACGCAGCATTTCCGATGTCAGCGTCTTGCCGCTCCAGCGTAATCGTTTTCCAGCTCCAGGTTTCGACGCTTTCAAAACTTCAATCGCGCGTTTCAGTCCCGTTTCCGTAATTCGCAGTGCCCGGCCAATCATTTCAATTTCCTTCTCGGATTTCCCTTCGCGTTCTGGCCAAAAAAGCCCGTTTGTCGCCTGAACGTGGATTTTATTTGCCGTGAGTTCCTGCGCATAACCGAGCGGAAAATTCGATGGAACTATTGTCGATTTTATGCCGCGTTTTCGGAGAAAATGCGCAAGAACTTTTTCGTAGGGTGGTACCTTCTTCGATTTTCCCTGCACTTCACGCTCCAGCTGGCTGAACATGACGAATTCGTCCGCTTTGGCCTGTTTGCGCCCGCGATCGATTTCCAGATCGCTCAAAACAAGTGTGCGCTTGCCATTCCGTTCCAGGAAAATGAATGGATCGGGCGCCCAAAATTTCGTCGCATAAAGCATGTCCGCATCAGTGTCGCTGGCGGCGACGATCAGCCGGGTTGCTTTGTTCTTTCTTTTGCTCATTCAGTGTTCGGTGTCTATTTACGCTCGCCTTTCACGCTTGTCATCCCGAGTACAACTGGTACCTCCACATTAGCTCGCGCCTGTTCTTGCTAGTCAGCCGTGCGACTTGACGTATGGGCTTCTCTTTCGGCGGGAAGTTCTCGACTCCGCTCGGAATGACAAACATGAACGCACGTCGATCTGTGAGCCGCTTAGCCTCTTCGCACTTCCAGTTGCCGGTGCAAAATCCAATGGAGCAGGGCAAGCAGCCCGAGTGTCGATCCAATCAAAACGATCGTGTTGAAGACAAAGACGCCGATCTTAATGCCGAAAAAGCTTTTTTGTACGCCGAAGAAAACGTTTGGCCGATTGCCGCGGCGGTAATCGCTTTGTTCCATCTCGGCGTTTGAGATCAGATCGGAAACTTTTTGGTTCACATAAATCTGCTCGGCTGTAATCGGCCCGTTGACGTTCTTGAAAAGGGATCGATCGAATGGCCGCTTGCGATCGAGAATTTGATCAACCAGTCCGAGATAGCGATCGATCTCGTTGACCGAGCCGGCTTCCAAGCCGGAAAGCAGCGCGAGTGTTTCCTTCAGCTCATCCAGCCGCTTACTTTCCGCAGGATCCTGTCGATGATTCGCCACAATGCGGTCGATCTCGCGCTGTGTCCTGTCCTGCCGCCGCGTGAGCGGGTTGAGCTTGGCCTGCGCGACAATCGTTTCTTCATACGACCAACGCATAGCGATGAACTGACAGACAAACGGCACCTCCAGCTTGCTGCCCATTTTCTTTTCTTGCTCCATGCTCGGATGTTCCGAGAACCAGTGCGTGAGTGAGTAAACCAGCGCGAGGTTCCGATTCATGTCTTCGTATTTGATGAGGGCGCCACCCATGATGATCTGCGGAATTAAGACGAGTGGGACGATGTTGGCCGCTGTCTTCGGATCGGCGACGAGCGAAGAAATCAGCAGCCCAAGCGACACACCACCCATGGCCGTCATGAGCATGATTCCGAGATCAATCCAAAACATCCCGCGGATTTGCAGGACGTAATTGCCGATCAGAACGAAAAGCACGCATTGGATCAGCGCAAAAATCCCGAGCGTGAGCGTTTTCGAGATTACGTAATAAGAAAGGCGAACATTGAGATTGCGCTCGCGCTGCAGCACCGGCCGGTCGCGGATGATATCGTCGGCACTGTTGGTTAGGCCGAGGAACATCGCGACGATAAGGCTAAGGAACAAGAACGTTGGGATGTGATAAGCGGACGCGAAATCGTATTTCCCGCTGTCCGAATAGCGCAGAATGGTCGCGATGAGCAATGCCAGTACGGGCGAAACCCCGATTGTGATGACGAGGTTGGCGCGATTGCGCAGTTTACTTATGAAGGAACGGCGCAGAAGGGTGCGAAATTGCGTCCATTCGTCGTGCCAGCGAAATGGCAACCTCTTCTTCTGGGCCGGGACGGCGGGCAGCGGCGCGACCGGTTCTTTGCGCAAGGAAACTTGTTTAACGTCCTGGATCAATCGAAACGCTTCGTATTTGTCGCGCCAGAATTCCGGCGAGTAACGGCGGGCCGCGACGAGCTGGCCGCGACTATTTTCCTCGTAAATAATGTCCCCGCTGATATCGCGCAGTGGTGTTTCAAGCACATCAAAGATGAACTCAGGACGGGTTGTTCCGCATGATGGACACGCGCCCAGTTCGGCGCCGAACTGGTGTTGGTGTTCCGCTTCGGCAAAGTAGCGAAGCATATCTGAAGGCGTGCCGAAAAAGACGAGTCGTCCGCCCTTGTCGAGCAAGATCGCTTTGTGAAACATTTGGAAGAGTTTCGAGCTCGGCTGGTGGATGGTGACAATGATGATCTTGTTGTGTGCCATGCCGCGAATGATCTCGATCACGTGTTCGGAGTCTTTCGAGGAGAGGCCGGACGTCGGTTCATCGAAAAGATAAACGTCCGACATGCCGATCATATCGAGGCCGATATTAAGGCGTTTGCGCTCGCCGCCGCTCAATGTTTTCTTGTCCGCGCTGCCCACGACGGCATCCCGGCGTTCGCCCAAACCGAGCTCGATCAGTTTTGCGTCCAGGCGCCGCATGCGATCGCGTCGCGAGAGGTGCGGTGAACGAATCGCCGCCGCAAACTGCAGGTTTTCGCCGATCGTGAGATGTTCGTCGAACGCGTCTTGCTGTGGCATGTAACTGATGTAGCGCTTGAGAGCGTCAAGGTTCGGATAAAGCGATTGTCCGTTGAGAATGACCTCGCCTCTAGTGGGCTGAAGTTGGCCGGCCAGCACTCTTAGGAGCGTGCTTTTTCCCGAACCGCTTGCGCCCATCACGCAAACGAGCTCGCCGCGGGTGACGCCGAAGGAGATTCCCTCAAGCCCAATTTCGCCTTTGCTGAAACGATGGGTGACTTCGTTTACCTCGAGGGTTCGAATGATATTACGCTCTTCCTCGATGATTCGTTCTGAAAAATTGCAACGAAGAAATTGTCCGACGTCGATCCGGATCGTGTCGCCGTCTTTGAGCGGCGCGGTTGTGCGCACGGGAGTGTCGCCCACTATGATCGGGCGATCGGCTTCGATCACCTGCAACAGGCCGACCCGCTGGTCGTAATCGCAAAAAATCTTCAGTAGCACGTCGCCGCTGGTGCCCGGTGAAAGCAGAATATCGTCGGCTTCCAGGCGGCTTGGATCGTTCGACACCAAATATTCGGATTTAGAGGCTTTCAGTTGAAATCGGCCACCCAACGCACGAGCCCGCCGGCGCAGATCGATCAAATCCAGCTCGCTGTCGTTGTGGAAAATGATCTTGTCTTCCAGAGTCGCTTCGACCTGCGTACCGGCTTTCAGTTTTATCCCGTTTAGCTCAGCATCCACGTCGCGTAGCGCTTTGACGCGCACCTTTAATCCGAAAGTAACCCGGAGCGAGCTTTCGCGCGTACGCGAGCGCTCCAGTTCCACTTCATCTGAGTCCTTGTTTACCCGGATAAGAATCTGCGGAAGCGAAACATTCTTCTTGGCGTTGAAATATTGCGCCAGCTCCTGATAGCTGAGCACTTGATTGCCAACGAGAATGCGCTGGCCGGGGTAAATTCGGCAGAAACCGCCGCGAACCAGCGGTCGCCCGCGCACCGACACATTTTGCCCGCTGTAATTCTTGAGCAAAATGAGATCGTGATAACGAAATGCCATCAACCGATCGCTGCCGTCAAGGTTCTTAAGTATCACATCCGCCTTCCCGTTCGTGGCGAAAGAGAGCGACTCGAGCGGGGACGCCCCGCGCTGATAGATCGACGGATCGGAATCCTCCGAGGCATTCAATTGGTAAACGATGTCGATGGCTTGCGCGGCCATGCCGAGCTGTGACATGAACGAATAGAACGCGACGACCTGCTCCTGCTTCAATCCCGCTTGCGAGATGAGGTCGTAGAGCTGGACTCCCAGCATGATCTTGCGCTCTGTGGTTAGTTGGGTGCCTAGTTTCTGCGCCATGGCGGCAAGGTCCTGCTGCTCGTAGAGCGCTTGGCGGAATAACTGTCGCAGCTCCGAGTAAACCGCCTCGGGATAATCGTAACGCAAAAAACCGAGACTCGAGTCGATCTCTTCCTCTAATAGAACGCCATCCGCCTTTGAAAAGCTGGCGAGCACCTGGATCAACAGCGGCAACAGATTCGGACCCTCTGAGACGCTGCGGGGCTTGCGCAAGGCGCGGCGAACCCAACGGCGGCCGGTCCGGCGCACGCGATAGGCAAACGGCGTCACGCGCTGCACTGCGCGGTCGATTTTATCTGCAACCGATGAAACCATTTCTGTCATATCGACATTTTGGACTGGAATTTTACCCGAAATCGACGAGCGACGCAATGCGCAGCCACGATACATAGGCAAGGAGTCGCGCAGCGGTCCTCCCAAACCAATCGGCTTAACCTTTCAACTCGCGCAATCTCGATCTTCTCACCATTCATTATCATCATTCGTCCTCCGCTGGATGCAGCCCTACTCTTTGCATTGAAAAAGCCTTCATGGTAACCTGCATTTGCTCGTAGAGCGTTTTATTTCCATGCCTCAAGCTGATCGCAACTCTCAAAAGGAGAATAAATCCCGTGGGAACGAGCCTAATTTTAACTGGCGCGGCGTCATTCTTATTGTCATCGCCTTTAGCTTCATTGCGCTCGCCATGCTCTTTTACCGCGGCGGGATGCAGCCGGTCGAAGACGTCCCTTACAATCGTTTTCTAGAGCTGCTCGATAACAAGCAGATCGCCACCGATAAGAATTATCCACTTCAACTGGTCGTTGAGGATGGCCGACCGACGCAAACCTTGCGCGGCGCATATATCCGCCAAGGCGTGGGTTCAGCGCCTGCGCAGCAGGTTCCGTTTCGAACCACGGTCTATTTGAGTTTCACGAATAATTTGCAAGAGAAACTCGCTGCCGCCGGCATTCAGCCGGCCATTAAGACGGAATCAAATGTGCTTGCGCAGACCGTGGTCGGTTTTCTCCCGATCGCCCTTTTTCTACTCGTGCTTTACTTTCTTTTCCGTCAGCAAATCCGCATGGCGGGGAAAGGCGCGCTCAATTTCGGGAAATCGAAAGCACGCATGCTCGCGCGCGACAAAAATAAAATCACATTTCGCGATGTTGCTGGCGTCGAGGAAGCGAAGGATGAAGTGCAAGAGCTCGTCGAGTTTTTGCGCGACCCGAAAAAGTTTCAAAAGCTCGGGGGCCGCATCCCGAAAGGTGTTCTCCTAGTCGGGCCGCCCGGCACCGGCAAAACTTTGCTGGCGCGCGCTATCGCGGGTGAAGCGGACGTTCCGTTCTTCTCGATTAGCGGCTCGGATTTTGTCGAGATGTTTGTCGGGGTTGGCGCATCGCGTGTGCGCGACATGTTCGAGCAGGGCAAAAAATCTGCGCCTTGCATCATTTTCATCGACGAAATCGATGCCGTTGGGCGTCATCGCGGTCACGGTGTTGGCGGAGGCCACGACGAGCGCGAGCAAACGTTGAATGCCCTACTCGTCGAGATGGATGGCTTCGATACGCAGGAAGGCGTCATCATCATCGCGGCCACCAACCGTCCCGACGTTCTCGATCCGGCGCTGCTCCGACCGGGACGCTTCGATCGACAAATTACTGTTAATCTCCCCGACGTGAAAGGGCGCGAAGAGATTCTTCGCGTTCATGCGAAGAAAGTGAAATTGGCGGAAGGCGTCGATCTTGCGGTGGTCGCGCGTGGCACACCGGGTTATTCTGGCGCGGAGCTGGCCAACGTGATCAACGAAGCAGCGCTGCTCGCCGCCCGTCGCGGATTAAAAGGCATTACGCTCGCCGAATTGGAAGAAGCGCGCGACAAAGTCCGCTGGGGCAAAGAACGCCGCAGTCTCGCACTTAGCGAGAAAGAAAAACAAAACACCGCCTATCACGAAGCAGGTCACGCGCTCTTGCTGGAACTTTTGCCGCATACCGAGCCACTGCACAAAGTCACCATCATTCCGCGCGGCCCCTCGCTTGGATCGACAATGTGGTTGCCGGAGGAAGACAAATATACGAACCGCAAAAATGAATTGCTTGCCGGTCTTGCTGTCAGCATGGGCGGTCGCGTTGCTGAAGAAATAATATTTGGCGACATTACCAACGGCGCGCGCGGCGACATCAAAATGGCAACGGCAATCGCGCGCCGCATGGTTTGCGAATGGGGCATGAGCGAAAAAATGGGCATGGTCGAGTACGGCGACCACGAAGATTACGTTTTCCTCGGCCGCGACATTTCGCGCGCTCGCGATTACAGCGAAGCGACAGCGGAGCAAATCGATCAGGAAGTGCGCAGGCTACTCGATGAAGCCTATCAACTGGCGAAACAAACCCTCATCGCCCATCGCGACCAGCTGGAGGTCATCGCAAAAGCATTGCTTGAGTACGAGACGCTCGATGGCTCGCAAATTAAAGAAATTGTCGAGCAAGGTCGCTTGATAAATCCGCCCCGCGGCAGTGCGCCCCCGGATGGTCAAAAAATGCCGCCGGAAAAACCGCCCAAGCAAATCGTCGCCGCGCCCGACGTCACGCCGCCGCTCCCCGGCGCACTCGGCGGCGCACCGGCGTAAATTTTTGCGCGTCTCGTCGTGAGGTTCGCCGGGGTTAGATCGAATTATTCGGCCTAGTTCTCGTTAGACTTATGCGGACCGCGGTCGTTTTTCTCGCTCTGACAACTTCCATGTTGGCCGGAGCGCTTCCTGACGACGCTACTTTGACACGACGTATTCTCGGAAGATGGCATAGCTATCGGCACGACACACAATATCGCGCAGACGGGACTTGGATACTTGATCCTCCGGACGATGGTCAGAACACGCGCGGAAAGTGGCGCATCGAGCACGGCAAGCTTATCGAAACGTGGCGTTTTGTCGGGGAGTCGAGCGACTCTACGACTGTTGACGAGGTCATCGAGCTTACTCGCGACACACTGAAGTTTCGCACACTATCGCAGAAAGGGCCGGGACGCCCGGAAGGTCTCGTTCTCCCGAGTGGCGTTTATACACTGAAGCGCATTAAGGATGATCAGGCTTCGCATCCGCAATAGGTCTAACCAATCGCTCCGGTCCACCGCTGGCCGTCGTGACCATAAAGTAGAGCCGCACTATGTATGCCGCGACAAGTTAGGGAGACATCTCGGCGAAATCATTGTAACACCAAACGACTTTTGAGTATGCCACGCCAACGCCGAATCAGGCGATGCAGTTAGGCGCGGAGAAGGAAAAGTAGGAAATTACAAACGTGTAAGCGATGCTGATGTCGATCGATGAGTAGCGAGGAAGTTAGTGTTATTCTGAAACGGTTCGAGTCGCCGGACGAAATTCGCGTTCTGCAGAAAGGTCGCTTCGAGTTGGTGCATCTCGGTGGGATGACGATTGGCCGCGCTACATATGAGCCTGGCTGGAGGTGGAGCGAGCACGTCGGCGCCAGCGTTGGCGCGACCCGCTGCAATGTCGAACACGTCGGCTTAGTACTCTCCGGCACTGCGACAGCTGCCTTCGATGATGGTCGCGTAGTCGAATTGCGAGCGGGGGAGCTTTTTTACATCCCGCCTGTGCCGCACGACAGCTGGGTCATCGGCGATGAACCGTATGTCTCACTGCACTTTCTTGGCGCAGATCATTACGCCAAGCCTAACACTTAGGAGATGATGTGCACCGGCCGTTGTGGCAGAAGATGGTTGTGATCGGAAGCCAAGGACCATCTAACCAAAGTGCTGCAGCCAATCCCGAACCATTTCGAGACGTGACGACCGACTTTGCTTTGATGAAACAGACCCGGTTGCTCGCTGAGTACCGTATTCAAGGTCGGCGGCTGGCGCCTCTCACGCTCATGATGGTGGCGCTCTGTGCGTGCTCGGGTGATCGAAGGGCGCAAGATAGCGCCATTGACAACATCGTCATGAAGTACCACGGAGCGGGGAAGTTCACGGGCTCCGTTCTGGTCGGTCGGGACGATCGTGTCGTGTACGTGCGTTCCATTGGGCTGGCCGACAAATCATGGCGTGTCTCGAACACGGCCGAGACTCGCTTCCAAATTGGATCGCTGACAAAGCAATTCACCGCAGCCCTCATCCTAGGGTTGGTGCAGCAGCGCCGCATTGATCTCGATGCGCCATTGTCCACCTACCTTCCGGATTATCGCGCTGAGTCCGGTCGCCTCGTGACTATCCGTAATCTCCTGGATCATTCATCAGGCATACCCGATCTAGCACATCGGCCAGACATTTTGGAGATCGTGAAGCGACCGGCCACACCGGCCGAGGTCGTTCGCAACTATTGCAGCGGTCAGCTGGAGTTCGAGCCAGGCAGCCGGTTCAATTACTGCAACTGTGGTTATCTTATTCTAGGCGCGATTTACGAGCGGGTCTCAGGCCAAAGCTATCTTGAGGGCGTTCAGCGGCTCGCCTCTCGCGCGGGTCTGCACGATACTGGCATCAGTGGACCTCGAGATGTGGTGCCGCGTCTCGCGACTGCTTATGTCGTGGAGAATGGTAGGCTGGTAAAAGCTCCCTACATTGAATGGTCCGTTACGTTCGCGTCCGGCGGATTGTATTCGTCGGTACTTGACCTGTGGCGGTGGCGGTGCGCGCTGATGGACGGTAACTATTTGCGATGCGGCCGTTTGGATATTCATACGGCTGGCACGTTGGCCGAACGGATCGAGACCACCTTCGGAAGTTCCTCGCAAACGACTACGATACCGAGCGTCCGCCACGGTCTGCGAATATTATGCTCGCCTCCCACTCTGGTGATCTACCAGGCTTCCACAGCTGCATGACGATATTATTGGACGGTAGTTGGACGGTGATCCTCCTGGACAACCAGGATAGCAAGTCGCTTCCAGATCTCGCGGCCGAGATCCTCACCGCCGCGCTCTAGCACTTACTTCGGCGAACGCGAATCGGCGTGCGTCTTCACCTCGCGCCGTTGAACGTCGACGAGGTGGCGCAACTGGCGTTCCATGGTCTTGAAGGCATCGTGGATCACTTTGTTAAGCGGATCGTGGGTGCCGTTGTCCTTCTGTTGCTCGTCGGCAACGAGCTCATGACCGCGCGAAACCGTCACATCAATGCGAACACGGTATTGATTTCCTTTGTGATGGGTGTGGTTCGGTTGTTCGATCGCCACATCGCAGCGGTTAATGTGATCGCAGAATTTTTCCAGCCGCGCGGCTTTGTCCAATACGAGATTGTCGATCTGGTCGGATTTTTCCAGACCCCGATAACTGATCTTAACAGGCA
>WNGO01010509.1_pt1 | contig 11262 bp, 6 predicted proteins | sample 5400511 | NCBI WGS metagenome assembly WNGO01 (sample SAMN13153380, study PRJNA577476) | soil metagenome | isolation source: 20 cm soil or saprolite under Garry oak tree replicate 2 | place: USA:California | collected 2016-06-15
GCACGCGCCGGCCAAGCACGGACGGAGAACCAGCGAAATGATGTCGCCACAAGCTTTCGCTAATCAGCGCGACATTCGTCGCGCCCGCCGTGTCGTCTGCCGCGCTTAAATCGCGGCCGATCTTCGGTTTTAACCCCAGAACGGTAAGAAATCCGGAGCTCGCTCGGACACCGCGGAGACGCTCCGGAGAACCGACGCCGGCACCGAGCGAAAAGTTGACCGATTCGCGCCTGACGAGAGTGAGCTCAGTAAAACTCTTCTGAGCGGCGTGCCAGTCGAGCCAGTTCATGTAACCGACCGAGCCGCGTTCAAACGCGTTCGAGCGCTCGCGCAGTACGATCAACTTGTCCGCATCAGGATACGGCAGAGGCCGCAGCAGCACTGCATTTACGACGCTGAAAATCGCAGTGTTCGCGCCGATGCCGAGCGCAAGCGCGAAGATCGCAACGATCGTAACGCTCGGATTTTTCACGAGCTGTCGAAGTGCGAAGCGAAGATCGTCCAGCATCTGAGTCACCTCCGCGGGTTATTCATAACGCAGCGCGACCATTGGATCGACGCGTGTGGCGCGACGCGCTGGAACAAAACAGGAAATCGCCGCGACGAGCGTAAGCATTCCGGCAACCGCAAAATAAATCGTCGGATCGAGGGCGTTTACTTTGAAAAGAATATTTTTGAGCGCTGCCGCTGCGACTACCCCGAATAGCAATGCAATGCCGCCGGCGCCCAGAATGAGTCCGATTACCAACTGCCACGCGCCTTGAGTCATCACCATTCGGAAAATTCGGGCTGCGTCTGCGCCGAGCGCCATGCGAATCCCGAACTCCTGCGTGCGTTGGTTCACCGAGAAACTCATCACGCCATAAAGTCCAACGGCGGAAAGAATGAACGCGACGATTCCAAAAATGGTGAACAGCGTCGCGATGATGCGGTTGCCGGAAAGAATTTCATTGTGAAATCTCCCGGGCGTTCCAGCAAAATAAGTCGGAAGGTTCGAATCGATCTCGGCCACCGCTCTGCTCAAAGCCGGGCCAAGAGTGTCCGCCCGTTGGCCCGCCCGCGGACGAGCAAGGATCGTTAAAAATTGAGGAGCCGGAGATGCGCCGAGCAATGGCATGTAAAAGCCCACGCTGTTGGTTTGCTGATCGAACGGACCTTGCATCAGCATGTCCGGCACGACACCGACAATGGTTCGCCACGGCTGCGGTTGACCGGGATTGAAGATTCGCAGCTGGTGACCAATCGCACTTTGATTTCCCCAGTACTTTCGGGCAAAACTCGCATTCACAATTGCCACCGGTTGCTTTGAATCGACATCGTCGACCGTGAAATCGCGGCCTTCGAGAATTTTCAAACCAAGCGCCGAAAAATAATTGTCCGAGACCGATTCGAAATTTCCGCGTGGGCGATCCCGATCCGTGAGATAATTTTGGCCGTCCACCTCATACTGACCCTGGGCGTCAAAGGTCATCCGAAAGCGACTGCTCATCGCAGCGGATTCAAATTGCGGATTCGCCCGCAAACCCCGAGCGGCCCGCTTAAAAAATTCCCGGCGCGCGTCGTCGCTGGGATAGGCGCCTTCCATCAAACCCATCCGTGCGGCGTAAACGGCGTTCTCGTCGTAGCCGTAGTCTAGCTTCATCTGATTTCGAACCGATTTGATTTCCAACGTTGCCGCGATCAAAAGCCCAGCGCTGAGCGCGATTTGCGCCACCACCAGCACGCGCGTAATCACATTGACCAGACGACTGCTGTTGCCACGCCCGCCTTCTTTCATCATCTCGGCCGCGTTGCCTCTGGCGCTCAGAAACGCCGGGATGAAACCGGAGGCGGTTAGCGATGATCACACCTGCGATTGCTCCGAACACCGCGACCACCAGACTTTCGGTCAACATTTGGCGCACGAGTCGCCAACGTGTCGCACCGAGCGCGCCGCGAATCGCCAACTCTTTGGCACGCAACGCTGCCCGCCCGAACTGCATGTTCATTACGTTCACGCACGCAATCAGCAAGACGAGAATGACCGCAGCGAGCATTCCCCAGACTTGCTGGCGAAACTGCACACCTGTGAATGCGTGCAGCAGTGGCTGCACGCTTGCCGACGTGAGATTTTGATTTGTCTTCGGATTGTCCTTTGCCAAATTGCGCGCAAGCGCGATGAATTCCGCATTCGCTTGATCGAGAGTCACCCCCGGCTGTAGGCGGCCCATCACCGCAGGCGCGTTATTGCTTGCTCCAAGGCGCAAGTCGCCGCGAGGTTGTGGCGGAAACTCATTATATAGAGGAGTCCAGAGCTCCTCCGAGACCGGAAACTTAAAATTCGGCGGCATCACGCCGATGATGGTCGCGGCTTTGCCGTTAATTCGGATGCCTTGTCCGACGATGTTCGGATCGGCATTGAAATCGCGGCGCCATATTTCGTCACCAAGGATCGCGACCTTTTCCGCACCGGGCTTGTTGTCTGCGGCAGTGAAATCCCGACCGATCACCGGCGAGACCCCGATGATCTTGAAAAGATCTTCGGTTACGTAACCGCCGGTATAACGCTGCGGATTATTTTTGTAAGTGACATTAATGGTCGATCCGCTGAGATAGCCGGCCATCATCGAGAATGATTTCTGCGCCGCTTTCAGATCCTCGTAATCCTGGGCGGTCGGAATATTACCGAGACCGAAGTTGTTATTCTGATCGCTCGCCTTGGGATCGATCAGGCCGACGCTCATTAACTGTTCCGGGTGCGGGAAGGAGAACCCGCGCAACACGATCGCGTTGACGATGGTGAATTGGGTCGTCGCGCCGCCGATGCCGAGACCGAGCACAAGCACAGCCAGAAAACAAAAGATCTTGTCTTTGAACAGGACACGCAGTCCGACTCGGACATCCTGACGAAAGGAATCTAGAATCATGTGAATTTACCTCCGTTATTTGTTAACGATCCAGCCGTCTCGCAGTTGAATGATGCGTTTGCCATACGACGCGTTCTTCTCCGAGTGCGTCACCTGCACGATGGTCATGCCTTCATCATTGAGCTTGCGAAAGAGCTCCATGATTTCTTCGCCCTGACTGGAATGCAGATTTCCCGTGGGTTCATCGGCGAGCAGAAGTTTCGGCTCGGCGATGATCGCCCGGGCAACCCCGACCAGCTGTTGTTGGCCGCCGGAAAGCTGGCGCGGGTATAAATCCTTTTTACCGACGATCTGAAAGCGATCGAGCATGTCGGCCACGAGCGCGGCGCGCTCGCTTTTACTGTAGCGTCGATATGACAACGGGATATCGAGGTTCTCGTAAACAGTCAGGTCATCGAGCAAATGATATTGCTGAAACACGAAACCGATCTGCTCGTTGCGCAATGTGGCGCGCTCCTTCGGCTTCAAATGATGGACCGCGGCTTCATCCAAAAAATATTCGCCGCGCCAGCCGTGATCGTGCATCCCGAGGATGTGCAGCAATGTAGATTTGCCTGCACCCGATGGCCCCATCACCGAAATAAAGTCACCCTCTTGAACGTCCAGATTGATCTCGCGCAAGACGTAAAAAAACTTCTCCTTCGCGAGCGGATAACTGCGTTCCAGATTTCGAAGCTTGATCATACGTTTACTCGGCGTGTAACGCCTGGACTGGATCCACCCGCGTAGCGCGTCTCGCTGGCAACCACATGGCAACAAGTGCGGCAACGGTCAGCACCACCAGGGCGACGGTAAAAGCAACCGGATCAAGGGCGCCAACTCCATAAAGAATTCCGCTGACAATTTTTGCGGTCGCCACAGCCAGCAGCAGGCCGATGGCGACTCCGCTGACCAACATGATGGAGCCTTCCCGCATGATCATTCGCAAGACCGCTCCGGCTTGCGCGCCGAGCGCCATCCGAATGCCGATCTCACGCGTGCGTCGCGCTACCGAATAAGCTTTGACTCCATAGAGACCCACCACTGCCAGACCAAGCGCAAGTCCGCCAAAGATGGAAAACAAAGCCGCGCCCGCGCGAACAAGCCAAAGATCAAGATTCGAATCAAGATGTTGAGCGAAGGTTCGCAACGAAAGGATTGGGATTGACGGGTCGAAATCGCGCACCGCGCGACGGAGCAAATCGGCCGTGGTAGAATCGCTTCCGGATGGGAGCGAACGAAAGCGAACGATAAAGAAAACATCGCTTTGGAATCCGCGCGCAAACGGCAAATAAATCCCGCCGGCGGATTCTTTTTCGAAGAGCGCATGCCGCGTTGCCGGCACGATACCAACTACTTCGATCGTCTCCTCCTGCTTCTGGTGTTCACTCAAATCGGCGCTCCCTCCAATATGGCCACCGCCGCCGTCTTGCGCTGACGGGGCATTTGCCGCCGCATATTGAATGCGTTGTCCTAGCGCGTCCGTATCGGGCCAGAGTTTCTTCGCCAGAACTGCATCAATAATCGCCACCTTCGGACCGGGCTGAGTCGCCTCCCCTTCGGTGAATGCGCGACCACGCACGACTGGCAACCCAACGGTTGAAAAATAATCCGCGCCGACGCTGTTCCACGAGACATCGAAAGCAAGGCCCTCTGCGGCAGTAGCCGGCCTGGCGTCGGGAGCAAGATTGAAACCGGCGCGTTGGACTTTCCTGTTTAATTCAAACATCCCGAATGGGACAATTGAACAGACGCTCGCGTGCTCGACACCTGGTAACGCCGCCAGTCTGGCGTTCAAGTTGCGATAAAGTTCTTGCGCACGTTTCGGTTCGTAGCCGGCCAGACTCGCATCAACTTCCAGAACATAGCTTGCGCCTGGTTTTAGTCCCGTATCAACGGATGCCGCTTTGCCTGCACCGCGAATGAACAAGGCCGCCGCGGTAATCAGCGCGAGTGAGAAGGCGATTTGCACGACCACGAGCGGGTGGCGCGGTAGAAATTTCCAGTGTCGGCGTACCACGTCTTCCCCGGCATGTTCCTTCAGATCAGTCACGAGCGCGCGGCGCGAAATTTTCAAAGCCGGCCCAAGCGCAAACATGAGCGTGCCAAGCAGGCAGAATCCAAACGTCGCCGCCAAAATTGCGGGGCTCGGTCCACTCAACCACACAATGTCGAGCGGCATCAGTTTGCGCATGGAGGCAACCAGCAAATCTGACGACCAAAGTCCAAGAACGAGACCACCGGCGCCGCCAAGCAACGCCAGAACGAAACCTTCTGTGAGAAGCTGGCGAATGATCCGCCAACGACTGCCGCCCAACGCGAGGCGGATTGCAATCTCTTTGCGGCGCGCCGTCGCGCGTGCGAGCAGCATGTTGGCCAGGTTGAGGCATGCCACCAGCAACACCACTACCGCCATTCCAAGCAGCAATGGCGCGATGACTTCTATCCCGCTTTCGGCCCCGGGGTTGTTGCTTACCGAATTACGCGACACGGGAGCGGTCATGAACGTCTGATCCTTTTGCTCAACGGGGTAGGCTTTTTCTAAATTGGCCGCCAGTCCTTGGAGTGCAGGCTTGGCTGCGGCTGCGGTCATCCCAGGTTTCAGCCGGCCCATGATGCGCAACTGCGTTCCTTTGCGATCGTCGATCGTCGTCTTGTTGGCCAAATTAAAATCGTTCGCTACCTGATCGTAAACACTCATCGGCAACCAGACTTCCGGGGAAAGAATTTGCATCGTGCCGACAAAACCCTTCGGCGTAATTCCGACGATCGTGAAAGAGCGGGCGTTGATGAGTAAGTGAGAACCGAGCACGCCGGGATCGAGGTCATGTTTTGCCCAGTAACTGTAACTGACGATCGCGACCTGCGCGTTGTGACCTGGCGTCTCCTCCTCTGGCAAAAATGCACGGCCGCGCGCCAATGGAACGCCGAGGACTGAGAAATAGTTCGAGGTGACTACGGCACTGAACGCGCGGCGCGTATCGCCTTTCTGACCCAGACCAATGAACGCCAAATTGAAGGCCATTACGTCACTGAAAACCGTGTTCTGCTGGCGGATGTCGAGATAAGTGGGATACGAAAAACCGCGGCATTTCTTTGGATCCTTCTTGTCCTGAGAAAATAGCTGCACCATTTCGTGCGGCCTGGCGTAGGAGGGAGGAGCAAAGAAGAGGGTGTTTACCAGGCTGAACACGGCGGTGTTCACGCCGATCCCAAGCGCGAGCACAGTTGCCGCCGCAATTGTAAACCCAGGCGCCTTGAACAGCTGCCGGAAGGCAAATTTGAAATCGCGAATCATAGTCAGGCGTTGTGACTGAGCGCGATCATCGGATCGGCGCGGGTTGCGCGAAGAGCTGGAATGTAGCTGGCGACGAGCGCGACCGACGCAAGCGTGATGGTGACGAAAACGAAGGTAGTCAGGTCGAACGCGCTAACGCTGTAAAGCAAAGCCGCCAGGGCGCGGGTCGAGAGGAACGCCAGGATCAGGCCAATGATCGCGCCAAGCGCGACAAGTTTCAGCGCATGGCCCACGACCATTCCTAATACATCCTGCCGCTGCGCCCCGAGAGCCATTCGGACACCGATTTCATGCGTGCGTTGCACGACCAGATAGGAAATCACGCCGTAAATTCCGACGCCCGCGAGCAGCAATGCGACCCCGGCAAAAACTCCGAGCAACACCACCGATAGCCGCCGCGGCGCGACCGAATCGGCAATTACGTCGTCGAATGTGCGCATATTCGCGAGAGGCACCGCAGGATCGATCGCCTGAATTTCGCGCCGAATCGCTGGAAGCAAACCTTGCGGGTCCTGGCTGCTTTTGACTACGTAGATTGTGGTGAAGTACGACTCCTGAGCGAATGGAACGTACATCTCGGGTTTGGGATCGACATCCAATCCGAAATGGCGGATGTCGCCGACAACTCCAACGATTGTGATCCACTTCGGATTCTTCTTCGGGTTATCAAAGGTAATACGTTTGCCCAATGCATCTTCAGTCGGGCAGAATTTTTTCACGAACGCCTGATTCACGAGCATGACTCGCGGCGCATCTGCGGTGTCCGCATCAGTGAAGAATCGGCCTTTAATCAACGGCGTCTCCAGCGCGCGAAAATAATCAGGAGAAACCTGGCGCTTTTCTTCGTCTGGGGTTGGGCTGTTGTCGCTCGAAGGCCGGCCTTCAATCGCAAAGGACCAATCGCTGTTCGTCCCGGCGAGCGGCAGGATCGTGCTGAATCCGGCACTCTGCACTCCCGGCAAGGCGGCGATTCGACGTTGCGCTTCGTTATTGAAACGGACTATTGAAGGATCATCCGGATATTGAAGCTTCGGCAGTGAAATCTCGAACGTGAGCGCCTTGCGCGGATTGAAACCGGGATTCACGTTTTGCAGGCGCACGAAACTTTTGATGAGAAGCCCGGCGCCGCTAAGCAGAACCAGCGCGAGCGCGACTTCGGCAATTACAAGTCCATTACGCAAACGATTGCGGCGCGTGCCCTGGCTCGAGGTTCGGCCGCCTTCCTTGAGCGCTTCAGTCAGCTCTGGTCGCGCGCTGGCCAACGCCGGAACAATCCCGAAAACAATGCCGGTGCCGACAGCAATTGCCAGCGTCACGCCCAACACGCTAAGATCCACATTCACTTCGCCCAGCCGTGACACTGTTTGCGCGCCGATTGCTTTCAACGATTCGACTCCCCACAGCGCGAGAAGAACGCCGGCCGCGCCGCCGACGAGCGCGAGCAGAACGCTTTCAGTTAAAACTTGCTTGAGCAGCCGCAACGGACCCGCGCCGAGCGCAACTCGAATGCCCATCTCCCGTTCGCGTGCGGCCGCGCGCGCGACCACCGCCAACTGCTGCAACGGGAACACATCGCCGCCGAAACTGTTGTCCTGGCTATAATTGTCCGGATGCTCGCGTCGCATCTGCGCATTGATGGTTTCGATCTCGGCCTGTGCTCGAGGCACTGAAGTTCCCGCCGCCAACCGTCCGATGAGCGCATACTCGCGCGACCCGCGCGCCTTCATCTCGTTATCCGTAAACGCGAGTGGCTTCCAAATCTCCGCGCGCTCGTGGAATTGTCCGCCGTTGCCGAGGTTGAAAAGCTGAAGCGGGAAATCAAAACCCGCCGGCATCACGCCGACAACGGTGAAACTTTTGCCGTTGAGAAGAAGCTTCTTCCCAATGATCTGCGGATCGCTGTTGAACCGGCGCTGCCATAGACGCGCGCTGAGGATAACGACATCGTCGCGGCCAGGCTTGCATTCTTCCGGCTGGAAGAACCGGCCCTTGATCGGCGAAACGCCGAGCAATGGCAACACGCCTGCCGTTAGAGTCGCGCCTGCAATTCGCTCCGGTCTATCTTCGCCCGCCAGATTAAAACTTGTAAAACCGAACGCGCCGAGCTTTTCGAGACTTTGCGCGCGCGTTTCATAATCGAGGAATTCGGGAGGCGAAACTGGAATCCGTTCGAGATTTTGCGATTTGAAATGCTGAAGGAGCAGGACGAGCTGCTGCGGCTCTCGATACGGCAATGGCCGAACGAGCAGCGCATTTACGAGACTCAGCACGGCGGTCGTCGCGCCGATCGCGAGCGCAATGGTGAGAACGGCAATGGCTGTAAACGCCGGTTGTTTGAGTAGCTGGCGCGAAGCAAAACGAATGTCTTTGAGCATAAGGGCGGTAATTGCTTCGTTACTGTTCGCGCAGCGCCTGAACGGGATCGATGCGTGTTGCACGCCACGCCGGCAAAAAACATGCAGTCAACGACGCAATCGTGATCACCACGAGCGCGGACCCAAAAGCCAGCGGATCGTGCGGACTGACCTTATAGAGCAGATTGCCCATCAAACGCGTCAGAATCAGGGCTACGATGCTACCGAGAACGATTCCTGCCGCGGTCAATTGGAGACCGCGCGAAACGACGAGCCTCAAAAGATCCTTGGCGCCGGCGCCGAGAGCCATTCGTAACCCGAGCTCGCGTGTGCTTTGTGAAACGAAATAAGACATGACCGCATACAGACCTATGGCCGCCAAGAACAAAGCCATTGCACCAAAAATCGCGATCAATGTGGCAGCGAGCCGCTGCGTGTAACCTTTCCTGTCCACTTGTTCTTGCACGCGGAATGGAGCAGTCGGCGCGAGATTAGGATCGAGCGACTGCATTTCGCGAGCGAGCGCAGCCCTGATCGCGCCCGGAGTCTCGCGCGTGCGGATAAGAAGAGCATTACTCTCCAAGAAGTTCTGTCGCATGGGCACGTAGAAGAATGTCCTGGGCAGCTCGAGCTTGTTCTCGTACTTCACGTTCTTGGCCACGCCGACAATTTGCAGCCAACGATCCTTAACTTTAAGCCGCTGGCCGATCGGATCCTTTCCCGGCCAATATTTCGACGCCATGGTTTCATTGACCACAGCTACTGGCACCGCGTTCTCGTCATCGGTGCGTTGGAACTCGCGTCCGGCTACAATTGGAATACCTAACGTCTTGAAATAGTCCTCACCTACTTCGAGGTACGATGAATTTAGTTGCTCATCCGGCGCGGGTTGATAGCCATCGATCATCAGCGGCGCGGTAGAGAAGACGCCGTAACTAAACGGTTGCAATCGGGACAAAGTCACCGATTCGACGCCGGGAATTTCGCGCACTCGATCGACTAATTCAGTGTCGAAAGCTTTTGCACGTTCCAAATTGTATCCAGCAGAGACCAAGTCAGCGCCGGATACAATAACGTCGGTGGAGAAACCTGGACTGGTCTTCTGCATTCGCTGCAAGCTCTGCAAGAGCAAGCCTGTGCCTGCGAGCAGAACGAAGCTAAGCGAAACCTGAACAAGGACGAGCGCGGAGCGTAATCGCGAACGGTTGCTGCCCGCGACTACTCCGCCGCCGTCGGTTTTGAGTGCGCTGGCAAGATCGACATGACTGGCATGAATTGCCGGCATCAACGCAAACAGCATCGTAGCGCCAATGCAGATACCGACACTTGCCACGAGTACGCGCCAGTCGATTCGTCCTGGCAAATCGATCACGATTCCTGCCGCGGGCGATGGAAACGAAAGCACGAGCGCGTTGCGGCACCAATAGGCAACGGCGATTCCGCCGACGGCGGCGATCAATGCAAGAAGCAATCCTTCAGTGAAAAGTTGTTTAATCAACCGGCGCCGTCCCGCGCCCAGCGCCAGACGCATCGTTATCTCGTGGCGGCGTAGCAGCGATCGCGCGAGCAACAGGTTGCTTACGTTCGCGCATGCGATCAGCAGAACAAAAAAAACGACCGCCATCGTGATTGCGAGCGTCGAAGTCATGTTGCCCGCCTGATTGAACGGCGTTCTCCACAAGGGCGAAAGCGAGAGGTCGTGACCGCGATTCGTTTCCGGATAATCTTTTTCCAGCCGTTGCGAAATTGCGTGAAGCTCAGCGTCCGCCTGCTGGCGCGTAACGCCAGGTTTAAGAAATGCGTAGCCTTCGATCCAACGCGCTGCCCGATCTTCCAGCTTGTAACCGGTGTCGAATGTCTCCTGCATGGAGACCGGCACCCAAAAACTGAAGTTATATCCGATGAAGGTGCCGTGAAATTCTTCCGGCGCGACGCCGATGATTGTGTGCTGAACGCCATTCAGCATCTGCGTTCTGCCGATGATGTTGGGATCGCCGCTGTAACGATCCTTCCAGGTCTTATAACCGATCACGGTCACTGGATGCGCGTTGCGACCTTCAGCCTCCTCTGGCCTGAAGCCACGCCCCAGAATCGGTCGCACTCCGAGCGCGTCGAAATAATTCGCCGAGACAATTGCGCCCGATGCGCGTTCAGCGCGATCGCCAACGCTCAGCGTAGTGCCAGTAATCCTATCAACGATGAACGACTCAAAGAGCGTGGAATTTTTTTTGTAATCGAGGAATTCGGGATACGAAAGTCCGGTGAATCCCTGCTGGCCGCGCGTGGTCGCGTTTAATGCGAACATACGGTCCTGGTGCGCGACCAACGGATAGGGGCGAATCAAAATTCCTTCGATCCAACTTAAGACCGCCGCGTTGGTACCGATACCGAGTATGAGGCAAAGAATTGCCAGGACAGAAAACCCGGGGCTGCGCCGAAGCATTCGCAGACCGAAGCGAAGGTCTTGAAGAAACGTTTGCATCTTTGGTTCGCTTCGTTTGAACGTTGATTGTTTATGCGGCCATGCGGTCCTCGACGATTTGACCGTCAAATAAATGCACGGTCCGATCTGCGTGCTGCGCGAAACGCTCGTCGTGTGTCACCATGCAAATCGTGGCGCCACCCTGATGCAGTTCTCTGAGCAGTTGCATCACCGCCTCGCCATTGCGCGAATCGAGGTTGCCGGTCGGTTCGTCTGCGAGCAGAATCGCCGGCCTGCCGGCGA
>WNGO01005314.1_pt1 | contig 11261 bp, 9 predicted proteins | sample 5400511 | NCBI WGS metagenome assembly WNGO01 (sample SAMN13153380, study PRJNA577476) | soil metagenome | isolation source: 20 cm soil or saprolite under Garry oak tree replicate 2 | place: USA:California | collected 2016-06-15
ACGTTGAAGCCACCGACGACGACATTTTCGAGCCAGTAGAGGAGTACGAGAGGAAATACCGTCCAGCCGAGGAACAGGACGCCCAGGATGGGGATCGCGTTCGCGATGACGAGCGCAACCAGGGACGGCGTCATGATTCTCTGCGGATCGCCTCAACCGCGGCCGGATTCTCGAGGGTGGAGAGATCGCCAAGATCCGCCTGACCGAGATAGGCGCCGCGAATCACGCGACGGAGAATCTTGGCGTTGCGGGTTTTTGGGAGATCGCTGACGAACCGCACGGCCTCAGGGCGCAACGGCCGGCCGAGTTTCTCCGCGATGGAATCCCCAATCTCGCGCCCCAGCGCGTCGGTCGCGTCGTGACCTGGACGCAGCACCACGAACACGACGATCGCCTCGCCCTTGAGCTCGTGCGGCACACCGATCGCCGCCGCCTCGAGCACCGCGGCATGCGCCGTCGCCGCGGATTCGACTTCCGCGGGCCCGACCCGCTTGCCCGCCACCTTGAGCGTGTCGTCGCTGCGGCCCTCGATGTACCAGAAGCCGTCGTTGTCGACGCGCGCCCAGTCGCCATGGACCCAGACGTTCCGAAACCGGCTCCAGTACGTGGCCACGTATTTCTGCGGATCGCGCCAGAATCCGCGCGTCATCCCCGGCCACGGCTGGCGGATGACGAGCTCACCCACGGCCCCGCGCAGCGAACGGCCGTGCGGGTCCGCCACGTCGGCCGCGATCCCGGGGACCGGACAGGCGAACGCGGTGGGTTTGAGCGGTGTCCACGTCGTGCAGCCGAGGATGCCGCCGGAGCATTCGGTGCCGCCCGAGTAATTGATGAGCGGCGCTCGCTTCTCGCCCACGACGCCGAAGTACCACCACCACGGCTCCGGATTCCATGGCTCGCCCGTCGAGCCGAGGACGAAGAGCGACGACCGATCGTGCTTGCGCACCGGTTCTTCCCCCGAGCGCATCAGGCCGCGAATCGCCGTCGGGGAAATACCGAGGTGCGTCACGCGATGTCGCTCCACGATCGACCACACTCGGCCCGCGTCGGGAAAGTCGGGCGCGCCGTCGTAGAGCAGGATCGTGGCGCCATTGATGAGCCCACCGGCGATCAGCCAGGGACCCATCATCCAGCCGATGTCCGTGAACCACCACAGCAGGTCGCCCGACTGTAGATCGAACACGTGCGCCAGATCCTGCGCGGCTTTCACTGGGAAGCCGCCGTGCACGTGCACCGCGCCTTTCGGCCGCCCCGTCGTGCCCGAGGTGTAGATGAGCATGTAGGGATCTTCGGCTGACGTGTCGGCAATGCTTTCGTCAGCGCCCTGCGCCATCATGAAGTCCCAGGTGACTTCGCGGTCGCGCAGTCGGACGTTTCGCCCCAACCGCGGCACGACGATCACGAGGCGGACGCTCGGCGCGCCGTCCACGGCCGCGTCCGCGGTTTCCTTCATCGGGATCACCTGCCCGCGCCGCAGGAAGCCGTCCGCCGTGATGAGCACGCTCGCATCGCAGTCCCGCAGCCGGCCCGCAATCGCGTCACTCGCGTAGCCCGAAAAGATAGGCGTGTAGATCGCGCCGATCGCGGCCACGGCGAGCGTGGCGATGGCGCACTCGGGCGTCAGTGGCAGAAAGATTCCCACGCGATCACCGGGTTTGACCCCGAGTGCGCGGAGGCCGGCGGCGCAGCGCCGCACCGCGGCGTCCAGCTCGCCGTAGGTGAGTCGCCGCGTCGTGCCCTCCTCGCCCTCGAAGATGATCGCCGTGCGCGACGAATCGTGGCGCAGTGCCGATGCGACGAAGTTCATTCGGCCGCCGAGCCACCAGGTGGTCCAGGGGATGCCGCGGGACGTATCGTGCACGCGGTCGTACGGCTTCTTCCAAACCAATCCGAGGTCACGCTCCACTGCGCGCCAGAAGCCCTCCAGATCTTCGATGGACCACCGGTGCAACGAGGCAAAGTCCTGGTAGCCGTGGGCCGCGGCGAACTGACGCAGCCGGCTGCGCGCGAGGTAGCGCTCGGAGGGGGACCAGGCGAACGACATTCAAACGAACCTAGCTTCGGCGTTGTCCTATGACCATGAACTCACTCGCCCTTGTTCTCGCCCTCTTCGCGCCGGCTCATCCGGCGCTGAAACCCTCCATCCAATACACACTCCGCGTCGACAGCACCGATCTCTCGGGATGGACCGTCGAGATCCGGCTCCGAACGACGTCCGACACCATCCGACTCGCGATGGCCGCGCATCCCGAGTACGACGATCGCTACTGGCGCTACGTGCGTGACTTCGCAGTCGACCGCGGTACGGTCACTCGCGTAGACAGCGCAGTGTGGCAGGTCGTGGCTCCGCGCGGCGCCGTGACTGTGCGCTACCGCATCGCCCTCCCGCCGGCGGAGACCGGATTACGAGCGGCGTGGCGCCCGTACCTCACGCCGACCGGTGGATTGATCGGTGGTCCGCACGCGTTCATGTATGTGCTGGGGGCCAAGGACAGCACGGTGATGGTGACGCTCCGTCTGCCTGCCAGTTGGGAAATCGCCACCGGCTTGAGCGATGCGCTTCCACGTGGTGGGCAGGGGACGAGGCGAGGGAGTGAGCGCGAGTGGTGGTACGCCGCGACAGATGCCGCGACCCTTGTCGACTCGCCGATTCTCGTCGGTCGGCTGCGTGAGTGGCGCTTCGTCGAAGACGGAGTGACACACCGCGTCGTCTACTGGCCGCTCCCGAACGCAACGCCGTTCGACACCATCGCATTCGTCTCAGGCATCCAGCGGCTGGTGCATCAGACACTCGCCCTGTTCGGCCGGGCGCCGTATCGCGAATACACATTCCAATTCGAGGACGGCGCGTTCGGCGGCGGGCTCGAGCATCGCAACTCCGTCACGCTCGGCGCGCAAAGCGCGGATCTGGCACGCGATCCCAACGCGGTGGTCCCGGAAACGGCACACGAATTCTTCCACACGTGGAACCTGATGGCGATCCGGCCGGTCGAGTATCACGACATCGACTACCGCACCCAGCCGCCCGTCTCGAGCCTCTGGTTCAGCGAGGGGCTGACGATGTTCTACGCCTCGAGCGGCTCATCGGCAGCTACCTCGCCAATCCCGGCTACGCCCGGTTCTCTGCGGAGTCGATCAGCCGGGTGGCGTACAATGTCCAGCCGGGTGAGCTGGGCGACTACAGCGCCAGCACCCATCTGCAAGGCGAGCTCATCGGCACGGTGCTCGACATCATGATTCGCAACAGCACACACGGTCAGCGGTCGATGGATGACGTGATGCGACTGTTGTTCAGTCGTCAGGACGTCAGGATCGACGGCCGAGTCATCGAAAATGCCGTCGAGTCTGTATGCAACTGCGACGTGACCCCATTCTTCGATGCCCACGTACGCCACGGCGCCGCCATCGATTTCGACCGCTACATCGGCCTCATGGGTTTGACGACGCGCGAGACCCGGGGGCCCGCGATGTACAACGGTGAGCCAGAGCGCGACCTGCGCATCTACGGGTACGAGCCGCCCTCGCCCGACAGCGGACTGCGACTCGTCATCAGCAATCCGTCGAGCATCTGGGGCAGGGCGGGGCTGCATAGCCGCGACCGGCTCGTCGGGATCAACGGCATGCCCGTACGCACCTGGTCCGAGCTTCGGGCCAAGGTGCAAGCCTTGCGACTCGGCGATACGGTCCGGGTGCGGGTGGAGCGCCCGTCGGGTCCCTTCGATGCGACCGTGATCGTCACGGGATTCGAGCGCCCGACCGTGCGGATCGAACGGTTGCCAAATGCGACGGTCGCGCAGCGACGCCTTGCGGAAGGGGCTACCTTCTAGAGGACCTCACGCCTTCGGAGCGCCGGTGTTAGCGGATCTCAGCATTTGGCACATTCTCATTCTGGTGGTCGTCGTCACCTTGATGTTCGGCGCCAAGCGCATCCCGGAAATGGGAGCGTCGATCGGTAAGGGGATTCAGGCGTTCAAGCGCGGCTTGCAGGATGCCGGCAATGCGATCGAAGAGCCCCCGCCGCCGCCCCCCCCGCCAGGCTCACCGTCACGATCGATGCCGACCGGGGGCGCGCCGAAACGTCTGAGCGAGTAGCGTCGCCGAAGTAGCACGGTGCGCGCGGACGGTGCATAATCCGCGCATGCGAACTTCACTCGTCGTCCTCAGCGTGCTCGCGCTCCTCCCCGCGCGCGCGCCCGCTCAAACCCCCGACCTCGGCACCGCCCTCCGCTGGCGCACGATCGGTCCCTACCGCGCCGGCCGTGCGCGCGCGGTCGCAGGAACGCCGGGCCGTCCGACGGTCTTCTACATCGGCTTCGACAACGGCGGCGTCTGGCGCTCGAGCGACTACGGCAACAACTGGCTGCCGCTCTTCGACCGCGAAGCGACCGGCTCGATCGGCGCGATTGCCGTCGCGCCCTCGGCGCCCAATGTCATCTACGTCGGCACCGGCGCCGGGATCATCCGGCCCGACCTGGCGATCGGCATGGGCATGTACCGCTCCAACGATACCGGTCGCACGTGGACGCATTTGGGTCTCGACGAGACGCAGATGATCGCCTACGTCGACGTCGATCCGGCCAATCCCGATCGGCTCTTCGTTGCGGCCCTGGGCCACGCGTATGGGCCGAACGCCGAGCGCGGGGTGTATCGCTCGACCGACGGCGGGCGCACGTTCGCCAAGGTGCTGTACAAGGACGAGTACACGAGTGCGAACGAAGTGCGCATCGATCCGAGCAACGCGAACACGGTGTACGCCGCCCTCTGGCAGCAGCAGTCGACATTTTACGAATACGCCGCGTTCGGTCCTGACTCGACCTGGCCGGGGGCAGGCGGGATCTACAAGTCGACCGACGGCGGCACGACGTGGACGCAGCTCACGAACGGCCTGCCGCCGGTGCTCGAGGCGAACATCGCCATCGCGCCGAGTAATCCGCAGGTGATCTATGCGATGGTGGCGTCCGTGAATCCCGCGGGGGGATCGGGGCCCGTCGGGTTTTACAAGTCGAGCGACGGCGGCGCGCACTGGACGCTCCGCACCCGGATCCCCGGATCGCCCGCGACCCTCGGCGACACGACCGCCGCGACGGCCGATGGGCGCCCGCTCGGTCGCATCGGCGGCGGTGATCTCCCCCCCATCGTCGTCGATCCGAAAAACGAAAACGTGATCTACAGCGCGTCGATCGTCATGTGGCGCACCGAGGACGGCGGCACCAGCTGGTCGGCGGTACGAGGATCGCCCGGCGGGGACGACTATCAGCGCGTCTGGATACATCCCGATGATCCCAACGTGATCCTCGTCGTCTCTGATCAAGGTGCCGTGATATCATCCAATCGCGGGGAATCGTGGAGCAACTGGTACACGCAACCCACGGCGGCCGTCTATCACGTGACGGCGGACAATGCGTTCCCGTATCGCGTCTGCAGCGGGCAGCAGGACTCGGGCTCATTGTGTGTGGCGAGTCGCTCGGACGACGGCGAGATCACGTTCCACGACTGGCACCCGGCCAACATTCAGGAATACGGCATGGGAGCGCCCGATCCCCGCGATCCCGACGTGGTGTTCGGGAGCGCGCGCACCAGTGTCTCGCGCTACGATCGCCGCACCGGGCAGACGACGGCGGTTGGTCCCGACGTCGCCCAGCGCGGCGACAGCTTCGGCCGCAACGTCCGCACGATGCCGCTCATCTGGTCGCCGGTGAACCCGAGCATGCTGTACTACACGTCCAACGTGGTGTGGAAGTCGATCGATCACGCGCACAGCTGGACCCGGATCAGTCCCGACCTCGCGCGGCAGAGCTGGCCGATCCCGGCGAGCGCCGGTCGCTATGCGAAGGGCGTGACGCCAACGCCGCGCGGCACGATCACCGCGCTGTCGCCGTCGCCCAGGAGCGCCGCAGTGCTGTGGGCGGGAACCGACGACGGCAACATCCAGGTGACGCTGAACGGTGGGGTGACATGGAAGAACGTGACGCCGGCCGCCATCCAGCCGTGGACCCGCATCTTCAACATCGAGGCGGGGCACTTCGACACGCTGACTGCATATGCCGCCGCCAACACACTGCGCATCGACGACATGCGCCCGCATTTCTGGCGCACGCACGACGGCGGCCGGACGTGGACCGAGATCGATACCGGGATCGACCCCAATGCCGTCGCCAATTCGATTCGCGAAGATCCGCGGGTGCGCGGGCTCCTGTACGCCGCGACCGATGCACAGGTCTGGGTCTCCTTCGACGACGGCGCGAACTGGCAGTCGTTGCGGCTGAACATGCCGGCGATTTCGGTGCGCGACATTCAGGTGAAAGACGACAGCACCTGTTTATGCGCCGATCTGATCGCCGGGACACATGGGCGTGGGTTCTGGGTTTTGGATGACCTGAGTCCAATTCGGCAGTTAGCGACATCCCGGAGTGCCGCGACCTATCTGGTCAAGCCAAACACCGCCGTGCGGGTGCGCTTCGGTACCAACGAGCCGACTCCTTGGCCGCCCGAGCTGCCGGCCGCCGAGAACCCGCCCGCCGGTGCAATCATCGACTACGCACTTCCGGCGGACGCTTCAGGGCCGGTCCGGCTGGAGATCGTCGAGTCGTCCGGCCGCGTTGTGCGGTCGTACGCGAGCGATGATCCGGTGCTCGACCCCGATCCGGCCGTCGATCCCGTCGCCTACAATCGGCTGTGCCAGAAGAATCCGTCCGCCCCGGATTGCGGGCTGCCGCTCTATTGGCCGGCGCCGCAGGAACGTCTGTCGACTCGGGCGGGACTGCATCGCTTCACCTGGGACATGCGCTATCAGCCGATCGGCGACAACCCGCGCACGGGCGAAGTCGAAGCGACCGGAGCGGTGCCGCGGCGCAGCGAGCACACGCCGGCCGCGCCATGGGCGCCGCCCGGCCGGTACACGGTGCGCCTCACGGTGGACGGGAAGTCGTACACGCAGCCGCTCACGCTCCGCCTCGATCCGCGCGTCAAGACGCCGGCTGCGGGACTGCAGCAGCTCGCGGGGCTGACGCGAGAGATGTATGACGCGGCGGCGCGTTCGCGCGTTGCGTATCGCGACGCGCGCGCCTTCGCCGATTCCGTTTCGGGGACGCTGCGGGTCCAAGTCGAATCGCTTGCTCCGTCAGCGGCGCGGCCACGAGTGCGCGGGTTTGCTCGTCCTGGAGCGCCCACACCTCCGCCGACCCTCGATGGTGCGAGCAACGCCGCGCTCGCGGCGGCGATGGCGATGCAGGACGCGGACGTCACGCCGACCGCGGCGCAGGTGGCCGCCTGCGCGCGGGCGCGCGCGCAAGTGAATCAGGTGTTGGCCCGGTGGGTGCGTCTCAAGCGGGAGAGAACGTAAGCGGCGCCGCTACGTGGTACGCCAGCGGCGCGTGACCTCGAGCCCGGAGATGCAGGCGGAAAGCCAGAGCATGCCGGCCGCGTAGCCGCCCACGACGTCGCTGAAGTAATGCGCGCCGAGGTAGAGCCGGCTCACTCCGATCGCCAGGACCAGCAGCGTGGCGCAACCGGCAATCGCGAGGTGCGCGCGTCGATTGCGGGGCCCGAGCAGTATCAGGACGTAGGTCAACATGCCGTACGCGATCAGCGAGATCATGGCGTGGCCGCTGGGAAAGCTCCAGCTCTGATACAGACCCGCGGCGGCGTGCGGACGGGGCCGGTGGATCGCGTTCTTAAGGACGTTGTTGAGCAGGAATCCGCCGACGAACGCGAGCAGCCAACCTTCCAGCACCAGACCTTGCTTCGAGATCACGAGAAAGACCGCCACGCCGACCGCCAACATGCTCATCACGAGCGGCGAGCCGAGGGCGCTAAGCGCGCGGAATATCTGGTCGGCCGCCGGTCCGTGATGTGCCTGCATCCAGGCGAGGAGCGTCGAGTCGAACTGCGTGATGGGATCGTTGTGCAGGACATCTTCCGTGATCCCGACAAAGATCCACAACGCCAGCGCGCTGACCAGAAACCCAATCGTGAGATGGAGGCCGAGGTATTCGCCGCGCGCGAATCGCGCCTTTATAAAGGACTTGAGCGGCATTACTCCGGATGCGCGAGCGGCTTGCCGTCGGGGCCGACCTGGACCTCGGATCGCTTGGTGCCCGTGCGCACCTGCGCTTCGTAGGCCACGATCGCGCCGTGCTTGGTCAGCGACTCGACCTTGGTGATCCTGCCCCGCCCAGCCAGCTGCCTCAGCCCGTCCCGCACCGGAGCCGGGAGGGAGTCGAGGGCGACTTCTTCCTCAATCTCCATCACGGAACCGTCGGCACCGATCAGAACGTCTCGGCCATGGCCGCGCACCCGCATCTCGACCTCATAGACGAGCTGACCGTTGTCCGTCTCGCTCGAATAGCCGCGGATGGTCGCTCCCTGGCTCTCCTGGTCGACGGTTTTCTGCACCGCGGCCGGAAGGTCGGAGCGCTTCAGCTTTTTTTCTTTCTCTTGTGAAGGCGGCTGCTGTGTTGCGGCCTGCGACGCGATCGCGCATGACAAAACGAGCGCAGCCATCGTCCATTTCGTGAATCGCATGAAATCCTCATGGAGGGAGTACGGAGCGAATTCTACCTGGCCGCACCTTACAGCCGGCTTACAGGCAACTGTCTCTGGAATAAACGCGACGTTGCACGCGCGCGTAGAATTAGGAGGTCTGCACCGTCCCTGTCCACCACTGAGGAGTCGTATGTACAAACCGTCAATCCAGGTTGTTGCACTGCTCGTCGGCGCCGCCCTGGCGTGGCCCGGCGTGAGCCAAGCCCAATCCTTCAAGGTCGCGAAGTACAGCATCGGCGGCGACGGCGGCACCGATTACCTGACCGCCGAGCCGGGCACGGGACGCGTGTTCGTCTCGCGCAGCACGCACGTGATGGTGATCGACGGCGCCACCGGCAAGGTGCTCGGCGACATCCCCGACACACCGCGCAATCACGGTATTGCGCTGGCCCCCAAATCGGGCCACGGATTCATCACCAGCGGCGGCGATTCGACCGTCACGATGTTCGATCTCGCGACCCTCGCGGTGATCAAGAAGATCAAGGTTCCGACCGGCGGGCTCGACGGCATCATGTATGACGATTTCTCCGACCGCATCATTCTCACCAATCACAGCCGTCCCGCTGGCACGGTCGTCGCGATCGATCCCAAGAGCGGCGACATCGTCGCCACCGTACCGCTCGAGGATGACTCACCCGAAGGCGCGGCCAGCGACGGCAAGGGCAAGATCTTCGTCAACAACGAAGGCAAGAGCACGATTCAGGTGATCGACGAACGGACGATGACGCCGGTCGCGTCGTGGCCGCTGGCGCCGTGCGAGGGCCCGACGGGCATCGCCTACGATCGCGTGACGGACCGCATCTTCGCCGGGTGCGGCAAGACGTCCGTGGTGCTCGATGCGAAAACAGGCAAGGTCGTCGCCACGATTTCCAATGGTGACGGGGTCGACGCGCTGGGGTGGGATCCGTCGCAGAAGCTGATCTACATTCCGGCCGGGCGGGACAGCAACGTCACCGTCGTGCGGCAGGATTCGCCCGACAAGTACTCGGTCGTGGCGACCGTACCCACGATGCGTGGGGCCAAGACCATCTCCGTGGATGCGCAGAAGCACGTCGCGTATCTGTTCCAGCCCGAATACGGTCCGCCCCCTGCCGGCACGCCGCCGCCGCAGCCGGGCCAGCGGCCCGTGCGAGGTCCGGTGATCGGAGCGTACTTCTTCGCGATCACCCACTGATCGCGACGGATTTGAGTCAGGGGCGCCGCAGCGCGATGGCGTCGATGTCGAACGAAACGGCATCCGCCACGCGCACGGTGCCGCCGGGTCCACCACGGTAGGGGCGGATGCCGTAGTCTGATTGCCGGACCGTGAACGTCGTCGTTGCACGCAGCGTATCCGGTCCGATGAGAACGCGCACCGTGATGGGGACGGTGCGCGTTCTGCTTTTCATGGTGAGCGCTGCCTGCACTCGGAGTGTGTCTCCGGTCTTTTCGACCGCTTGCGACGTGAGAGTGATTTCCGAGTATTGCGCCACGTCCAGCACCTCCGTGCGCATTGCCGCCGTCACTTTGCGGATTTCCGCGGTATCCGGCGGCGTCAGGACCTCGAGGCGTGCCGTCGCGATGGATACCGTCACGTGGGACGACTCCGGTTGTTGCGGATAGTACACGATCCGCCCCGAAAACTCGCGGGCTTGAATGAGATGTTCATGGCCGGCGAATCCGAATAGCCCCGCCTTCCCCGTGCGTACCACGAGGCGGCTCGAGGGCGCGAGCTCGTAGGCGACGGAATCGCGAGCAAGTGATTGCGTCGCCCCCGTGATGGGGATGAGAAGCATTGCAGCGAATGCAAGCAGTCTTCCGATCATTGCTCCTCGACGATCCCGCCTGGCAGAATGCTCTTTGCGCCGAACTTGTCCCGGACGCGGTCGATGGCGCGCGACAGGCCGCGATCGCGTTCGGTTTCCTCGGACAGTATCGCAAGCTGATCGGTCACCGCCGCCTTCGCCAGGCCCGACAGCCGAACGCCGACGAGCCGCGCCGGCACCCGCCGAACCGAGCGCAAGTTGGCGAGCAGTTCGTGCGCGACTCGCAAAATCACGCGGTCCGACACGACCGGCTCGGGCAGCGTGCGCTGCGCGGAGCGGGTCTTGAAATCCCAATCGCGCAGCCGCACCGCCACCGTTCGCGCCGTGAGCCCATCGCCGCGCATGTCCGCGGCGGCACGCGTCACGAGCCGCAGCAGCTCGCGCGCGATGTCCGAGTCCTCACGCAGATCTTTCCCAAACGTTTCGTCGCGGCTGATACCGCGGTTCATGGTGCGATGGTAGACGTCCCCCTCGTCGCGACCATGCACCCGATGCCACAGCCAGTGCGCTTCGCGCTTGCTCATCCAGCGCTCGAGCGCCGGCAGGTCGCGGCCGAGCACGTCTTTCACGGTGATCAGGCCGTGGCGCGCGAGCCGGGCCTGGAACTTGGGACCGACGAGATGAATGTCCGCCAGCGTGCACGATCGCAGGAACGATTCCTCTGCGCCGGGCTCGATAATCACGACCCCGCCGCCACCCGCGCTCGGCTTGGCGCGGTCGACCGCCATCTTCGCGATGAGCTTGTTCGTCCCGCCGCCGATCGAAAGGGTGAGCCCAGTCGCGTCCCGCAGCGCTGAACGGATCCGCTCCGCCGTCGTTGCGAGTGGCTCGTGGTGATAGACGCCCTCGGTGCCGGTCAGGTCGAGATACCATTCATCGATACTCGCGCCTTCGACGACCGGCGAGAACTGG
>WNGO01003036.1_pt1 | contig 11260 bp, 7 predicted proteins | sample 5400511 | NCBI WGS metagenome assembly WNGO01 (sample SAMN13153380, study PRJNA577476) | soil metagenome | isolation source: 20 cm soil or saprolite under Garry oak tree replicate 2 | place: USA:California | collected 2016-06-15
AGCACCTCGAGGCCGTCCACCTTGGGGAGCTTCAGGTCGAGCAGGACCACGCGCGGCACGATGCCGATCTCGCGCCAGGGGTGGGTGCCGTCGCCGAAGAAAAAGTCCAGCGCCTCGGCGCCGTCGCGCGCCACGAACAGCTGGTTCGCGATGTTGCGCTCCTTGAGGGCGCGCAGCGTCAGCTCTTCGTCGTGCGGGTTGTCCTCGACCAGCAGGATTTCGACTTCGTTGGGGATATTCATGCGCGCCCGGGCTCCGGCATGGTGAGGGACAGGGAGGCGCTCGTCGCACGTACTGTCCAAAATGGCGCGCCCGGCGCCGCGAAAAAAGGGTGACCGGGCCGTCGCTGCCTGCGAAAACCGAGTGCGTCGCGTTCTAACCGTCCTTGCCGGAGGGACGCCCTAGTGCCGGTCCCCCAAGACCCCGTGTGGCTCCGACGCCGCCCCCCCCCATCAATCTAGGGGTTTTTGGTGTTGCGTGACCGCCTCACTCATGGAAATGTGAGCCCGGCGCAGCGGGGCAAGTGACGACGCTCACTCCGGTCTCAGATGGAAACCCCAGCTTTAAGTACGTATGGGCAAACCGTTGCGGGTGCTGATGGTCGAGGACTCGGAGGACGACGCGCTCCTGGTGCTGCGCGAGCTCCGGGCGGCGGGCTACGACCTGACGCACGCGCGGGTCGACTACAGCATGCCGCACTTCAGCGGCACCGCCGCCCTCGCGATGCTGCGACAGCGGGGACTCGACGTCCCGTACATCTGCGTGTCCGGCACGATCACCGAAGAGCTCGCGGTCGCCGCCATGAAGGCGGGCGCTCACGATTACGTCACCAAGGGGCAGCTCAAGCGCCTGCTTCCGGCGATCGAGCGCGAGCTGCGCGAGGCGCAGGGACGCGCCACGCTGCGCGCGACCGAGGCGAGCTTCGCGACGCTGGTCGAGCACGCGCCCGTCGGGATCTACCGCTCGAGCCCGGAGGGCCGGTTCCTCTCGGTGAATGCCGCCGTCGTGCGGATGCTGGGATACGAGACCGCCGCCGAGGTGCTGAACCTCGACATGGCGCGGGATGTATACGCCGACGCCGCGGAGCGGCAGCGACTGGTGGAGCGCGATACCTACAGCGACCGGCAATACGACAACGTCGAGGCGACGTGGAAGCGTCGCGACGGCCGCCTGCTGACCGTGCAACTCAGCGTGCGCGCCGTACGCAATGCGGCGGGGCGGGTCGACTACTACGAAACCTTCGTCCGGGACGTGACCGACCAGCGCCGCCTGCAGCAGCAGGTGTTGCAGTCGCAAAAGATGGAAGCCGTAGGGCGGTTGGCCGGCGGGGTCGCGCACGACTTCAACAACCTGCTCACCGTGATCACGAGCTACTCGGACCTCCTGCTGGAAGACCTGGCCCCGGGTGATGCCAAGCGCGACGACCTGGAGCAGGTGCGGAAGGCGGCCGATGGCGCGGCGGCGCTCACCCGCCAGCTGCTCGCCTTCAGCCGGCAGCAGGTGGTGGAGCCGCGGGTGGTGAGCCTCAACACGGTGGTGGAGGGTCTCCAGAAGATCCTGCGCCGGGTGATCGGGGAGGACATCGAGGTGACGATCGCGCTCGCCCCGGACCTGGAGTCGGTCCGGGCCGACGTGGGGCAGCTCGAGCAGGTGCTCATGAACCTGGTCGTGAACGCGCGGGATGCGATGCCGACGGGCGGCAGACTCACGGTCGAGACGGCCAACGTGGAGCACGACCCGGAGTACGCCCGCGACCGCGAGGCGGCGGCGGTGCGCCGGTTCGCGATGCTGGCCGTGACCGACACCGGCTGCGGCATGGACGAGGCGACCAAGGCCCGGATCTTCGAGCCGTTCTTCACCACCAAAGAGACCGGCAAGGGCACGGGCCTGGGCCTCGCGACCGTGTACGGCATCGTGAAGCAGGCGGGCGGGTTCATCTGGGTGTACTCGGAGCCCGGTCAAGGCACGAGCTTCAAGATCTATCTGCCGGCGGTGGACGCCACGGCGGAGCGGACCACGGCCGCGTCTACCACGCCGGCGCCGCGCGGGACGGAAACGGTGCTGCTCGTGGAGGACGCCGCGGCGGTCCGGGCCGTCACCAAACAGATGCTGGAGCGGCAGGGCTATACCGTGCTGGAGGCGCCCGACGGCGAGGTCGGCCTCCGCTTGGCGCAGCGACATCGCGGTGTCATTCACCTGCTCCTGACGGACGTGGTCATGCCGCGCATCGGCGGGCGCGAGCTGGCGGAGCAGCTGACGCGCCTCCGCCCGGATGTGAAAGTCCTATACGCCTCGGGGTACACCGACGACTCGGTGGTGCGGCACGGCATTCTCGAGTCGGGGACGGCGTACCTCCAGAAGCCGTTTTCGCCGGAGTCGCTGGCGCGCAAGGTGCGCGACGTGCTCGACGCGCCGCCCGCGCGCTGACGCGCGGCTCGCCGATCAGGACGGCCGTTCCGGCCGCCGGTCGAGCTGCGGCTGCACGTGCTTCGCGTAACAATCCGGACAAATGCTGTGGGTCACCAGCCGCTCGAAATGCCGCTCGATGTAGCGCTCGAGCGGCTCCCATTCCTCGTTGTCGTTGCGAATGCGCTTGCAATACGAGCAAATGGGCAGCAGCACCTCGAGCTGCTCCAGCTCCTTCCGGAGACCGAGGATCCGCTCCGCCACCTTGAGCCGGGCGCGCAGCTCGTCCGGGTCGACCGGCTTCGCGATGAAATCGTCCGCCCCGGCCTCCATGCCGGCCAGGTATTGCTGCTTGCCACCGCGCGCGGTGACCAGGATGAAGTAGACGTACGGGTCGCGGACGCGGGCGCGGATGCGGCGGCACAGCTCCGGGCCGTCCATCTCGGGCATGTACCAGTCCGAGATCACGATCGGGATGCGCGCCAGCTGGAGCAGCTCCCACGCCTCGCGGCCGTTCTGGGCCGTCTTCACGTCATAGCCGGCGGCCTTGGCCAGCGCGCCGAGCTGCGAGCTCGATACGGCGTCGTCATCTACGACCAGCACCGGAATCGCGTTAGCCATCCCCCGCGCCTTTCGCCGTTGTCTCAAGGTAGTCGAGCGCAGCCCGCGCCTCGCGGCGCACGTCCTCCAGCTTGTCACGCGCTCTGGCGACGTCGCCACCCAGGGCCGCGGCTTAGATCTGGTCCAGGAGGGCGGCGAGGCCACGGGCGCCGATGGTGGCGGCCGCCGACTTGAAGGCGTGGGCCGCCCGCTGAATCGGCTCGGCCGCGCCCGCGCCCGTCGCCGTGGCCAGCGCGTCGAGGCGCTGCGGCAGCGTTTGCACGAACGTCGCCAGGATGCCATCGACCGCTTCGGCCGCGCCCGCTTCTTCCATGGTGCGGCGGAACCCCGCGACATCCACGGGGGCTGGGGCCGCCGCGGGCGGCTCCGCGCCGTCGGCGCCGCGGCCTTCCACCACCGCGAACAGCTCGTGCGCCTTGAACGGCTTGGCGAGATAGCCGGTCATGCCCCGCTCCAGGCAGCGCTCGCGCTCCCCGCTCAATGCGTGCGCCGTCAGGGCGATGATCGGGAGCGTGCCGCCCTGCGGCAGGGCGCGAATGTGCTGCGTCGCCTCGAACCCGTCCATCTCGGGCATCTGGATGTCCATGAGCACGAGGTCGTAGCGCTCCGCGCCGACCGCGTCCACCGCCTCGCGACCATTCGCCACCACGTCCACCTGGTGCCCGCGCTTGAGCAGCATGGCGGTGGCCACCTGCTGGTTTACGACATTGTCTTCGGCGAGCAGGATGCGCAGCGAGTGGCGCGACTCGGCGATCGAGTGACGGGTGACGAGCTCGGCCCCCCCCCCGCCCGCCGAGGGCGTTTCCGCTAGCACGGTGCCCACCGCTTCGATCAGATCGGCCCGCGCGATCGGCTTGGTGAGGTACGCCTGGATGCCGAGCTGGCGGCAGCGCTCGCCGTCGCCGCGTTGCCCCGCCGACGTGAGGATCAGCAGGCGGGTCCGTCCCAGCTGCGCATCGCCCCGGATCGCGGCGGCGAGCTCGAAGCCGTCCTGATCGGGCATCTGGGCGTCGAGGATGGCGAGGTCGAAGGGGGTTCCCGTGCTCGCGGCCCGGCGCAGGGCCTCCAAGCCGGCATCCGCGCGGTGCGCCTCATGCACCGCCACGCCCTCGGCACCCAGCATGTCGCGCAGGATGCGTCGATTGGTCTCATTGTCGTCCACCACGAGCAGCCGGCGGCCGCCCAGTGACGCCCTCCGCCCGGGGGCTTGAGCCGCGGCGCTCGCCTCGACCGGAAAGGGCAGCGTGAAACTGAACTCGCTGCCGCGGCCGATCTCGCTCGTGACCGTCAGGTCGCCGCCCATCAGCGCCACCAGGCGCCGGGCGATCGCGAGGCCGAGGCCCGTGCCGCCGTAGCGGCGCGTCATGGAGGCGTCGGCCTGGGTGAACTCGTCGAAGATGGTGGCGCGCTGCTGCTCGGAAATGCCGATCCCCGTGTCGCGCACCAGGAATCGCACCGACGTGCGCTCGCCGTGAGACGCGACCCAGGCCGCGGAGACGTCGACTTCGCCTTCTTCGGTGAACTTGATGGCGTTGCCGATGAGGTTCATCAGCACCTGGCGCACGCGTGTGGGGTCGCCCCGCACCAGGTGCGGCACATCGGGCGGCACGTCCACCGTGAGCTCGAGATGCTTCTCGCGTGCCCGGACCGCGAGCAGCGTGGCCGTTGCGTGCACCACTTTCGGGAGGTCGAACGGGATCGATTCCAGCTCGAGGTGCTCGGCCTCGATCTTCGAATAGTCGAGGATGTCGTTGAGAATGGTGAGCAGCGCTTCGGACGACGAGCGCACCAGCTCGAGCGCGCGCCGCTGTTCCGCCCCGAGCTCCGTGTCGAGCACCAGCTCGACAAAGCCCAGGACGGCGTTCATCGGCGTGCGGATCTCGTGACTCATGTTGGCGAGAAACGCGCTGCGCGCCCTGGCCACCCGCTCGGCGAGGTCGCGCGCCGCGCGCATCGCCAGCTCGGCCGCCTTGCGGTCGCTGATGTCCTCGTACAGCGCCACGAGCGCGCCTTCGGCCGTCGCCTTGACCGCAGCCGCGGACAGCCGGACCTCGATCGGGCTGCCGTCCTTGCGCCGGCGCTCGACCTCCACGCGCACGATCTCGCCGCCGCGCGCCCGCGCCTCGAGGTCGGTCGACTCGGAGCGGAGCGTTTCGGGCACGATCAACGCGTCGATGGTGGCGCCGGTCGCCTCGGCCGCGGAGTAGCCGAACAGCGTCTCGAACGCCGGGTTCACGCTGCGGATGGACCGCGCGGCGTCGAGCACCGCGATCGCCACCGGCGTGCTCGCGATCAGCGCGTCGAGGTAGGCGTGCTGGCGCGCCAGCTCCTGTTTCGACGATTCCAGCAGCACCGTGGCGCGCACGCGCTCCGCGAACGTACGGTGGGCGCGCCGGTGCACCCGGTCCATGCTCCAGGCGAACAGCGCGGTCAGCAGGATCGCGATCAACTGAATACGGCCGTGTCCCTGCAACAGGATGCCGACGGGGAGCGGGGCGAGCGTGGTGATCAGCAGGTAGCGGAAGCTGCGCCGGTCGCCGACCAGCGTCCCCGTCGCCCCGGCGGCGATCCCGGCGAGCACCACCAGGATCAGCGCGGCCTGGGCCACGCCGAGCTCGGGGATCGCGGCGGCGGCACCGAACCCCCACGCCAGTCCGACGCCGGCCACCGTCAAGCGGACGCCGCGCAGCGCTTGCTCGGGCGTGGCGGCGCGGCGGCCCAGGCCCAGCCGCCACCAGGTGCGCAGCGCGGCCGCGGCGGTGACCGCGCCCACCCAGCCGAGCGTGCGGGCGAGCGGCAGGGAGTTCCACACCAGCGCCGCCACGACCAGCACCAGGACGACATGCACCGCCTCGGCGAGTGGGCCACCGGCGAGCAGCTGGCCGAGGGCAGCCCCTCGGACCTCGGCGTCCACGCGCGGGTCGGGGCCGGTGCCGCGCGCCACCGGGTCCACGGTCATGTCTCTATATGCGATAGGCAAGGCTGTGCGTGCAACATGGGGAGGGCGCAGGGAACGGGATAGGGCGTTTTTGCGGCATGGTGGGGCGCCCGTGCGACAGGGTCACTCCGGCTTCGTGTCGGTCTCCAGGGCCGCGTGGATGGCGGTGAGCAGCACGTCCGTGTCCACGGGCTTGATGAGCACCGGGCCGACGCCCAGCGCCGCGACGCGCTTTCGAGTCTCGGCGTCGCTGCGGCCGGTGACAATGAGTACGGGGATGGAGGCGAGCGCCTTGATCTTGCGCAGCCGTTCCAAGACGAGATACCCGTCGCCGGCGGGGAGGCCCAGGTCGAGCAGGATGAGGTCGGGGTGCTCGCGGTTCACGACCGTGAGGGCCGAGGCGGCGTCGGCGGCGCGGGCCACGACGTAACCGTTCGCCTCGAGCCGAGCCTGCAAGTCCGCGCCGGCGACGGCGTCGTCCTCGATGACGAGGATTTTCTGGCGATGGGACCGTCGGGTCACGGGATCTTGTCCGGGTTCATAAGACCCTCCGAGGCCGTGGATCGGATCTCACAGAGTGAAGTAAAACGTCGCGCCCCGATCCACGACGCCTTCGGCCCAGATGCGGCCGCCGTGCCGGGTGATGATGCGGCGCACGGTCGCGAGGCCGACGCCGGTGCCCTCGAATTCGGCGGGGGAGTGCAGGCGTTGGAACACGCCGAACAGCTTGTCGGCGTACTGCATGTCGAAGCCGGCGCCGTTGTCCCGGACCATGAACGCTCGCTCGCCGTTCGCCGCGATCGACGCGAATTCGATGCGGGGTTGCGCCTGTTTGGCGGTGTACTTCCAGCTGTTGCGGAGCAGGTTGTCGAGCGCCACGCGCAGCAGCCGCGCGTCGCCCCGGGCGCTCAGCCCCGGAGCGATCGCGAATTCCACCAGCCGCTCCGGGGTCGCCCGCTGCAGTTCGGCCGCGATCTCCCGCGCCATGCCGCTCAAGTCCACGTCCTCGGTCCGGATCTCCACACGGGTGACCCGCGCGAGCTTCAGCAGGTCGTCGATCAGCGTGCCCATCCGCTGGCTGGCGGCGCGTACTCGCTGCAGGGACTCGCGTCCCGCCGCGTCCAGCGTCCCGGAATAGTCTTCCAGCAGTATCTGGCTGAACCCGTCGATACTGCGCAGCGGCGCCCGCAGGTCGTGCGAGACCGAGTACGCGAACGCGTCCAGCTCGGTGTTCGCGGCGAGCAGCTCGGCCGCGTTGCGCCGCAGCGCGTCGTTGCGCTCCTGGAGCTCATGGGTCCGCTCCTCGACGCGCCGTTCGAGATCGGCGGCGTAGCGCTGCAGCTCGTCGTTCTGCTGCGCGATGCGGCCGAGCATCTGGTTGAAGGAATCGGTCAGCGTACCCAGCTCGTCCGCTCCCAGCTTGGGCGCCCGCACGGAGTAGTCCTGCCGGGTGGACACGGCCTTGGCGGTCTCTGCCAGCGCGAGAATCGGCTCCGAGATCGTTCCCTGAAGAATCCGCGACAGGAAGTACGCGGCCAGCAGAGCAACGGCCATGACGGCCAGGCCGATCACGCCGGAGAGCCGGAAGGTGTCGTAGATGGCCCCGAGATCGGACGCGAGGTACAACGTCCCGAGCCGCCGACTCCCCGATTCCTCCACCGGCTGGAGGCCGATCAGCAGCCCGCGCTCGAAGCGATACCCGTCCGGCCCCGGCGCCGTCGGGACGACATCGGGAGCCGCGCCCGCGGGATACGCCGCGAACACGTGGCCGCCCTTGTCGTACAGCACCGCGGCCACGATGTGCTGGTCGGTGCGCAGGGCGGAGAGGATCTCCCTGGCGTCGGCGTCGTTGGCAAAGGCCAGCGAGGCCGTGCTGTTGGCGGCGATGATCCGACCGCGCACGGCGAGGGCGTCGCGCGTGGCCAGCCGGAGCGACCAGTATTGGTACCCCGCGAACGCGGCGGACGTGAGCAGCAGGACCAGCCCGCTGATCGACACGAGCATCGCCGTCAGCTTTTGTTTGATCGGCCAGTCCCGCAGCGCCATCAGCGCGCCGTCGGGGTGATGACCTCGGCCACCCGTAAGAGCTTGGAGCTGATCGTCAAGTGTGCGGCCTCCGCGGCCTCGGGGTTGATCTGGAGGCGGATGCGGCTCTTGTCGGTCACGAAGCGAATCATGCCGCCCCGTTCGGCGAATCGGTCGGCGTCACTTACGGTGAGGATCGGCCGGTTCTTGAGGCGCGCGAGAATGTCCTCGGGAGCGTATCCTGCGGACCGGCTGATGAAGAGGATGTCGCACTTCGTGACGTCGTCCACTCGCTGATAGCGATGCACGACGAACGGCCGCGCTCCGCGACGCTCCCCGCGCACCGTGGCATCGAGGAAGTCGCCGAACGGGTCGCCGCCCAAGATCCCGATGACCAGCGGTGCTTGCGAGTCCGGAACCGCCTCGGGCGGCCAGTCGACGAATTGCGCGAAGTTGAACAGGAAGACGGCCTCCACTTGCGCCTCGGAGGCTCGCGCCGCTTGCGCCCCCAGGCGGGCGGCGCACACCAACAGCAACGCGGCGGTGACCCTCAAAAGTGCCATTCGACCAACCCATACACGCCACGCTCGATCTCCCGACGCGTGGGCCCCGGTGCGCCAAACTCCACATGACGAGGGTGCAAGAGATTCTGCGCGACGACCGACAGGGCGAGGTTGACCGTCGGCTGCCAGCTGACCTTGGCATTCAGCTCGGCGTACGCCGAGACCTGCTGATTGCTGATGTCATCGATCGCGCGGAACCCCGCGTCGAATCTCAGGTCAGCGGGCAAGTCGACCGACGAATACAGGAAGAACTGCCGATCGGGCGTGTGGGACTCGGAAGCGCCACCGGACATGTCCGTGCTGCCGGGATTGGCCCAGACGTGGACTCGCAGCTCCGTGTACCCGGCGCGCAGGCGCCAGCGATCGGCGACTCGATAATCGGCGGTCAGCTCCGCTCCGTAGGACTCGCCGTCCTGGCCGTTGCCGATGACGAGGGTGTCGGCTGCGGGCGGGTGGAGCTGCTCCACGCTGCGGAGCCCGTGGTAATGGCTGTAGAACGGCGCCACCGAAAGGGCAAGGGATCCCTGCTGGTGCCGGTATCCCAGCTCGTAGGCCAGCTCCTCTTCGGAATGGAAGCCCGGGCCGCCAGCCAGGACAGAGGTCGGTGACACGCGAGCAAACAGCTCTCGGTCGATCCGCGATGGCGTTCGGAGGCCGCGCGAGACGGCCGCCCAGACCGTGCCGGACGGGCTGAGCCTCCAGTTCACGCGGCCGCCGGGCTGGATCTCGAACCCGGTGTAGTCGTTGTGCTCGATCTTCGTGCCGAGGGCCACCTGCAACCGGTTGGGGACGACCGCGATTTCGTCCTGGACAAACCCGGTGAACCACTCTCGCGCCACCTGTCCCGGTAGGAAGGCCAGCAACGCGCTGTTGACCACCCGATCATTGATGAGGCGGTAGCCGAGCCCCCACACCACGTTATGCCGGGCGCTCAGTCGCGCGCTGTGCTGTAGATCGACGTCGTAGGTATCGAGATCTTCCCCAAAGATGCCGGGAATGTTGCGGTGCGTTCGGTCATAGTACAGGTGGCCAGCGAGACTCGACCCTTCAGAGATCGTGTGCGACCACGTCGCCATCACGTTGCCGCCGCTGACGGCGACGTCACCACCGCTGGCCTGGCCGATGCGGCCATCGTAGAGATCACCTTGCAGGGTGACGCGGTTCGAGCTCGATTGGTCCCAATCCATGCGGAACCCACCCTGCCACAGGTGCCAGTCCTCCGCCGCGTCCTGGCCGTTGGGCAAGGCCGTCCCGTCGCGACCAAACCCCCTGCCGTAGATCCGAGCGCGAGCCGTGGCGCCCAGCGCCCCTCCGTAGCGGACTGATCCGAAGTCGCGCTGCTCGGTGCCACCGCCACCCGAGAGCAGAAACCCTTGCGTGTCCTTGGGGTCCTTCGTGATGACGTTGATCACGCCGTTGACCGCGTTGGCTCCCCACAGGGTGGCTCCGGGGCCGCTGATGACTTCGATCCGGTCGATGTCCGCGAGCGGCACCTCCTGTACATCCCAGAACACCCCCGAGAACAGCGGGGTGTAGACCGTGCGTCCATCGATGAGCACCAGCAGCTTGTTGGCGGCAGTGCTGTTGAACCCGCGCGCACTGATGGCCCATTGGCGGGAATCGATCTGCGCAACCTGCAGGTTGCTGGCGAGACGAAGCGCCTCGGCGAGGCTGGCCGCGCCGGAGCGACGAATGTCGTCTTGTGTGATCACCTGGATCGCCGATGCGGTCTGGGATAGTCGCTCGGGACGTTTCGAGACCGACGTGACCTCCACACTCATGAGCTGCTCGATACTCAGCTTCTTGAGGGAGTCGGCGGACAGACTCGAGTCTGGCTGCTGGGTGACCCCGGGCTGGAAGCCGCAGACCAGGAGTGTGAGGAGGATCGATGTCCCGGCCGCTCCGGCTCTCGTATCAGCCATCGGTCAGTGTCCCTTGCTGGTCGCAAGCGCGTTGGGCCACAACCTGCAACTCCCGTCGGGAGCCGCTAGGGCGTTTTTGCGACATCGACAGGCCGTTTCGCGACATCTGGGAGCGGAAGACCTAACCGTGCTCCCGACCGGCCGGACTTTGCAGGGGTGGACTAGGAAGCTCCCGAGGCAGGACTCGAACCTGCCACCCGTTGACACGGAACGGGCACGGCCGCGTGCTCGGGATCAGAAAACTAAGCGCTTGGCGGCCGGGAAATCCAGACGAAAACCCCGAACCGGGCCCGAATCGCACCCGACCGACCGTCCCCACACCGTACCCGGCGAAAAAGAGCGCGACGCGTGAGGTATGACCAGCCGAACGCGCCAGCCGCGATTCGAACGCGAGACCTTCCGCTCCGGCGGCGGCGGCGGCCGTAACCGCTGAATGAAGGGTGGTCTAGTAGGACGACCGTCCCCCACCCGAAAACCCCTCCCTCTGTCGATCCAGGCAGGTCTTGTTCGTCGCCATGTTGGAGCGGCATGGGGCGCTCGACAGCCCACTTCCGGGGCCACTTCAACAGGGACGAGGAGCAATGACCGACAGCACGACAGCAAGCGTTGTTTCCAAGGACGGCACCCAGATCACCTACGACCGCCTCGGGTTCGGGCCGCCCCTGGTTGTGGTCGCCGGCGCGCTGGGGCTGCGAAAGTCGTCGTTCGTCCGGCCGTGGGTGAAGGCCCTGGCCGAGTACTTCACCGTGTACAACTACGACCGGCGTGGTCGCGGGGATAGTGGC
>WNGO01006450.1_pt1 | contig 11258 bp, 6 predicted proteins | sample 5400511 | NCBI WGS metagenome assembly WNGO01 (sample SAMN13153380, study PRJNA577476) | soil metagenome | isolation source: 20 cm soil or saprolite under Garry oak tree replicate 2 | place: USA:California | collected 2016-06-15
CAGGCGACGGTGTCAAAAAGCGTGGTCACCGAGGAGAGCGCGAAGTAAGCCGTAAAACCATTGCGCGGGGAATGCCGGGTCGTTCCGGTGTGACCGTGGTGACTAACTCGTATGCTTGTTTTATTTTGCATGCGAGGCTGTGGGCGCATCGAGCGCCCGGCATTCCCTGCGCCCTCTGATTATTGGGCGAAACGATTTTTGCAAACCTCGGGCGCATCACGCCGCGAGACCGCGGACGTGTATCTCAAACCGTCATCCCTGCGTAACGGCTTCGCCGTTATCGCTGGAGGTGCGAGCCTTGTGGTGCACTTGCACCGCTGGGCGAGCCTCGAAGAATGAGCGGCCCGGGCCGTCGTCCTTCGAGACGGCGCTTCGCGCCTCCTCAGGTGCGCAACTGCGCACTAGGCGGGGACGACGCAAAGGGGATGCGAAGGCCGTCAGCCCCTCACAGCCTTCTTGCGATAGGCTAGATGCACCGCGCAGTTGCAGCCGGGGGGATGGGTGGCCAACTCACGGGCGGCGACGTCGTTGGCAGGCACCGCCGTCGTCGGCGCCTGCGTCGGCATCGCTTCCTTCACGCGGCGGTCCTGCGCGGATTGATCCTTTGCCGGGATGTAATTCAAGACCGGCGCCAGCCAGCGCTCGGCTTCGGCCACGCTCCAGCCCTTGCGCGCGGCGTAATCTTCCACCTGGTCGCGCTCGATCTTGCCGACGCCGAAGTAAAAGCTTTCGGGATGACTGAAATAGAGTCCGGATACGGAAGATCCCGGCCACATCGCGTAGTTTTCGGTCAACTTCACGCCGGCGGTGTTTTCCGCGTCGAGCAGGGAAAACAGCGTCGACTTCTCGGTGTGATCGGGCTGCGCGGGATAGCCGGGAGCGGGGCGGATGCCCTGATATTGTTCGAGGATCAGTTGTTCCGGGGTCAGCGCCTCGTCCGGCGCGTAGCCCCAGAATTCCTTGCGCACGCGCAGATGCATGCGCTCGGCAAAGGCTTCCGCCAGACGATCGGCCAGCGCCTTGCACAGGATCGAGGAGTAATCGTCATTGGCGTTCTTGAAGCGGTCGGCGATCACATCCTCGCCGATCCCGGCGGTGACCACGAAGGCGCCGATATAGTCCGGCACGCTGGATGCCACCGGCGCGATGAAATCCGACAGCGCGCTGTTGAAGCGGCCTTCGCGCTTTTCCAACTGCTGGCGCAGCGTGTGGAATGTCCCGATCTGCCTGCTGCGGCTGTCATCGGCGTAGACCACAATGTCGTCGCCTTCCGCGTTGGCCGGCCAGAAGCCGATGGTCGCCTGCGCCTTGAACCAGTTCTCCTTGACGATGCGGTCAAGCATCTTGCGGGCGTCGTCATACAGCGAGCGCGCGACTTCGCCGACTTTTGCGTCGTCGAGAATCGCCGGAAAACGCCCGGTCAATTCCCAGGTCTGGAAGAACGGGGTCCAGTCGATGTAATTTGCAAGCTCGGCGAGCTCGTAGTCCCGAAAGCTCCTGACCCCCAGGAACGCCGGCTTCTTCGGCGGCGTTTTGGCAAAATCGATCGCGACCGCGTTGGCGCGCGCATCCGCGAGCTTCAGCCGCTTCTTGTCCGCCTGTGCGCGGAAATGCGCGGCGGAGATTTTTGCATAATCGGCGCGCACTTCGGCGGCATAGGCCTCGCGCCTGTCGGGCGAGAGCAGCGACGAGACCACGCCGACCGCGCGGCTGGCGTCATTGACATGAACCACCGGCCCGCCGCGATAGTTCGGGTCGATCTTCACGGCGGTATGGACGCGGCTGGTGGTGGCGCCGCCGATCAACAGCGGCACGTTCATGCCCAGCCGTTCCAGCTCGCCGGCGAGATGGCTCATTTCGTCGAGCGACGGCGTGATCAGGCCGGAGAGGCCGATGATGTCGGCGCCTTCGGTTTTCGCGGTCTCGATGATCTTTGTGCTGGGCACCATGACGCCGAGGTCGATCACCTCGAAATTGTTACATTGCAGCACGATGCCGACGATGTTCTTGCCGATGTCGTGCACGTCGCCCTTGACGGTGGCGAGCACGATCTTGCCGGCGGAGTTGCGGCCGTCGCTCGCGATGCCGTTGGCGAGGTTGCGGGCCTTCTCTTCTTCCATGAACGGCATCAGGTAGGCCACCGCCTGCTTCATGACGCGGGCGGATTTCACCACCTGCGGCAGGAACATCTTGCCGTCGCCGAAGAGGTCGCCGACGATGTTCATGCCGGCCATCAACGGGCCCTCGATCACGTCGAGCGGCCGCGCCACGAGCTTGCGGGCATCTTCGGTGTCTTGTTCGATATATTCGGTGATGCCGTGCACCAGTGCGTGGCTCAACCGTTTCTCGACCGGCCATTCGCGCCAGGCGAGGTCCTGTTCCTTGCTCTGCTTCTCCTTGCCGCGAAATTTTTCCGCCAATGCCAGCAACCGCTCGGAGGCGCCGGGGTCGCGATTCAAAATGACATCTTCGCAGACCTGGCGCAGCTCGGGGTCGATGTCGTCATAGACGATCATCTGCCCGGCATTGACGATGCCCATGTCCATGCCGGCCTTGATGGCGTGATACAGGAACACCGAATGCATGGCCTCGCGCACCGGCTCGTTGCCGCGGAACGAGAAAGAAAGGTTCGAGACGCCGCCGGAAATATGCGCGTGCGGCAGGTTTTGCCGGATCCAGCGCGTCGCCTCGATGAAATCGACGCCGTAATTGTTGTGCTCCTCCAGGCCAGTGGCGATCGCGAAGATGTTCGGATCGAAGATGATGTCCTCCGGCGGGAAGTTGAGCTGGCTGACCAGGATGTCGTAGGCGCGCTTGCAGATCTCGGTCTTGCGCGCAAACGTATCGGCTTGTCCCATCTCGTCGAACGCCATCACCACCACGGCGGCGCCATGGCGCCGCGCGATCTTGGCCTCGTGGATGAATTTCTCCTCGCCCTCCTTCATCGAGATCGAATTCAACACCGGCTTGCCCTGGACGCATTTCAGGCCGGCCTCGATCACGGCGAATTTCGAGGAATCGATCATCACGGGGACGCGGGCGATATCGGGCTCGGCGGCAACGAGATTAAGGAACGTCACCATCGCCGCTTCCGAATCCAGCAGGCCCTCGTCCATGTTGACGTCGATAACTACCGCGCCGTTCTCGACCTGGTCGCGCGCCACCTGCAGCGCGGCGGTGTAATCGCCGGCAGTGATCAGCTTGCGGAATCTTGCCGAGCCGGTGACGTTGGTGCGCTCGCCGACATTGACGAAGGGAATAGCCGGCGTCAGTTCGAACGGTTCAAGTCCCGAAAGCCTGAGCCGCGGTTCGATCACGGGGACGGCGCGCGGCTTGTGCGGCGCCACCGCCGCGGCAATCGCGGCGATATGATCTGGCGTGGTGCCGCAGCAGCCGCCGACGATGTTGACGAGGCCGCTGGCGGCGAACTCGCCGATCAGCCGCGCCATGTATTCCGGGCTCTCGTCGTACTGGCCGAACTCGTTGGGCAATCCGGCATTCGGATAGGCGCACACCAGCGTGTCGGCGACCCGGCCGATGTCGGCGATATGGGCGCGCAAGTCTTCCGCGCCGAGCGCGCAGTTGAAGCCGACAGTGATCGGCCTGGCGTGACGCACCGAATTCCAGAATGCTTCCGGCAGTTGCCCCGACAAGAGCCGGCCGGATTTGTCGGTGATGGTGCCCGAGATCATCACGGGCACGTCGATGCCGCGCGCTTCCGCGATCTCGGCAATCGCGTAGAGCGCGGCCTTGGCGTTGAGGGTGTCGAAAATGGTCTCGACCAGCAGCAGGTCGGCGCCGCCATCGAGCAGTCCGTTGATCTGCTCGCCATAGGCGTTGCGCAGATCGTCGAAGGTGACGGCGCGGAATCCGGGACTGGAAACGTCGGGCGAGATCGATGCGGTGCGGTTGGTCGGGCCGATGGCGCCGGCAACGAAGCGCGGCTTGCCGTCCTCGGCAGCCACGCACTCGGCGGCAGCGCGCGCCAGCTTGGCGCCTTCAAGATTCAGCTCATAGGCAAAACCCGAGAGCTCGTAGTCGGCTTGCGCGATCGAGGTCGAGGAGAACGTATTGGTGGCGACGATGTCGGCACCGGCGCGCAGATAATCGGCGTGGATGTGCTCGATCGCCTTCGGCTGGGTCAGGATCAGCAGGTCGTTGTTGCCGCGCAGATCGCGATGAAAATCTTTGAAGCGTTCGCCGCGAAACGCGGCCTCGTCGTATTGGAGGCTCTGGATCATGGTGCCCATGGCGCCGTCGAGCACCAGGATGCGCTCGCGGGCAGCCGCGAGCAGGGCGGTACGCTTCGGGGAAACAGGCACGCTCATGGATCAGGCAGCTTTCTGTGCGCCATTCGGCCGGATGCCGAGCAGATGGCTGATGGCGAACACGAGGTCGGCGCGGTTCATGGTGTAGAAATGAAAGGTGTCGACGCCGTGCTTTGCCAGTTTTTGCACCTGGCCGGCCGCGACGGTGGCCGCCACCAGCTTGCGCGTCTCGGCGTCGTCATCCAGGCCTTCAAATTTGGCAGCGAGCCAGTCCGGCACGCTCGTGCCGGCGCGAGTGACGAAATTGCGGGCCTGCTTGAAGTTGTGCATCGGCATGATGCCGGGCACGATCGGAATATCGATGCCGCGCGCCCTGACCCGGTCGAGGTAGCGAAAGTACAGATCGTTGTCGAAGAACACTTGCGTAATTGCGCGGGCAGCACCGGCATCGACCTTGGCCTTGAGGAAGTCGATGTCGGCATCGAAGTCAGGGCTTTCGGGGTGTTTTTCAGGGTAAGCCGAGACCGAAATTTCGATGTCTGCGTGCTGCCGCTTGATGCCGGCGACAAGCTCCGCCGAACTGCGATAGCCATCCGGATGCGTTCTGTAGGGCGTGCCGATGCCATCAGGCGGATCGCCGCGCAGCGCGACGATATGGCGGACGCCGATGTCGTGATAGCGGCCGACGATGTCGTCGATCTCGCCGCGCGCCGCGCCGACGCAGGTCAGGTGCGCGGCCGGCAGCAGCTCGGTCTCGGCCAGGATGCGGGCGATGGTGGAATGGGTGCGCTCGCGGGTCGAGCCGCCGGCGCCATAGGTCACGGAGACGAAATTGGGCGCGAGCGGGGTGAGACGCTTGATCGTCTCCCACAGGCTGCGCTCCATCTCCTCGGTCTTCGGCGGGAAGAACTCGAACGAGATCGCCGGGGTTTTCAGCGCGCGGGGCCCGTCCGATGCGGGCGGCGTAACCTCGGTCATGGCGCCACACACTCCACTAAACGGCCGTCGGGCTTGGCTGCGGACCCTTCTAAACTAGGCCAAACGGAACTGCACCGACAGCCCATCCGTAATGGGAAATTGCCCAATTTCCGTAGAAAGTTCATAATATCTCATCCGAATACCTGTCAGTTGGGCAGGCCTTCCCGCGTGGCTTCTTGGCTCGTAGACGCTATTAATGCCAATAAAAATTAGGATATTTGGGTCCTTCTTCTAGAAATTGGCCTAGGTACCCAGGTGTGGGCAGAATCGAAACAAGGGTTGTCGCCCGTATCCTGTCCCAACTTAGCTCGTTTAGACGGTCGCCGCTCCGCCTCGCCGGCGCGCCTGATCTGCGTGCCAAAGCCCTTTGTCGGCCTGATCCCGTGCACTAGGTAAGGGCGATGATTCCTCTCTCCATCCTCGACCTGTCCGTCGTCACCACCGGCACCAAACCCGCGGCGGCGCTGCGCAACAGCATCGATCTGGCGCGCCACGCGGATCAGCTCGGCTACGTCCGCTATTGGCTCGCCGAGCATCACAATCTGTCATCGGTGGCGAGCCCCGCGCCCGACATCATGATCGGGCAGGTCGCCGCGGTGACCAGCCGCATCCGGGTCGGCTCCGGCGGGGTGATGCTGCCGAACCACGCGCCGCTGATGGTGGCCGAGCGCTTCAAGATGCTGGAGGCGCTGTTTCCCGGCCGCATCGATCTGGGCTTGGGCCGCGCGCCGGGCACCGATGGCGCGACCGCCTACGCGCTGCGCAGCCGGCTCGATCGCCGCGAGGGCGATGACTTTCTCGAACGGCTGCATGAACTAGTCTTGTGGGAGACCCGCGATTTTCCCCCGAACCATCCCTTCAACAATGTGGTGGCGATGCCCGACGACACCCCGCTGCCGCCGATCTGGCTGCTCGGCTCCAGCGACTACTCTTCCGAACTTGCGGCGCAGGTCGGCATGGGTTTTGCGTTTGCGCATCATTTTGCAACCCACGACGCCATCGAGGCGATGACCAACTACCGCGCGCATTTCAAGCCGTCGGGCTGGCGCGCGACGCCGCACGGCATTCTCGCGGTCGCGGTTGTCGCCGCCGAAACCGATGCGGAAGCCGAGCATCTCGCATCGTCGATGGATCTCAATCGGCTGCGCCGGGATCGCGGCCAGTACCTGCCGCTGCCGAGCGTCGAGGAAGCGCTGGCCTATCCCTACACCGACAGCGAGCGCGCCTCGATCGCAAGCAACCGCTCACGATTGTTCGTCGGCAGCACGGCGACGGTGATGCAAAAGCTGCAGCCGATGATCACGGCAAGCCAGGCCGACGAGTTGATGATCATCACGGCTGTCTACGACCACGACGCGCGCAAGAAATCCTACAGCCTGCTCGCGGATGCGTTCGGGTTGGGCAAGAAAGCCGCGGCATAAGCGTGCGCAAGCGCGCGTACGTCATCCTGAGGTGCGAGCCCCCTTGGGCGAGCCTCGAAGGATGATTGGCTCGGTGCGCGCGGCCATCCTTCGAGACGCCGCGCAAGGTGCGCGGCTCTTCAGGATGACGCTTAGGTGCGGCAGCACCCTCAACCCTCAATCCGGCTTCTCGCTGAACGTCGCGCGGAAGGGATGGCCGGGATAGACGCCGACAATGCGGAATTCACGCGAGAAGAATTTCAGCTCCTCCAGCGCAAAGGCGAGGCCCTTGTCGTCGGGATGGCCATCGACGTCGGCATAGAATTGCGTGGCGAAAAAATTGCCGTCGATCATGTAGCTTTCGAGCTTGGTCATGTTGACGCCGTTGGTGGCGAAGCCGCCCATCGCCTTGTAGAGCGCCGCGGGAAGGTTGCGCACCCGGAAAACAAACGTGGTCACCAGCGGCCCCGAGCCCTGCCTGGCCCAGTTCGCCTCGCGCGCCAGCACCACAAAGCGCGTGGTGTTGTGGGTCTCGTCCTCGACGTCCTCGGCCAGGATATCGAGGCCGTAGATTTCGGCGGCCAGCCGCGAGGCAATCGCCGCAGCGCGTTTGTCGCCGCGCTCGGCGATATCGCGGGCGCTGCCGGCGGTGTCGGCCGAGACGATCGGCTTGAGCCCGAGCTTGCGGATGATGCGGCGGCACTGCCCGAGCGCGTGGACGTGGCTCTCCACGGTCTTGATGTCGGCGAGCTTGGCGCCGCGCGGCGCCATCAATTGATGACGGATCGGCAAGAACCATTCGCCAACGATAAAGAGGCCGGAGGCCGGCAGCAGATGATGGATATCGGCGACGCGGCCCGCGACCGAATTCTCGATCGGGATCATGCCGAGATCGGCCTCGCCCGAGGCGATCGCGGCCAGCGCGTCTTCGAAGGTCGCGCAGGGCATCGGCTCGGCATTGGGATAGGCTTCGGCAATGGCGATATGGGAATTCGCGCCCGGCTCGCCCTGGAATGCGATTTTCTTAAAGCGGCACCGGAAACTAATATTCGCTAGCGCCCCTCTTGTTTCCGGAGTTCGTACCGGAGGGGCCGCAAGGGTTTACGAACTTCGGAAACGGGGCGCTAGTATCTGGCGGGCAGTTTCGAGATCGGCCGGCGTATCGACCCCGCGCGGTACGGTATCCACGATGGTGACGTCGATCCGCAATCCCGCCTCGAGCGCCCGAAGCTGCTCCAGTTTCTCCTGCTGTTCCAGGGGAGACGGGGGAAGCGTCACGAAACGCTCCAGCGCCGCGCGGCGATAGGCGTAGAGGCCAACGTGGTGGTAGCGCGGCCCGTCGCCCCAGGGGGCGGTGGCGCGGGTGAAGTAAAGCGCGCGCAGCCGCCGCTCGGCCACCGGCGAACCGACGACCTTCACGACGTTCGGGTTCGTGCTCTCCTCCTCGGTGTGGATTTCGGCAGCCAGGGTTGCGATATCGACCGCGGGGTCGGCAAGCGGGCCGAGCACGCTGCGGATATTGTCGGGAAGGATGGTCGGAAAGTCGCCCTGCAGATTGACGATGATTTCGGCCTCGCCCCCCGGATCGAGCTTGCCGAGCGCCTCGTAAATCCGATCCGAACCGGAAGGGTGATCGGAGCGCGTCATTACCGCCTCAAAGCCATGGGCACCCACCGCCGCCGCAATCTCGGGCGTGTCGGTGGCGACCGCCACCCGGCCGATTTGCGCGGCCTCAGCCCGGCGCAGCACATGGACGATCATCGGCAGGCCGGCAATATCCAGCAGCGGCTTGCCGGGCAGGCGGGTTGCCGCCATGCGGGCGGGGATCAGCACCAGAATACGGGTTTCGGTCATCCGAGTGAGGTCTGGACCCGGTTGAGAACAAGCCGGAAATAATGGGGGATCGGTCGAAAGTTGGCGCATTTATACGGGTTGCCAGAGCACGGGCAACCCGATATCTGATCGTGGCTCGGGGTGCGGCGCGAAAGCCTCCCTCCTGGCCCATCCGCGGCCGTTTCTCCCCGGCCTAAAGTCGACCTTCCGGCCTGGAGCCTGATCTCAAATGGACTCCTTTGAACTCAATAAAATTCTCGGTGCGATTCTCGGCACCTGCCTTGTTCTGCTGGTGACGAGCTTCACCGCCGGTGCAGTTTTCACCCCCAAGATGCCGGAAAAGCCGGGTTACGAAATCGCCGTGAAGGAAGCAGCACCAGGCGGCGGCAAAGAGGCCGCGCCGGCTCCGTCCGAGCCGATCGAGAAACTCTTGCAGACCGCGTCTGCCGAGAAGGGTGCCGCCGCGGCGAAGAAATGCGCCGCCTGTCATACCTTCGAGAAGGGTGGCCCCAACCGCGTCGGTCCCAATCTTTACGGCGTCGTTGGCGACCATAAGGGCGAGGGACGCGGGTTCAATTTCTCCGCCGCCATCAAGGCCAAGGGCGGCACCTGGACCGACGAGGACCTCAACAAGTTCATCGCAAACCCCAAGGGCTTTATCCCGGGCACCGCGATGGGATTTGCCGGTATCCCGAAGGATAGCGAACGCGCCGACGTGATCGCCTATCTGCACACGCTTTCGGACAATCCGGTTCCGTTGCCGACGGCGTCAAAGTAACGGCCCTGCATTCGGGCTTTCGCACGACCAGCGGCCGGGCTTTGCCTGGCCGTTTTGCTTTGACGGCTCGCGGGCTTGTTACCGGGACGTTTCGCCGCGGCGGAGCCATTGACAGGCTTGTAACATGAGGAAAAAGCAACTTAATCGGTCGAACCCTTGCCTTATAGTGCGTCCTTAATCGGTCTCTCTGCTAGCGACAGGAATGTTTCATTTGGCAATCACCCGACGACATCTTCTGCAGAGCGGCGCTTTCGCCGCCATCGCCCCCAACCTGGGAATTGCGGCCAGCGTTGCCGCGGCTGATCCGGCCTCCGCGCAATCCGGAACCGGCGAGCCGGTCTGGCGGCACGCGCTGTCACTATTCGGCGACGTCAAATATCCGGTCGATTTCAAACGCTTCGATTACGTCAATCCGGACGCCCCCAAGGGCGGCGTCGCGCGGCAGATCCTGATTGGGACGTTCGACAATTTCAATCTCGCGGTTGCCGGTGTCAAAGGCTCGCTCGCCTCCGCTGTCGCGCTGGTCTATGAGTCACTGACGACGCCGTCACTGGACGAAGTCTCGACGGAATACGGCGCATTGGCCGAGTCGATCAGTCATCCGGAGGATTTCTCTTCCGTTGTCTACCGCCTGCGGGCGCAGGCGAAATGGCACGACGGCAAGCCGGTGACGCCGGAAGATGTGATCTTCTCGCTTGAGGCATTCAAGAAATATCATCCGCAATATTCCGCCTATTACCGTCACGTGGTGAAGGCGGAGAAGGCCGGTGAGCGCGATATAAAGTTCACCTTCGATGCGCCGGGCAATCGCGAACTTCCGCAAATCGTCGGGCAGTTGACGGTGCTGCCGAAGCATTGGTGGGAAGGCGTCGACAGCGAGGGTCGCAAGCGCGACATCTCCGCAACGACTTTGGAGAAACCGCTTGGCTCTGGCCACTACCGCGTTAGGGAATTCGTGCCGGGGCGCTCGATCACGCTGGAGCGGGTGAAGGATTACTGGGGACGCGACCTCAACGTCAATGTAGGGCGCAATAACTTCGACGAACTGCGCTACGAGTACTTTCGCGATTCGACCGTGGCGCTCGAGGCTTTCAAGGGCGACCAGGTGGATTGGCGCACCGAGAACAGCGCGAAAAACTGGGCCACGGCCTACGATTTTCCAGCCGTCACCGAAAAGCGCGTGCTGCTGGAGGAATTTCCCAATCGCAGCTCCGGCATCATGCAGGCGTTCGCCTTGAACACCCGCCGCGACAAGTTCAGAGATCCGCGGGTACGCCGCGCGCTGAATTTTGCGTTCGATTTCGAGGAGATGAACAAGCAGATTTTCTTCAACCAGTATAAGCGCATCAATAGCTATTTCGACGGCACCGAATTGGCCTCGAGCGGCCTGCCGCAGGGCAGGGAGTTGGAAATTCTCGAGACGGTGCGGGCCGAGGTGCCGGCGGAAGTTTTCACGACCGCCTATACCAATCCGGTTGGCGGTAATCCGGAAGCGGTGCGCGAAAATCTGCGCGAGGCGCTGCGTTTGCTGAAAGAAGCGGGCTACGATGTGCGCGACCGCAAGCTGGTTGATGCCAGGAGCGGAACGCAGTTCGCGCTCGAGCTGTTGGGCGAGGATCCGAGCTTTGAGCGAGTGATGCTGTTCTTCAAGCCGTCGCTGGAGCGGCTCGGCATTGCCGTCAACGTGCGAACCATCGATCCGACCCAGTACGAAAACCGGCTTCGCAGCTGGGATTTCGATGTGGTCGTTTCATCATGGCCTGAATCCTTGTCGCCCGGAAACGAGCAACGCGAATTTTGGGGATCGCAGGCCGCCGACATGGCGGGCTCGCGCAACATCATCGGCATCAAGAATCCGGCGATCGACAAGCTGATCGAGCGCGTCATCTTCACCAAGGACCGCGCCGATCTGGTGGCAGCAACCAAGGCGCTCGATCGCGTGCTATTGTGGAATCACTACGTCGTGCCGCAGTGGAATTATCCGAAACTCCGTACCGCGCG
>WNGO01002730.1_pt1 | contig 11255 bp, 8 predicted proteins | sample 5400511 | NCBI WGS metagenome assembly WNGO01 (sample SAMN13153380, study PRJNA577476) | soil metagenome | isolation source: 20 cm soil or saprolite under Garry oak tree replicate 2 | place: USA:California | collected 2016-06-15
AAACGGAAGTGCGCCAGAGCAAGATCCATGGGCGCGGATTATTTGCCAGGGCCGACATTGCCAAAGGCGAGATCGTCGCGGTGAAAGGCGGACACATTGTCGATCGCGAAACGTTGCGTCGTGAAATCACTCCGCGGCTTGGCCCGGTGGAGATTCAAATTGACGATCATCTCTTTATTGCGCCGGTCACGGAGGAAGAGCGCGAAAGCTCGATGCTCTACAGCAATCATTCCTGCGACGCGAACATTGGCATGCGCGGCGAGATTACATTCGTCGGTATGCGCGATATCCACGCCGGCGAAGAGCTCACTCACGATTGGGCAACGACCGATGACGACGATTACTCCGTGAAATGTAACTGTGGTGCGCCCAATTGTCGCGGCACTCTTACTGGCAAAGATTGGGAGCGCCCGGAATTGCAAGAGCGTTACACCGGATATTTCTCAGCTTATCTCGCCAAGAAAATCGCGCGAATGAATAAGCGAGGATGAATTAGTGATGCGATTTCGAAAGTGTTTTGCGCAAGACGAGTTAGGCCTCTGTTCGTTCTCGAGCTAAAAGTGCCGATCCTGCACGACCGCGGCAGTGTGAGTGAGGCCGGCCATCAATTTGCGATCTCGTACCGAAGTTCCTGGGCGGGCTCATCGGCTTCATCATTATCTGCAAGTTTTGGTTAAACGATCACCACGTTCTCACGTTCGCGCGCCACGCCACCACGGAATGATCTGGCTCAACTCGATCTTTCTAATGGGCCAATTCATCCACGCAATCCGCGTGATCCCCGGTTCAGATCAATAACGGTAATGCTCTGACTTAAACGGGCCGTCGATGGGCACGCCGAGATAATCGGCTTGTTCTTTCGTAAGCTTGGTCAGTTTGACGCCGATCTTTTCCAAGTGCAGGCGCGCGACCTCTTCATCGAGTTTCTTCGACAAGACGTAAACGCCCACCTTGTAGGTGTCTCGATTCTTCCAGAGATCGAGCTGAGCGAGCACCTGATTGGAAAATGAGTTCGACATGACGAAGCTCGGGTGACCGGTGGCGCAGCCGAGGTTCACGAGCCGCCCTTCCGCGAGCAGGAAAATTTCGTGGCCGTCAGGAAACGTGTATTTATCTACCTGCGGCTTGATGTTTGTGCGCTTGACGCCGGGCGCGGCGTTCAGCGCATCGACCTGAATCTCGTTGTCGAAGTGGCCGATATTCGTGACGATGGCCTGATCTTTCATTCGCTGCATATGATCAAGCGTAATGATGTCGAGGTTGCCGGTAGCAGTGATGTAAATGTCGCCACGGCCGAGCGTGTCTTCGATGGTGGTGACTTCGTAGCCTTCCATCGCAGCCTGCAACGCGTTGATGGGATCGATCTCGGTAATGACGACGCGCGCGCCTTGGCCGCGCAGTGATTGCGCACAGCCTTTGCCGACGTCACCGTAGCCGCACACGACCGCGACTTTGCCGCCGATCATGACGTCAAGCGCGCGGTTCAAACCATCGACCAACGAATGGCGGCAACCGTAGAGGTTGTCGAACTTCGATTTCGTGACGGAATCGTTGACGTTGATGGCGGGAACAAGCAGCCGATTTTCCTGATGCATCTTATAGAGACGATGCACACCGGTGGTCGTTTCCTCCGAAACGCCGCGCCACTCTTTCACGATCTCGTGCCAGCGGTACGGGTTCTCACGCTGGATTTCGAGCAATAAATCTTTGATGACCTGTTCTTCTTTGTTCGCCGATTTACTTTTCGCCCAATCGCTGCCTTCTTCGAGCTCGTAACCTTTATGGATAAGCAGCGTGGCGTCGCCGCCATCATCCACCACAAGCTGTGGTCCTTTGCCGTTCGGATGCGAGATCGCCTGGTACGTGCACCACCAATAATCTTCGAGGCTTTCGCCTTTCCAGGCGAAGACGGAGACGCCTGACTTGGCGACGGCCGCGGCCGCGTGATCTTGAGTCGAAAAAATGTTGCAGCTGGCCCAACGCACGCTCGCACCAAGATCGACAAGTGTCTGGATCAGCACGGCAGTCTGAATCGTCATGTGCAGAGAACCGGTGATGCGCACTCCAGCGAGCGGTTTACTCTCCGCGTACTTTTCGCCGATGGCGATGAGACCCGGCATTTCCTTTTCCGCGATCGCAATTTCTTTGCGACCCCAGTCCGCCAAACTGATGTCCTTTATTTTGTAATCCGTTTTCTCGCGTACAATTGTCGATGTTTTCATTCTATTCCAAATCTAGGTTGCTGCCTTTTTTAACGCGTCCGCTTTGTCGGTGCGTTCCCAAGTGAGCGCGTCGAGATCATCGACGCGGCCGAAGTGGCCGTAGTTGGTTGTCTTGCGATAAATCGGCCGCAGGAGATTCAGCTGTTTGATAATCTCGGCGGGCTTGAAATTGAAAACTTCCCAGATCGCTCGCTCCAATTTCTCTTCGTCCACTTTGCCGGTGCAGAACGTGTCGACGCTGACGCTCACCGGCTCCGGATGGCCGATGGCGTAAGCGAATTGGACTTCACATCGGTCCGCCAAGCCGGAGGCGACAACATTCTTGGCGATCCAGCGCCCGATGTAAGCTGCGCTGCGGTCCACCTTGCTCGGATCCTTTCCCGAAAACGCGCCGCCGCCGTGCCGCCCCATTCCGCCGTAGGTATCGCAGATAATTTTGCGACCTGTGATGCCTGCGTCGCCTTCCGGGCCGCCGATCACGAACCGGCCAGTCGGATTAATTAGATAGGTCGTCTTCTCATCTAGCCATTCCGGAGGCATCACTTTCTTGATGAGAAGTTCGGTGAGGGTCTCGCGTACTTCTTTTTGTTTCACGTCGGCCGAATGCTGTGAAGAAACGACCACCGTCGTGGCGCGGAGGGGTTTGTAGCCATCGTATTCGATCGAGACTTGCGTCTTTGCGTCGGGACGTAGCCATGGGATCTCGCCCGATTTGCGCAATCGCGTTACCTCGCGCCCGAGTTTGTGCGCGAAGGAAATTGGCGCCGGCATGAGCTCCGGCGTTTCATTGCAGGCAAACCCAAACATCAGACCTTGATCGCCAGCACCTTGTTCGGCGCTATCCTTTCCTTCTGCCGCCGCTTCATCGACACCTTGTTTAATATCGCGCGATTGCTCGCTCATCTCGCAAATCACCCGGCAGGTATCCGCGTGAAAAATGCAATCGCCGTTGACATATCCAATGCCGCGGACCGCATCGCGGACCCTTTCTTCAAAATCAAAGCGCGCATTGCTCGTGATCTCGCCCGCGAGCACGACCAAGTTGCCCTTTGCGAGCGTTTCGCAAGCGACCCGGCTTAGGGGATCTTGTTCGAGACAGGCGTCGAGGACGTAATCGCTGATCGTATCGCAGACTTTGTCGGGATGACCTTCGGTGACGGATTCAGAAGAAAAAATGTAACGATGCGACATAGAACTAGGATTGAGGGTTCAGTGTTCAGGATTCGGTGGCAGCGCAGGTTCTTTTCTGAACTGCGATCGATCATATTGACCGATCATGATACGTCGATATATCCTAGGTCACTACAATGGCGTCAACTATTAATTTACTTCGATTGCTGGCCGATCCGACCCGTTTGCGCCTGCTCCTGCTTCTCGAGCAGGAAGAGCTGTCAGTGGCGGAGCTGCAGCAAATTCTGGGTATGGGCCAATCGCGTATCTCGAGTCATCTCGCGCAATTGAAGCGCGCTGGTGTCGTGGCCGATCGGCGAGTCGGGAAAAATGTTTACTACGGCGCAAACCACAATGGACAGGATTCCCACCGGACACGCGTCGCGGAATGGACGCGGACGCTCGCGCGCGAACTGACGGAAACGTCGCGCGATCGTACGAGTCTCAAACTCGTTCTGCACAAACGTCAGGACAAAGCACGGAAATACTTCGACGAGCTCGCGGGCAAGTTTGGCCGAAGCCATGTGCCGGGCCGGTCATGGAAAGCGCTTGCGCACACGCTCATCACCTTGCTTCCGCCGCTGACCGTGGCCGACCTTGGGGCCGGCGAAGGGACACTTTCGCAGTTGCTGGCGAAAAATGCGCGCAAAGTCATCGCCATTGATAACTCGCCGAAAATGGTCGAGTTCGGATCGCAGCTGTCGAAAAAACACGGATTCAAAAATCTTGAGTACCGGCTGGGCGACCTCGAAGACCCGCCGATCGCGAAAAACAGTGTCGATCTCGCGATTTTGAGCCAGGCGTTGCATCACGCCATTCATCCGCAGAAAGCCGTCGCTGCGGCGCACCGGATTTTGAAACGCGGCGGCCGCCTGGTGATTCTCGATCTTCTGAGCCATCGGTTCGAACGGGCGCGCGAATTGTATGCCGACCATTGGCTCGGCTTTAGCGAAGTGCAGTTGCATCAATTTCTTGAGAAAAACGGCTTCCGAGAAATCGAAGTGAGCGTCGTCTCGCGCGAGAAACAGAGTCCGCATTTTCAAACCGTCTTCGCAACGGGTGTAAAGTGAACGCCGCCCGTCATTTTCGTGTCTATATTGTCATCGTTGAGCTCTAATCGAGAAAATCCCGAATCTCTTGTTATGAGCGGCTTCTTCGAGGAGGTGAAGCGACGCAAGGTTTACCGCGTCGCGGCAGCCTATGTCATCGCTGCCGGCGGTATTATTCAACTAGCCTCCGCCGCCTTCCCGGCATGGGAATTGCCAAACTGGGCGCTGCGTTTTGTGATCGTGTTGTTACTCACCGGATTCCCGATCGCACTGATCTTGGCATGGGCTTTTGATGTCACCGCGCAAGGCATAAAGACGACGCCGACGGCTCTGCCAAGGACGCACCGCCGGCGCAATGTGATTATGCTTGTCGCAACCGGCGTGGCCATTTCCGCCGCCGCCGGCTTCTTTCTCCTGCCGGGCGTCTCCGCGCGCAAGATTGATAAGTCGATCGCGGTACTGCCGTTTGAAAATCTGAGCGACGAAAAAGAGAATGCCTATTTTGCGGACGGCATTCAGGATGACGTGCTGACGAATCTGTCCAAAATCGGCGACCTGAAAGTGATTTCGCGCACCTCGGTCATGCCGTATCGAGGGAAGGCATCCAATGTTCGCGAAATAGGGAAAGCACTCGGCGTCGCTACCATTCTGGAAGGCAGCGTGCGCCGGGTTGGCAATCGGGTGCGAGTGAACGTTCAATTGATCAACGCCGCAAACGACGAGCACGTCTGGGCGGAAGATTACGATCGTGACTTAACCGACGTGTTCGCCATTCAAACTGATCTCGCACAAAAAATCGCGCGCGAATTGCAAGCGAAATTGTCACCAACCGAAAAGGCACAGATCGAGCGCAAGCCCACGGAAAACAACGAAGCCTACTTCGCGTTTCTCCAAGCTCACGACTTGTTCACGCGTCCAGACAAATTTCGCGCCGATACAGAAAAGGCCGAGCAACTTTTTGAGAAAGCAACAAGACTCGATCCGGACTTTGCAGGAGCGTTTGCCGGACTGGCATGGGTTGAAGATTGGATGTATCACAGCTTCGATCCAACCCCTGCACGAAAGGAAAAGGCACGTGCCGCAGCCGAGGCCGCCATTCGTTTGCAGCCGGATTTGCCTGAAGCACACCTTGCACTGGGCTTCTACTACTACTATTGCGAACGCAATTATCAGCGCGCACTCGACGAATTTGCGATTGCGAAACGCAGTTTGCCAAACTCCGCGGACGTTTACATGGCGATTGGAGCGATTGAGCGCCGTCAAGGCAAATGGGCGCAATCCACGGCCAACCTGGAGAAGGCTGCGTCGCTCAGTCCAAAAGACGCCTTTGTCCTCGTAAATCTCGCCGATAATTATCGCGCTAACAGAAATTTTGAAGCTGCAGACAAGATCTACGACCGTGCGATCGACGCTGCGCCAGAGTCATTTGGCGCGCGAGCACAAAAGGCGGAACTTGCAGTGAATTGGAAAGGCGATCTCAGTGTGATGGAAAGCGAGTTGGCGCAAATGCCGCCGGGTGTCGATCCAGACGGTCTCATCACGTTCGCCCGCGTCCAGCTTTTGATGCTGCAACGGAGGTTTTCGGAGGCTCTTGTGGTTCTAAAGCAATTGCCCCAAAGTGTCACTCATGATAAGCCACGAGAATCTCTCGAGGGCGCACTTTATATTTTTTTGAATGATAAGGAAAAGGCGCGCTCTGCTTTCGACCGGGCGCGGTCCGTCGCAGAGCAAATGGTGCGCGAGAGTCCCGATGACGGAGGGCGGCATGCGCAGCTCGGTCTTATTCTGGCCGGACTGGATCGTAAAGAAGAAGCGGTTCTTGAAGGCAAACGCGCCGTCGAGCTGTTGCCCGAGTCTCAAGATGCGTTCGACGGACCAAACGCCACGCTTACGCTTGCCAAAATTTACACTTGGACAAATAAACCCGATCAAGCACTTCAACTTCTCGACCATTCGCTGAATACGCCCAATGGGGTCACAGTTTCCGCTCTAAAACTTGACCCGATTTGGGATCCGCTGCGAAGCGATCCGCGCTTTCGAGCATTGATCGACAAGTACGGTGCGAAAGCTTAACGCGGCGATCCTCCTTTAATCGTCGCGATTTCCGCGCATGCGGAATGGAAAATCGTTTCGACCCAAACTGAGCCGTCTCGCGCGTCCGCGCTGGAACATCGGCATGTTGTCCTGAAAGACGTCGAAACTAGTGAGAGCGCGATCATTGATCTCCCAACTGCTTGAGAAAATGGCTTTCGGGAAATCGAAGTGAGCGTCGTCTCGCGCGAGCAACGCAGTCCGCATTTTCAACGTCTTTGCCACGGGCATAAAGTGAATGCCGCACTCCAATTTCGTGTCTATATTTTCGCCGTTGATCTATAATCCCGGTGAACCCAAGTCTGTTGCTATGAGCGGCTTCTTCGAGGAAGTGAAACGGCGCAAGGTTTACCGCGTGGCGGCAGCTTACATTATCGCTGCCGGCGGCATCATACAATTAGCCTCCGCTGCCTTTCCGGCTTGGGAATTGCCAAACTGGTCGCTACGTCTGGTCATCGTGCTGCTACTAACCGGATTTCCCATCGCGCTGATTCTCGCCTGGGCTTTTGATGTAACCCCGCAAGGCATCCGAGCGACCCCCAGCGCAGCTGCGCCAAGAACGCACCGTCGTCGCAACGTAATTATGCTTGTCGCAACCGGCGTGGTCGTTTCTGCGGTCGCGGGTTTTTTCCTGCTGCCCCGCGCTTCCGCGCGCAAGATTGACAAGTCGATTGCGGTGTTGCCATTTGAAAGTTTCAGCGACGACAGAGAAAATGCCTACTTCGCCGATGGCATTCAGGATGACGTCCTCACCAACTTGTCAAAGATCGGCGACCTCAAGGTAATCTCCCGCACATCCGTCATGTCTTATCGCGGTAAGGCGGCCAACGCCCGTGAGATTGGCAAAGCCCTCGGCGTTTCCACCATTCTCGAAGGCAGCGTTCGAAGGGAGGGTAATCGCGTGCGCGTCAATGTGCAGCTGATCAACGCCGCCAATGATGAGCATCTTTGGGCCAGCAATTACGATCGCGATTTAACCGATGTGTTTGCGATTCAGACCGATCTCGCTCACGAGATCGCAAACGCTCTCCAAGCGAAGCTATCCGACACGGAAAAAGCGCAAATGGAACGCAAACCCACCGAGAATGGCGAAGCCTATCTCGCTTTTGTGCAAGCCCACAATCTTTTTTCCCAAGGCCTTGAGGATTTTGACAAACTGAAACAGAGCGAGCAACTCTACGAGCGCGCCATTGAGCTTGATCCAAAGTTCGCGCTGGCCCTCGCCCGCTACTCTCAGTTGGAAAGCTGGTTCGTACATACTCTCGAGCGAACGGCGGCTCGACGCGAAAAAGCGCGCACCTTCGCCGAGCGCGCGCTCCAATTGCAGCCAGACCTACCCGAAGGGCATCTGGCCCTGGGATTCTCCCATTATTACGGCGACAATAACTACGACGAGGCACTAAAGGAGTTCGAAATCGCGCAACGCGGATTGCCCAACGAAGCGGAAGCTTATCTCGCCATCGGCGCAATCCAGCGCCGACAAGGAAAATGGGCGGAATCGAACGCGAATCTCGAAAAGGCCGCCAGTTTGAACCCGAAAGACAGCTGGCCGTTGCAAAATCTCGCTCTCAATTACCAGATGCTGCGGAACTTCGATGCGGCCAACAAAACGATCGACCGCGGTCTCCAAATTGACCCAACAGCGGTGGGACTTTGGGAGGTTAAGTCCAAGCTGGCCATCGCCGAAAAAGGCGATTTCAGCGTTTCGGAGAAAGCATTTCAGACGGCGAAATCGATGCCGATGAACAACGTGGACAAACTTAGGATCGCCGGCGGGCGAGCGGACGTTTTTCTTTTGGAACGGAAATACCGGGAAGGATTGCAGGAAGCGGAAAGCCTCCCGGACGATCTCCTCACATCGATTCCCGCAGCCTTGTGTGGCAAATATTATCTCATCGGCTTTGCGCGAAAGGCGCTTCAGGACGAAGCCGGCGCGCGAGCCGCCTTGCTGAAAGCAAAAGACCTTCTCGAAGCGCAGCTGAAAGAAAGTCCCGATGCGCCGGACATGCATATTCAGTTCGCGAAAGTTCTCGCCAGTCTCGGAGAAAAAGATGCCGCGCTAGCTGAAGCGCGGCGCGCCACCGAATTGCTTCCGGAGAGCAAAGATGCCTTTGGCGGCCCGGAAATTGCGGCTGAGGTGGCCGAAGTTCACGCCATTCTTGGCGACAACGGTCGCGCGATTGAAATTCTCGATGGGCTGCTTAGCAAGCCGGGCCCTGTCACCGTGCAGGGTCTGAAAGTAAATCCGATTTGGGACTCATTGCGAAACGATCCGCGTTTTCAAGCTTTGCTGAACAAATACGGTGGCGAAGCTTAAGGCTGCTGTCCGTTCTTTCGCCGTCCGTATGGCTTACTGCTCTAGGGGAAGCTGCTTGCCGCGCCGTAGCGCTTTGGCGAAGGCGAGTCAGCTTCCTCTACAGTCCGCATTGTTTTTCCTCGCAGTTGCGGCGACTGCACAGGCGGATTGGGGAATCGTTTCGGCCGATTCGGAATTGGGAAGGGCCGGTGTCGTGCATCGGCATCTTGTTTTGGAAGACTCTCAAACGAATGCGAGTGTAACGATTGATCTCGCACTGTTTTCGACAAGGGCGTGCACTCTGCAGGTGATCGATCAGCCTGCTCCGCCGCGCGGCGATCTTGCGCACGCAATGCGGCAGGAAAGATATTTGGCCGGTGTAAACGGCGGTTATTTCGATCCCGACTATGCGGCAATTGGATTGCTGATCAGCGACCGGAAAACAATCGCGCCGCTGCAAAGGGCGCGATTGCTTACTGGCGTGCTGACCGCTTCATCGCGCGGAGTGCAAATCGTGCGTGTCCGTGAATTCCCGCGACAACAAAAACTTGACGCCGCGATTCAGTGCGGACCATTCCTCGTCGATCTTAGGCGACCCGTCCGCGGCCTGGAGGAGACGCACCAGGCGCGACGAACTTTCGCGGCGGTCGCAAAACCAGATCGTGCCGCGCTCGGATTTTGCTCCGAGATCTCGCTGGCGGATCTGGCAAAGGTTCTCGCGACCACGCGACTCGCAGACGGTTTCGACATTTCGCGCGCCCTTAATCTCGATGGCGGCTCGTCGAGTGCATTCTGGTTCCGGCGAGAGAGCGTCGCATTCTCGATTCCCGAGCAAAAAACTGTCCGTGATTTCATCGCAATTGTGCCGAGAGGTAGGGGCGATTGACTCAATCGCCTTGAAGGTTTAGCTGCGATTCACACAGTACCCGCCGGTTCGCATGAACCGTCCTACTTTTCTAAATTATGCGCATATTCGGTGGTTTCAGATCGGGCGACAAATTTTTCTACGGCGAAGTAATCGGAAAAGAAGTGAACACGCTGGCACGGCCCTTTTGGATCGAGATCGAGCCGACAGGCACGACCTTGGATCTCGCCGATGTGCAAATCGATCTTCCAGTTGCGCCGTCCAAATTAATCGCGGTCGGGCTGAATTACTCTGATCACATCGCGGAAATGAAGCGGACTCCGCTGGGCACGCCTTTGATTTGGTTTAAGGCGCCGAGCTCACTCCTGCCGGATGGCGGTACGATTGAAATTGCATTTCCAGAGCATCGAACCGATTTCGAGATCGAGCTTGCCATCATAATCGGTGCAGCGGCGAAGAATGTGAGCGTTCAGGACGCGCTCAATCATGTTTTTGGTTACACCGTTGGCCTGGATATCAGCGACCGAGACCTGCAAAAAAGCGAAAAACAATTTGGCCGCTGCAAATCATTCGACAGTTACACACCGGTTGGTCCGTTCGTGTATTCCGGTGTCGATGTTGGCGATCTTCCGATCGAGCTTCGTCAAAACGGAGAGCTGCGACAGCAGGCGCGCACCAGCCAAATGATCTACTCGGTCGCGGAACTCGTTTCGTTCGCCAGCCAGTCCATCACCCTGGCGGCAGGCGATGTCATTCTGACTGGAACCCCTTCCGGCGTCGGGCCGATTCGCGCGGGAGATCGATTGGGAGCAAAAATCGGCAATTGGCAGCCACTGCAAAACAGTGTCACGAACGCGCGGGACATTTCATCCCGTCCGAAAATTCGCTGAATCTCGCCGGTGCGCGAATTTGACAGACTTGCCTTACATCCCGCTAGCGCAGATAATGCGAATTAAAGATACGACCTTCGACAAGCGAAGCGTCCCCTAAAAAAGGTGAAAAGTTTTGCTGGACTCGCGATTAAAATGTTTGCGATAACGGAAACTCGTACCGCAATCGAGCCGGTAACTAAATTCCTGTCTCAACTATGAAAACATTACTTACTGCCTGCCTATTCTCACTCGCGCTTGCGCTCACTTCGTCCGCGCAATCTCCCGCGCCGCCACAAGCATCTCCGCCCGGACCTCCTCCTGCTGTGAATCCGGGCGCTCCGGCTGCCGCCAGTCCGCCAGCGGCAGCACCGGCAAACCCCGCTGCACCTGCGCAGCTGCCAACTGCAAGCTTACCGCCGGGAGCGCCGCCCGTGCCGCCGCCGCCCGGTGCGGCCACATCACCAGCCGCGACGGTGACAGCTACGCTAAGCCCAGCACCGACTGAAGCTCCGGCAAAGCCGAGCGGGTTAAGCTCCAACTTCTTGATCGATAATTTTCGCAAGGGCGGCCCGATCATGTGGCCGATCCTCATCGTATCGATCATCGGGCTCACGGTTGTGATCGAGCGAATCTTCTGGTGGGGCGGCCGCTGGTTTCGGCGCGATCCCAAACGTATCGAGAAAGTGTTCA